>ERZ773070.123-NODE-123-length-59058-cov-8.868973_pt1 | contig 59058 bp, 39 predicted proteins | sample MGYA00580618_ERZ773070 | MGnify/ENA primary metagenome ERZ773070 (study PRJEB29015, sample SAMEA2738023) | human oral metagenome | biome: human oral; feature: human-associated habitat; material: dental | place: China | collected 2019 ...
GGAAAACGACCAGGCCCTCACCGACGCCGCCATGGGGTACGGCTCATCCCCGCGTGTGCGGGGAAAACGAGGTCGGCGTCAAGCTCACCGCCGACCTGGAGGGCTCATCCCCGCGTGTGCGGGGAAAACTCACCATGCACGGCGGGCGCTGGACCCCCACCCGGCTCATCCCCGCGTGTGCGGGGAAAACGAGTTCATGAAAGCCATGAGCGGAGCTGCCCAGGGCTCATCCCCGCGTGTGCGGGGAAAACGGGGGTGACCTGCTGGCGCCATCCACTGCCCGGGGCTCATCCCCGCGTGTGCGGGGAAAACGGACGCCCCGGGTTGTGGATGATGGCACTGTCGGGCTCATCCCCGCGTGTGCGGGGAAAACCTCCAGAGCTCGCACCCTGGAATATCTGACGTGGGCTCATCCCCGCGTGTGCGGGGAAAACGCCGCGAGGGCGGGCAAGGTCAACCCCTGAGCCGGCTCATCCCCGCGTGTGCGGGGAAAACCCCCATGTGTGACCCGATATGCATTCTAGCCACGGCTCATCCCCGCGTGTGCGGGGAAAACGTGAGTCCTAGGCGCGCGGCCTGTGCTCGCACGGGCTCATCCCCGCGTGTGCGGGGAAAACCCTGCGGCTCATGCATTTGCATTCTGGGGTTCCGGCTCATCCCCGCGTGTGCGGGGAAAACGTGAGGGTCCGCGCGGTCAACTCGGGGAAGACCGGCTCATCCCCGCGTGTGCGGGGAAAACTACACCCCCGAGCTGGTCATGCTCGACGAGGCGGGCTCATCCCCGCGTGTGCGGGGAAAACCGCGGTCCACAGCTCGCCCAGCCAGTCGGGGCGGGCTCATCCCCGCGTGTGCGGGGAAAACTCCCGCATGTCCTCGGGCGGCGCCTGGTCGCGGGGCTCATCCCCGCGTGTGCGGGGAAAACGTCACCGTCGACGGGTACTTGTCGGCGGCGGAGGGCTCATCCCCGCGTGTGCGGGGAAAACATTGAGCCGAAAACCATGCCAAACCCCGCCCTGGGCTCATCCCCGCGTGTGCGGGGAAAACCGCCCGGGGATCTCGTGCTCGGTCAGGCGGGGCGGCTCATCCCCGCGTGTGCGGGGAAAACACCGTCACCGTTTCCACGGGGTCGGCCTGACGCGGCTCATCCCCGCGTGTGCGGGGAAAACGGCGCCCCAGTCCCCTACCAAGTGCGCCACGGGGGCTCATCCCCGCGTGTGCGGGGAAAACCACCTCCACCGGGTCTGCGTACCTCATGAGCGCGGCTCATCCCCGCGTGTGCGGGGAAAACTTCGCCGGGCTCGCCTCCCGCGCGGGCCGCGTGGGCTCATCCCCGCGTGTGCGGGGAAAACCTGGTGTTGGTCTTCTTCGGGTCCCCGCCGATCGGCTCATCCCCGCGTGTGCGGGGAAAACGGGAGCGCATCGCTGATCCCGGAGACCAGGCCCGGCTCATCCCCGCGTGTGCGGGGAAAACCGCGACGGCGCGATCACCAGCCTTTCCATCGGGGGCTCATCCCCGCGTGTGCGGGGAAAACACGTCCCGCGAGTACGCGACGGCGTGCCAGCTGGGCTCATCCCCGCGTGTGCGGGGAAAACCAGATGATGCCGGGGCTCTTCCCCGAGCCCCAGGGCTCATCCCCGCGTGTGCGGGGAAAACGCAAGGTCGGCCCACACCAGGGCGCTCGCGTCCGGCTCATCCCCGCGTGTGCGGGGAAAACCTTTCTGGCGTAGGCGGGCGTGTACACGCCAGCGGCTCATCCCCGCGTGTGCGGGGAAAACTATGGACACATGTTCTCGCGCCTTGCTCAGTTCGGCTCATCCCCGCGTGTGCGGGGAAAACCCGACCGCGAGCACGCCGACTACGACGCACGCAGGCTCATCCCCGCGTGTGCGGGGAAAACGCCCTCCGCTCCACCAACCTACCCGGAGTCCCCGGCTCATCCCCGCGTGTGCGGGGAAAACGGCATCAGCGGCCTCGTGGACAGCGTTCTGGGCGGCTCATCCCCGCGTGTGCGGGGAAAACCCCGCGGCCGCCTGGTAGTACTCCTGCACGTTCGGCTCATCCCCGCGTGTGCGGGGAAAACGTGACGCTGAGTGATGCCGAGGAGGGCTGCTGCGGCTCATCCCCGCGTGTGCGGGGAAAACTCGTGGTTCATGACGCCCATGCCACACTCATCCGGCTCATCCCCGCGTGTGCGGGGAAAACCCGTCCCCGTACCGCCTGGTGCGGGGTTTTCCAGGCTCATCCCCGCGTGTGCGGGGAAAACCAAGGTTCTACGAGCTCGTCCGCGCCGGGAAAGGGCTCATCCCCGCGTGTGCGGGGAAAACCCCTCGCATACCCCCAACTCCTGCACGACACCCGGCTCATCCCCGCGTGTGCGGGGAAAACTTCCAGGCGGTGTGGGGGGTCCTGGGTTCCTGGGGCTCATCCCCGCGTGTGCGGGGAAAACGGGTGGTTGAGCCGGGACTGGCTCTACCCCTTGGGCTCATCCCCGCGTGTGCGGGGAAAACAGGAAACGGCGGAAGTCCTCGGCCCTCGACGCCGGCTCATCCCCGCGTGTGCGGGGAAAACCTCGACCTCGCCGACCCCGAGTCGTTCCCGCTCGGCTCATCCCCGCGTGTGCGGGGAAAACCGGTACATCCCCGGTGGGGACACCGGAGTGCAGGGCTCATCCCCGCGTGTGCGGGGAAAACCGCGGGCGTGGTTCACCACTCGGAACACGGAGGGGCTCATCCCCGCGTGTGCGGGGAAAACCACGCGACTATCGTCAACGACCCCCGCAGCTTGGGCTCATCCCCGCGTGTGCGGGGAAAACCGCGGGTGCGGGTCCCCGTACGATCCGGGCGCCGGCTCATCCCCGCGTGTGCGGGGAAAACGCTCTCGCGGCGGAAGCGACTCAATTGAAAACCGGCTCATCCCCGCGTGTGCGGGGAAAACGTTGATCGCGCCCATCAACAGATTCCCGAGCTCTGGCTCATCCCCGCGTGTGCGGGGAAAACCAGGGCCAAGTGTGAGGGTTTTCACTGTCATGGTGGCTCATCCCCGCGTGTGCGGGGAAAACTGGACCTTCACTACTCGCTCCAGTTCCGGGTCCGGCTCATCCCCGCGTGTGCGGGGAAAACGTCTCCGGTTTGTTGGACGGGATCTCCGTCTTGGGCTCATCCCCGCGTGTGCGGGGAAAACACGCGGGAGGCGAACTCGGTCTCGCTGCCGGTCGGCTCATCCCCGCGTGTGCGGGGAAAACCAGGCTGAACCTGGTGAAGCTGATCCAGTCCTGGGCTCATCCCCGCGTGTGCGGGGAAAACTCGCGGATCCCGAGGACGAGGCCCACGCCCGTGGGCTCATCCCCGCGTGTGCGGGGAAAACGTATTCGTCTTCAAGCGGGCGTACTCCAAGGTGGGCTCATCCCCGCGTGTGCGGGGAAAACACTTCCTGACCTGGGCTTTTACCGCTCAGGCCGGTCAGATCTTGGAAACCCTCGGGCCTTCCGCCTTTTCTGGAAGTTACTCATTCCCGGGCGCCCGCGCAAACGGCGGGCAGTGTCGGGCGCGTCGGCGGGGTCTGTGTACTGGCCCCGCCCTTGGGCGACCGCTGGGCGCATCATGAGCCGGATGCCCTCGAAGTCCACTGGACGCCAGGGGTCGCCCCAGGTGAGGAACTCGAGGCCCTGCTCGTTGCGCGCCCTGTAGACCATGATCGCCCGGCCGCTCCCCATGGTCTTGATGACGATCTCCCACAGTCGCTCTCGAACGCGGCTGCCCAGGTTCCCCACGAATACGCCCGGAGATATCTCAAGGAGCCAGCGCGTGACGTGCCCGCGCAGCCCTTCGGGCACGGCCGAGAGGACGAGCACGATCATGTCACGGATCTTTCCTCGTAGGACACCCCCGCGGCGACGGTCCCCTCGAAGTCGTCCCACAGGTGCAAGTCGTCGACGATCAGGGCCTCGTCGTCATCATCGGCGTCAATGGGGTCGCCGCTCAAGGCCAGGAGGGCCTTGATGTCCCGCACGGCCTGCTCGAGCAGGCGGCACTCGCGGACGGCGTCGCGCACGCGCCGCCTCGCCTCCGTGCCGATCGGCGCTTCGCCTCCCAGGGCGGCGACGTCGAAGGCAACGGGGATGGACAGGTCCGCTTTGTACAGGTCCGCGATGTCGTAGACGAACGCCCTGTAGGTGCCGCTGTGCACGAATCCGAGTCCTGGCGAGCAGCCGAGGGCGACGATCACCGCGTGGACCACTCCGTAAAGGGCGGAATTGGCGGCCGAGAGCGCCTGGTTCACCACCGATCCGCCCTCGAAGTCGTCCGGGTCGTACTCACGCCTGTCCCAGGGGATCCCGGTGCGCTGGGAGTTGTGCCGGTACAGGCGCCGCACCCGTGCCCCTTCGCGTCCGCGCAACTGCTGCAGGCTGAGCTTCGCGACGTCCTCGCCCTGGAAGCGCATGAGGTACATCTGGCGGGCGACGGCGAGGCGCAGCGCGGGGTCGCTGACGGCCTTGGCCTGCGCCTCCAGGAGCCTGGAGGAACGCGACGGCGGGTTCCCGTGGGCGTAGTACCGCACGCCGTTCTCCCCCACCCACACCGCAGTCGATCCGCTCTCGGAGAGCACCGAGACGGCGGAGTGCGTGATCTTCACGCCAGGCCCCATGAGGAGGACCGACAGCGCTGCGGCGGGGACGTGCGCCACCCCTCTGCTGTCGGTGATGGTGATCGCGTTGGAGTCGCGGTGGATGACGCACCGCTCCACGTAGAGGAACGTGAGGCGGTCCCTGACCCGAACGAGATCCTTCGGGTCAGGGGGCCGTGCTCCCGGTATCGGCGTCATGGCCGCGCCAACGTCATCAGTCCGCAGCCGTAGGCTTTGGACCGCCCCATCCCGCCGACGAGGCAGGCGCGGAGTCTCGCGGGGTCGCGCACCTCCAGGGCTCCTTGGAACGTCGCCATCTGGATCGTCACGTACGTGCCGTCGTGCCGGAACTTCTCGATGCCCCGGCCGACGCAGTCGACGACGAGGTTGGCGCCGTCGACGCGCTCCCCCGCCTCGTCCTCGAGGACCGGCAGGTCCCCGCCGATCTCGCGGGAGGTGAGGATGGAGAAGCCGTTCGCCTCGGTCCGGTCCAGCAACCACTGGGTCTGTTGGGTGATCGTGACGTGCGCGAGGGTCTTCTTCTTCCCCTTCCCGTTGCGCTGCTTGGTGTCGCGGAACGTGGGGTTGACGGTGATCCGGAAACCCCATCGCTGCCCGGGGCTCAGCGCTTCGAGGAAGGCGCCCGTGTCGCGCACCGTGACGCCCTCGTCCGTCGCGTACCCCGCTGTTTCCACGATCCACGACGGATCCATCAGCACCGGACTGGAGACGTAGAGGATCAGCCCCTCGTGGGCGCGACTGCCGGTGGCGCGCCCGGATGCCCGCGCCACGCCAGCCCCGTCGAGCCGCCACAGGACCCTGCCCTCCTCGGGGGCGTCCAGGGCGCCCGGGGGGAAACAGTTGAGCACCGCCGCGTGGAGGCGCTGCCTGCTCGAGATCAGTTCCCTGCACCCCCGTCTGCGGGGGTTGAGGAAGATTCGGGTGAGGAACATTCAGAGCACCTCCATGGGGTCGTGGCCGCCCGTCAGCGCCCTTCTAGGCGCAGACTCGTCGTACTCGGGATTCTGCAAGGGCACGCTCGCCTCCTCGACCTGGCGGAACGTGTAGAGCCGCCGTTCGGAGTCGAAGCTGACCGGCACGTCCTGGAGCGTGCGCCCGGGCGTGGACTCGTCCGCACCGGGGATGATCCCCGCGTCGGCGACGACCCGGACCTGGACCTCGCGCTTGTCCCGTTGGCGCTTTCGGTGGAATCCCGAGGCGAGCCACCTGGTGCTCCGGACGACTTCCCAGATCGGATCGGATTCCACCGCGAGGAACAGCGGGAGCGCAGGGGGGCACGCCCTGCGCCCGAGGTACAGTGGGAACGCCGGGCGGCGGATCGCGTTGGCGAGGGCGTCGATCAGCCCGTCGGGCCCTTCGACGAAGGCGGCGAACACCGCGTCGGACCAGTAGAAGCGGTGGGATAGCGGCATCGCGGTCTTGCCCCTATGGGCTGTGTGGAAGTCGCGCAGCAGCTCGCCCGGCTGGTCGATCCGCACGGCCATGCGCAGTTCCGCGAGGTCCTCGATCGGGTCCGTCCTCCTGCGCCCCTGGGCGGCGGCGAGCAACCCGACGATCCCGCTTTTCGTCGGGAACGCCTCGGTCGATCGCCGTGTGAACCGGCTGGAGGAGCCCCATGACTGCAAGGGGCCCGCCAGTCTCAGTACCAGGACTTCACTCATTGCTGCCCTCGAAGAGCGTCAACGGCGGCGCCGCCCAGGTCGACGAGGCGGACCTGCTGGCCGAGTTCGGCGACCAGCTTCGCTTTCTGCGCGGTCCACGCCACCAACGAGGCCTTCGGCGTCATCCCGGTCAGCGCCCGCATGTCCTTCTCGAATGCGACGAGCCGCTCGACCGCGGGCCCCGCGAAACCCTTCCTCGTTCCGTCGCCCTCAGCTTTGGCGGGAACGGGCTCCTCGAATGCGCCGACGAGGTTGATCGGCTGGTCGTCCCGCACCTGGACGACGACGGCGTCGGGGAGGGTCCGGTTCGCGAAGGTCGTGACCTTTCCCGTGGGCATAGCGCGCACGAAACTGTCGATGAACAGTCTGATCGCGTCGTCAGCGGCGTCCACGGAGCCGAGGTTCTCCTCGAGCAGGTCGACGTTGATCGTCGCGTAGCGGTAGACGGTGGCCGAGGCGAACTCGATGGTGCCGATCATCCCGGCGCCCTCATCGGCCTCGTCGTCACGCTTCTTCTCGTCGTCGACGGCGGTGTAGTAGTCGTATTCGGACTCGACCTCGCCCACTCCCAGGGCGTGTGCGACCTGGCAGGCGGCGTCGACATTGAGGGAATTGGGTTCGGCGACCATCCGCCCGAAGAGCGCGATGCTGATCGAGTGGTCCGTGTCGACCAGGGTCTTCGGTTTGAGGGCTTTGAACGCCTTCTTCCGGTCCTCGGCGTCCGCCACGGAGACCAGCGCCTCGGCGAGGTGCTCGATCTGCTTCGCCGAGAGGAAGACGAGGAAACCCGCTTCCTTGAGTTTCTGGTCGGTCGCCTCCTCGTTCTTCTTGCGCCTGGGCTCGGTGAGTTTGAATCCTATTTCGACCAGGCCCATTTCCGCGAGCTCCGCGGCGCTCTGGGCCAGCTGGGGGGCGCGTTCGACGATCGCCGCCCTCACCAGTTCGACGACGAGCTTGGTGCGGATCCCGCGGTTCCCCTCCGGGGCGTGCTTCTCGAAGTCCTCCCGCGTCGCGCGCTTGATGGCCTGCGAGGAGATGCGCATCCGCCGCACTCCTCCGAAGGTCGCGGTCTTGGGCGCCCCGGTGTCGTCGCGGTTGGGGTTCGAGGGGGGAAGGGTCTGCAGGACGTGAATATCGATAAAACGAGACATTGAAGGTGTTCCTTTCGGTGTGCGTCGTTGCTAACAGGTGGGTGGTGCGTTACTCCGGGGCCTTGTCCCCGGCGTTCTCGGCGGGAATGGGGGCGCGCGCGAATTGCCGCCCCCATCGGCGGGTGACGGCGCTGCGGCGTTGGGGGCTCTGCCACTCGAAGAGGTCGGCGGCGAGGAGCCCGTAGTCCATGGGTATCTCCGCCGCCTCGAGCAGATCGACGATGCCCCGCAGGTGGTGCGCGAGGGCATCGAAAGCCGGCGCTGCGACCACGGAGGACAGGCGCCGGAACACGGGGGTCTCCTCGGGGCGTTTATCGCCCCTCCCCTTCTCGGCCAGAGCGCGCACTGCGGCGCCGAACGACCGGGGAGTCCCCTTGGCTTCAACCATGTGCATGGGCGCTGCGTTGGAGCCCTGGTGCCTGGCCCACAGCGTCAAGGCGGTGTGGACCGCTTTTTCCCCCTTGCAGTTCCATGCCGTGCCCACTGCTCCAAGCGTGTACATCCAAATCGATGGGATGGCTCCGACTTCCTTGCCCACGCCGTGCCGCAATTGGGCGCGGGCAGCCATAGCAACTGGCTCCCTCCCGCTGAGTCGGTGCGGAATCACCCACCGCACCCACCTCTTCACGTCCTTAGCACTGCCCAGCGAAGGGCTGGGCACGTCAGCCTCGGGGTACAACTTCGATGCGGAGTCCGCCTGCCGGGCGCCGGCCTCTTCACCAGTCATTTCTCGCCTTCTTTCACTTGGTCTTCGGTTCTGGGAATCGTCTTGTTCACGGCCGCCCACAGGATGTTCTCCGCTATACCAACGCTCATGAAGCCCCCCTTCGTCTCACGGCCGATCGTCGCACTGGCCGGGGCCTCATCCACCAGGCGTTTCACGAGGAGCCTCACGATGCGCCTCAGTTCCTCGTGCCACTCGCCGCGCACCGCGTCCACGTCGGAGTCCCCATCGAGTCGGGCGAGCCACCGGCGGAACGGGTCGTCGACGAGGGCGAAAAATTGCTCCCTCGCACGACTGCGCGCGCCGTCACCCGCGCCCTCGCCGCTCTGGCCGGCTGCCCTGGCCAGGTTCGCGGCGAACCGGCCAAGCGCATTGGCGAGTTCTTCCGCACAGTGGACCTGCGATTCCACTAAGGAGCCGAGCGCATCACTCCCCTTCTTCAATAGTGCCGACGACAGAGGAAGTTCGTCATTATACGAATCCCCGTATACTGACTGATTCGATCCATATTTCATTCCGAAGGCTTCCATTCGCACTCGTGGCGGGAAATCCGGGAGCGACTCGAAGTCTGCTTCATAATAGAAGTCCACCACCGCCGGCGACCTATACGCCCTTTGCTTCATGCCTTTCACCCCCTCCACCTCAGCGACTGAATGAAGAACAGCAGGAACGTCCCGCCAGAACGCGCGGCCGATATTTACTGGAACAGGGGTGTAAACCGGAGTTCTGAACTTCTTCGACGTATCAAGATTGTAACGCCATGCCCCCATGGGTTCATAGTGGAACATGTTCCTGCCTTTTAATTCATCACCCTGGCAGCAGATGGCTCCGGTCACCCCGCTCCTGCCACCGAACAGACGAACACGACGCGAATGCCATGTCAACAACCGCGGAACCGATATGTCATCAACGTTCAGCTGTTGCTTACCCAGAACTATGCGGTCGCCCGTCTCAATCGACGCATCCTCCCAGGTGCACCCTTGCCCCGGATCATCAGACGACCTGGATTTGAGCCCCCCGTGGTTTCGCGGGACCAAGTTGAGAACGAGCGTCTCGTCGAGATTATCCCCTTTGAGGAGCACTATGAGGTTCTGCCCGCACCAGGACGGGCCGATGCCAAAACCCCTAGGGCCCGAACTGTGGGAGTCGTCCACAGCCGCGGAATGAATCCCCGACACATCGAAAGCGTGCGCGTGCACGATCCACATCGCGGCCTCCGACGGAGGAATGGATTCAATCGCTTTCCCATGGCGCATAGAGAATAGTCTCTTGTTGTTCGGAACATCCGCAATAAGGACGTCCAACATCTTGATATCACCACTCCTCGTCCACAATCCGGGCGCCTGCATGAAAGGATAATCGCCCCCGAAGAGGAAGAACCTGTCGCGCCACCGCTCCAAGTAGGCGATCGCCTCCTCCGTCGGCGCGCCAGCAGCCCATTGACGCTTCCACTCCTTCACCGATTTAAGGGAAGTCACGCGGTAGCACACCGCCAACAGGATCCTCTGGATCGCGATCTTCTGAGTGGGGAGCTCGCAGGCGAGATCCGCGATCTCGTTCGTGTTGCGGAACACGTCGAGCAACCCCATTTTCTCGACGCTCCCGTCGAGCAACCGGACGGGGATCCACGCCTCGTCCAGCAGGTTGTAATCAGGGTCCGTCATCGGCCCTGCACCTCCAATCCTCTCTCCTGGGTGTATACGAGGTGGCATCCGAGCAGGTCCCGCTCCAACCGGGTGGACCCCTCGTCGGTCTTGTGCATCGCCAGGACCAGTTCGCCGCGGAGCAGTGGGTGCTCCAGGCACTCCCAGTCCCTGGTGGCCTCATCGTTCCAGATGGCACACGCAACTGCGTCCACCGCTTCGTCGATCGCTTTCCCGGTCTCGCGGAACGGCCACGGCGGCAGCGAGACGCTCCACGTGCGCATCTCCCGCACGAGGCCGGGGCTTGGCCAGGTGCTCACGTCGATGGGGATGGTCTCCCCGTCGGCGTCGACCCGCCAGGGCGGCTTAATGGGGACGCAACCCATACCAGGATCGACCGCGACGAGAAGAACGGGGATCTGGTCCTCGGAGTCCCTGACAGCGGCCTGTGCGGCGATTTGCCCACCTTTGGGCGCACCGTCATCGCCCGTTATGGAGTTGCCCATGAATGCGAAGTCGAACTGTTCAACGGTCCACTCCTGAAGGCTGTCGTCCGACAAGCACCATTCTTCAGCGCGTCGCGTGGCGTCCTGCGTATGTCCTTCCGTCTCCCGCTCCGCTTCCTGGAGCGCCCCGGCCCAGGTGGCGGGGCCGACCGCCTCGTCCGAGTAGGCGAGTTGGGTGAGTTCCGCGTAGTCCCCGGGCCGCTCGACTCCGATCCGTCCGCGGTCCGCCAGTACGCCGAGGGCACGGAGCACGTGGGAGCGCTCGTAAACGACGTCGGTCCCGCCCGAGTATGCCCACGGCGCTGGCCCCGTGTCGGCGACCATCACGTGGCAGCGGGCTTCCCGCAACGGAGCTGGACGTTCCCTGCCGGGGTGGCGGTGGAGCCGCCCGATCCTTTGCAGCACGAGGTCCATGGGCGCGGGGTCGGTGATCATCACATCGAAGTCGACGTCGAGGCTCTGCTCGATGACCTGGGTGGCGACGACCACGTGTCTGCGGGGTCGCGCAGCGCTGTCCTTGCCGAAGAGGCGCAGCATCCGCTCGTCGCGCGCCGCCCGGTCGCTCGCGATGAAGCGGGAGTGCAGCAGCGTCACCCCGTCCGCGCCGAAGTGCGGGGCGAGGGCGTCGTAAGTGGCCTGCGCGTCCTTCACGGTATTGCGGATGACGACGGCGCACCCGCCCTGGGCGAGCGCCTCGTCGAGCACGGGCACGAGGTCCTGCGGGGACTGCGCGACCAGCGGGAATATCGTTCTACGCGCCTCGGGGCCCCCGCCTCCGACGACGTGGACATCGACTTCCCGCCCGCCCCGGGGAACCGTCGTGAGCACGGGGTACCCGATATTGCCGTCGAGGCGGGCACTGTCGTCGACCTCGCGGCGGCACCGGCCCCGCCTGTACGCCTCGGCGAGTTCGATCCTGCGCTCCGCCGGAAGGGTCGCCGAGAGGAGGACCACGGGGATCCCGTACATGCCCAACCAGGTGAGCGCGGCCTTCAAGTAGGTTCCCATGTAGGTGTCGGCCGCGTGGACCTCGTCGAGGATCACGGCTTTCCCCATCAACCCCAGGTGGCGGACCAGGACATGGCGCGATTTGAGCGCGGTCAGCAGGACCTGGTCGATCGTGCCGATCACGACTGGCGACAGGGTGGCGCGCCACCGACCGGCCATCCACGCGCTGGCGCGGAGAGAGGAGCAGTCCTCCCCGGAATCCCCCTCTTCCTCGTCGTGGACCTGCACCGGGTACCCGCTGTCACGGTCCAGCAATTCGACGAAGGCGTCGTTGAGGTCGTTCTTGCCGTGGGCCAAGTGGATGCCGAGGCGCTGCGGGCTGTCGCCCAGTAGGTTCGTCAACCATTTCGTGGCGCGCTCGAACATGGCGTTGGTGGTCGCCTGCGTGGGCAGCCCGATGAACACGCCCTGCAGCCCCCGGGAGCGGACCATCCGCTCGGCGACGGCGAAGGCGAGTTCGGTCTTCCCCGACCCCGGCGGCGCCTCGACGATCATGAGGTCGGGGTCGGCCTCCTCAGCCAGCCTCACCGCTGCGATCTGGGCGTCGGTGGGGGTGATCGCCGGCCCCCAGCCGAAACGGTGGCGGTAGTACGACTCGGGGGAACCACCAGCCGTGGCGGGCACCGTCATCGGGCGGGGCATGTCGGCGAGCCCCCACCCGAGCTCGACGCGCTCCCACTGCTCGTCCGCGGTGAGTTCCCGCTCCCGTCCGGCTTGGGGGCGCAGGGGGAAGTAGTCCTCGTTCGAGGCGATCCAGTCGGCGATGACGACTGCCGAGGCGTAGGCCGAGGCGACCGCGATCGGCAGTTCCGGGAGCGCCGTCGGCGTTGATGACTTCAGCGGGAAGCCGCTGCGACGGGCCATCCACTCGATGAGCTCCTGGCGCGACCGCTCCCACCGCGGCTCCTTCTGCGGGCGGCCGAGTTCGCCCTTGTAGGCCCTACGCGCGCGTCCGACCTGTGTGCCATCCGGATAGCGCCCGTGGTGGACCCCGATGATCGCCGCCCACTGATCCGCACAGTCACGGTCCCCACCCCCTTCCACAATCGCATCGACGAGTGCGAAACGACTCGCGAAACCGTGGGGCAGGTTCCCGCGGTCCGGCACATCCCGCCTCTGGGGAACGCGGACGCCGTGGGCGCGGACGAAGTCGGCGAGCGGGCCGTGCTGGCAGCAGAAGGGCAGCGACGCCTTCCCCACGTCGTGGACGCCCGCCAGGAAGACGAGGCTGGCGCGCGCCTTCGCCTGGTCGCCGCCCCACACGGAGGCCAGGAGCGCACGGTGGTGCTCGCTGAGGTAGGAGTCGAAGAGCCTGCCCGCCACGTCGGCCGCGTCCATCAGGTGCTGCGGGACGGACAGCCAGTCCGCGGGGTTCCGTTTGCCGCTCTTCGCCCAGAAGGAGCGGGTGAGCCCGGACAACCCCTCGGCGGTCAGACCGGGTTCGGCCCGCGGGAACTGCGGGGGCGGCGGCGCAGCGGCCACCGCTGGCGCTTCCACGACCTTGCCATCGATTTTCCGGGCCATATTGCTCTCCCTCTCAGCCCTGAGACGAAATCCGTTTCATAATAACCCTCGACGCCCGGAAAGTGGAGAGGTTCCCCACATTTCCGGGCGTCGAGGGTAAATGCATCACTCACCCTTGATCATGCTGGCCGCCGAACAGGGCGCGCGCCGGTCATCGCCGCAGCAATTTCGCGACAAAAAAATCGACAGCGCCTTGGAACAGAGCACCGAGGACAACCACAGTCATGTCCTCAATGAACGTCATCACTCTACAAACCCTCCTTTCGAGATCCCGATCAGAGCTTGTAGACTGTGACTGTCACATCTTGAGCTACAAGCTCTGTCTGATGGGGCCGCCACTCTGCGTGTCGGCCCCATCAGTTCTCCCAGCCCGACAGTTCCTTCGAGCACCACAGCCCCCGCTGCGGTGCTCGAAGACTATCAGACGAGATTCTTCGTCGCAATCGCACCTCGCTTAGACTTCACTGAAGTTGCCCCGCGATTAGAGTTCACCGAACTTGACCCCACTTGCGTGGGGAAAACAGCCATCGCGCCTTGGTCGCGCCTCGTTTAGAGGGCTCACCCTCGCGCTAGCAAGGAACGCTGCGGAGCGGCAGCAGTCAAGGCCGATCACCTGCCCTCATTATCCCATCGCTGGCACCAGCTTCCACCCGCAACCCCGGGCGCGCCTTGAACCAACCCCTGCCCCTTCTCACCCCTCCCCCCGCGCGCCCCTGAGCGTTTTTGGGTATCCGCTGCCAGAATGGGAGCATGTCGAACTCTGAGGCCCAGGAGAGGGCGTCGCTCCGTCCGGCTCGCAAGCCGTGGTGGCGCTCCAGGAAGGCGCACGCCGCCCACGGGGGCGGCGGGCGGGTGCTGCTCGGCGGGCTCGGCCTGTCCTACAAGGATCCGTCATCGGGCGCTCCCCTGCTGGACGGAGTGGATGTCGCCTTCCGGGCCCGGCGGATCACGGCGGTGCTGGATCCGTCCGGCCTGCGCTCCCGCGCCTTGTTCCTGGTGCTCGCGGGCCTGGAGGACCCGGACTCCGGCCGCGTGGTGTCCGCCAAGCCCCGTTCCGCGCGCCAGCGGTGGGCGGGGCGCATCGGGGCCGTCGCCCTGCTGGGGGCGCGCGACACCCTCGACAGGGATCTCACGATCCGGCAGAACATCCTGGCGCCGCTGGCCGCCACGGGATCGGTGGCGGACTGGGACAACCTGGTGGGCGCGCTGGAGCTCACGGGCCTGCGCACCAAGGTGGACGCCCGCCCCGCCGAGCTGGCGCCGTTGGAGCGCTTCAAGGCCACGGTGGCGCGCGCGATCGTGTCGGGCGCGGAGGCGTTCCTGGTGACGGAGCCTCCGGTCCTACCCGCCCACGACGTCGAAGAGCTGGTGGGGCTGCTGCGGGCCGTGGCCGACGCCGGGTGCGCGGTCGTCGTGGCCACGCGCCACCCGGAGACCGCGCTGCGCGCGCACCGCGTCATCATGCTGGCCAACGGCACCGTCTCCTTGGACGCCGCGCCGCCCACGCTCGACGCCATCGACGCGTCGCTCGAGCGCTCCCCGGAGGATCCGAAGAACCTCCTGGGCCCCATCCCCTCCGCCTCCCCCCTCTTCTACGAGGCGGGCGCCGCCGGGGCCGACGACGAGGAGGACCCGGGCTCCGTCGCGTGGCACTCCCTCAACGTGGTGGATCCGGCGGATCCGGCGCCGCTGTCGAGTGTGGCCACCTACGACGAGATCGACGAAACGGCCACGTACACGGGCGCCATCCCCGCCACCACCGCCACCGGGGAGGACACCGACGTCGACGACTTGATCGTGCAGGCCAAGAGGATCCTCTCCGACCTGCCCGGCTCCATCGCCCCCGAGGACTGAGGCCCGCCCCCTGCGCCGACGAGGCGGGCGCCGCCGCGCGCGAGCAGACCGCTTCGCCCCTGACGCCCAGGAATCGACGGGGCGCGCGCCGCAGGAGCAGGCCGCCCCCGGGCGCGCGGGCAAGGACTGAGGCCACATGCCGGGCGGCTGCACGCCGAGCCGCCTTCGTGATTAACTGTGTGACATAGCCTGTAGTCGACCAGGCTCCGCCACGCAGGAAGGCAGTCGCTCAGATGACCCAACCGTCCAACCCGGGTGTCCCCGAGGGGCAGTCCGCGCCACAGGCATCGCCGTCCCAGACTCCTCAGCGCGCTTCTGCCCCCGGGCAGCCCGTCCAGCAGGCACCCGCGGCGCAGTCCGCCCCCACGCCCATCACGCGGGACCGCAAGCCCGCCGCCCAAGGGCCGACGCCGGTGGCCCCCCAAGCGCAGAGGCCCCCCGCCCAGGGCCAGGCCCCGGCGGCCCCCCAAGCGCAGAAGCCCACCGCCCAAGGACCGGCCCCCCAAGCGCAGCGCCCCCCCGCCCAGGAGCGGCCCGGCACCGGAGCCGCGCCCGCCCAGAGTACCCACCTGCCGCCGAGGACATCGACCACCCGGGCCTACGCACCTCCGGCGCAGGCAGGGCCCGCCCAGCAGGGGCCCGGCCCTCAGGCCGCTCCCGACCCGGGCCCCCGGGCCGGGCAGAGCGCGCAGCCCCAGACCGGCCCGCAGGCGCGGCGCAAGCCGTCGGTGGGCAAACTCATCGCCGATATCACCAGCCAGTTCTCCTCGATCGTGCGCGGCGAGATCGAGTTGGCGAAGGTCCGGACCGCGACCATGTTCGCGCGAATCCGCACCGGCCTCGTCCTGATGGCCGCGGCCGCCGTCTTCGCCCTTTTCCTGCTGGGCTGGATCCTGCACACCATCGAAGCGGCACTGGCCACGGTCCTGCCCGTATGGGCGGCCTCCCTCATCATCGTCGGGCTCCTGGCCGTCGTCGTAGCGGTCCTCGCCCTCCTGGGCAGCCGGGCACTGCGCAAGGCCCAGGAGAGCAAACCCGACCCCAAGGCCGGCATCACCGAGGCCGTCCACATTGTGAAGAACGGACTTACCAAGTGAGCACTCCCACGGAACCCGCAGCCGCGCCCCGCACCGAAGCGCAGATCCGAGCCGACCTGGAAGCCACGCGCGCGGCCCTGGCGGCCTCCGTCGACGACCTCTACGAGCAGCTGCAGCCCGCTGCCATCGTCGCGAACACGAAGGCCGCCGCGGCAGAGGCCATCGCGGGCGCCCGCAAGAGCGTTCGGGACACGGCCGCCGCCGCCCGCGAGGGCGACTCCGAGGCCATCAAACGGATCGGCATCGCCGTGGGCGCGACCCTGGTGGCCATCGGGCTCCTCGCGTTCGCCTGGTCCCGCAGACGGCGCTGACACGCCCCCGGGCGGGGTGAGCCCAACAGGCCCCCACCTGGCCCGACGGTTCCCGGGGCGGACGCCCCGGGCGCGTTCAGCCACGCGCGCAAAATCGGACTCAAGTTCAATTCGTAGCGCCTCTTTGGTTATGATGAAGCCACGAAACATTGTGAACACCCAGGGAACCGCGCCATGCGGACCCGAACTACGCGGAGGGGGTCGACGCCATGGGGCGCGGCCGTCAAAAGGCAAAGCAGATGAAAGTCGCTCGGAAGCTGAAGTACTTCAGCCCCGACACCGACCTGGACGCGCTCCAGCGTGAGCTGGCGCCCGAGGACATGTACGAGGAGCAGGGCGGCGACGGCGCGGACACCGACGTCGACGAGCCCGACGAAGAGGACGACCTCTACGCCAAGTACGCGGACTTCGCCACGGTCGCGGACGAGCCCGACGACATAGACCCCGCGCAGTTGGACGAGTCGTTCTGGACGGGCAAGCCCTCGGACAAGTAGGGCGCCCGGGCGCTCACCCCACCCGGATCCCCAGCTGCAGCCGACAGGCGCGTCAGCCGCACCACCTGGTCGGCCCATCGCCCGAGGTCGGCGCTCACAGCGGGCACACTGGCCCCCGGGCGGGCGGCAGCGGTCGGCTTGGTTCTCACCCCACCCGGTAGGAGCCGTGCAGGCGCACGGCGCCCGCGTCGACGCCCTTGGTGCCGCGGACCACGCGCTCCCCGACCCCGGCCTCTGCCGCAGTGGAGCGCACCTCCCCCAGCACCCACGCGTCCACGCCCGCCTGGCGCACGGCGCCGACGACTGCCGGGGCGTCCGCCTCGCCGACCACGGCGACCATGCCGACCCCGAGGTTCAGGGAGTCCTCCATGGCCTCCCACGGCACGGAGCCGCCCCTGCGCACCCAGTCGAACACGGCGGGCACCCGCCACGAGCCGCGGTCCACCGACGCCACCGACCCGGAGGGCAGCACACGCGACAGGTTCGCCGCCAGGCCGCCGCCCGTCACGTGGGACAGCGCGTGCACGCCCCGCCCGTCGCCGCCCCCTACGCCGAAGCGCTCGACCAGGTCCAGGCACAGCCGCGTGTACAGGCGCGTCGGCTCCAGGAGCTCCTCGCCCAGGGTGCGCCCGAACTCGCCGACGCGCCCCTCCAGCGGCGCACCCGTGCGCGCCACGACCGAGCGGACCAGGGAGTAGCCGTTGGAGTGCAGTCCCGACGAGGCCATCGCCACCACCACGTCGGAGTCGGCCACCCGATCCGGCCCCAGAACGCGGTCCGCATCGACGGCGCCCGTCGCGGCCCCCGCGATGTCGTAGTCGTCGGGCTCCATGACGCCGGGGTGCTCGGCCGTCTCGCCGCCGACCAGGGGCGTGCCCGTGGCCTCGCAGGCCCGCGCGATGCCCTCCACGATGGCGGCGATGCGCTCGGGCACCACGCGGCCGCACGCGATGTAGTCCGTCATGAGCAGCGGGCGCGCCCCGATCACCACGATGTCATCGACGACCATGCCGACCAGGTCCTGGCCGATCGTGCCGTGCGCGTCCATCGCCCGCGCGATCGCGATCTTGGTGCCCACCCCGTCCGTCGAGGTCGCCAGGAGGGGCCGCCTCATGCCCAGCAGGGCCGACGCGTCCACCATCCCGGCGAAACCGCCGGTCGCGCCGACCACGGTGTCGTCGTGCGTGCGCGCCACAGCGGCCTTCATGAGCTCGACGGCGCGGTCTCCGGCGGCGGTGTCCACTCCGGCGGTGGCGTAGTCAAGGGGGGTGTCGGTCATGGGTGGTGCCTTTCGCGGTGGGGCGCTCGACGACGCCGTGTCTGGGTTATGGGGTCTGGGGGCGCCCGCGCCCGGCCGGGCGCCGCCGCGCGCCTAGCGGGAGGACGCGCCGGGCGCTGAGGGCAGGGGCGCGCCCGGGGGGACCGGTTCGGGGTAGTCCCCCGTGAAGCAGCCCAGGCACAAGGAGGTGCCCTGGCCCGTGGACTCCACCATCCCCTCCAGGGACAAGTAGGCCAGGGAGTCCGCGCCGATGGACTCGCGCACCTGGTCGACGCCCATCGACGAGGCGATCAGCTCCTCACGGGTCGGGAAGTCGATGCCGAAGAAGCACGGCCACGCGACCGGGGGGCTGGAGATGCGCACGTGGACCTCGGCGGCCCCCGCCTCGCGGAGCATCGCCACCAGCGCGCGCTGCGTGTTGCCGCGCACGATGGAGTCGTCGATGACGACCAGGCGCCTGCCCTCGATGACCTCCCGCAGGGGGTTGAGCTTGAGGCGGATGCCCAGCTGGCGCAGGGACTGGGTGGGCTCGATGAAGGTCCTGCCCACGTAGGCGTTCTTCACGAGGCCCTGGGCGAAGGGGATGCCCGACTCCTGCGCGTAGCCGATGGCGGCGGGCGTGCCCGAGTCGGGCGTGGGCATCACCAGGTCCGCGTCGACGGGGTTCTCCCGGGCCAGTGCGGCCCCCATCGCGTGGCGCGCGGCCACGATCCGACGGCCCCCGATCGTCGTGTCCGGGCGGGCCAGGTACACGTACTCGAAGACGCAGGTGGTGGCGCGGCTCACGGCGAAGCGCCACGAGCGGACGCCCGAGGCGCCGATCGAGACGAGCTCGCCGGGCTCGACCTCGCGCACCAGGGCAGCGCCGCACAGGTCGAGAGCGGCGGTCTCGGACGCCACGACCCACCCGGAGTCGAGGCGGCCCAGCACCAGGGGTCGGTAGCCGTGGGGGTCGCGCGCCGCGTACAGCGCGTCCTCGTCCATGAACACCAGGGAGAAGGCGCCTTTGAGGCGCGGAAGGACTTTGAGGGCGGCGGGCACCAGGGGCGCGCAGGCCCCCTCCTGGTCCACGGGCGGCGCAGGAGGAGCGGACTGGGCGGCCTGCGCGGGGGCGCCGCCGGCGGGCGCAGTGCGGCGGTCGCTGCCGGCGGCTCCCGCCCCACCGCCGGAGCTGAGGACGGAGGGGGCGGCGACGAAGGGACGGGGCCCGGGCATCCCCTCCGCCATGCCGAGCAGCGCGGTCACCAGCGACGTGTCCGTCGTGGCCCCGTGCTGGAAGTCCTCCCCCTCCTGCGCGATGGAGGCGGCGAGGGCGCGCAACTCGTCCGTGTTCGTGAGGTTCCCGTTGTGGGCGAGGGCGACGGTGCCGTCGGGCGTGGGGCCCAGCGTGGGCTGGGCGTTCTCCCACACGTCCGCGCCCGTCGTCGCGTAGCGCACGTGCCCGACCGCGATGTGCCCCCTCAGGCCCTGCAGGGACTGCTCGGAGAACACCTGGTTCACCAGTCCCTGGTCCTTGTAGACGAGGATCTTCGACCCGTCGGAGGCGGCGATCCCCGCGGACTGCTGGCCGCGGTGCTGCAGCGCGTACAAGGAGAAGTACGTGAGGCGGGAGACGTCCTCCCCCGGGGCCCACACCCCGAAAACACCGCACTGGTCGTGGGGGCGGTCGTCCTCGAGGACCCCGCGGCCGGGAAGTGACTGGTCAATCTGCTGCGAGACTGGAAGCACACCCCAACTGTCGCACAGTTTCCCCGGTCACACGGTAACTGTCCGCGTGAGATTCGCCCCTCCCGGTGCGGTCGCGCGCCGCCCGGGCAAGGGCGGCGGCATCCCGAGTCGCGGGACAGCGGCGGCGCGCCAGCGCCGCCCCCTGGACGGCGCTCCACAGCAGGGGGCGCTGACGAATCCATGGCCAGGCGGTGGTGCGGGGCTTCCACGCGCCTGCCCCCAGCGCGCTCGCCGGGGCCGGGCAGGCCGATAGTGCGACAATGGGAGGGCTATCGACTTAAGCGGCCGTACAAGGAGGAACCCCTGTGGCCGATCCTACGCTCAGCGCCATTATGTGGGCGTTCGCGCTGCTCGTCACGGCGATCGCGCTCGTGGCGTTCGCGCGGGGCCTGGCACACATGTGGCGCACCGTGGCCTCGGGCACGCCCGACCCCGGGCGCCTGCGCCCCGTCGGCCGGCGCCTCTGGGGCGTCGTCACCACCGCGCTGACCCACCGCGAGTTCAAGGGGCGCCCGTGGGTCAAAGCCGCCCACTGGCTTGTCATGATGTCCTTCCCCCTGCTGTTCCTCACCCTGGTCTCCGGGTACGCGCAACTGCGCGACCAGACATGGGCGCTGCCGCTCCTGGGGCACTTCATCCCCTGGGAATGGGTGACGGAGGCCTTCGCGTGGGCGGGGCTGGCCGGGATCGTCGTCCTCATGGCCGTGCGCCGCACCGCGGGCAGGGGCTCGCCCGCCGAGGCCGCCCTGTCCAACGACGACCCCGACCGGGCAGCCTCCACCGCGGCGGAGGCGATGGGCGTCGAGGACCCCGCGGTGCCCTCGCGCCTCACAAAGCCCCATCCGCGGGACTCCTCCCCCCAAGGGCTGGCCTCGCGCTTCCTGGGGTCCACGCGCTGGCAGGCCCTCTTCGTCGAATGGGTCGTCCTCATCGTGTGCGCGTGCGTCGTCGCCCTGCGCGCCCTCGAGTCCGCCCTCCTCGGCGCCACGCCCGGCCTGGAGGGCCACGCGAGCGCCCTCCACTTCCCGCTCACCGCGTGGCTGGGCTCCCTCTTCGCGTCGGCCGCCTCGTCCTCGGCCCCCGCACTGGCGAACGCGGTCGTCGTCGTCTCAGCCGTCAAGGTCATCACATCGATGACGTGGCTGATGGTCGTCGGAGTGCAAACCGGCATGGGCGTCGCCTGGCACCGCTTCGTCGCCGTCCTCAACCTCTACGCGCGCCGCAACGCGGACGGGACGAAGTCCCTGGGGCCCGCCGACCACATGCTCGTCGACGGCGTGCCCGCCACCTCCCCCGACGACTTCGACGAGCTCCCCGAGGACGCCGTCCTGGGGGTGGGCACCGTCGAGGACTTCTCGTGGAAGGCGCGCCTCGACCTCTACGCCTGCACCGAGTGCGGGAGGTGCCAGGAGCTGTGCCCGGCGTGGAACACCCAGAAGCCCCTGTCCCCCAAACTCCTCGTCATGGGCCTGCGCGACCACATGGAGTCCGCCTCCGCCAAGGAGATCGTCACCCGCTCCGACAGCGACGCGCAGTCCGGCGAAGACTCCGGCACCGGGGCCGGGCCGACCGGAGCCGGCGCAACTGGGGAAGAGGACGCCGTCCTGCTCGACAAGGGAGTCGCCCCCTCCCCGCACTCCTTCGACCTGGTCACCGCCCTGACCGCGTCGGGCGCCACCGGCCCCGGCGGGGTCCTCGACGTGGCGGGCCCCCTGGTGCCCGGCGTCGTCTCCGAGGAGGTCCTGTGGGACTGCACGAACTGCGGCGCGTGCGTGGAGCAGTGCCCCGTCGACATCGAGCACATCGACCACATCCTGGACCTGCGCCGCCACCAGGTCCTCATGGAGTCCGCCTTCCCCCGCGAACTGGCGCGCGCCTTCCGGGGCATGGAGTCCAAGGCGAACCCGTACAACCAGCCCGCCCGCAAGCGCATGGACTGGGCGAAGGGCCTCGACTTCGAGATCCCCGTCGTGGGCGAGGACGTGGAGGACGCCTCTGGCGTCGACTACCTGTTCTGGGTGGGCTGCGCGGGCGCCTACGACGACAAGGCGAAGGCGACGACCGCCGCCATCGCGGAACTGCTCCACACCGCGGGAGTGTCCTTCGCGGTCCTGGGATCGGGGGAGTCGTGCACGGGCGACCCCGCGCGGCGCGCTGGGAACGAGGTCCTCTTCCAGATGCTGGCCGCCCAGGCCATCGAGACCCTCACCGAGGCCTCGCCGAAGAGGATCGTCGTCTCCTGCGCCCACTGCTTCAACACGATAGCCGGGGAGTACCCGGAGCTCGGCGGCCGCTTCGAGGTCATCCACCACACGCAGCTGCTCAACCGCCTCGTGCGCGAGGGGCTGCTCACGCCCGTGCCCGCCAGCGGACCGGATGGCGCCCCCTCCGACGGCGCTGACGGGGCGGGGGCCGGGGGAACAGGGACCGCCGCCCCGGGCAGCGGCGCCCCCCTGCGCGTCACCTACCACGACGCGTGCTTCCTGGGGCGCCACAACCGCGTCTACTCGCCGCCCCGGGAGCTCGTAGCCGCCCTGCCGGGGGTGGAACTGGTCGAGATGCCGCGCAACAGGGACCGCGCGATGTGCTGCGGCGCCGGGGGCGCGCACGCGTGGTTCGAGGAGACGCGGGGCACGCGCATCGCCGACGCCCGGATCGCGGAGGCCGCGCAAACGGGCGCCGACGTGGTGGCGACGGCCTGCCCGTTCTGCTCGCAGATGCTGGGGTCGGCCTCCGGGTCCAGCGCGGGGCTCGTCCCGGGCGAATCCGACGGGCAGGGGGCTGCGGGCAGTGGACTGCCCCAGGTGCGCGACGTGGCCGTCATGCTGCTGGAGGCGGTGCGCCGGGGCAAGGACGGGCGGGCCCCGGAGGAGGACTGACCGGAGCGGGTGCGGGCGCTGGACGCGCCCGGCGCACCCCGGGGCTGGGAGGGGGACCGGCCCCGCCTCAGTCCTGCGGCTCCTGGTCGTCGGCCTCTTGGATCTCCTCCAGGCCCACCAGGAACCCGTCCTCGTCGATGACGTTGCCGCCCGCCATCGTGGCGATGAGGCCCGCGGCGTTCTCGATGTCCGACGCCGAGCGGAGGCGTTCGCGGCGCGCCGAGCGCGACAGGGTGGCGTCGGGCGCGTCGAGCGACCCCCCGGGCAGCCATCGCACCTGGTACTCGATGATCGTCGAGGCGGTCCACGGCTCCCAGCGCAGGACGCGGGGCGGCGAGGGGACCGCGTGCACCTCGATCATCACTTCGGAGCGCCCCCCGATGGGGCCCACGAGCGCATAGCCCTCAACGACCTTCTGGGACTCCCCGGTGGCCGCGAGCTCCTGGCGCTCCCGCTCGATCCGCGCCGCGATGTCCTCGCGCATGGGCCCCAGGTCCTGGCGGAGCCGGGCGATCCTCTCCGCCTCGGCGTCCTCCATCTGCGGGGAGGGCCCGGCGGGCGAGAGGTCGCGGGCGTCGGCCAGGCCCGTGAAGCCGCCCCTGTCGCGCAGGGCGCTGAGCAGATCCTCCGGGGCGATCCACCTGGGCGAGTACACGGTGAGGTTGACCGCGGACTCCGCGTCGGGTTCCATGACGAATCCCGACGGGGCGAGGCGCAGCGCGCCCGCCAGCCGCCGCGCCATCCGCGCGAGCGCCTGGAGGATCCGGTACTCGAGGCCGGTCGGCAGGCCGTCGGGGAAGGCCCTGGCCCATTCCCCCATCGACTCCGAGACCTCCTCGGAACGGGTCCGCGGGCAGTCCAGCACCCACGCCTGCGTGAGTGCCTCGGGCGTCCCCAGGGCGCGCCGCGCTGCGGCATCGACGCTCCACGCGCCGCGCAGGGTGGCCGAGGAGGACAAGCGCAGCTCGCCGGGGCCCACCCAGCCCGCGTCGTCCCACATGGACACCGCCAGGGCCTCCAATTCGGCGGGATCGACCTCGTCGGACAGGACCAGCACGTGCTTGTCGCGCACGCGTTCGACGTCGATGGCGGCAGCCGGGCCCTGCACATCGAAGGAGACGGCTATCGGCGAGGCCGAGCCGGAGCGGGTGATCACGCCGGTGGAGTCGATCGTGAACGCCCCTTCCGTGGTGGTGAAGGTGGAGATCCCGAGCGCGGTCTTCGTCAGCGGGTTGTCCCCCGTTCCCGTGGGCAGGGCGTCCGCCAGGCTCGGTTGGGCGTCCGCGAGCCGTTCCTTCACGGAACGCCTTTCCGGTGTCGCCTGCCCCGTGGGGGCAGGCCCCTCCCCTGCCCGGGCCACCATCCCCGGCAGGGCGACGCCTTGGATGACGCCCGAGGACCGGGGGCGCTGCGATCCAGATGCGAGAGTCCCCCCGGCGGGGGGAACGGGTTCCGGTTGGGGGGCGGGCGCGGTCCCGGGCCCAGGGGCGCCCCGGCGGGCGGGGGCCGGGGAAGCGGGGACGACGCGCTGCCCGCGCTCGGAGGGCGGGACGACGGGGGTAGAGCCCGGCTCCCGCTCCTGCCTGCGCTCGGGCGGCGGCGCAACGGGGCCAGAACGCGGCTTCCACTTGAGCGGCGCCGGGGAGGGCGGGACAGGGCGCTGCCCGCGCCCCGGCTCCGCCCCCCGCTCGGGCACCCGCTCAGACGAAGACGGCGAAGGCGGCTCGGAACGCCTCGACGGGGAGGGCGACCGCCTCGACGGCCTGGGCGGAGCAGGAGCCGCAGCAGAGCGCGGCCCGCGCTCTGACGGCGGAACAACGGGAACAGAACGCGGATCGCGCTCCGGATGCCGCGGCGCCGGGGAGATGGGGACAGCGCGCCGCCCGCGCTTGGTCGACGGCGCGACGGGGACAACGCGCCGCTGGCGTTCGGGCGGCGGACCAGCTGGCACAGCGCGCGCCTCCGGTTCGCCAGCCCGCTCGGACGCGCGCTCAGGCGACGACGGCGACTGCGGGGACCCAGAACGCCGCGACGGGGAGGGGGAGCGCCTCGGCGGCCTGGGCGGTCTGACTGGTTCGCGCAGCGCCACGGGATCGCTGACCGGCGCAGCAGGTTCCAGCACGGTCTTCGTCTCCCTGGTGGAACGGGGTTCCAGCGGCGCTGGGGGCTCCTCCTTCCGAGTGCTGGGAGGAGTGAACGCGTCCGGTCTGCGTTTCGGGCGGGGCGGCGGGGCCAGTGGCGTCATCTACCGGCCAATGCGCGTGGTCGTGAAACGCAGGTGGGTCCGCGACGGCGTGGGTCCGCGCTGCCCCTGGTAGTGGGAGCCCAGCCCCTCGCTGCCGTAGGGGACCTCCGCCGGGGAAGACAAGTCGAAGAAGCACAACTGCCCGATCTTCATGCCCGGGTACAGCAGGATCGGCATCGTCGCCGTGTTCGAGAGCTCGAGGGTCACGTGCCCGCAGAACCCGGGGTCGATGAAGCCCGCGGTCGAGTGCGTGAGGAGGCCGAGGCGCCCCAAGGAGGACTTGCCCTCCAGCCGCGCCGCGATATCGGCGCCCAGGCTCACCAGCTCGTACGTGGCCCCGAGGACGAACTCGCCCGGGTGCAGCACGAAGGGCTTCTCAGGATCGACTTCCACGAGGCGGGTGAGGTCCGACTGGTCCTCGCGCGGGTCGATCACCGCGTACCTGTGGTTGTCGAAGAGGCGGAACAACCGGTCCAGGCGCACATCGATGCTGGCCGGCTGGACCAGGCCGCGGTCAAGCGGATCCAAGCGGATCCGGCCGGAGTCGAGGCTCGCCTTGATGTGGCGGTCACTGAGCAGCATGCCACGATTGTCCCACATCAGGAACGATTGTGGTGGACCGGGTGCGATCGTGGCGGACTGGCGGAGGACGCCCCACGGCAGCACGGGGCGCCGCGGGCGCCTCACACCAGGGGACGGCCGAACGCGTCGAAAGCGTAGGAGCCCGAGCGGGTGACGATCAGGATCAGCTCTACGACCGCCCAGAGCCACACGAAGGGGGCCGCGAAGCCCAGCGTGCACACACTGACCAGCAGCTGGACGAGTCCGCGGTTGGTGTGGCCCAGGTAGAAGTTGTGGAGGCCGAAGAGCCCGGCGAACAACGCCAGGATCACGACGATGAGCAACTGCCTGGGGGGCTGGTGGTACCCGCCCTGCCCGTACTCGAAGCGCCCGTACCCGTCCGGCTCCCCGTACTGGGGGCTGGCGTACCAACCGGGCGCCCCGTACTGGGACTGGCTGCTCCCGCCCGGCTGGCCGTACTGCGGGCCGCTCCCGCCGGGCTCCCCGTACTGGGGATTGGTGTACCAATCGGGCACCCCGTACTGGGATTGGCTGCTCCCGCCCGGCTCGCCGTACTGCGGGCCTCCCCCGGCGGAGTAGGACCTCGAGCAGTCGTAGTCCTGGGCGCGGGGGCCGGCGCCCCCATCCGCCTCGCCGCGCTCCGAAGAGGACGGGTGCGCGGAATCGGAAGCGGGGCCCAGTGCACGCGGGGCCGTTCCCGGGCCTTGGCGCCTGTCGATCGAACTCATGCTTCCTCCTCCTGGTGGCAACGACTGACGACGCCTCCAGCATATGCATCGCGCGAAGAGGGAACGATCCAGGTTCCCCCCTCAAAAACCCTGATTACTCAGTAATATTCTGTGGGGGTCAGGACAACGGCACCCCTTTGGCGTCCGCGCGGTACATCCCCACGCGGGCGGCCACCATGATGACCGAGATCAACGCCCAGACGACCAGCAGCCCCAGTGCCCAGCAGCCCACGTGGAACAGCCGGTACGCCCCCTCCAGCGCCTCCACCTGGTCCAGAGTCGGGAGTTTGGCGTTGTAAGGGCCGAAGCTGGGATCCGCGATGACCATGCCGGCCATCACAATGGACGCGACGATCATACCGATCCCCGCGATGTTGAGCACCAGTTTGCCGAAGGCGGTTTTCTTGAAACCCATGTAGAAGTCGCCCGCGCCGACACCACTGAGGAACAGGTGCAGCAGCAGCGCGGAGGCGTAGGACTTCGCCGGCGCCGGAGCACGGTACCCCTGCCCGGCGGCGCGGTACTGCGCATCCGGCTCCGTGTAGGGGTCCGCCGTCCCCCCCTGCGGGGACCCGTAGGGCACCGCGTAGGGGGTCGTCGCCCCTCCCTGCGGGGAAGCGTAGGGCTCCGCCGTTCCTCCCTGCGGGGACATGTAGGGCACCGCATAGGGGTTCATCGTCCCTCCCTGCGGGGGCGCGTCGGGTTCACCGGCCGACGAGGAGGGACCCCCGCCGGGCGCGTAGGGCTCCACCACCGGCGGATCCGAAGGGGAACGGGGCTCTTGCGGATAGGGGGTCGTCATCGTTCAGTCTCCTCGCACAGCGTGTTGGCGGCGCCACGGGCACCCGCGGCTCCATACAGTGTCCCGCCCACAATACGGCCCCGCACCCGGTCGGCGCTCGGCGCGCCCACAACGCGGCGGCGGCCCCTGTCCTCCGCGCGACGGCGACCGCGCCCGCCGATACGCTGGGGCGGATGATCCGCACCCCCGAACCCGCAGAAGCAGCCGCCCTGCTGGGCGCCCTCACCTCGTGGTACGACCACAACGGGCGCGACGTGCCGATGCGCGCCGACGGCGTCACCCCGTGGGGAACGCTCGTGTTCGAGGTCATGAGCCAGCAGACCCCCCTGGTCCGCGTCGCCCCGGTCTGGCTGAGGTGGATGCGTTTGTGGCCCACCCCCGCGGACCTCGCCGACGCACCCACCGCCGACGTCCTGGTGGAATGGTCGACCCTGGGCTACCCCTCCCGGGCGCTGCGCCTCCAGCAGTGCGCCACCCGCATCCGGGACGCCCACGGCGGAATGGTTCCCACCGATCACGCCCAGCTGCTCGACCTGCCCGGCGTGGGCGGGTACACGGCGGCGGCGCTCGCCTCGTTCCAGTTCCACCAGCGGATCGCGGTGCTGGACGTCAATATCCGCCGCGTCGCCTCGCGGCTCTTCGACGGGATCGAACTGCCCGCGTCCTCCGCCCCGACGAAAGCAGAACGGGAGCGCGCCGAGGCGGTCCTGCCCGAGGACGGCCACGAATGCGCCGCGTGGAACCTGGCGCTCATGGAGTTCGGGGCGCTCGTGTGCACGCAGCGCTCGCCCGACTGCCCCGCGTGCCCCATCCGCGAGCGGTGCCGGTGGGCCGGGCGCGGCTACCCGCGCGCCGCCAAACGCCCGAGGACCCAGCAGTGGCGGGGAACGGACCGGCAAGCCCGGGGGCGCGTCCTGGCGGCGCTGCGCGCTGCCCACTCCACCGCGCCCCGGGGACGCGCGGGCATATCCCGCGCCGAAGCGCTCAGGGCCGCCACCCTGCCCGGTGCCGAGGAGGGCCAGGCCCAGCGCGCCCTCGCCTCGCTCATCGCCGACCGGCTGGTCGCCTACGACGAGGCGTTCTCGCGGATCACCCTCCCCTGATCCGGGCACCCCGCCGCGGCCCAGGCCGTGTGGTCTGATCCCAGTTCCTTGTGTGCGTAGTTGGGGGGTGTCCGCCGCCACGTGGACGGGCGTGCCCAGTTCCTTGTGTGCGTGGTTGGGGGAGGAGGGGCTGCGTGTGCGGTTCGTTGTCGGTGTTTTGCGCGGCTTCATGCACCATGCTGCGGGATTCGCCCGCTGTTGCGCCACTTAGCACGCACCGGGACCGGGGGAATCCGCCCCCCGGGCACCAGTTAGCCCGCCGTTGCACCACTTAGGTCCAAGCGGCCCCTGGTCCTCCCGGCGTGTCGGCGGCCTAAGTGGTGCGGGCAATGCCTAAGTGGCGCAGACGAAGGCTCAGGGCGTATTGCGCAAGCTGTTCGAGCCGGTGGTCGATGCCGGGCTGCGCGGGCAGTGCCGGGCTGTGCGGGTGGTGGCCTGGTGCCGGACAGCGACTGCGCCCGCGGCGGGCGGTGGGAACCCGGTGGCGCTTGGGCTGATGGTTGGAACAGCGTTCGGCGGTGCTGCGGTCGCGATCAGCGGTGGGGTGAGGGCGAGCGGACACCGACAGGGCCTTCGGCCCGCCGACTGGCCCTGGCTGGCTTCGGCGGGGATCGTGGCCCTGCCACGGCGGTCGTGCAGCCGGGCGCAGTCGACCCCGCCGACAGTTGGCCTTGTCGGGGGCGTCCTCACGGATCACCCTCCCGTGATCCGGGCGCCCCGCCGCGGCCTAGTACCGGATCGCGTCGATGGGCTTGACGCGCACCGCGGCGAAAGCGGGGATGATCCCGCACAGGGCGCCGATCCCCGTCGAGATCGCGAGGCCGTCGCAAGCGGCGCCCAAGGGGAACGCCGGCTTGTCCTGCAAGATGATGCCCATCGACTCCAACGGGAGGAACCGCACCACCAGGATCGCGACCGCCACGCCGAGCACGCCCGCCAAGAACGTCGCGACCACCGACTCCATGAACACCGCGAAGAACACGCGGCCGGCCGACGCCCCCAGGGCGCGGCGGATGCCTATCTCGCGGACCCGCTGGCGCACCGTCACGATGGCGACGTTGAGCAGCCCCAGCGCCCCCAGGAAGACCACGATCCCCCCGATCACCATGATCACCGTCCGGATCTGCCCCAGGGAGCCGCTGTCCATGCCGTCCCGGTCCCCTCCGGAGGCGGTGCCCTCCCAGCCCGGGCCGAGCACCGACGCGAGCGCCCGCGGAACGATCTGGCGCGCCTCGTCGACCTGGTCGGGGCCCACCCACACCAGCATCTCCACCGAGGAGCGGTCCGGCTCGTCGGACCGGCCGGGCGAGGCCGAGGCGCGCACATTCGCCCACGCCGAGTAGGCGGCGTACATGACGGGCGGCTCGTAGGGGGTCTTGGCCGACACGACCCCGACGACGCGGAACTGGGCGTCGGAGTCGGAGGAGTGCAGGACGATGGGCCGCTCGTCGATGGGGGCGCGGCCCAAGCAGTCCCACATCGCCGCGTTGATGACGACGGGGGTCAGGCGCTGGTCGGCGTCCGCGTCCTCGACCCACCTTCCCCGCAGGGGCTTGATCCGGTAGATGATGTCGTAGGCCGGGTCCACGGCCCGGACCAGCGGGTCCTGCCATCCGAGCTCCGGCTCGACCACGGGGTGCCCCCGGAACTCACCGGTCTGACGGGACTGCCAGATCTCGTCGAGGGTGACGCCCCCGTTCTCCACCCGGGCCCAGTAGGGGATGGACAGGCGGTCGGCCACGGTCGCCATGGCGTCCCCCACCGGGTCCGGGACCGCTGTCGGGGACTGGCCGTCCTCCGCCGCCGGGTCGGTGTCCGACGAGGACGGGGCCGGGGCGGGCACCGCCGGGGAGTCCCCGGCGTCCGAACCCGACTTCGAGGCGGTGACGTGGAGGGTCGTGGCGCGCCCGTCCATGGCCTCGGTCATCTCCTTGCTCGACTGGACGATGAGGTCGCCCAGGGCGATGACCGTGGACATGGCGGCGACGGCGGCGACGACGCCCACCAGGGACAGGACGACGCGGGCCCGCTGGACCTTGACCTCGCTCCACGCCTCCACGAGGGCGCCGAACAACTGGTGCAGTGCCCTCATTGCTCCTCCTCCGCCCAGTCGCGCCCATCCGCCCCATCGCCCCGGGCCCCGGGGGCCTTCGTCCTGGAGGTTCCCGCCCCGTCGGGGCCGTCGTCGGGGGGCGGCGGCGGCTCCTGCGGGGAGCCCCCCACGAAGTCGGCCGCGGAGCCCAGGCGGTGGAGGACCCCGTCGAAGAGTTCGAACACCCTGTGCGAGCGGGCGGCGATCGCCATGTCGTGGGTGATGGTGATGAGCGCCGCGTCGTTCTCCTCCGCGACGCTCTCCAGCAGGTCCATGACCGCTCCCCCCGTGTGCGGGTCGAGCGCCCCGGTCGGCTCGTCGGCCAGGATCGTCTTCGGTTTGCGCACCAGGGCGCGGGCTATCGCGATGCGCTGCTGCTCGCCGCCCGACATCTGGGAGGGGTAGGAGTCGGCCCGGTCCCCCAGGCCGACGCGCTCGAGCATCTCGGTCGCCAGGCGGCGCCTGCGCCAGAAACCAGGGCCGGCCTCGTAGAGCAGGGGGACCTCGACGTTCTCCACCGCCGTGCGCGCCGCGAATATGTTGAACTGCTGGAACACGAAGCCGAAGGAGGCCCCGCGCATCCGGGCCCGGCGCCCCTCGCGCAGGCCCACGGCGTCCACCCCGTCGACGCGGTAGGTCCCCGAAGTCGGCCGGTCCAGCATCCCCACGATGTTGAGCAGGGTCGACTTGCCCGTGCCCGAGCGCCCCACGATGGCGACGCGCTGGCCCGCCTCGACGTCCAGCGTCACGCCGCGCAGGATGCGCAGGTCCTCCCCGTCGGGCAGGGACACAGTGCGGGTCACGTCCCGCAGCTCGACGAGCGCCATATCAGTCCCGGCCCCCGGAGTCGCCCGCTCCCTGGCCGCCGGTGAAGCCGTTGCTGTAATCGCCGCCCGGGCCCCGTTCCCAGCCGCCCCGCTCCGCGTCCTCCTTGCGGGCGCTCGGCGTGAACTCGAGGATCTCCTCGCCCTCGCTGAGACCGGACTTCACCTCGATGACGCGCCCATCGGTGAGGCCGAGCTCGACCTGGGCCTTGGTCTGGGCGCCGTCGTCGGAGGGCAGGTACACCGTCCCCTGCTGGTAGCGGCCCTCGACGGCCGACACGGGGACCACGAGGACGTCGGTGGCCTCGCCGGCCGTCACGTCCATCGTCACCTTCAGGCCGGCGAACACCTTCTGGTCGGAGGGGATCGCGCACTTCGCCCTCACGCCGCCCGGCGTGGCCGACGAGGAGGGGTCCTGCTCCTTCTGGGGGCCCTGGGGCGACTGGGGCGCGCCGATCGCCAGGCCCGAGCACTCGAAGGGGGCGGGCCCGTTCTTCACGGCGATGGTGGCCGTGGAAGGGGGATCCTGGAGGCGGTAGAGCTGCTCGGCGTCCAGGGACGCCACCGCGGAGAAGGTGCCGGGGGACACCGTGCCCACAGTGTCCCCGACCGCGAAGGACTGGCCCACCAGCGCGCTCATGCGCAGCGTGCCGGAAACAGGGGCCCGGACGACCGCCGACTTGAACGACGGCTTGCCCGGCTGGGTCGTCGTGTTCCCCTCCGGATCCGTTGTCTGCGTGTCCTCGCCGGGCACCTCCTTGCGGACCTCCAGGAGGGGGTCGCCCTCGTCCACTGCGGCGCCGTCGTCGGCGAGGACCCTGAAGACCTGCCCGTCCAGCGTGGCGCGCACCTGGGTGGCCTCATCGGCCTCGATGGTGCCCGTGAGCGTCACCGTGTTCTTCACGGACCCCTTGGCCACGACCGTTGTGATCTGCCCGTAGGCGCCCGAGGGGTCCAACGACTGGGCCTCCTCCGCCGACGAGCCGGGGAAGAACGCGAACTTCACCAGCGCGACCGCGATCACGGCCCATATGAGCACCTTCACGACGTCCAGCACCCTCATGGCGCGGCTCCTAGCAGCCACAATGCCTCCCGCACGGATCATTGCCTCGGAACAGTACCGACAGTCTAGGGCGAAGGCCGCGTCCTGCGGTACCCGCTCGGCGCAGTGGGCTGCTTTCACAGCGATACCGGCACTTTCACAGCGCTACCACACTTCGCAAGCGTTATAACACTTGCGAAGTGACGGCATCCCTTTGAGAACTCCACTTCGCGCGCAAAACACGCGGATGCCGCAGTCCTCGCGGACGCGCCTTGAGCCCCCGCCCACCGGAGCGCATAGTGGAAGCACCCCCGCAGACCCGGGACCATCCACCGGGCCCAGCCCCGGCCCCCGGACCCTACACGAGGAGCACCATGATCCGCCGCGCCACCCCAGACGACGCGAACGCCCTGTCAGCCCTGGCCTCGCGGGCGTTCAGCGAGACCTTCGGCCACCTCTACAGGGAAGACGACTTGAGCGCCTTCCTGCGCGAGGCGTACGCGCCGGACGTGCTCCGAGCGGAGCTGGCCGACCCCGACCGGGCGACTTGGCTGCTCTTCCCCGGCTCCGCGCCCAGCGGCCCCGACGGTCCCTGCGGTCCGGACGACGCCGACTGCCCGGAGGGGGCGGGGCAGGCGCCTGTGGGGTACGCGAGCGCGCGCCCCGCGGCCCTGCCCCACGCCGCCGTCCGCCCCGGCGACGGCGAGGTCCAGCGGCTCTACGTGCTGTCCGGGCACCAGGGCAACGGGAGGGGGAGCGCCCTGCTGGCCACCGCACTGCACTGGCTGGAGCGCGAGGGCCCACGCCCGGTGTGGCTGGGCGTGTGGAGCGGGAACCCCGGCGCCCAGCGCCTCTACGAGCGCCACGGGTTCTCCCGCGTCGGCGAGTACGCGTTCATGGTCGGCTCCCACGCGGACCACGAGCTCATATACCGCAGGCCCCCGCTGTGAGCGGAACTGCGCCGCGCAGACCACTTGACGCCCCCGTCGGGGCCACACAACAATGAAAGAACCGCTTCGGGTCGCGCCCACCGCGTGGATCGGGACCGGGCACCAGTCGCCGTCACCAAGGAGGGGCCATGCCGGACAGCGCCGCGGACCACAGCGATCCCGATTCCCTGTTCGCCAGCGGCCAGGAGGAACTCGACCAGGGGCGCCTTGCTGAGGCCGAAACACTGCTGCGCCAGAGCCTCGCCCTCTACGAGGCCCGCGAGGGGACGGAACTGGAGCAGGCCCGGTGCCTGTACTCGATGGCCACCGCCATCTACTACCTGGGGAGGCTGGGCGAGGCCGAGTTCCACTACCGCCGCGCGCTCGGCCTCTACGCGTCCTTCGAGGGGGCCGAGGGGCTCCAGGCCGACTGCCTCAAACGCATCGGAACGATCGCCCAGTCCCTGGGTAACCACTCGCAGGCGGAGGAGCTGTACCAGCAGGCGCTCGAGTACTACCGCCAGTACCGGGGGACCGAGTACATCCAGGCGACGTGCCTGTACCGCAGGGCCTGCGCGCTCGCACGGATCGGGCGCCCCGCCGAGGCGGAGGGGCTGCACCGCGAGGCACTGGCCATCTACACCCGCTTCGAGGGCACGGAGCACGCCCAGGCGGAGTGCCTCAACGACTTGGCGAACACGGTCGCGTCCGTGGGCCGCCTCGACGAGGCGGAGGACATGTACCGCCAGGCGCTGCGGCTGTACGCGAACCTGGACGACACCGCCCAGCGCGACAAGGCCGACTGCCTTTACAACCTCGCCCACCTGGTCGGAGCGAAGGGCCGCTGCACCGAGGCCGCGGCCTTCTACCGGGAGGCGCTGGCCCTGTACGAGGGGGTCGGCGGCACCGAGCAGGACCGCGCCGACTGCCTGCGGGGCCTGGGGGACGCGCACCGGAACCTGGACCGCTCCAAGGCGGAGGACTTCTACCGCCGGGCGCTGCCCCTCTACCAGGGGATCGAGGGCACGGCGCGCAACCAGGCCCGCTGCCTTAACAACCTGGCCCTGGTGCTGGTCGACGGCGGTCGGGCGGACGAGGCGGTGGACCTGTACCGGCAGGCGCTCCCGCTCTACACGCTGCCCGACCAGCTGGGCCTGCCCGACGCCGAGCTGAGGAGGGCCTACTGCCTGTACAACCTGGCGCTGGCCACCAAGGAGCTCGGCAGGCTGTCGGAGGCGGAGGACTTCTTCCGCCAGGTGCTCGACCTCTACGGGGGCCTCGGCGTGGGCGACCGCGACCGCGCCGAGTGCCTTTTCGACCTGGCGGACACGCTGCGCGCGATGAACCGTTTCGTCGAGGCGGAGGACTGCTTCCGGCAGGCGCTCGGCATGTTCGAGGGCATTGAGGGCGCGCAGCGGGAGCAGGCGAACTGCCTGAGCTCCCTGGGGCTCACCTACACGAACCTGGGCCGCCCGTCGCGTGCGGAGGCCATGTTCCACAAGGCGCTCGGCCTGTACTCGGCCATCGCCGGCACCGAAAGGGACAGCGCGAGCTGCTGCTTCGGCCTGGGGCTCGCACTGCGCGCCATGGGGCGCCTGGCGGAGTCCGAGCGGAGCTACCGGCGCGCGATCGGCCTGTTCTCGGCGGTCCCGGGCACCGAGGAGGTCCGCGCCAGTTGCATGGGGCACTTGGCCGGAGTCGTGGAGGCGCAGGGCCGCGCGGCCGAGGCCGAGGAGCTGCGCCGCCAGGCCAGGGACATATGAGGCCGGCCGGGGTGGCGGCGGCGCGGTCCACGGCGCTCGCGCAGCGCTTGTGGCGCCCCCGCGCCGTTCGCGCCCGCTGAGCGACTGGTCCGCCGCGGGGCCCTGAGCGGCGCGCGGGGGCGCGGGCACGGACGCGCGTTGTTGGCACCGTGAGGGGGTTATAACGCGCGCTGGTGCCGATAACGCGCGTCGGCGCTGGGCGGGCACCGCCCGCAGCACCCCGGAGCGCGCCTCAACCCGGGTGGTGGGGATCCGCGAAAGGATCCCAATGCGGATCCGTCCTCACTTCCAGTTCCGCCGCACGGGCAGCTTCCGCTGCCGCGTCCGGCCCGCTGAAGTGGGCGATGAGCGCGTGGGCCATGTCCATTCCCGCGGCGACGCCCGACGAGGTCCACCGGTCGCGGTCGTGCACCCACCTGGCCCGCGGCACCCACTCCACGTCGCGGCCGAACCCGGACGCCCAGGCGAAGGATCTCTTGTTCGACGTAGCGCGGTACCCCTCGAGGAGCCCCGCCGCGGCGAGGACCGCGGATCCCGTGCACACGGAGGCGACGACGGGCGCCCTGGCCGCCCAGGGCGCGAATACTTCGAGGAAGGCGCGGTCGCCCACGAGCCGCCGCGTCCCCGGGCCGCCCGGGACCACAACGATATCGGCCGCCCCCTCCATGGGGAGGGGCGCGAGGACCCGCGCGCCCTGGCCCGAGCGCACTGCCCCCGGCTCGTCGGCGTGGTAGGTGATCTCGTAGTCGGAGGGGAGGAAGCTGAGCAACTCCACCGGTCCGAACACGTCCAACAACTCGAAGCCCTCGAAGAGGACGACTGCCACAGTCCACCGCGCCCCAGCCACGCGCCCTCCCCTCGGCACTATCGGTCCTACGCTTCCAGCCCCGGCCGCCCCTGCCCGGCGCGCAACAGGGCGCAGCGGACAGGGCCCGCAGCGCCCGGGCGCTCCGCGTGCGATCACAGGGGGCGGCTCCACGCGGCCGCGGCCCTTGAGCGGCACCTGAATGCGCTTGACGGCGACTCCGGGAATGCGCTCGTCGGCGGCACCCGGGATACGGAGAACCCCGGCAACGCGCTGTCGCGGTGCCGGGGCCTGTCCCGGAGCGGGCGACGGGAATCGAACCCGCCTCTGAAGCTTGGGAAGCTTCCATTCTACCGATGAACTACGCCCGCGGGTGTCCCCCCTTTTGAGGAAGACTCAATGATCATAGCGGGAACTGGAGCCCGCGTCCACCCCTGCCCGAATAGTGCGCCCGCGCGCCCGGTGACGCCCCGTGCACCGGACGGAGCCGCGGGGGACGTATCCTGGGGCGATGAGTCCGCGCCCAGTCGTCGCCGCCGCCATCGTCGATTCCCTTCGCGCCCCCACCAGGCTCCTGTGCGCCGCGCGCGCCTACCCGCCGCAGCTGCGCGGCCGCTACGAGCTCCCCGGCGGCAAGCTCGAGCCCGGCGAGGCGCCCCTGGAGGGCCTGGCCCGCGAGATCCGCGAGGAGCTGTCCACCGCGATCAGGGTCGGGGAGCAGGTGCGGGCGCCCTCGCCCGGCGCCGGGGACGCCTCCCGAGTCGGCGCTGATGGGGCTGCCTGCCCAGTCGGCGCTGACGGGGCCGAAGACGGCCCCTCCGCCGGAGTTGACAGCACCGCCTCCCCCGGGCCGTCGTGGTGGCCGATCCTGCAGGGCAGGGTGATGGGCGTGTGGTTGGCGGAGGTGGCGCCCGGCTCGCCCGCCCCCACGGCCGGCGGATCCCACTGCTCCCTGGAGTGGGTGCGACTGGACCAGGTCGAGGCCCTGGACTGGATCGGCCACGACTTGGACGTGGTGCGCGCCGTGGTGGGGGCGTGCGGGGAGGCACCTTTGGCGACGGACGGACCCGGTCTGTCAGAATAACGGCATGCCAAAGATCATCGGTACCACCTTGGCCGACCACCGGGAGCTGACCCGGAGGCGGCTCTTCAACGCCCTCGGCGCACTGCTGGCCGAGGAGCCCTTCGACGCGATCACCATGTCCCGGATCGCCCAGAAGGCGGGGGTGGGCCGCACGGCGGTGTACAACCACTTCGCCGACAAGGAAGTGCTGCTGCTGGCCTACATGCGCCAGGTGACCACCGGGTTCACGGAGATCCTCCGCCGCCGCCTCGACGAGGAGCCCGATCCGGTCCGGCGCCTGCGCGTCTACCTGCGGGCCCACATGGAGATGACGGACCGCTACCACCTGATGAGCGGGGTCGCCCTGCGCAAGCACATGTCGCAGGAGAACTCCTCGCACCTGCGCGACCACGCGGGCGTCGTGGGCGGGGTGCTGCTGTCGATCCTGGACGACGCCGTGGCCGAGGGGGCGATCCCCGCGCAGAACACCCTGGGCCTGGTCCACCTCATCCACTCCGCGATGGCGGGCCAGCGCCTGCCCCGGGACCCGCAGGAGCGGGGGGCGGCGCTGCGCATGACGGAGGCTTTCATCCTGCGGGCCGTCGGCGTGCCCGAGAAGAAGGTGGCGGAGGTAACGAGCGAGGGACCAAGGTCCCTGGAATAGTCCCGCGCAGCGCCTCGTTGAACAACACAGCAGCGACAAAGACAAGGAGAAGCATGGCAACCGTCGCCCTCACCCAGGACAACTTCGAGAAGACCATCGCCGGACCGGGCATCGTGCTCGTGGACTTCTGGGCGCCGTGGTGCGGCCCCTGCCGCCAGTTCGGACCCGTTTTCGAGGCGGCCTCCGAGGCGCACCCCGATGTGGTGTTCGGCAAGATCGACACGGACCAGGAGAAGCAGCTGGCCATGGCCGCGCAGATCGAGCACATCCCCACGCTGATGGCATTCCGCGACGGAGTCGCTGTGTTCCGCCACTCCGGGTCCCTCCCGCAGTCGGCGCTGGACGACCTCATCGGACAGATCGGGGCCCTCGACATGGACGACGTGCGCGCGAAGATCGCCGCGGCGGCCGACCAGGAGGCGTGACGCCGACGACGGCAGTTGGACAGCGCCCCCGCGCAACGGCGTGGCTGAGCAACGAGGGCCCCGGGAATCCCGGGGCCCTCAGCGCGTCCGCGCCCGGTCAGTGTCAGCGGGCGAGCAGCTCGGCGGCGACCAGTTCGGCGACCTGCACGGCGTTGAGGGCAGCGCCCTTGCGCAGGTTGTCGCCGGAGACGACCAGGACGAGCCCGCGATCGTCGGGGACGGCCTGGTCCTGGCGCACGCGCCCGACCAGGACCTCGTCGCGGCCCGCGGCCTCCAGCGGGGTCGGCACGTCCACGAGGCGCACACCGGGCGCCCCGGCCAGCACCTCGAGGGCGCGGCCCGGCGTGATCGGACCGGAGAACTCGGCGTGGATCGTCAGGGTGTGGCCCGTGTAGACGGGGACGCGCACGCACGTGCCCGACACCGCCAGGTCGGGGATGTGCAGGATGCGGCGGGACTCGTTGCGCAGTTTCTGCTCCTCATCGGTCTCCCCGCTGCCGTCGTCCACGATCGAGCCCGCCAGGGGCACCACGTCGAAGGCGATGGGCGCGGCGTAGACGCCGGGGGCGGGCAGGAAGACCGCGCGGCCGTCCAGCGCCAGGCCGGCCAGATCCTGCTTGACGCCGGCTTCGACCTGCCTGGTCAGCTCGGCGACGCCAGCGCGCCCCGAGCCTGAGACGGCCTGGTAGGAGGACACGAAGAGGCGCTCCAGTCCGCCCGCCGCGTCCGCGAGGGGCCCCAGCACGGGCATGGCCGCCATGGTCGTGCAGTTGGGATTGGCGATGATGCCCTTGGGGCGGTCCGCGGTGTCCTCGGGGTTGACCTCGGAGACCACCAGCGGCACATCGGGGTCTTTGCGCCACGCCGAGGAGTTGTCGACGACGACCGCGCCGGCGGCCGCGAACCTGGGCGCGTACTCGCGCGAGGCCGTGGCACCGGCGGAGAACACTGCGATATCGATGCCCGAGTAGTCGGCCGTCGCAGCGTCCTCGACGACGACCTCCTCGCCCTTCCACGTCAGGGTCGTTCCGGCGCTGCGCGCGGACGAGAAGAAGCGAATCGTCCCGACCGGGAAATCCCGTTCCTCCAGCAGGGTGCGCATGACTCGGCCGACCTGGCCGGTAGCGCCGACGACGGCGACATTGAATCCACTCATGGTGTTCTCCTTGTGTTGGTGCGCGCGCCCATACGACGGGGCGAACGCTGGGTGAAATCTATGGGGACGAGGCCGGGGCGCACTCTCGGGAGCGCCGGAACGGTGCGGATGAGCAGAACCCGGCCCTGGCCTCGTCGATGAACGATCAGCGGCCGGTGCCACCGTAGACGACTGCCTCGGTTTCGGAGGCGTCGAGGCCGAAGGCGGTATGGACGGCCTGGACGGCGCGATCGAGGTCGTCGAGGCGGGTGACGACGGAGATGCGGATCTCGGAGGTGGAGATCAGGTCGATGTTGATGCCCGCGTCGGACAGGGCGCTGAAGAGGCGCGCGGAGACGCCGGGGTTGGTGCGCATGCCGACGCCGACGAGGCTGAGCTTGCCGATGTTGGGGTTGTAGCGCAGCTCGTTGAAGCCGATCTCGTCGCGGTGGGCTTCGAGAGCGTCGAGGGCCTTCTGCGCGTCACCTTCGGGCAGGGTGAAGGTGATGTTGGCCTTCGTGGGGTCGGAGATCGGCAGGTTCTGGACGATCATGTCGATGTTGGCGCCGACCTCGGCGACGACGGCGAAGACGCGGGCGGCGACGCCGGGGCTATTCGGCACGTCGGTGACGGTGATCTTGTCCTGGGAGCGGTCGTGAGCGATACCGGAGATGACGGGCTTTTCCATGGCGTTTTCCTCGGGAGACTTCAGGGCTGCGTCGGGCACGAGGCCCTTGAGTTCAGGGTTTGCGGGGGAGTCGGAGATCCAGGTGCCGTTCTTTTCGGAGAACGAGGAGCGCACGTGCAGGGGGACCCCGTAGCGGCGCGCGAATTCGACGGCGCGCAGGTGGAGGATCTTGGCGCCGTGCGCGGCCATTTCCAGGGTTTCTTCCTGGGTGAGGGTGCGCAGGCGGTGGGCCTTGGGGACGATGCGCGGGTCGGCGGAGAAGAGGCCGTCGACGTCCGTGTAGATTTCGCACACGTCGGCGTGGAGGGCCGCGGCGAGGGCGACGGCGGTCGTGTCGGAACCTCCGCGGCCCAGCGTCGTCACGTCGTCGTCTTTGGAGATGCCCTGGAAGCCGGCGACGATGGCGACCTGGCCGTCCTTGATGGCGCGGGCGACGCGCTCGGGGACCATGCCGACGATCTGTGCGGCACCGAAATGGCTGTCCGTTTTGATGCCGGCCTGCGCGCCGGTGTAGGCGCGGGCTTCGACGCCGAGTTCGTTGACGGCCATCGCGAGGAGGGCCATCGAGATGCGCTCGCCGGCCGACAGGAGGATGTCCATTTCGCGCTCGGGCGGGGCGTCCGTGAGGGCTGCGGCCGAGTCGAGCAGGTCGTCGGTCGTGTCACCCATCGCCGATACGACGACAACGACGCGGTGTCCCGCGTTGTGTGTGTCCACGATGCGCTGGGCGACGCGCTTCATGGCTTCGGTATCAGCAACGGAAGAACCGCCGTACTTTTGCACGATCAGTGCCACTAGATCCTCATTTCTATCTGTACGTGCCGATTCGCACGCCTTCGGGTGGCGCACACCACCACAACAATCCTACGGCCCGCCAGGCATCGCGCCTCGAAAGACCGGCATGTGGGCGCAGGTGACATGGGACGCGCCGGGGCGACCCAGGCCACACGTACCTTTTATGCCCGGAATTGCAACGATCCTGATCAGCGTACGGACCCGCCGTCCGCGCAGGCGCGCTCAGGCGGCGGGCAATGTCACGTCGATGACGGTCCCCTTCTCGGAGTCGACCAGCCGCACGGACCCGCCCATCGCGCGGGCGAGCGACTCGACGATCGACATTCCCAGGCCCGAGGAGCCGTGACCGTCGCGCGTACGCGAGGAGTCGCCGCGCACGAAACGGTCGAAGACGCGGTCGCGGATCTCGGCCGGGATGCCGGGACCGTCGTCCGCGACGCGCAGGGTCACCATCGACGAGGCCGGGGCACCCTTCGCGGGTTCCGCCCCCTGGGGTACGCGGGTCAGCGAGACGGTCACGCATGTGCCAGCGGGCGTGTGCACGCGAGCGTTCGCGAGGAGGTTCGTGAGGATCTGGCGCAGTGCAGCCTCGTCGCCGAGGACTTGCACGTCGACTGCCTCGCCGAGCGCCCACGCATGGTCGGGAGCGACCACGTGGGCATCTGACAGAGCGTCCAGTATCAGCGGGATAACGTCGACATTCTCCCGTTTGAGAGCACGGTCCCCGTCCAGGCGGGCCAGCGTCAGCATCTCCTCCACGAGGGACGCCATCCGCGCCCCCTCCGAGGAGATGCGCTCGAGCGCCTGGGTCCGTGAGGCTTCGTCAATGTCGCGGCGCGCGAGCTGCGCGTAGCCCTGCACGGAGGCCAGCGGCGTGCGCAACTCGTGCGAGGCGTCGGCGACGAACTGGCGCAGCTTCGCCTCGCTGCGGGCGCGACGTTCCATACCGTCTTCGACCGCGTCGATCATCGAGTTCAGTGCCCCCGCAACGTCCGCGACCTCGACGGGGCCGGAGGTGGCCTCCTCGCCGACGCGGGTCAGCTCCTCGGCATCGTCAGCCAGGTCGCGGCTCGCGATATCCGCGGCCGCCGCGCGCACGACACCGAGGGGACGCAGCTCGCGGCGCACCCACGCACGACCAGCGAAACCCGCCGCGATAGCGACGACGAGGGACAGGCCCACCTCAACCGCAACAAGCATGAAGATGACGTCGTCGACGCTGTCCATCTGCACGCCCACGAGAACAGTCTTGCCATCAACGACCTGGGAGGTCGCTCGGAACGTGCCCAGCCCCTTCAGGCGCACGGTGTGCGGGGCTCCATCCGTCGGCACATCGGCAAGGATCGCCAGCGCACGCTCATCCAGGTACTTCACCGAGAAGTTGGAGATGACCGCGCCGGCTGCCTCCCCATCCTCGCTCACATACTGGAGTGTGCCCTCGGAAATGCCAGACCCGCCGAAGCCGGGTCCCGTGGGCCCACCGGGAATGACCGGCCCGCCAGGACGTGGCCCACGGCCGCCAGACTGGGACATCGTTCGTGTGCCGTCGTCGCCGTCAGCGCTCGCGTCCGCGTCGCCCCCCTCCACTTTCGGGTCCGGCGCATCATCAACATCCAGATGCTCTCCCGCGCGCTGGGCAAGGCGATGCAACTCGGAGTCCATGTTCCCGAGCATCCAGGAGCGCATCACCAGGGTGGACGCGGCCACCATGACAATGAGCGCGAGAGCCACGCACACGGCCAACGCTCGCGACAGGCGCCCGGCGAGGGACCGACGCCGCGTCACTGGGGCTCCCGCATGATGTAACCGGCGCCGCGCACCGTGCGAATGAGGGCCGGGCGATCCGCGTCGATCTTCTTACGCAGGTAGGAGATGTACAGCTCAACGACGTTGACCTGGCCGCCGAAGTCGTAGCTCCACACGGCGTCCAGAATCTTCTGCTTGGACAGCACGATTCCAGCGTTTTCCATGAGATACCGGAGCAATTCGAACTCAGTGTTCGTTAACGTGATTTCTTCCCCGCCACGGCGAACGTCGTGAGAATCCACATCGAGAGTCAGATCGGCGACCTGCAGCACCGTCGACGCCGCCTGCTGGGTGCGCCCCGCCCGGCGCAGCAGCCCCTGCACGCGGGCCGCCACTTCGTCCAGGTCGAAGGGCTTCGTCACGTAGTCATCCGCGCCCGCGCGCAATCCCTGCACGCGATCCGCGACCGCATCGCGGGCGGTGAGGAAAAGGACCGGCAGCTCCGGGTCGCGAGCGCGCAGGCGCTCCAGCGTCTCCAGACCATCCATGCGCGGCATCTGCACGTCGAGGATCACGACGTCCGGGTGGAAGCTCGTCGCCTTCGCTAGGGCGTCCAGGCCGTCCTTCGCCGTTGCCGTCTCCCAGCCCTCGTGGCGCAAGGCCTGCGACAGCAGGTCCGCCAGCATCGCCTCGTCGTCAACAACCAGTACTCGGGGCGCGTCTGAGCTCGCCTGGGTCGCCATCATGGCCTCCTCACGTGTCGGAGCGTTACCCTCCGATTGTGTCACACGTGCGTCACCGACAGGGGGACGCGCGGCCCGCAGCGCGACAAACTCTGCGGGTCGCGGGCAGGACGGGTGCTGCGGCGCCTGGGGTGCCCGCTCGAACACAACGCGAGGCCGTACCCGCCCGCGCGTTGAGAGCGCGAGGCAGCCACGGCCTCGTCGATGAGAGCCTAGAGGCGGCGGCGCCCCTCGAGCGCGCGGCCCAGCGTCACCGAGTCCGCGTACTCCAGGTCGCCGCCCATGGGCAGGCCCATCGCCAAGCGCGAGGTCTCGACACCCATCGTGGAGAGCATGCGCGCGAGGTAGGCGGCCGTCGCCTCGCCCTCGACGTTCGGGTTGGTCGCCAGGATGACCTCGACGACGGTGCCGTCCGCGAGGCGGCTCATGAGCGAGGCGATGTTCAGCTGGTCGGGCCCCACCCCGTGAATCGGATCGATGACGCCGCCGAGGACGTGGTAGCGACCGCGGAACACGCGCGCGCCCTCGATCGCCTGGATGTCCTTGGGCTCCTGGACGACGCAGATCACGCTGGGGTCGCGGCGCACGTCGCGGCAGATGGAGCACTCGTCCTCTTCCGTGAGATTGCCGCAGATGTCGCAGTGACGCACACGCCCGCGCACGGCGTTGATCGCGTCGACGAGGCGCGCGACGTCCTCGGGCTCCGCGTCCAGGACATGCATGGCCATGCGCTGCGCGGACTTCGGGCCGATGCCGGGCAGCTGCCCAAACTGGTCGATGAGGTCGGCCAGGGCGCCGTCGTACATGTCAGTATCCTCCCTCGGTCATCTTTTCTTCGATGACGCGTCCGCCGAGGATCTCCAGGACCGCTGCCAGGCCGATCATCTGCGAGTTTTCGATATTTTCGTCGTCGATGCTGGCGCTATCGTCGTCGGCTGCGTGAGTGCGGGTCGAGTCGACGGCAGCCTCACGCTGAGCCTTCTCGCGCAGGGCGGCCTCGGCGGCGGCGCGTCCGGTCAGCGGCCCGTCGGGCGCAGCTGTGGCGTTGCGCTGGGGTTCCGGGGCGCCGAATCCGGGCGCGGGATCCGACGTCGGCTCAGGGGCTGCCGCCAGCCAGGCGGGGGCCTGCGCGGGAGCGCTCGGGGCCGCACTGATCGGAGTCACATCGGCCGGGGCTGTGGACTCCGGCGGGGCCCACGAGTCGGCACCGTCATCGAAGTTCACGGACGCACCCCCGGAGATGACGACCGGGTCTCCCCATCCCGTCGGGGTCGACGGCGTGTGCGCGGCGGGCTCGATGGGCGCATCATCGAAGACAGGGGACGAGGCCGGGGCCGGCTCGGGCTGCACGGGTGCGTCCGCCGGATCGTCGGCGGGCTCCGGGTCGCCCGGGTAGCGGAAGACCGTGAAGGAACGCTTGCGCGGGGCCGCGTCACCGTTCGGGGACGAGGCCTGGGCGGCCTCGGGCGTATCAGCGGGAGCCTGTGCGAGGGCACGGGCAGCTCGCTCGGGTAGCGCGGGGCGCTCGGCGGGCTGCGGGTCTGGGGCGCGGGTAATCGGTGCCGGTGCGGGCGCGACGGGTTCATCGCGTCGGATCGGCGTCACCGTCGCAGGCTCGGGCCAGGCGGATTCCACCGGCTCCGGCTCGGGAGCGGGTTCGGGGGCGCGAGCGGTTGTGGGCCAACCGGATTGTGCGGGCTCCGGCGGGAGCACGGGCTCGGGCCAACCGGTGTCAGCCGACTCGAGGTCGCCCTGGGGTGCCGCCTGCGCGGCGGCCTCATCAAAAGGGGGCGGCTCCGAAACCCAGCTGCCAGGCTGAAAGTGTTGCGCGGCAGGGCCGGGGTGCGATGCCTGCGCCGACGGTCCGGTCGTCGCGGCTCCGCCCGAGGCCTGCCCGACCTGCGCGGATACGCTCACGGTCAGGCCGGTGACCTCGTTGATGGCCTTTTCGACGTCGGCCGCGCGGGGGCCCCGCGAGAAGGCGTTGACCATGGCCTCGACGGGGAAGAGGAGGACCACCTGGGAGCCGTCAACGGCACCAAGCTGGGCGTTGCCACCGATCATCGACCACGTGACGCGGCTGATGGAGGACAGGCGCTCGACGACCTCGTTCCAGCGGCCACGGAGCATGTCGGCGTTGCGGCCCCAAGCCGGGGCCTCTGCGCGGGCGGGTGCCTCCGAGCGCTGCGGCGCGCTGGATTCGTGGCGCTGCTGCGGAGGCGCGGCGGGGCGCGGCTCGGCTTGGGCGGGCGTGGCCTCGCTGGCGGGTGCCGTTTCGTGGACGGCCTCGTGGCGCGGAGCCTCCTGTCGCGCGGCCTGTGCCGGAGCGGAGCTCGGCTCTGGGGCCACAGCCTTCTGAGGGGACCAGTCGGGGTCGCTCCCCCACGCGGGCATGCCCTGGGGAGCAGGCGCGGCAGACGATGCGGGCGCCTGAGCGGCCGGGACCGAAACCTCGGCGCGCTCCTGCTTCTTGCGAGCCAGGGCCTCGCGGGCCTCGCGGGCGCCGAAACGACCCGAGGAGGCCTCGGACGACGATGGCGCGGAAGCCTCTCGCGGCGCTCCCCCACCGGTCATGCCAACCGTGCCCTGCACGGGGGCCTGGGCGGGGCCTGGGGAAGGCACGAGGATGCGGCCGACGAGGAGCTCGAGCTGCAGGCGAGGCGAGGTCGCACCCGTCATGGCGCGCAGGGCCTCGTCGGTCAGGTCGGCGGCACGGGATAGGCCGTGCGGCCCCCAGTTCTGCGCCTGGCGCTGCATGCGCTCGAACTGGTCGTGCGGGGTGTCCGCCAGGACGTCGCGCGCGCCGTCGCCGGCGACCGCGATGATGAGGAGGTCGCGCAGACGTTGCAGGAGGTCCTCGACGAAGCGGCGCGGGTCGTGGCCGGACTCGACCATGCGCTCGACGACGCGGAAGGCCGCAGCGCCGTCGCCACCCGCAAGAGCGTCGACGGATTCATCCAGCAGCGCGGAATCCGTGTAGCCGAGCAGCGCGACGGCCGTCTGATAGGTGACCTGGCCATCGATCGCGCCGGCCATCAGCTGGTCAAGCACCGACAGGGTGTCGCGCACCGAGCCGCCGCCCGCGCGCATCACGAGGGTCAGGACGCCCTCGCCCACGCCGATGTGCTCCTCGGAGCACAGGCCCGTCAGGTAGGGGCCGAGGACATCCGGCGGCACCAGGCGGAACGGGTAGTGGTGGGTACGCGAACGGATCGTGCCGATGACGCGCTCGGGTTCGGTCGTCGCGAAGACGAACTTGACGTGCTCGGGCGGCTCCTCGACGAGCTTGAGCAGCGCGTTGAAGCCCTGGTTCGTGACCATGTGGGCCTCGTCGATAATGAAGATCTTGTAGCGGTCGCGCACCGGCGCGAAGGTGGCGCGCTCGCGCAGGTCGCGCGCGTCGTCGACGCCGCCGTGCGAGGCCGCGTCGATCTCGACGACGTCGAGCGAACCGGGGCCGCCGGTGGCCAGCTCACGACACGATTCGCACTGGCCGCACGGGGTGTCCGTGGGGCCCTGCGCGCAGTTCAGGCAGCGCGCCAGGATGCGCGCCGAGGTGGTCTTGCCGCATCCGCGCGGCCCGGAGAACAGGTACGCGTGCGTCACGCGATTCGCGCGCAGCGCCGCCTTGAGCGGCTCCGTCACGTGTTCCTGGCCGATCACCTGATCAAAGGTGTCGGGGCGATACCGGCGATACAGAGCTGTGGTCACCCCTCCAGGGTAGTGGGTGACGTCGTCGTTTGCGTATCACCGCCCCCTCACGCTCACATGCGGTCCACGGATTCAGTCGTCGTTACCCGTCGCCATCGACGTCACCAGCGTAACGCCAGGCAAGAAAAGATGACACCAACAACGGCACCCAAACGCCCTCCTCGCAAACCCCCGACGCTTACCATTGATTCATCACAGTGAAGAATTGGTCATCACACGTGAATGAGGTGCAATCATGAGAAACATCAGTGTCCGCCTCCTACGATGCATCGGCGCATCGGCGGCCACGATCGCTTGCATCGGCCTATTTCCGCTGGCCGCAACAGCCTCGGGCGCGAACGATATCCCGTCGGTCGATGCCTCCTCGCCTTCAGCGGCGGCCAGTCCCGACGTCGGCTCCGAGGCACCCGATCCAAGCGGCCACGAGGATTCATCCCCCGCGGCCGATGCTTCCGGGCCGACCTCGGAACGCCAAGCGACCTCCCAGGCCGACGCGGCCACCGATTCGGTGGAAACCCCCTCCTTAGATCACGATTCCGCCTCGGCTGACACAGAGCGAGAACCGACGAGTCCGGAGGCAACCTCCGGCCATTGGGTTCGCCACGAGGCCGGCTGGCGCTACGAGCTAGTGGACGGGACGTGGATGAAGGACGGCATCTTCGACGTGGAGGGACGCCGCTACGCGTTCGACGCTCGGGGCTACGTCCCGGTCGGATGGTACAAGGACCCAAGTGGCACATGGTATGCGTCGACCGAGAACGGCGTGCGCACAGGCTGGTACCACGAGGGAGGTTCGTGGTACCACCTCGGTGACGGCGGCACAATGACGACCGGCTGGCTTTCCTCGGGCGGTTCCTGGTACTACCTGTCGGCAGGCGGACAGATGGTCACCGGCTGGTCGCGTATTGACGGATCCTGGTACTACTTCGATGCATCCGGGGCGATGAACGCCTCGAAATGGGTGCGTTCGGGTTCGTGGTACTACCTGGGGAACAGCGGTGCGATGGCAACCGGTTGGTTCATCGCCGGAGGCAGGTGGTACTACGCGGAATCGAACGGAGCGATGACCACCGGGTGGGTTCTCTCCGACGGCTCCTGGTACCACCTGGATTCCTCTGGCGCGCTCTCCACCGGCTGGCTGCGCGACGGGGGCGGGAGCTGGTACTACCTGGATTCAGCCCGAGGCGGCGCGATGGCCACCGGGTGGTCCCAGGTCGGCGGAACGTGGAACTACTTCGACCGTTGGAAGGGCTTCTGGGTGAGCGATCGGGCGGGGTTCGAGGCCGACTGGAACTACGCCAAGAGCCTGTACAGCCCCACGAACTACCTGGTCGTGGTGGACACCAACGCCCCTCACTGCATGACCTTCTACTGGGCTGACGGATCGTGGCAGCCGCTTACCGACATGCCGTGCTCCGTGGGCAAACCCTCAACGCCGACGATCACGGGAACGTTCACCATCAAGAACCGAGGTCGCTCCTTCGGGCACGGCTACACCGCCTACTGGTGGACGCAATTCTCGGGAGACTACCTTTTCCACTCGGTCCTCTACTACGAGGGCACCTACACCATCATGGATGGAACCCTGGGTGGACACGTCTCGCACGGGTGCGTGCGCTTGCGCTACGAGGATGCCAAGTGGCTCCACGACACGATCCCCTCGGGGACTTACGTGACGATCTACTGAGCGCCCCAGCGCTCGGGGTCTGCCAGCCGGAGGTGCACGCAGCTCACGCCCCTATCTGATGACCCGGAAGGGGTTGACGCGCAACCGGGAAGCCTGTGCCGGGATTCTCGCATGAATCGTGAGGCAACCCGCGTCGATGCTGACACTGCCCGCATCCGGCCGCGCGCCCCGCACGTGTGAGGGCCCGAGACTCACGCCTCGGGCCCTCACACGTCACTCACTTCCTGCGCCGTCTGGCGTGCACGGCGGTGACACCCGCCATGGCGAGCAACGCGGCCCAACCAACCACCGTGTCTGCACCGGTGCGCGCCAACGCTCCCGCCGCAGAGGGAAGAATCGGATTCGAGGGGATGACGATGGGGGCCAACGGGAAGTCCACATCGTCCTTGACCTCACCCTCAGACAAGGTCACTTCGAGGGTCGTCGTAGCTACTGCCTCGTACCCGGTAGGTACCTCAATGGCGACGGTGTAGGTGCCGGGAAGCAGCCCGTCAAAGCGGTATGAACCGTTGGCATCGCTGGTTTGACGGGCAATCTCCGTCCCGGATCCGTCACTCAGGATAACGACGACTCCGCTCAGGCTATCCTCGCCGGGGTCCTGCGTCCCGTTACGATTGGCGTCAATCCAGACGCGGTCTCCGACGGAGGCCGGGGACACGAAACCAAAGTCAACGCCTTCAACGGAGCCAGTCTCGGCAGACACACTCACCTGCGCGACAACGGTCTTATCGTTGATCTGTCCGCGACCCTTGTAGGCCTGCGTGGGCACGAGGCCAGCCAGGTCACCCGAATCGGTGCCAACGACACTGACGCGGTAGGTCCCCAGAGCGATTCCGACGAACTGGTAGCGCCCGTCCTGATCGGTCGTAGCAGTCAGAGGCTGGCCATCCTGTCCGTTCACCGGTTGTCCATCCGCGTCCAGCAGGGCCACCGTGACTCCCGCGAAGGGGGTTTCCTGGTCGCTCTTCGAGTACGAGGCATTGGAGTCTCGGTAGACGAGCCCACCCAGGTTGTATCCACCCTTGAAGTCGGCCGATGCCCGGTTGTTGGTCGTATCGTCACCCGACTGATCCTGATGGGTTATCTGAGCGATATTCGACACGAGGGTTCCCGCGCTGTCGGACTCGATGCGAACAGTGATCACCAGGGTCCGCGACTCTCCCGAGGCAATGACCTGATCGGACAGATCCCACGCCCCCGAGGCCTGGTCGAAGGTGCCGTCGCCGGTTGCTGACACGAAGGACACCCCCGCGGGCAGCGGGTCCGAGGCGGTCACGCCGGTGGCGGGTCCGGGACCGTTGTTGGTGACGGTCAGCGTGTAGCTGATCTGCTTGCCCGGCGTGAACTGGAAGTCCTCCTGTTCGTCAGCGCTGGGGCTGGTGATCACCTTCGCGATGGAGGTGTCGGCCGAGATGGCGAATGCCCAATCCTGATCCGTGCGGGTCATGTGGTCGCCGGTCAGTGTGAACTCGTTGGTGAGGGTCCACTCATTCCCAGGTGTGCGATCGGTGTCGCCGCCTGGCGCGCGTGTCTGCACGTTCAGCAGGGCCTCGGCCTTCGTCAACGAATCGCGGTCGACCTCGATTGTGTAGTCTCCGGGCAACAGGTCGCTGAAGCGGTAGGAACCCTGTGCGTCCGTCACCGCTTCGTAGGTTGCCGTAGCACCCTCCGGGCCGCGCCAGGTGAGCTTCACGGTGACACCGGCCAACGGGCGATCTCCCTGATCGGGCTCAGCTCCACCGCTGTGGTTGACGTCGACGAAGATGCGGTCACCGACCACTCCGGTGCCGACGGCGCCGAAGTCGATGGTGTCCTCGCTGCTGCCCTGCTCGAGCGTCACGTCAGCGTTGTCACCGTTCGAGTCTGCCTTCGGGTCACTGCCCGCACTCACCTGAGTCGGGGTGTATCCGGCCGGCGCCTGGAAGGACACCTTGTAGGTGCCCGGCAAGAGGTTCTCGAAGGTGTAATGCCCCTGCTCATCGGTCACGGCATCGGCCACGTCGCGGCCGTCAGCATCGGTGACGGGGCCGCCGTTGACGGCTGTGAGCCTCACGCGGACACCGGGAAGTTTCGGTTCGTCGGCACCTTGCAGGCCATCACGGTTCACGTCGATCCAGGTGGTGTCGCCGATCGAAGCGGGCTTGACTCGACCGAAGTTGACGTCAACGACCGAGCCCGTGGCCTTGGCAATCGACACGTCCGCGGTGTTCTTGTAGCGGCTGTTGTATGCCTCCGTGGGCTTTGTTCCCTGCAGCGGACCACCATCGGGATCCACGATGCTCACCCGGTAGTCGCCCAGGGGCAGTCGCGTGAAGGCGTATGTTCCATCCGCCTTCGTCTCAGCCGTCACCGGTTGAGAGTCGCTGCCCAGGACCGGCGTCCCATCCGGATGCGTCAGTGCCAGGCGCACTCCCACGTACGGAGTCTCATTGTTGCCAGCGCTGAACGAGGCGTCGGCATCGTTGTACACCTTGCCGGAGAGCACGTATCCGGCGCTCAGGTCAGCGGACGCGGTGTTATCCGATGCATCGTCGCCAATCTGGTCTTGCCGGGCCACCGTCACGGTGTTGGTGACGACGCGTCCGGCCGCCTCGGGCGTGACTCGTACGGTGATGGTCACCGAACGGGTCGCGTCCTTGTCAATCACCTGATCGGACAGATCCCACAGTCCTGTGTCGGCAGAATACGTCCCGTCTCCGGCCGACCTGACGAACTCAACGCCGGCGGGCAATGGATCGTTGGCACTCCACCCGGTGACCGGGCTGGGTCCGCGGTTCGTCATCGTCAGCGTGTAGGTCACTTCGGCACCGGGTTCGAAGCCACCGTCAGGCTCTGTCGCAGGGCTGGTGATTGCCTTTTCGACCGATGTATTCGCCGGTCCGGTGAACGCAAAGTCCTGCGATCCAACCATCATGTGTGTCGGCACCAGGCTGACTTTCGATGTCAGGGATAGCTGCTGCCCCACAGAAGCAACCATGTCACCCGAAGGCGCGTGCGTCTGAGCCGTGCACTCGGGGCAGATGCGCGCCAACGAGTCCCTATCAACGGTCACCGTGTAGTCTCCGGGAGCCAGGTCCGTGAAGGAATAGTGTCCATCGGCGTCCGTCTGTGTTTCGATGGTTGTGTCCGTCCCGCCATCTCGGCGTGTCAGTGTCACTGTCACGCCGGCGAGGGGACGATCCACGGAGGTCGGAACAGCTCCACCCTGGTTGTTGATATCCCAGATCAGCGTTCCCTCAACGCGGCCGTCAGCGACCAGCCCCAGGTCAAAGGTGTCATCCACCTGGCCCTGCTTCAGCGAGAACAAGCTATTGTCCCCATTGGAGTCGATAGCACGATCCTCACCCACCTGGCTGGTTGTCGCCGAATACCCTTCGGGAAGGAAAAACAGGAGTCGATACTGGACGTCCGAGTTCTTCGGAGTCGGGAGCAAGTTGTCGAAATGATACTCGCCATTCTCATCGGTAAAGACCTGCTGCACCGGATTTCCGGACGCATCGAGCGCTCCCAGATCATCCGAATACATGACGTACACGCCTACGTGTGGGACTCCTCGTTCTCCCTCATCCTGGAGTCCGTTCTTATTCGCGTCAAACCACACGCGATTACCGATTTTTGCCGGCTTCGTGAAACCAAAGTCCACGTTCGAGGCATCGGGAGATTGTTGCGTCAAGGCGATCGGCGACGTGGTCGAGGAATCAACGCCAGCGTACGAGCGGTCCGGCGAACGGCCCCACGCATAGGTCGCGGTGTAGTCATCCATAGACACCTGCGCGCCATCCACTGTAGCGGTTCCTCGAGTGATCCTGACGGAGTAGGTTCCCATGGGCAGCCCCGGGAAGCTGTATGCTCCGTGAGCGTCGGTCGTCGTTGTAACTTCAGCTCCGTTGCCGTCCAAGACAGGCTGGCCATTGCTGTCGAGCAGGGTCAGCGTCACTCCCTCAAACGGCGGCTCGCCATCATCCGCACGATTCCAGTCTGCGTCGGCATCGTTATAGACGAGGCCCGAAATAGTGCCGCCAACGGAGATATCAGCGGACGCCTCGTTGTTGGACGGGTCGCGATCGATCTGATCGTATTGACCTATTTCCGCACGATTCGTGATGGTGCGTCCCTTGGTTGTGTCGCTGATCTTGGCGAGGATGTAAAGGGTTGAGCTGGCCCACACGGGCAAGTTGGTACCCGCCTGCTCCGAGGGCATCACCTGCCACGTGCTCGAGGCGGGGTCATAGTTTCCGTTCTCCACCGTCCCGGCGCAGGGGACGACGGGTTGCTGATCGCCACCCGGGGGGCACAGGCGCGTGTAGGACGCCACGTACTCAACCCCTTCGGGCAGTGCGTCGCTCACTGTAATGCCCGAAGCCGCAGCCGGACCGTTGTTCACGACGCTAATCCTGTAGAGAACGTAGTCGCCAGCGCTCAGCAGCTGTCGTGGTGTGGCGGCCTGCGGCAATCCGTCCCCGTCCAGCACCGGCTGGCCGCTGTCCACGACGGCCTTGACGGCATCCTTGCTCAGCGCCAGGTCGGTGACAACTTCAATACCAACCTTCGGTGCTTCAGAGGGCAATAGGTAGAGGGTCTTGCCATTTTGATCGTAGCCACCGGAAAGCGCAGCAGAGTTCCACGCCGTGTAGTTCGCGTCTGCCGGTGAGGTTATAGGCGCAACAAAGCGAATCTTCTCTCCCGGCGCGATATCGCGGTTCATGACCAGTCGGAAACCGGTAACGTCGGCAAGGTTTGCCGGAGCGTCACCCCATGCGTTGGGGGTACATCCGGCGGGCGCCTGATTCATGGCGCCACCAGCGCTGAGCACCTCTCCGCGACACGGATTCAGTGCAGTCGTGTACTGCACAGTGATGTCGGAGGCCGGAACTGCAGAGACAGTTGCCTCCTGACCCGGCGTTTCGGTGACGGACTCAAAAGTCCACTGAGTCGAGTTAATCTGCGGCTTCCACTTCGATCCTCGCTCCTGGGAGGCTGCTGGACCGACCCCGGTGTCGCCGAGGTGAGGCAACAGGTCGTAGGCCACTGCCTGCTTCAGAGCCACATTACCGGTGTTGGAAATCGTAAAGCGATATGCACCGTCTGATCCGGGGTCAATCTGAGCAATCTTGGGGGAGGAGACGAAGTCGGCGTCGCGGTTGCCACGCACCTCCTTTTCGATGGTCATGCCCGGGGAAACAGCGACGACAAAGGACGAGGGGGTCTCGCACATGTAGTCGGTGGTGCCTCCGCTCCCGTTAAGATCGAGAGTATCTTGCGCGACAACTGCTCGGGGGCAATACTCCCTCAGGCGGAAGGATGAGGTTCTGGTGTAGGGCTCGACCTCGGAGTCGATGAACTTCGCCTGCACCCGATTCTCGACCTTGCCCGCGCTGAGGCGCGAGTCAGTCTTCGTCTCCAGAATCACGCGCAGCAGGTTGTAGGAGGGGGTGGGCACAGTCAGGCGAATCAGCGTTCTCCCTGTCCCCTCATAGTTTTTGATGATCTCACGCTTGATCTGGGAGACGTCGTAGGGGGAGCCATCAGGGTTCTTCAGAGCGGTTTCTCTAAACGCCGAATCAGGGATCTCGTCCATATCCACGCCGAGCGGCAGCAGATCCGTCACCACAAACGGTGCAGCAAGGCCATTATCTTCAGGATTCCTGATGGAAACGCTCAGTGTGAGGGGGAGGCGATCGCCCGACTTTACCAAACCGCGTGGGGCGTCCACCGACGGGTGCAGCGACGGGAAGTCCGTTTTGACACGATTCCACGAACACAGGTTGTCGTTGGAGGCTAGAACCCGTCCGCTTGCTACGTCTGTCAACGTCGCAGAGGCGCAGTTCTGCACGCGAACGTATTCGTCGGACTTCACGTAGTTGAAGTAGGATTCAGGCTTGGATGCGGGGTTGTACCGTGAGTCAAAATCAGACGGTTCCTCGCGCGGAAAGTCTTCCGGAACATGTCCGCGGAACCACACTGTGGCACCGTTACCCGGGGCGATATCCGATTCAATACGGATGCGCGTAATGTACTGCCCCTCCGGGAGTTCCACACGTTTCGTTTCCGTCTGGTTGTTGAGCACCACGTGCTCGCCCGTGTTGGTCCAGTACTCCCAGTTCCACCCGTCTTCGGATCCGTTAGGACGGAAGATATAGAAGTCGTAGGGCCCGACGAGGGAAGGTTTGTCACAGTTACCTGCTGCCGCATCCTGCGTGCTCCAGGTGCACGGCAAGGTATCGTCCCACACCTGGTGCAGGGTTGTATTGCCTGAGTTGTTGACGGCGAAACGCCACTGGTACGTACCCTTGCGGAACGCCCCGTTATAGTCATCTCCCTGCTTAGAGATGTTGCCACGAGGATTCGACGGAGCGAATCCGTGGGTTGCCTGAGACGACTTACTGTAGGTGACGGCGGGGTTGTTCTTTTGCTCAGCGGTGATCGTCGCCGTGTTGGTCACCTGATCGCTAATGTCGTAGCTTCCCTGCGGGTATCTCAGGACAACCGTGTTTTGGATGGGGTTTTGCCAACTCCACGAATCGTAGCTCCACGTCACCGTACGCGTTACCGAGTCATACACGCCACCGCCGGTCGCGGAGACGAACTCGGCACCATCGGGCAGCGGGTCGACGACCTTGATGTTTTGCAGCTCAACGAAACCAATGCCGTTTTGGTTGCCGTTGTATGCCGAGCCGTTCCAGCGAATACCGACATAGTTGGAATCGGTGTTATCAATCTGTTGGTATCCGTAGCGCAGCTGGTAGGAGGCCGTCGACCCGAAAGCAGGGGGTGCACCCAACTTCTTTTTCTCGATGGCAACATCCGACGATGCCGTCAATGTGGTGGTTGCACGCGCATCAACAGATTCAGCGTTCTTCGCGCTGAAGGAGGCAGTCACATCGACCGTGGACCCGTCGGGGGCATCATTGTTCGGGTACCACCAGTTGATCTGCAACCGGTCGGAAGTGCCCGCAGCCAGGGGCTCTTTCATGTAGAAGGTGAGGCGGTACAGACCGGATCCGGCGAAGGGGTAGGAGGGGACCAGACGCTGCACGTTATTCCCCGACACCACGCTCGCAGCCATCCGGGTCGTCAGGACCTGCCCGTCGGGTGTTGTGGGAGCTGGGATATCCACGGTGATGACGCCGCCGCGACACGGCACGTTGACCGATGAGCACGCGAAGTTAACAGTGGTGATCTGCGTGTCGCGAACCTTGACTCGATCGGCATCATTGGCGATTGTCATCGTCAGATTCGCCGTATCCTGTGCCTCGTCTATTGAACGACGTGACCTGGCGCGCGGCTGATCGGACCCATCAGTCTGACCATCACTCTCGTCCCCGGCCGGGAGCCCACCCGCTTGTTCCTCAGGCGTTGCTGTCGACGCCGGGGGGATCGGCCCGTCGGAGTCTCCAGAGACGGTTCCTTCAGGTGCATCGGCGCCATCGGAGGCGACCTGAGCAGCGTCGGCTTCCTGCGTCGCTTCATGCTGCGCCGCAAAAGCCGGTGTCGTCATGGGAGTCAGGAAGCCAGCCAAGAATGACAGGACGATCACTGCGTACAGCATGGCATAGCGAGCAGCTCTGTTGGAGTGCCGCGAGTGCAGGGGGCGTAGGCGTTGCATATTATCCTCTTTGTTCGTCTGAGCCCTTTGCGCATCACACCAGAGACGTTGCAGGCAAAGCTGTGAACAGCCAGCGACGCGCACCACACACTAGGATACTGACTAACGTTATCCATGTAATTTCTTAATAACAATGATCGATGTGATCTTTACCATCTGACCCATGCGGCCTGCGAGAACACTTTTATAAACTACTTTCAGGCTTGACACTTATCATCTCGGTCAGAATTAGAAGCACCCCTGTGAATAATCGCCGGCACTCTGATTTTAATTGGCCTAAATTCCAACAGTAGTCACTCCACCCTCACCTGAAGCTGCACGCACAATGACCATCGGGGCAAGACAGGCGCATGCCTCGACACAACGATCTGTTACTTGCTGGAACAATGAACTACCAACGCAACACTCGCCCCACACACAACGGCGCACTGTCCATCAGTTCACAACGAGGGTGCCTCAATGTTGACCAAGCCCTCTTCAGATCCTTCTCAACACCCACTCATCGGCGCACAGCACCTACCCTGTCCCACCGGAGCGCCCTGTCGCACCCAAGCGCCCCATCATCGAGTCACGGGACTTCGGTGGGCTCCACACGACGGGAAGACCACATAGTGACGCAGCTCCACGCCCCCAGGAGGCGACGAGTACCAGCGTCACAAGTCGCCCAACAGTCCCGCTATTCGTGCCACCCCTGACGCTTAATGACGGCCGTGACAATCACTCTACAAGCAACGAAATCCCCCGGGATTCCGATGGAATCCCGGGGGATACGCGCGGAGACGGCGGGATTTGAACCCGCGAGGGGCTATGCACCCCTACCTCCTTAGCAGGGAGGCGCACTCGACCGGACTATGCGACGTCTCCAGTGCCGACTACTTTAGGGCATTTTCGCCGCGAGCGCGAACGTGCGCCCGCCGCAATGCCCATGGGCGGCCGGCTCGGCGGAGGGCGAGGGATTCGAACCCCCGGTGCCATCGCTGACACAACGGTTTTCAAGACCGTCTCTTTCGGCCACTCAGACAGCCCTCCAGACCTGAGCCATCCTATCAGGCCGCGGGGGGTGGGCGCGACCCTCGCACCCACCGCCCGCGGTGCCGTCATCGTTTCGTCGGCGCTCAGCCTCGCAGCCCGAAGAAGTTCCAGGACTTCTTATCCGGCGCCGGCTCCTCCGGGTGATCCAGGAGTCCGCGGAAGAGAGCGGGTGCCGTGGGCGGCCACAGCGGCACGCGAATCGCCAGCGTCGCCTGGATCGCGTGGTACACGTCCCAGCGGGAGGACTTCGCCGGCTGGACGCTCTCGTTATGGGGTCCGAGGCGGCGCACCCAGCGACCAGGCTGACCGATCAGGTAGTCGTGGATGTAGTCGAGGAACGAGCGGTAGCAGTGCTCGAAGTGCTCGACGTCAGAGATCCGCGAGCCGTCATCAAGCATGGCGCGCCGGATCGCGACCGTTGCACACACGCCCTCGCAGACGACCCACTGCTGATGCTCATCCTCGCCCGGGATCGGGTCCCCGTTGCCGTCAACGCCGGTGGAGAAGCCCGGGGCGCCGCCCGTGCGCCGCCAGCCGTCGACGCGGGCGCGCTCGAAGAGCTCCGTACCCATCTCCAGGAGGTAGTCGGGCACCGTCCACCCCATCGAGCGCAGCCCGGAGCGGACCTGGAGCGCGAAGCGAGCCAGCTGCATGGAGTGGCCGGTAACGTACCCCTCGTAGTAGCGACGGCCGTCGTTGAGGAGCTTGCCAGCCTCGGGGCTAGGTTCCCAGCTGTCGTCGTAGTATTCGTGGATGCGCCAGTCGTTGCGAGACGCGATCTTGTGGGCGAACGCCGTCATCTTCTCCGCGCGGTCCAACCATTCGGGTTCGGTGGTCGCCTCGGCAGCCGCCATGTACGCCTCGATCGTGTGGATGAGCGTGCCCAGCGTGTGGACGGGGACGGGCTCAGTGAAAGCCTCGTCGTACTGATCCCACACGAGGCCAAAGTCGTCGATCCAGTACTCCTGTTGCTCGGCCAGCATCGCCTCGAGGAGTTCGTGCGCTCCGGGACGGTTGGCTACGGCCGCGGCCGCGGCGCCCAGCAGCGCGTACACGGTGTGGTACTGGGATTTCACGCGCCCGGCCTCGTCCCAGGGGACGCCGTGGCCATCCTCGCCGGGCTCGGGCTTGATGGACACCCACATCCCGCCGTTGACGGGATCGACGAAGTAGGTCGACAGCGCCTTGATCGCGTGGTCCGCGTAGCGGCGCATTCCCGGAAGGCCCATCAGGACACCCAGGGAGAACACGTAGGCCATGCGCCCGGTGACAGCCAGATCAATGGACCTTGTCGGGTCCGGTTTTCCTTCGGCGTCCAGGTGAGCGAAGCCGGTTGGTACGATCGCTCCCTCAGCCTCGGCGAGCAGCGCCTGCATGTTCGCGCTGAGCCAGCGATTATGTTCGATGGAATCAAACCATCCCACGGTGTTCCTCCTGACGACGATGTCACGGTCTGCGGTGACCGACGTCTCATAGAATAGTCGCTTCGCAAACATTTGGAAATACGGACCGTTTCACGCCATGGGATGGTCCTACCCAGCCGAGGGCGAGACGTGCAACACTGGACGTATGCATGATCGAGCTGGCACACGTGCCCTACCTGAAGACCTCATCAACGTCGACGATGTCATCTCCGCCTACTACGACATCACGCCCGACCCGACCGACGTCGGTCAACGCGTCGCCTTCGGCACCTCGGGTCACCGCGGATCCTCGCTGGACGGCAAGTTCAACGAGGCCCACATCATCGCCATCACCGCCGCGATCGTTGAGTACCGCGCCTCCCAGGGATTCAACGGCCCCCTGTTCATCGGTCGCGACACGCACGCCCTGAGCGAACCCGCGTGGCGCACCGCCCTGGAGGTCCTTGCAGCGGCGGGCATCGACACGCGCGTCGACTCGCGCGGCTCCTACACGCCGACCCCCGCGGTCTCGGTTGCCATCCTGGGTGCCAACGGCGCACCCTCCGCTCTGCGCACCTCCGGCGATGGCCTCGCCGACGGCATCGTCGTCACCCCGAGCCACAACCCTCCGCGCGACGGTGGCTTCAAGTACAATCCGCCTCACGGTGGGCCGGCCGACACCGACGCGACCGGCTGGATTGCGACGCGCGCCAACGAGCTCCTCGACTCCGGGCAGTGGAAGGACGTTCCTCGCGTCACCGGCTCCGATCTGCTCCACGATCCGAACATCACCCCCTTCGACTACCTGGATTACTACGTGTCGCAGCTGGACCAGGTCATCGACATTGACGCGATCCGGGCCGCCGGCGTGCGCATCGGCGCCGATCCGCTGGGCGGCGCGTCCATCGACTACTGGGCGGCCATCGGCGAGCGCTACGGCC
>ERZ773070.127-NODE-127-length-57558-cov-12.772534_pt1 | contig 57558 bp, 59 predicted proteins | sample MGYA00580618_ERZ773070 | MGnify/ENA primary metagenome ERZ773070 (study PRJEB29015, sample SAMEA2738023) | human oral metagenome | biome: human oral; feature: human-associated habitat; material: dental | place: China | collected 2019 ...
CTGTTGCAAGACCACGCACTGTAAGGAGCAGGAACAGGGTAATAATTGCTGCTCCACCAAAAAGACCCATTTCTTCAGCAATGGCAGAGAAAATAAAGTCAGACTCGACAACAGGAATGAGGGTAGGCATTCCCTTATCAATTCCTGTACCAGCAAGTTCTCCATCTGCGATGGAATAGAGAGACTGAACAATCTGGAATCCATCTCCAGAGGGATCTTTGAAGGGGTCAAGCCAAATGTTGACACGAGTTTGAACATGGCTAAAGAAGTGGTAAAGTACCACGCCACCGATGGCTAAGAGCGCAACGCTGACAAAAACGTAGCTAGCACGACCTGTTGCAACATAAAGCATAATGACAAAGAAAACGAAGAAAAGAAGTGCGCTACCAAGGTCGCGTTCAAAAATAACAACAATTAGACTGATGCCCCACATAACAAATAAGGGCAGTAGCATTTTGAAGCGAGGAATTCGGAATGGCCCCACAGAACGCATGGAAACCGACAGAGCTTCTCGATTAAGCGCAAGGTAAAACGCTAGAAAGAGCGTAATAGCAATCTTTGCAATCTCGCCAGGCTGGAAAGTAAAGGGACCAAACGAAATCCAAAGCCTTGAGCCGTAGCGGTCCTGACCAATAACAATTGGCAAAAGAAGCAATATGACACCGAGAATACCAATGGAGTATTTGTAGTCCGCTAACGCGTCAAGGTTTCTAATGATCGCTAGCACCACAATCATGACAACAACAGAGATAAAAAGCCAAATAGTCTGGTTGACTGCGAGATTTGGAGAAAGTCTAGTGACCATGGTGATACCAATTCCCGAAAGCACAAACACAATAGGGAGAATGGCGGGGTCAGCTGCGGGAGCAAGGAATCTAATAGCGATGTGAGCTACGGTAAATGCTGCGAAGAGGCCAATAGGAACAGCCATAGTTTCAACGCTTAGCGTTGAACGAGCAGTAATCATATACATGGCGTACAGTAGAAATACTGGAATCGCTCCAACAAACAGTAAGAAGAGTTCCGTATTACGCCTTAATCCACCTGCTTTTTCCATTCCTACTCACCCCCAGAATTTGTTGTTGAAGTTGTTGTTTCTGTTGTTGGTGTTCCGCTAGATTGAGCATCTTCTTTCTTTTTAACTGCTCGATTGTTGGCATCGTCAATTTGCTTGCGGTAATCCTCGACGGTGCTGTGTGCTTCATCCTCGTCTTTAACACGGATTCCGTCGGCAAGCGAGTCTTGAACTGCGTCAGGCAAATCTTTTATTTCGATTGACGTAGTTTCAACAAGCGAAGACATATTTATGCCAGCAATTGTTGTGGGAATACCTCGATATACACCAACGGTAGTTCCGTTGATTCCCAAATACCACTCGCTGCTTACAAATAGGAAGAACACAGCAATAGTGGCTGCAAAGAGCGCAAGGAACGAGATAAACGTTGCAATGACGCCACGGGTAAGATGTCGCCTTGTTTGATCGGCTATACCGTCGTCTAAGACATCGATGACAATAACAGTGATGTTGTCTGATCCACCATAGGTAAGAGCTGCAGAGACAAGGTTATCGGCAGCCTTTTGTGGTGTAACGTTAGAGACGGCAATAGATTCAATCTCGTCATCAGGAACCATGCCAGAAAGACCATCGGAGCACAAAATGATGCGGTCACCATCAGATACTTCGAGTGAAAAATGATCTGCATACATGTCTGGATCAGAACCAAGGGCTCGTGTAACTACTGAGCGAGAAGGGTGTGTGCGAGCCTCATCAGCAGTAATTTGTCCAGAATCAATGAGCTCCTCAACGTAGCTGTGATCGTGAGTAATGCGAACCAAAGTTCCGTGATGGAGCAGATAAATACGGGAGTCACCAACATGGGCAACAGCCATCTGATTGCCTTCAATGAGAACAGCAGAAGCAGTGGAACCCATTCCAGGTTTGCCAACACCCTTTGCAGGAGCGTCAATGACTTCTTGGTTAGCGGCCTCAATTGCAGCACCAAGACGTACATCGTCTGCAGTACTTGGAGCCTGTTCAGCGATAACTTTAACAGCAATTGAGCTTGCCACTTCACCAGCAGCGTGTCCTCCCATACCGTCACAGATGGCAAAGAGAGGAGTACGCAGGAGGAATGAGTCTTCGTTGTGATCGCGGACTAGTCCTACGTCAGAGCGGGCACCCCAAGAAATAAAGGTGTTAGAGCCTGAAACTGCTTCTGTATCGCCTCGACCATCAAGTGGCAACTCACAACGACCAGGAGCACTAACGGGCTCTTGAGTAGGTGTATCAGAAATATGTGTGGTATCAGAAGAAACCATGAGCCTCTTATCGACGTCCAACACGCATAATCACATCGCCGACCTGAACTTCATCTGTGTCACGAAGGGTAACAGGTTGTTCGATGATGTGACCATTAACCATGGTTCCATTTGTGGATCCAAGGTCTTCAAGCACCAGAGCAGGGCCCTGGATTGTAAAGCGAGCGTGTGAAGCAGAAACGTAAGGTTCGTCAATCACGATGTCAGAAGAAGGAGAGCGTCCAATGACAACGGGACCTAAGATGTCAACATGAAGGCCGCGTAAGGACTTGACGCCCTTCTCGACATCAACGGACCAAATAGCTCCGTCTTTACGCTGTCCACGGACAAGACCAATACCTGTACGCATGACTGAAAATAAGAAGATGTAAAGCAGGACAACAAGCAGAACGCGTCCTGCAAAGAGAATTAAGTCAATCATTAGTTCTCCCGGAACTGAAGGTCCATAAGACCAATGGTAATAAGGTCTCCATCGCGCAGAATAACCTCATCTACGTCGATATCGTTGACTAGCGTTCCGTTGGTGGAGTGCAAATCAGCAATGTGCCAATCGTGACCGTCGTAGGTCATTTCGGCATGACGTCTTGAAACGTTGGGATCACGCAGAACAATGTCTGCTTGAGAACGCTCACGACCAATGATAGCGCGAGGAGCCTCAACACGATATGAACGCCCGCTCTGACGATCAATTAAGATGCAGATAGCGTCCATATTTGCGCGTGGCGTGCCTTGCAAATTGCGAGAAGAACGTCCACCTATGCCATTAAGTTGCGCATCAAGGGAAGGTGTGATACGACGCTGAGTCATAGGAACGGGAGCTGCTGTTGGGATAGCACCGTTTACTGGAAGGTCTGGAAGTTCATTTGAGTTAGGAAGAACAGGCATAGGGGTGGATTCAGCTGCAGAAACAACAGGAATTGCACCTTGAGCCTCAACAAAATCTGGTGGCATTACTGCAAGACCGGCATCTGTACCAGCAAGATCACCCAACACCTCTGGCGTTGCATTATCTGCAGGAACAGGTCGAACTACAGATAACGGATCTGGCTCTTGCTGTGATTCTGGCCGAACAGCAGCGCGGGAATTGTGTTGTTGAGGCATCTGTGCCGCAGCTCCTCCAACACTGGAGTTTCCGCCCAAGAAAGCACGCTCTTCATTACGCAGCTGGTCAAGAGTATTGCCATCAACATTTTCTGCAAAGACGGCAAATTTTCCAGGTTTTAGAGAGGGATCAACCATAAAACGAACAAGAGGTTGACCTACAAATACATAATCTTTTTGCTGGGCCTGAGTAGCCACAAAGTTAGAAATCTCTGCAGTTAGATCAGCATAAAGAGGACGCATCAGTGAATCATCTTGAGGAGCAACCAAAACGGTATACAAGGCAGGTGCAGTGTCTACACCGTCGATTTCATAGGTCTCACGTTCCATCTCTTTAGCTGCACGTTTGGCTAACTTCTTAAAAGAGAAGGGCTCTGCATATCCTTGAGGTGCGGCGCCAAAGACCGAACCAATCCGATTTTCAAAGTCACTAAGAAAGCTCATTTAATTCCTCGCCTTCCTGATCCGCTTGAAGTGGACCTATCAGGACAATTGCAATACATACAAACACACATAAGAATACCGTAATTAGTACTGAAACTATACTTTCAACTACCCAAAAATTGGGATTCTCCATCCAAGCTGCCCATATAAAGCCACCTGAAAGTAATGTAGCGCAGACAATTTGTCCAAAAATCATCCATCCGCGACGTCTTTTTTGACTTATCAGTGAGCCAAAAAGAGCAGATAGTGCGCATGTTCCAAAACGGATCCAGAAAGGAAGACCTGCGGCTAGTGAAGTGTAGTCATAGGCAAGAGGTGTTGCAGCAAATCCAAAAGACATGCCTTTAATAAGCAGAGTTCCAAAGAGATAGCTGAAAGCTCCTGTTAATACTGCAGGCAAAGGTCGCATAGTAGCAGAGGCAAGAGCTGGTGCCGAAACAGGAGTAGGCAATAACGCACCTAGCAAGCAGTTAATGCTGCTGAGCTTTGAGGCTCTTCCCGCAAATGCCCACCAGATAACGCTCACTAAGGTTACAAGCGTTGCAAATGGGAATGAAGTGCTGGTAGGACTAATGCTCGCTAGAGCGTACGCTGTACACGCAATGACAAGCGCGGATCCTAAGGGTGTCCAAAGAGCGGCGATTGCTGCTCCCACAAGGGAGCCCACGACAATAAATATGAGTGAATCTGGTTCAATAAACTGAAACAATTGGGCGAGAAGAACGCCGGTGACCAGTGCAGATGTACCACGCACAGCAACTGAGGGCAGCCAGGGGAAACGAATTGAAAGAGGAAGATGCTTGACATCCCAGGTCTCAGTCTCTTCTTCTTCTGACTGTTCTACTAAGGCTTTGAGGCTTTTCTCGCCCTGTTTTTCGTTGCCAAGAGGAGTCACAATTTCTTGCGCGAATTCAGAAATACTGCCCTGTCGCAGAGATGGCTCAGGAGAAAGTGCTTGCGTCAAGGCTGCATCTACAGCAAACGGAACTTCAGGATCTTCTTTTAACAGAGGAATCTTTGGACCCTTGTATATACGATCAAGCGATTCCTTTGCAGTTCTGCCTGAGAATACATTAGATCCTGTAAGGGCCTGTCTCAAAACAACAGCAAGCGAGAAAATATCAGCACGTTCGTCAACAAGCATGCCTTCAACTTGTTCAGGAGGCATGTAGCCTACCGTGCCGCCTCGAGCACCGCCATAACCAGCGGCCGAAGCAAGCGTTGCCATACCAAAATCGGCAAGTTTTACGGTACCTTGACGGTCAATCATAATGTTAGTTGGCTTGATATCTAGGTGAAGAACGCCGTTATCGTGGGCGTACTGGAGCGCCTTGGCAAGTGAAGAGACCATGTGAGCAGCTTCAGCGTAGGTAAGATAGCCGCCTTCAACACGAGCCAGGAGCTCGGATAGGTTGAGACCGTCTACAAACTCCATAACCAGGTAGGCGTAATTACCTTCAATTTCAAAGTCATGAACGGTCACAATGTTGGGGTGTGCTAATAAGCAGGCAGTTCGCGCCTCTGAGAGCGCTTCATCAACCGTGGAAGCCAGCACACCAGGAGTTTCGGAAGCGCCTAAAAGCGGCATGCGTTTGATAGCCACACGCCTCTGCAAGCGAGTATCCCAGCAGGTACAAACAGTACCAAAGCCTCCGTTACCTCTACGGGCAAGAACGCGATATCGATCCAGCAAAACTTCCGGCTCAGCCGCAAAAGTTGTCTGCTGAGCAGAAGGTGCATGTATATATGTGGTCTGCGTGGTCTGTGACCGCGAGTCACTCACGGCAACCTCCTGTGTTTAAAGTGTGTTTGTCGGCCGTGACTTCTTATATTCTACCGCTGAAAAGAATTTTCTTATATATCTATTGTTTTTCCATTAGAAGAAAACAAAATGTTGTAGTATTATTCCCTAGCACGCGGGTGTGGCGGAATTGGCAGACGCGTACGGTTCAGGTCCGTATGAACGCAAGTTCATGGGGGTTCAAGTCCCTTCGCCCGCACCATTTGCATTTAAAAAAGTCCCTTAACGGGGCTTTTTTGTTGCTTATTTATTGTCTTCCTCAAAGTCAGACCAGCCCTCTTCGGAGTCATCTCCAAAGAGATCCCAATCTTCATCAGTTTTTTTGTGGTTGAAATACATCTTTTTTGTTTTGCGCTCAAGCACAAAAGAAATAACTAAAAAGAGCAAAATTCCACCAAGCACAAGGAATAATGCACCAGTCTTATCGCCAAAAAGCCAACTAATAAACGAGTTAATTGCGTCCATAATCCTACTCCAGAACATGTGAAGGGTTAAGAATCTAAATACAAGTATATACTTGGTAGGCTATAAGAAAAAATGCACTGCCAAAAAGTGTTGATTCAAGGAGAAGCTGCATGCTTGATATCAAATTTGTGCGCGAGAATCCTGACCTCGTAGATAAGGCTTGCGAGTCTAGGCAAAACGCCCATTGGGATCGCGAGAAGTTCTTTGAGCTTGATGAGGAACGTAGAAGCGTAATTTCTGAGGTAGAGACGCTTCAGGCAGAGCGCAATGCTGTTTCTAAGCAGATTGGCCTTCTTATGCGTGAGGGCAAGAAGGAAGAGGCTGAGGCAGCTAAGGAGCAGGTAGCAGCTAACAAAGATCGCATTGCTAGGCTTGACCAGCGTCGCGGTGAGGTTGAGGAGGAGCTCACAGCCCTTGTTGCAGCTATTCCAAACATTCCTGACGCATCTGTTCCTTATGGCAAAGACGACTCTGATAATCCAGAGGTTCGCAAGTGGGGAGAGCCAACTCAGTTTGACTTTGAGCCAAAAGCACACTGGGACCTTGGTCCTGAACTGGGCATGATTGACTTTGATCGTGGTGTAAAACTTGCAGGAACTCGTTTCTACCTTCTTGGTGGTATGGGCGCTCGTATGGAACGTGCGCTTATTAACTTCATGATTGATACACATAATCAAGCGGGCTTCAAAGAGTGGTGGCCACCAGTCATTACTAACCAGGATTCACTCTATGGCACTGGTCAGCTTCCAAAGTTTGAGGAAGATTTGTATCACGTTCAGCCTGACCTTTACCTCATTCCAACTGCTGAGGTTCAGCTCACTAACATTCACCGTGATGAAATTCTGGATGCATCTCAGCTTCCTTTGCTCTATACCGCGTTCACTCCATGCTTCCGCGAGGAGGCAGGTTCAGCTGGTCGAGACACTCGTGGTATCATCCGCGTTCACCAGTTTGACAAGGTAGAGATGGTCAAGTTTGCAAAGCCTGAGGATTCCATGAATCAACTTGAGTCTATGGTTCAGGAAGCCGAGAAGATCCTTCAGCTTCTGGGTCTTCCTTATCATGTGGTTACTCTCTGCACTGGCGACATTGGATTCTCTGCATGTAAGTGCTATGACATCGAAGTCTGGCTCCCAAGCTATAACGCATACAAGGAGATTTCTTCTTGTTCAAACTGCTGGGATTTCCAGGCACGTCGCGCAAATATCCGCTATAAGGATCCAGCAGAATTTAAGGGCACCCGCTTAGTTCATACACTTAATGGCTCGGGCTTGGCGGTTGGTCGTACTATGGCAGCAATTATGGAGAATTATCAGAACGCGGATGGCTCCATTACTGTTCCTGAGGCGCTTCGCCCTTACATGGGTGGCATTGAGGTTATTCGTCCAGAATAGTTTCTCTTTTTAATCAAAATTGATTCAATTTCTGAAATGGTCTTCAAAAAATTGTGGAGACCATTTCTTTTATTGATTTATAGAACATATGTTCTATAAATCAACTATACTGAGGATGACAAAGTAGAAAAGGAAGAGGTAGAAATGAAGAATAGAGTTGGAGTAAAAGAAAGAGTTGTTATTCGGCAGTTAGTTCAGGGAGAAGAAGCAGAAATAGGATTTGGGAATAAGGAGTTTTATTCAGAGATTCAAATAGCGCCAGATCAAGTTGAAGTGTTAAGAAATTGGATTTCACTTAAAGGAAGAGTTGGACTTAAAGATTTGGATCCGCAAGAGTATTTAGATGTTATAGCAGCGGAAACATGTATGGCAGAAGTAATGGATGAGCTTGATGAGGCTCATATTTTGTACAGTTATCTGTATGCAAATTCTTCTGGAGAAGTAGCTTTAAGACCGGTTAGATAATAAAAAAGAGCTCCCGAAGGAGCTCCTAAGTTCAAGTGGTGCGGCGTATAGGATTCGAACCTATGACGCCCTGATTCGTAGTCAGGTCCTCTATCCAGCTGAGGTAACGCCGCGTGCAAGTAGATAGAATGCCATTTTCCAGTAAAAAATGCAAGACTAATCTTAGAAAAAAGTTCTTCTCGGTAAGAAAAAAGCTCGTTGCGGTGATGCAACGAGCAGAAAATTCTGGCGGAGAGCTGGGGATTCGAACCCCAGATGGGCTTGGGGCCCATACTCGCTTAGCAGGCGAGCACCTTCGGCCTCTCGGTCAGCTCTCCAAAATGGGTGCTTGTGAATGATACCCCGAACTGGCGCCACTCACAAGGGGGTGCGGACGAAAAGTTGGATTGTCAAGGGTGGTCGGATTGGAGTTCACATGTATAGCAAAGAGAACATAGAGCTATTTTTGCTTGCAAGAGAAGACTGGATGAGTATCAAAGGAGCAGCAGCCTTTGCCAAAGTTAACTACAACGCAGCGAAGGACTGGATCTACAAGGGTCTCCCACACGGCTATACCGGCGCCTTGAGAAAAAGTCAGTGCGCTAGAATACAGAAGAGCGCAAAATCCTCAGGTGAAAAGGAGTATCTCATGTCAGAGACCCCCTACGATCCTCCGAAGTCAGGGCTGCTTGCCGGCCTTAGTTTTGACTAGATAGAAAATTTACTTCTAAGGGCGGTGTTGGCCGGCCTAAAAGCGCTCGCTTGGCTGGCTGAGTCCGAACGAGTACAGAAGGGTCCTGGGCTATATGGTCTAGTGGTCCAAGAAAATGTCCGCACCCCCGATAAAGTTTAATTTCCATAGGAGACGCAGCGTTCTCGCAGGATATCCTTGTAGCCTTTGTTACACGACGAGCATCTTTCATTTTTCTTGCATTTTCAAGTTGCTGGAGCATTTCTGATTTGTTTAAAAATGGCTTACGTTCAAACAGGGTCTTCTCGCCCTTATGAGGCGGCAGCGAATAGAGCCCCACAAACTCTGAGAGAAGATAAGCGAGCTCAAGGTTGTTGAGTTGATTTGACATCTGAAGGGTAGTTAGGAATGGCGAAGAACAACCGATGCCAGGCATCAATTCTATAAAAAGCCCTTTGCAATCTATATTTGTAAAGTAATGAGCATGTACTATGTGAGAACGATACAACCTCTGCCTATTGCTAATGACATAATGAATCGGCAGGTTGAGACTCACTCCATAAGCTTGCTTAATCATCAAGAAGACCTTTTGTAGCTCTTCTTTATCGAGAAGGGTATTAAAGACTAAGAGGAAGCGTGACATAGTCGAAGCAATTTAGGCGTTCTTAGTTTTTGTATATATTTGGAAGATTTCGTTTTTGCTCATTCACAGAATCTCCACGTCTAGCCTTCTGATAGAAGTATGTAAACGAGCTACTTAAATGAAGTACGTAGGTTTTATAGTTTTCGAGGGGCTGTTTAGAGAGGCTGCTAGAAATGCGCCAAGTTGGTCTTGAGTCGACCAAACTTGCTGCAAATGTGGCAAAAATAACCATACTTGCAGCAAGTTTGGCAAATGCACGTATGGCAAGCTAAGAGAAACCTAGCAACTTCTAGGTGTCGACAAGAACTTTGGATAAGGAGCTTTGGGAGGACTCGAGTATGACTCTATCATTCCCAGATAAAGGCTCGTGCCTCAAAAGGACGAAGTATGAGCGCATCTGCATCGGTTACGGTGTTGGGATAGTTGCCAATGAGGACGTCAGAGCCATCGATTGCGGCTGTCGGTGCACAGCGAACCTTTTGGTCAGAGAAGTTTGCAAAAACGCGTACGCAACAGCTATCCAAGGTACGCTCGTAGGCAATGACCTTCTCGCCAACGGAATCGATGAAGTGAACATCTCCCTCGCTGATAACGGGATGAGTTTTTCGAAGAACAATGAGCTTTTGATAGAAGGAGAATATCGAGTCAGGATCGCCAACTTCTGCAGCAGCATTGATGATGGTGTGATTGTCGGGAATGCCAATCCACGGTGTACCGGAAGTAAAACCTGCGGTTTTTGAGGCATCCCATTGAACGGGTGTGCGCCCATTGTCGCGGGAGCGCTCGGAGATGATATGGAGCGCTTCTTTGGGGGAGCAGCCCCGATCCTGAAGGATCTTAAAGTAATTGAGAGACTCCACGTCTCGATACTGTGTGATATCGGTAAATCCCGCATTGGTCATACCCAGCTCTTCTCCCTGGTAAATATAGGGAGTCCCGCGCAGAAGATGCGCGGTGACGGCAAGCAGTTTGCTGGACATTTCCCAGTAGTGCTCGGTATCGCCAAAGCGAGAATTCGGACGAGGCTGATCGTGATTGGCCCAAAACAGCGCATTCCAGCCTCCACCTGCCGTAATCTGTTCTTGCCACGATTTCAACAGCTCACGAAGCTTGCCGATATCCGGCTCTTTGAGCGACCACTTGTCTCCGTTGAGGTAATCAACCTTAAGGTGATGAAACGAGAAGGTCATGGCAAGCTCATGGTCAGCCGGATTGGAATAGCGGATGCAGTTTTCAATTGAGGTGGAACTCATTTCACCGACGGTCATCAGCCCGTCGATGCCGCTGCGCTTGACGAGTTCCTGCAAGTATTCGTGGACATGTGGTCCGTCGGTGTAAAAGCGCCTGCCGTCTCCTATGGTGTCATCCTCAAAGACATCCGGCTTGGAAATGAGATTAACAACGTCGAAACGAAAACCATCGACACCTTTGTTGCGCCAGAAACGCACTATGTCGGCAAGCTCGGCTCGGACGTTTGGGTTATCCCAGTTGAGGTCCGCCTGCGAGGTGTCAAAGAGATGGAGGTACCACTTATGAAGTGTGGGAACCCATTCCCATGCGCTTCCGCCAAACTTAGACTTCCAGTTTGTTGGCGGCATGTCGGGACTACCATCGACGAAGGTATAGTAGGCAAGGTATTGAGGGTCACCGGCGAGTGCCTGCTTAAACCATGGATGTTCGGTTGATGTATGGTTAAAGACCATGTCGAGCATCAGCTTGATGCCGTGCTTTTTTGCCTCGGCTGAAAGTTCGTCGAAGTCAGCCATGGTGCCAAAGAGAGGCTCGACATTGCGATAATCCGCAACGTCGTAGCCATTGTCATGTTGGGGTGAAACAAAAAACGGAGTAAGCCACAGATAGTCAACGCCGAGCTTTTGCAAGTAATCAAGACGCTGCGTGATGCCGGGAAGGTCTCCGATGCCGTCTCCGTTGGAATCGTTAAAGGAGCGGACATAGATTTGGTATACAACCTTAGTGCCGAGAAACTCAGCGCGCGTACAAGCGTCTGTGGGATTGCTTGTCTCTTGCGAAGATTGCTCTGACATATCCGCTCCTCTCATGGGTTTTGGGCCGAAAAGGTGTCGTTCTTCTCGTTTTATTGAGCTGAAAGGGCACTGTTTTTCTCGCCATCAAGCGTGACGGCATTGGCATCGATACCCTTATCAATACCCTGGCGTTTGCCGATGGTGAACGTAAGAACAAATGGAACCACTACAGCGATGGCCATGCAAACGGCGAAGATGCCGATAAACTCGGGGCGAATTGAAAGAATTCCGGGGAGTCCACCAACGCCAATGGAGAGGGCGTTGACACCAAAGGCCGTACAGACACCTCCTGCAATGGAACTGCCAATCATAGCGCATACGAAGGGGAAACCGTATTTGAGGTTGACACCAAACATGGCGGGTTCGGTAACGCCAAGGTAGCAAGAGATGATGGAAGGGATGTTTACCTGCTGAGCATTTTCGTCATGCTTCTGAAGAACTGACATGGCAAGAACCGATGAACCCTGAGCAATATTGGAAAGTGCGATCATAGGCCACAGTGGTGTGCCATAGTTATTGGAACTTGCAATGAGCTGCATGTCAACGGCATTGGACATGTGGTGCAAACCGGTGATGACAAGGGGAGCATATACGGCGCCAAAGATAAGGCCAAAGAGCCATGCAAACGGACTCGTGATGCCTGCGAGAACAATGTTTCCGATCCAAGATCCGATGGTCCAGCCAATGGGGCCAAGCACGAAGTGAGCAGCCATAACGGCAAGCAAAAGTGAGCAGAAGGGCACTACGATCATCTGAATGACGGATGGTGTAATCTTCTTGAAGAATCGCTCAAGGTAGTTGAAGGTAATCGCGGCGAGAATAGCAGGGATGACCTGTGCCTGATATCCAATCATACGAACCTGTGCGAAGTCAAAATTCCATGTATGGGTAGCCCAATCGGCGGCGGTTGCTCCTGAAACGGCATACGCATTCATGAGCTGACCGGAAACAAGGGTGAGGCCAAGCACAATGCCGAGCATGGGGGTCCCGCCCATTTTCTTTGTGATTGACCAGCAAATGCCTACAGGGATGCCGGCATGGAAGACTGCCTCGCCAATAAGCCACAAGAAGTTATATACGCCCGTCCAGAAAACGGAAAGCGAAGCGAGGGTCTGGTTACCTTCAGGTCCAAAGTAGGGCATCTCGCCAAGCACGTTTCGGAAGCCAAGAATAAGGCCGCCGGTAATGATTGCGGGAATCAAAGGAGCAAAGACTTCGGCAATGGCACCCATGGCTCGCTGCAAAATGTTTGTGTTTTGAAGAGCGGCTGATTTGACGTCTTGTTTTGAAGCCTCACTTACGCCGGAAATACCGACAAAGGTGTCGTAAAAGTCGGCGACGTCATTGCCGATAATAACTTGAAACTGGCCGGCTTGCGTGAAACTTCCCTTAACGGATGCAAGCTTTTCAATGGCAGCCACATCCGCTTTTGAAGGATCTTTCAAGGCAAATCGCATGCGCGTCATACAGTGTGAAGCCGCAGCAATGTTGTCTTTGCCGCCAACGAGCTCGAGAAGTTCACGAGCATCATGGTCGAACTTTGCCATCTTTCCTCTTTTCCTCGCGGAACTAACTTATGCAAATAAGTTAGTTCATCGGAGCAATTTCTTTGGCGGAAAATGAAAAATCGACAGTTTCGTATCGCCGAACGGTATAAATTTGCCTATGAACGTCTTATGCAGATGATTTGGATAAGCAGGTGATATGCTGTTTTTGGTGAAAAAATATAAAATAATTGCAACTAAACAGCGATGGAGATATGCATGAAAGCAATTTATGATGAGATTTATAGGAATCTTTTAGGAAAAATAGAGCGAGGAGAATATCCCTACCAGACCTATATTCCATCTGAGGCGAATCTTATAAAAGAATACAGTTGCTCTCACAACACGCTCAGAAAGGCAATTGCACTTTTAACGCAGCAAGGGGCACTGCAGCCCGTACATGGCAAAGGGGTGCGCGTTATTTACCAAAAGCGCCCGCGAGCTCTTTTTGAGCTTGGAGGTATTGAAACATTTCAAGAGGCATCTCAGCGCAATCAACTTGATACGGAGACACGAATTCTCAAGTTTGAGCGTATTGTTGCCGATAAAGACCTCGCACGCTACACCGGATTTGGTGAGGGCGATGAGCTTTTATATGTTGTTCGAGTGAGGGTTGTAGGCTCTAAAGCATCGATTCTTGACTGCAATTATTTCCGAGCAAGTCTTGTACCAGGCTTAACTCCTGATATAGCTCAGTTTTCAATCTATGACTATATCGAGAAGACCCTCAATATGCAGATTGCAACCAGCAAACGAACCGTTACCGTTGAGCGTGTTACCCGAGAAGATCAAGACTGTCTCGATCTTGACGGTGCAGATTACCTGGCCGTGGTAACCGGGCAAACATTCAATTTCCAAGGCGAGATGTTTGAGTTTACGCAGTCAAAGCACCGTCCAGATTACTTCTCGTTTTTTACGGTTGCTCGTCGCGAGATATAGCAATGGTGAATCGCGTGCCTACACCTTCGCGCGAGAGCATGTCGATATAGATACACGGACGTACTTCTCGTCATATGAAACGTCAAATGTAATGGATGTATGCGAAGGAGAATAGCGGGCGGCGTTGTGGACAATGATTCTCAGGCATTGTTTGAGCAGCGCGATATCGCCAACAACTTGATAGTGCGGTTCATTCATAAACGTTGCGTCAAAGCCCAGGACATAGCGATGGTCAGGGTCAATCATCTCGGACTCTTCCCATACGTCATAGGCAAGCCGTGCAAAATTTACGTGAGCCGTGGTAAGGGTATTTCTGCCGGCATCGCCTCGTGCAAGAAAGAGCAGTTGTTCAACGAGCTCATGCATGTGCTCGCTTTCGGATTTCAATGCGGCGATAGATTCATCAAGAACCACCTCGTCAGTTTTCCCCAGCGATCAAGCATATCGGCATACCCGCGAATAACCGCAATGGGGTGCGCAATTCGTGGCTTGCGTCATTCACAAAACATGTGAAAAATGCTCAACAACTACGTTTTTTCGGTGAGCGCGAAGTGCATCCCAGGAAAAGCGATTTACAACTTGTGCTGCAGAAAGAGTTTCGTCCTTTTCCGCAAGACCTATGCAATAAGCCAAAAAACCAAGAATTTCTTCTGGTGTTTTTCCTTGAGCTCTAAGGGTACCAAGATCTAAGTCACGGTCACGTTTGGAAAGCCTTCTACCATCCGGTGCAACAAGTAAGGGGAGGTGAGCGTATGTGGGATGAGAAAGACTAAGAACGTCTTGCAAATAAAGTTGCCTAGGAGTTGAGGAAAGAAGATCTGATCCTCTGACTACCTCAGTTATGCCCATATCAGCATCATCCACCACTACGGCAAGTTGATAGGCAAAGACGCCATCTGCACGTTGAACAATAAAGTCTCCGCATGATTCAGCAAGGTTTTGGGATGTAGGCCCATAGACCCTGTCTTCAAACGTGTAGATCTTATTAGGAACTCGCATGCGCGCTGCTGGAATTTTATGTTTAGAAAGCTCTTCACGCTCAGATTTGCTGAGGTTGCGGCAAGTTCCCGTATAGACATATGCACCATCGCTGGCATGAGGGGCTTGTGCAGCGTGTAAGTCTGCTCGGGAACAAAAGCAAGGATACAAAAGTTCCTGTTGTTTCAATTGCAATAGAGCGTCCTGATAGAGCTCCGTACGCTTGCTTTGGAAAAACGGCCCTCTGTTCCAAGTTAGTCCCAGCCACTGTAAATCATCCAGGAGAAGAGAGGTGTATTGAGGATTATGAGCACGAATATCTAAGTCTTCAACGCGAAGAATGAAGTTGCCATTTTGGGAGCGAACGCTGGCCCAAGCCATAAGCGCTGAGAAAACGTTGCCTAGGTGCATCCTTCCAGAAGGAGTTGGCGCAAATCTTCCAATGCAAGAACTCATTCTTAGAGATCTCCCGCATAGATATAGGCAAATCCATAGTCTTTTGTTGATGACCTAATAGCTGCCTTATCTTTACAGGTGAGGCCTTTGTGCTGATAGAAACCAAAGTCGCAATCGTCATCAGTTGCAAGGAAGTAATGCTTAGCTCCTTGCTCTTTCATAAAGTTCAGAACGTGGGAGAAGAGCATGCCTCCAATACCTTGGCTTTTTATAGCGGGGTTAACGCAGAATAAAGTAATTTCCCATTTAGCATCGTTAGTGTTTGTGTTCCAATAGCTATGAACAAGATGGGATTCGACATCACCAAAGATCTCGTAGTCCTCAAAGTCAGCTTCATTAAATAGTTTTTTAGCTTTTGCAGCTGCTTCGTTTTCTAGCTTCTTCCATTTTTCAAAATCTGCTGGGGTTTCTCCGTTTGAGCAGAAAATAAGACCAAGTATTTGGTCATCTTGTTTTGCTACAAAGCGATGAGTAGAAACGCTAATAAAATAGGCGATATCAATAGTCGCAAGGGAGCGACTTTCATCTTTTGACTCATCGCCGTCTAAGTACCAGACACGTTCAACGATTGATATAAGTTTCGGCAAGTCAGCGTCTTCAAAGGGGATTATGATGGGAGAATCAGTTGACATAGTTATAAGTGCCTTTCATGCGTTTTACAGTGGAAGATTATAGAATAGTTTCAAGTTTGTTTACATCTAGTACGTAGTGTTTTGCAGCTGATAGGCTGTAGGTGTTTCTGATAGCAAGTGTCAAACACAAAGGAGCGGCAATGGCTGAGGCCCCCATCAAACGTGCGCTAATTTCGGTAACAGACAAAACGGGTATTGTTGAATTTGCACAAACTCTTACTGAAGAGTTTGGTGTTGAAGTAATTTCAACAGGTGGAACCGCAAAAATACTCGAAGATGCTGGTGTTCCTGTAGTTCCTATTGAGTCTTATACCGGATTTCCGGAAATGATGGACGGTCGTGTTAAGACATTGCACCCTCGCGTCCATGGCGGTCTTTTATGCCGTAGAGATAATCCTGGTCATGTTGCAGATGCGGAGAACAATAACATTGGCATGATTGACCTGGTTTGCGTTAACTTATATGAGTTTGAGAAGACCGTAGCTGATCCATCAGTAACTTTAGAAAATGCAATTGAGCACATTGATATTGGTGGGCCTTCAATGCTCCGCTCTGCTGCAAAGAATAATGATTTTGTTACGGTTGTTGTTGATCCAGCAGATTATGGTCGTGTTCTTGATGAGATGCGCACTCATAGTGGTGTGACCACAAGAGCTTTTCGCCAGCAGCTTGCTTTGAAGGTATTTAAGACAACGGCCGCATACGATGGAGCTATTGCCGCATACCTTTCTGGCATTGTTGAATCAGAGCAGAGCAAATTCCCAGAGACCTTGCTGGTAAAAGCGACAAAGGAGCAAGATCTTCGTTACGGAGAAAATCCTCAGCAGTCTGCAGCGTTTTATAAGATGCTTGGCGCTCCTGCACACTCCCTAGCAAATGCTCAGCAACTTCAGGGCAAGCCTTTGTCTTACAACAATTTGTTGGATACCGATGCAGCTTGGGCTGCTGTTCGTGAGTTCGATGATCCAGCAGTCATTATTTTGAAGCACCAGAATCCTTGTGGTTCTGCAACAGCAGAAAATGTTATTGAGGCATATGACCGGGCATTTGCTTGTGATCCTCTTTCTGCATTTGGTGGAATTATTGCAGTGAACAGAGAAGTTCCACTGGAGTTTGTGGAGCATTTTGCAGATATCAATAAGCAGTTTGTTGAGGTTCTTATTGCACCAAGTTTCACGGAAGAGGCTCTTGAGCGACTGTCAAAGAGAACAAATCTTCGCGTATTAGCCACGGGTGGAATTGATAGAAGTCGTGAGCTCGAAATGAGAACTGTTGATGGCGGTCTTTTAGTGCAAAACCTTGATCATGCTGATGAAACTGCGGATAGCTTTGAGGTTGTCACAAAGCGTCAACCAACTTCAGAAGAGTTGTCTGATTTGGTATTTGCTTGGAAGGTCTGTAAGACCGTTAAGTCTAATGCAATTCTGGTCGCAAAAGATCAGGCTGGAATTGGTATGGGACCAGGTCAGCCCAACCGTGTTGATGCTGCTCTTCTCGCATGTGAGCGTGCTGAAGCAGCTTGCGAGCGTATGGGAATTGATTCAAAGAACCTTGTGGCTGCATCTGACGCATTCTTCCCATTCCGAGATAACGTTGACACGCTGGCAGCTCATGGCGTAACAGCTATTATTCAGCCAGGCGGATCAGTTAGAGATGATGAATCTATTGCTGCTTGTGATGAATATGGTATTGCAATGGTGTTTACGGGAAAGCGACACTTTAGGCACTAATCTGCTAAGTCGGGACTAGCGGTCAATACTATAAAAATTGGGGGAGGACACTGTGGACCAGGAAGAGTTAGAAGCAGCTCAAAAGTTTGAGCTTGATAATCCAGAACTTGTTTGTCGTTGGAGACTGGCTGGAGGAGCTCTTCCTCTTGATAACAGGCACTTACGTGCGCTGAGTAGGCGAATAGTTGCTCAAAAAGAAGTTTCTCCACACTTGATTGCTTGGGCTAAGCAACACATTGAGGGAACGCTTAAAGAAGGATCACAAGAGTATCCAGATGGCGTTCTAATGATTTTGCTTGAAAGTAATGGCCAGGCTGCTATGACCGTTGGGCCTTATCAGTCTTTGGAGGAGAGATCTGTTCTGTCTCTTGCAGGACGTGCAAGAATTTCACAGCGAGAAGAGCAGCAAACTCGTTGTGCACCAGAGGTACTTTGTCTGGTAAAGGACGGAAGGATTATCGTTGGCATCACAGAAGAAAGTGTTCAATCTGGAGTCACAAGTTTGGTGCTTGATTTAGCACAGACTCTTCATGAGCCAATAGAGTTTAATCCAGATGTTGTTGCACAGGTATTTGATGGAACTGTTGAATTTGATGAAGCTTTTCTTACATCAGATGAACATGGAATCGTATGTGCCTCTGATGCTGAAGGCCAGATAGGAGAGCGTTTTTTATTTGGTTACAAGAAGCTTTGTGAAATTAAAGCTTCTAAGTGATCGGAAGAGGCACGAGATTTAAGAGCATTTAAAAAGCGCAATCAACGTGTGATAAAACAATTACGCGTTGATTACTTACGTAAAAATCTGTTTAGATTTTAGACAGATGGCTGCTTGCGTACTTGAATATTTTGTTGAGTTACAAAAAAGTTGTACTTTATTGTTATGTTTATTTTGCAATTTCGCAGGTAGAAATTCCTACCTAAAAATAGGTGTTTATTGGCTTGTATTTCTGATTTGTTTCATCGTTCTTTTGCGCAATAATAAAAGCATTATGCGACCGCTGCCGGCCGAACTATGAAACCTGTTTCCGTAGTCACCCAGGGTCTACAGCTTTATTTTGGATCGCACAGACGCATACTGTGAGAAATCACAGATTAGGCAAGGAGAGGAAATGGCAAGAAAGTTTAAGTCCATGGACGGTAACAACGCCGCGGCTTACGTGTCGTATGCGTTTACTGAGGTAGCGGGCATTTACCCAATTACCCCATCAAGTCCAATGGCAGACTATGTTGACCAGTGGTCCGCTCAGGGCGTAAAGAACATCTTTGGTACAACCGTCAAGGTTGTCGAGATGCAGTCCGAGGCTGGCGCAGCTGGCGCTGTTCACGGTTCTCTTGGTTCGGGTGCTCTGACCACTACTTACACTGCTTCTCAGGGTCTCTTGCTCATGCTTCCAAACATGTACAAGATTGCCGGCGAGCAGCTTCCTGGCGTTTTCCACGTCAGTGCACGTACCGTTGCAACCCATGCATTGAACATCTTTGGCGATCACTCTGACGTTATGTCTGCTCGCCAGACTGGCTTTGCACTTCTCGCAGAAGGCAACGTCCAGGAGGTTATGGATCTGGCTCCTGTTGCTCACCTCGCAGCAATTAAGGGTAAGGTTCCATTTGTTAACTTCTTCGACGGCTTCCGTACTTCTCACGAGATTCAGAAGGTTGCTGTTTGGGATTACGCTGACCTGGCTGAGATGTGTGATATGGATGCTGTTCAGGCATTCCGCGATCACGCACTGAACCCAGAGCATCCAGCAAGCCGTGGTTCCCACGAGAACGGCGATATCTTCTTCCAGCACCGTGAGGCATGCAACGAGGTTTATAACCAGCTGCCAGCAGTCGTTGAAGACTACATGAACAAAATCAACGCTAAGCTTGGTACTGACTACGGTCTGTTCAACTACTACGGTGCAGAAGATGCTGATCGCGTTGTTATTTGCATGGGTTCATTCTGCGATACCCTCGAAGAGGTTATTGATTACCTGAACGCTCATGGCGAGAAGGTCGGTCTGGTTAAGGTCCGCCTCTATCGTCCATTCTCTGTAAAGCACTTTGTTGACGTTCTTCCTGAGTCCGTCAAGAAGATTGCTGTTCTTGACCGTACCAAGGAGCCAGGCTCCGTTGGTGAGCCTCTCTACGAGGACGTTGTTTCTTCTCTCTATGAGGCTGGTCGTACAGGCATTAAGGTTGTTGGCGGTCGTTATGGCCTTGGTTCCAAGGACACTCCACCATCATCTGCATTTGCAATCTTTGAGGAGCTCAAGAAGGACAATCCTCAGCGTGAGTTCACCATTGGTATTGTTGACGATGTTACCAATCTGTCTCTCCCAGAGGATCCTGAGGCTCCTAACACTGCCGCTGAAGGCACCATCGAGTGCAAGTTCTGGGGTATCGGCGGCGACGGTACCGTTGGTGCTAATAAGAACTCCATTAAGATTATTGGTGACCACACCGATAAATATGTTCAGGCATACTTCCAGTATGACTCTAAGAAGACTGGTGGCATTACCATCAGCCACCTGCGCTTCGGTGATCACAAGATCCGTTCTCCTTACTATGTCACCAAGGCAGACTTTGTTGCATGCCACGTCCCTGCATACATCATCAAGGGCTACAAGATGGTCCGCGATGTCAAGCCTGGCGGTACTTTCCTTGTTAACTGCCAGTGGGATGCAGAGGAGTTTGCACACCATCTACCAGCAGAGGCAAAGCGTTACATTGCTAAGAACAACATCAATGTATATTTGATTAATGCAATTGATCTTGCCAAGGAAATTGGTATGGGCAAGCGTACCAATACCATTCTTCAGTCTGCATTCTTTGCTCTTGCAAAGGTTCTCCCAGAGGCAGACGCACTTCAGTATATGAAGGACGCTGCAACTCACTCTTATCTGAAGAAGGGTCAGAACGTCGTCGATATGAACCACAAGGCAATCGACGCTGGCGCTACTGCATTTACCAAGATTGAGATTCCTGCTGATTGGGCTTCTGCAGAGGATGCTCCTAGCACAATCACCCTTGAGGGTCGTGAGGCCCTGCTCAAGCAGGTTCGCGACATCATGACACCAGTCTCTCGTATGGAGGGTGACGCACTTCCTGTTTCCGCATTTAAGAACCACGTTGACGGTCAGTTTGAACTTGGCGCTGCTGCGTATGAGAAGCGTGGCATTGCTGTCGTTGTTCCTGAGTGGAACGTCGAGAAGTGCATCCAGTGTAACCAGTGCGCTTATGTCTGCCCACACGCAGTCATTCGTCCATTCGTCCTTACCGACGAAGAGGTTGCTGCTGCACCAGCACAGTCCCAGTTCAAGGATGCCGTTGGTCCTAAGGCTAAGGGCTATAAGTTTGAGATTGCTGTTTCTCAGCTCGACTGTACCGGTTGCTCCAACTGCGTCTACATCTGCCCTGCAGATGCTCTGACCATGAAGCCAATCGAGGAGCAAGAGTCCAAGCAGGAGATCTTTGATTACGCAGTTAATCACGTCTCCGAGAAGACCGAGCTTGTCGCTAACAACGTTAAGGCATCCCAGTTCAAGAAGCCTCTTCTTGAGTTCTCTGGTTCCTGCGCAGGCTGCGCTGAGACCAGCTACGGCCGTCTGGTCACTCAGCTCTTCGGCGATCGTATGTTCATCTCCAACGCAACCGGCTGCTCCTCCATTTGGGGTAACCCAGCTTCTTGCTCACCATTTACTACCGATGCAAACGGCCACGGCCCAGCATGGAACAACTCCCTCTTTGAGGACAATGCAGAGCACGGTATGGGTCTGATGCTTGGTCACCAGGCACAGCAGAAGCGTCTCCTCGAGCTTGCTCAGCAGCTTGTCGATGAGGACGGCGCATCTCAGGACCTCAAGGATGCTGCTAAGGCATGGATTGAGTCCGTCAACGACGCAGCTCTCTCCAAGGAAGCTTCTAAGACCTTCGTAGTTGAGCTTGCTAAGTCTGATCTTCCAGCAGCTAAGGAAATCCTTGCTAACAAGAGCTTCCTCACCAAGAAGTCCTTCTGGATCTTCGGTGGCGACGGTTGGGCATACGACATCGGCTTCGGTGGCCTTGACCACGTTCTTGCTTCCGGCGAGGATATCAACGTCTTTGTCTTCGACACTGAGGTTTACTCCAACACTGGTGGTCAGTCCTCTAAGGCTTCTCGTCTTGGCCAGGTTGCACAGTTTGCTGCAGCAGGTAAGGACATCAAGCAGAAGAACCTTGCTGAGATTGCTATGACCTATGGTTACGTCTATGTTGCTCAGGTCTCCATGGGCGCAAACCTCCAGCAGACCCTCAAGGCAATTGCTGAGGCAGAGGCTTATCCAGGACCATCCCTCATCATCGGTTACTCCCCATGCGAGATGCACTCCATCAAGGGCGGCATGGCTCACGCACAGGAGGAGATGAAGAAGGCAGTCGATACCGGCTACTGGAACCTCTATCGCTTCAACCCAGCTGCACCTGCAGGTAAGAAGTTCACGCTTGACTCCAAGGCACCTAAGGGTGGCTACCAGGAGTTCCTGATGAATGAGGCTCGCTACAGCCGACTCACCCGCGAGTTCCCAGAGCACGCAGAGAAGCTCTTCAAGGAGAACGAGGAAGCCGCAATGGCTCGCTACGATCACCTTGTACGCCTCTCCGAGCTTTATTCCGCAGAGAAGAAGGAGCAGCCTGAGGAGTAAGGCAACTTACTTTCACGTAGCTTCAGCCGAGCCAGGATATCCTGGCTCGGCTTTTTTATGCGACATTTTTGGCGAGAAGTGCTGTGTTCTTCAAGCCCTTCTCGCGAGGTGATAAACTAGAGAGACTTTGCTCACGATGGGAGTTACTGTGGCACAAAAAAAGAGCAGATTATTTCCTGTAGCTTTTCTCGCTGCTAAAGCAACACTTGCAGCACTTAAGTTGACTAATCACGAGGGTGGAACTCTACCAGGATTTATTGCGGAGACCATTGACCCTGCATTTTTAGGGGATATCGCTAAGCCAGAGCAGGTTGTCTTTATCACGGGTACTAACGGCAAGACAACCACTAATAACTTGCTCAACGATCTTCTTGCTGATAATGGGTATCAGACCGTTACTAATCGCGTTGGCGGTAATATTTCTAGTGGTTTTGCAAGCTCATTTGCAAAGAACGCCACATGGAAGGGTGCTTCAAAGACTAAGCTCGCAGTTATGGAGTTTGATGAGCTCTCTGGACCTCGCATTTTTCCTTATTTGCAGCCTGATATTTTGTCCGTTACTAATCTGTTCCGCGATACGTTTTCTCGTAGTGCAACGCCAGACTATGTGTTTGACGTTATGGATAAGGGCATCCCTGCTTCAACTCATCTGATTTTGAACGCAGATGACATGATTAGTTGTAGACTTGCTCCTCAATGTACTCATCGTACGTATTACTCAATTGCAAGGTTGGCTGATGATACTGCGGATCCTGTAGGCATTGTTTCAGACCTTACCGCATGCCCAAAATGTGGTGGCAAACTCAAGTGGGATTACGCTCACCTTAGGCATCTTGGCCACGCAACCTGTGAGGAATGCGGATATACCAATCCAACTCCTGATTATGAGGTTATCTCAGTAGAGCCAGAGACTGGCAAGTTTGTGGTCAAGGAGCACTGCCACGAGGGTGCACCAACATATGAGTATAAGCTCAACAGCTACTCAATCGTTAACCTCTACAACCTGTTTGTAGCTATCGTTACCGCACGTGAGATGGGTCTTGCGCCTGCAACTATCGCCGCATCTCTGCAGCGCGTTAACATTGCTTCTTCTAGGTATAACGAGATTGATTACAACGGTCGTCGCCTTATTAGCATGGCTTCTAAGGGCGAGAATGACACGGCAACCTCAGTTACTATTGATATTCTGCGCAAACAACCAGGCGATAAGGCAATTATCATCATGATTGCTGATGCGTATATGGCAAAAGCTAAGGACCAGACAGAGTACATTGGCTGGTACTACCAGACTGACTTTGAGTTCCTGCAAGATCCAAGCGTTAAACAGGTCATTATTTACGGCGACACATCACTTGATCTGCAGCTCAGACTCAGACTTGCGGGTGTTGATCCTGCTAAGACCTTTGTAGCAAACTCTCCTGAAGAGACTGCTGACCTGGTTGACCTCAATACTTGCCAACACGTTTTCTATGCACATGGTCTCTACAACGGTGGTATTGCTGATATCAGCAGAAACCGTATCATTGAGCGCTTGAAACAGATGGAGGCCTCCAATGAGTAATCCAGCAACTAAGATTGAGATTCTTTATCCAGAGTATGGCAACCAGGGCGGAGATAACGGAAATGCTCTCTACCTGGAGGCTTGTCTCCCAAAAGAGAACTTTGTGTATACCTCTCATGCCGCAACGCCTTACTTTGTGGAGCATACACCGTCAGCAATCATCATGGGTGGCATGACAGAGGCCCAGCAAGAGCTTATTATTTCTCGCCTCATGCCTTACAAGGATAGACTGGCTGAACTGGCCGATCAGGGTGTCCCCATGCTGTTTACCGGTAATGCTTCAGAGCTTTTTGGCGAGAAAATTGTTAATCCAGACGGCTCTGAAATTAAAGGCTTGGGTTTGTTCAAATTCACGACTACTCGTTATATGCCTCAGCGCTTCCACGACGTTCAGGTGGGAGAGTTTGATCCCGGCAACGGCAAAGAGCCTTTTACTGTTGTTGGCTTTAAGATGCAGTTCACTCTTACTGAGGGAGATAATTCCAACTGCCATTTCCTTAAAAATAAGGTAGGTTTTGGCATCAATAAAGAAAGCAAGTTGGAAGGCTTCCGACGCAAGAACGCTATTGCCACCTGGCTTATTGGTCCGCTGCTTCCACTCAACCCTTATCTCACACGTTGGATTTTGGATATGGCGGGTGAAAAAGACACTCCTCTTGCCTTTGAAGAAGAGGCTATTGCTGCATATCAAAAGCATGCTCGCGAGATGGTCTATCCAGGAATGCATTTGCATTACTAGTTCAAAATTTTATGCAACTGAGCGCGTATGGCGAGAAACCCTACGCGCTTTATAGTGTCACATTATAGTGAGCATATATCCAATGGTTTAAATGAGCTGCAGGTCATAGGTGTAGTTTTCTGCAGAACTAACGCACGCCTAGGCAGCTCATTTGCTCATATATGCTTTTCGTCGTATCATGAAACAAGTTTTTTGAGTTAAACAAGGGGAATGTTTTGCCACAGGTTTCTTCAGCTTATGCAACAAAACAGCTCGCTCAGCGCCTTGCACGTATTGGTATCATTGCAGCTCTTTACGCAGCGCTTACGCTTGCAACCCTTCTCTTCCTAGGCGGTCTGGCCTGGGGTCCCGTGCAGTTCCGTATTTCTGAGGCAGTCGTTGTCATTGCGCTTTTTACTGCTGATGCAATTCCAGGGCTTACACTCGGTTGTGTTATCGCCAACCTTGCAAATATGGTTATTTCCGGCACGGGAGCTTTGGGATTGCTAGACGTTTTTTTTGGTTCCTTAGCAACTGCCCTTGGTGCATGGTTTACCTGGAAGAATAGAAAAAATGTGCCGATCGCTCTTCTTGGACCAGTGCTTGCAAATGCGGTTATTGTTTCTGCATATCTTCCAATTTTGCTTCAGGGGTTGGGATTTTACACAATTCCATTTACTACTATCGAACTTGATGGATCGTATCCTTTTATGTTCTTGTTTGGCTTTATTACCACAGGACTCGGAGAGGCTGTTGTTCTTTATGTGCTTGGTGCGCCTTTAGCTCGTGCACTTAAACATTCGTCTTTGCCCCAGCAGCTTGCTTTTTCTGAGGGTTCTACCACAGAATCAGTAGGGAACTAGATAACTATGCAGGGGCTTGCTCAGTATATGCAGAGGTCAACCAAGGTGGTCTTGATTCTTTTTGCCTGTGTGTTGCTGGGTTTGCTTTCTTGGAGTGTCGTAACAGATAATCTGTTTGCCGCTCTTGTTGCAGGCGGAGGACTTGCCACGGTCATTGTTCTTGGCGGTACTACTCAGCCTGGTAATGAACATACTAGATCTCAAGAAACAGAGCGCACACTTGAGGTTGCGTCAAAGACGCTTAAGACTTTACGTGGTGGATTGTCACAAGAAACAGCACCAACTATCTGCACTTTATTGCTTTCAGAAACTTCAGCTGCCGCTATCTCTATTACCGATACGGAGTACGTATTGGGTTTTGAGGGAGATATTGCAACTGCACATGTACCTGGATCAAAAGTTGTTGGTCCTGCAACTGAGGTTTTGGAAAGCGGGCGCATGGAGACGTTTGTCTCGGTTGACAGTCGCCAGCAGGTGCTAAAAAGGCGCGGCGGTTTTGGAAATGGCGGCAGTTCCTTTGGCATTATTGTTCCGTTGATTGTTCAGGATCGCCCTGTCGGAACCATCAAACTGTATTATCGCCGCGGTATTGAAATTGATCGCACACAGTTGGCAATCGCTGAGGGCTTGGGTGAGCTTCTTTCCACACAGCTTTCATCTTATGAGCTTGATCGTCAGGCAGAACTGACCGCTCGAGCCGAGGTCAAAGCCTTGCAGGCTCAAATTAACCCACATTTCCTGTTTAATACGCTCAATACCATTGCATCTCTTACGCGTACAAATCCTAATAAGGCACGAGACTTGCTTCGTGAGTTTTCTGTGTTTTATCGTCGTACACTTGAGAGTTCTCAAGGCTCGCTCATTCCGCTTTCTCAGGAATTGACACAAACACGCAGGTATTTGACAATTGAAAAAGCTCGTTTTGGAGAAGAACGTATCCAGGAGTCTGAGCATGTTGACGAGGGATGCGAAGACGTTCAGGTCCCGTCTTTTTTGATTCAGCCCATTGTTGAGAATGCAGTGAGGCATGCCATGAAAGATGAAGGCGCACTCCATATTGACATCCACGTCGCACGCGACGAAGATGATATTCTTATATCTGTTGCTGATGATGGTCTTGGAATGGATGAAGAGACTGTTTCTCGCTTGCTTAATGGTCAAGGCCCTGCTCCGCACAATTCTTCGGGGAGAAGTGAAGGTACGGGTATTGCTATTAAGAACGTAGCTGAGCGAGTTGAGCGCTTCTACGCTGCTGGATCTGGCATGGAAATCATGTCTAAGCCAGGTCAGGGCACGTGCGTGACACTCAAGCTTGCAGGTGCGGCACTGCAGGTAACAGCACAGTAGTACACAGTTTTGCTTAACGCTGCGTTAGGCCGTTGGGAGATGAATGACATGCGTGCCATGATTGTTGACGACGAGGCTCCAGCCCGTTCTGAGCTTAAGTTTTTACTTGAGGAAACTGGTCGTCTCGAAGAAATCATTGAGGCCACAAGTGCAAGGGATGCTGTCGAGAAACTCATGGAGTCTCGTGTTGAGGTTATATTCCTTGATATCTCTATGCCTAAGACAAATGGAATGCAGCTTGCAGAGGCTCTTCACAAGTTGAAGAATCCCCCTCAGATTGTGTTTGTTACCGCATATAGTGAGTATGCACTGGATGCATTTGGTGTCAACGCTGTCGATTACCTGATGAAGCCTGTTGAGACCGAGCGTCTTGAGCAGGCTCTTGATAAGGTTGAGGAGCGCCTACGTCCTCAGTCTCCTATGGCAACCATTGAGCGAATTCCCGTCATTAAGAGTGGAAGCAAAGTTCTTGTTCCTATTGATCAGATTCGCTTTATTGAAGCAAAAGACGATTATTCTTGCATTTATACAGAAGACGATCGCTTCCTATCTACCATTTCTTTACAAAAACTTGAAGAGCGCCTCGCTCCACACGGGTTCTTCCGCATTCATCGTAGCTTTATCGTGAATCTTGAGTATGTTGACGATGTTGAGGTTATCTCAGCTGGTATCCTTCAGTTGACTATTCAGGGATTTGAGGAGCGCCACATCTCGGTTTCTCGCCGTCGTGTGGTCGCACTCAAGCGAGCGCTGGGACTGTAGAAGCTCAAAGAGTTTCTCACCAGCAGCTTAAAAGCGCACGTAGGAGTTTGGTATGGCACTTGTAAGGTTTGACGTAATTTCAGATACGCATGGGTATTTGTCATCTGAGTTGCTTGAGGCTCTACAAGGCGCCAATTACATTGTTCATGCAGGGGATATTACCTCTAACGCCGATTATCAGACGCTGCAAAAAATTGCTCCTGTTAAGCTTTGCCTGGGTAATAATGATTTTTGCTACAACTACGGTCCTATGGTAAAGAAAAAGATTATTTTCTTTACGGCTGGTCTTAAGTGGCAGGTATGTCATTATCGCGAGAGGCTCGATCTCGTTAAATGCAACATTGCTATTTGTGGTCATACGCATAAGCCCCTTTTACAGCGCGACGAGTGGACCAATACTCTTGTGATGAATCCAGGAAGTCCTACCTACCCTCGTGGGCGCGAGGGTGCAACTATGGGACGTATTATTGTTGATGAAGAAGCAGCTCAGGTGGTGAGCGCAGAGATTATTAGTCTGTCTTCGCTTGAGGTACTTTTTTCTTGTAAATAAGCGATGGAATCATCAGCTTGGTGAAGAGAACTAGCCATACAAGGGCAAGCGAGAAACCACCAATAACATCGGTGGCGTAGTGTACGCCTAGATAAATTCTACTGACACCAATCATGATGATGACACCAGAGAATAAACCACACCAAATCCAGCGCTGAAGTTTGTCTTTCTCGTAATGCCAAACCAACCAAATAAGCAGGCCGTAAAATGCCATTGAGAACATCGAGTGGCCCGAGGGGAAGCTATAGCCGGTTTCAACTACCAGCCTAAAACCATCTGGGCGGGGGCGCTGGACAATGGCTTTAAAGATGAGGTCAACAATAACGACGCCACCAAGATTAATGGAAGCAAGTCTGCCGACACTTGGCCCTGGCGCAAATGCAGCAACCACAATAAGCATGACAATAACAGTAACGGGACTTGCAAGCCCAGAGAAACCCTCCATTATTTCTGTGAGAAGTGGAGTTCTGAGGTGGACAACAAAGAGTCTGTAGGCAAAGCGATCGATGCCAATGACATCGCCCTCAGAAACGTCAATCAACAAAAAAATAAAAATTGCTGAAGAGATAAGCAGAATGATGGTAGAGAGGCTTGAACGCAAACGCTGTAGAAAGAGGCGCTTGCGAACCCCCTTTAAAAGTCCTGTCTTTTGAGCGTCAAGGCTTTTATCGGCCATTGGTTCTCCTTGTAACTGTAACAAAAAGGCGGCACGCCGATAGACGTACCGCCGCTTAGTTCAATGATAAGCCAGCACAGGCGCGTGGCATACAAGAACTTACAGGTTAGCGTTGAGCTCAGAAACGAGGTCAGCCTTAGGAAGGTTGCCAACCATGGTGTGAACAGGCTCACCGTTCTTGAAGAGGATGAGGGTAGGGATGGAGACGATGCGGAAACGAGTTGCAAGATCTGCCTCGTCATCAACGTTTACCTTGTAGACGTCAAGCTTGTCTGCCATCTCATTGCCAACTTCCTCGACAACTGGACCAAGAGCGCGGCAAGGACCACACCAAGATGCCCAAAAATCAACAAGAACAGGCTTGTCTGCGTTAGCAAGAACAGAATCGAACTCTGCAGTAGTAAGTTGCTGTGCCATAACGAACCTCCAGTTACATACGGCCTTAAGCCATTTAATTACAAGCGCTAGCAAACTTATCCCCAAATTAGAAAAGTGTATACACATAACTTTGCAGACTTGCTCAAATTATGAATTACGTGCATAGTTGGCATATAAGAAAGAGGTGTGCATGCCAAGCGAAAGATTTATGCGAAAAGAAGCTTACATAGCAAAAATAACGCATGAGTTTGGAGATTTTGCTGCTCAGGGGGTGTGTATGGCAGGCAATGCTTTTGCATCGGTTCTATTAGTAAAAGGGCAAGAAGATTTTGAAGAAGCAGAACTTTCTGCACTTCGAGCTTCTCTAGAGCATTTAGGATATGCACCTGAGGCATGGGCCACCTTACTTACCACTACAAAAACAGGAGACTCTATTAGCCCTCAGCTTGTAAGGCAGGCGATAAGTGCATTTAGTCCAGACACTGTGTTGATGGTAAATGATGCAGCAGTTGCATCAGTGCGTGAGGCATTTGCAGAAGAGCTTGCCCAATTAAAGACTGATGCTGAAAAGACTTTCTCGCCCCGTGTCCTTGTTCGTGTATGCGGAATGCGCATGATAAATCTTGATAATTTTGCTTCTGCACTTGATGATCTTCATCAGAAACAGATGCGCTGGGCTGCGATTAAACAGGTTCCACCTTTGGGAGAGCCCTATTAGTAATGATTTGTCGTATTTTTATCAAAAAACGACATTGTGGAGTTTCATGAGTATCGTGCAGATTATCCTTGAGGTAGTCAAAAAAAGGAGATTGGTATGGCATTACCTACAGCACCAAATATTTTGCCTACTGACGCAACACAAACTAAAGCTTGGCGCGCACTTACAGATCATTACATCAATTTAAAAGATACTAAAGCTACGCTGAAGAAATGGTTTGCAGAAGATCCAGAGCGCGTCCAGAATTTTACGTTTGAGCTGGACCAGTTCCTTATTGATCTTTCTAAAAATCTTGCCACGCAAGAGACGCTTGATCTTTTGTGCAACCTTGCAAAAGAGGTTAAGCTTGAAGAGCGTAGAGACGCTATGTACGCTGGTAAGCATATCAATACTACTGAGGATCGAGCAGTTCTTCATACGGCTCTTCGTCGTCCTGCTTCTGAAGCTGGTACGCTTATTGTTGACGGACAAGATGTTGTTGCTGACGTCCACCAGACTCTGAACAAGATGTATGCCTTCTGTGATCGAGTTCGCTCGGGAGAGTGGAAGGGTATTTCTGGTAAGCCTATCAAGACCGTTGTAAGCATTGGTATTGGTGGATCAGATCTTGGTCCCGTTATGGTCTATGAAGCACTAAAGCCTTTTGCAGATGCTGGTATAACCGCTCGTTTTGTCTCCAACATTGATCCTGTTGATCTTGGCGAGAAAACCAAGGATCTTGATCCAGAAACAACACTTTTCATTATTGTCTCTAAGACTTTTACTACGCTTGAGACGCTTACCAATGCTCGTTGTGCTCGCACGTGGCTTTTGGAAAAGCTTACTGAACAGGGCGTTATTGACGGCTCAAACGTTCAGAATGCAGAAGCTATTCGCAAACATTTTGTTGCCGTTTCAACCGCACTTAATCTAGTAGAAGACTTTGGTATTGATCCAGAGAACGCCTTTGGTTTTTGGAACTGGGTTGGCGGCCGTTATTCAGTTGATTCTGCGGTTGGCCTTGTACTGGCGCTTGTTTTTGGCCCACAACGCTTTGCAGAGTTCCTCAGCGGCTTTAATGCAGTTGATGAGTATTTCAAGAACACTCCACTTAGGCAAAATGTTGTTGCTCTCATGGGTCTCTTAAACGTTTGGTACGTTAATTTCTTTGGTATAGCGTCTCATGCAGTACTTCCGTATAGTCAATATTTGCATAGATTCCCTGCATACTTGCAGCAACTTACCATGGAGTCTAATGGCAAGTCTACCCGCTGGGATGGTACAGCTGTTACTTCTAAGACAGGCGAAATTTTCTGGGGAGAGGCTGGCACTAATGGGCAACACGCATTCTATCAGCTCATTCATCAGGGAACTCAGATAATCCCTGCTGATTTTATTGCATTTGCAAACACTGCCTTTGCTACAAAAGATGCAGATCTTGATGTTCACGAGCTCTTCCTCTCTAATTTCTTTGCGCAGACCAAAGCGCTTGCTTTTGGCAAGACTGCTGATGAGGTTCGGGCTGAGGGAACTCCAGAGTGGATGGTTCCTGCGCGCGTTTTTGAGGGAAATAGGCCAACTACTTCTATCTTTGGTAAAGAGCTTAACCCTCGCGCTATCGGAACACTTATTGCGCTCTATGAACATATCACCTTTGTTGAAGGTGTGGTGTGGGGCATTGATTCCTACGATCAGTGGGGTGTTGAGCTTGGTAAACAGCTTGCAAAGCAGATTTTCCCCGCAATTCATAACGATGAAGAGTTGGCAAAACAAGACGCTTCTACTCAGTCTCTTGTAGCTTTCTATCGCAAAAACAGAAGATAGCGCATTACGTAACATAAAGTTTTTTTGGAGTGCGTATTAAGAAGGCCATCGTGTATGGTCTTCTTTTTTTGTTGGTTGAGATGGATTTGTATGGAACTTAGAATTGACATTTATATTTAGAATATGTCTTATTATCATCGCTAATACGCTAAAATATAAATATAAGAGAAGAATCAATGAATATACATTTTTACGGGTTAAAACGCTTGCTTGATGAATTACAGAGGAAATGATTGAATTATTTGAAATAAATTTAAGAAATAATACATCAATACTATTAAAATTTAAGAATTCCAACGGTGTTTGTATAGCTTTGTGTTATAACAACTACGCAAGTGACATTACGCAAGTGACATCTGGTCGGAATGGAGCGGTAATGAAGTATCTTTTACTTGTAAGTCACGGAACTTTTGCGCCAGGTTTACATAGCGTAATGGACATGTTAATGGGACCAAGAGAAAACATTTTAAGCTACAGCATGGAAGATGGTGTTGGAGCAGGTGAGTATGTCAAGAATTTGTCAAAAATTCTTGAGCCTCTTACTGCTGACGATGAGGTTGTCGTTCTTGGAGACATTATTGGTGGTTCTCCACTTACTAATGCACTTGATCTTCTCGCTAAAAAAGGTTTGCTTTCTCATACGGTAGCTTTTAGTGGCGCCAATCTTCCTATGGCAATTGGTGCTCTGATGGCAATAGATGACGGTCTGAGTGGCGAAGCTCTTGTTTCATCTATTTTGGATGAAGGAAAAAATGGAGTTAGTCAGATTGTCCTTGCTCTTGACGATGAGGATGAAGAAGACCTTTAGTAGTTACTGCAAGTAAGCGTAGTTGCTTGCGTAAGACATACGTTAGGAGAAAACGTGATTTCATTTGTTCGTGTTGATGACCGCATGATTCATGGTCAAACAGTTACCCGTTGGGCACTTGAGGTTCCTTGTGATGGAATCATTGCAGTAAATGATGCGGCTGCATCAAATCCTGTTCTTAAATCTGCCTACAAATCAGCAGCACCTGACAAGAAAGTTTTTGTCTGGACATTTGATCACTTTAAAGAGAATGCTCAGAAGGTTCTTGACAGCGATTCTCGTTATTTTCTTATTACTAAAAACCCAGTTGACATGAAGAAAATTCTTGTTGACTTTGGTTTTAAGCCAGGAATTAACACTGTCATTATCGGTCCTGGTAATGATCGTCCTGGTGCGGTAAAACTGGGCAACAACCAGTCCTTTACGCAAGAAGAGGGACAGGCATTTGAGGATATAACCAAAGCTGGTTATACCGTTCAATTTGCTCTTCTTAAAGAAAAGGCAATTGGTGAGTGGCCTAAATTCCGCGAGAAGTTCGATGTAAAGTAGTATTCGGAAGGCGATATTTATGGCAATTAATGCGTTTCAAGCTGCCCTTTTGGGTTTGTTTGCATGCCTTGCGTCACTGCCTGGTATGGGTGGCACTACCGTAGGTAACTATACTCTCGGTCGTCCACTTGTTGCAGGTCTTGTCGTTGGCGTCATTCTTGGTGATGTTCAGACTGGCATTATTGTTGGCGCAGCTATTCAGCTGGTCTATATTGCACTTGTAACTCCTGGCGGAACTGTCTCCGCTGATGTTCGTGCAGTTTCCTACATCGGCATTCCTCTAGCAATTCTTGCAATCAAGGCTTATGGTCTTGATCCAAGTTCTGTTGAGGCTGCATCCCAGGCAGCTGCTATTGGCGCCGCTGTTGGTACGCTTGGTACCGTTTTGTTCTACGGCACCGCTACCATGAACCTTGTATGGCAGGGTATTGGTTGGCGTGCGATGGAGACCAAGGAGTGGGGTCGTATCAAGAAGACCATTCCAATGGTTGACTTTGTATTCCCTTGGGTTTCTCACATTATTTTCTCGTTCATTCCAACATTCTTTATTTGCATGGCTGGCGAGAGCATGGTCGGCGTCATGAAGGAATACCTTCCTATGAACGGCATTCCAATGATGACCCTCTTCACTGTCGGCACCCTTCTTCCTACTGTTGGTGTTGCAATTCTTTGCAAGCAGGTTATTACTAAGCCTCTTGATTGGGTAACTTTTGCCTTTGGCTTTATCCTTGCTGGCGCACTTGGCCTGAACCTCATTGTCTCTGCAGTTGTAGCAGTCTTCTTTGCTGTTCTTAACTACCAGCTTCAGCAGGCAAAAAATGTTCGTTTGGCCGCTGCAGCATCAGGCAATGTAAGCGCAGACGATGAAGAAGAGGAGGATATTTAATCATGGCTGAAAAGAAAACCATTTCTCAGAAAGCACGTAATAAGTCTTTCTTGAGCTGGATTTACGGCAATCTTACCTGCTTCTCTCAGGAGCACATGCAGACATTCGGTTATCTTGCATCTATGCTTCCAATTGTTGACGAGCTTTACGATACTGATGACCAAAAGGTTGAGGCTCTTTCTACCTACACAACCTTCTTCAATACTGAGCCACAGATTGGTTCTATGGTTGTTGGTTTGACTGCTTCTTTGGAAGAGGCTCGTGCAAACGGCGAGGCAATTGACGACGAGACCATCAACGGTCTTCGCGCTGGCCTTATGGGCCCTCTTGCTGGTCTTGGTGATTCCATTATCGTTGGTACTTTCATTCCAATTCTTCTTGGAATTGCACTTGGCCTTTCTAAGGGTGGCTCCGTTCTTGGCCCACTGTTCTATGTTGTGGTCTGGAACCTCATTATGTACTTCGGCATGAAGTTTGCTTATAACCAGGGCTATAGTCTCGGTTCTTCTGCTGTTGAAGCACTTGTTGGTCCCGAGTCTGAGGCTCTCCGTAGCTCCATCGTTATGATTGGTACTATGGTTATTGGCTCGGTTGCCGCTACATGGATCAATGTCACAACTTCTCTGAATATTGCTGGTGTTGACATTCAAACAACGCTTAATGGTATTTTCCCTAAGGTATTGAATCTTCTGTTTGTATACCTTTGCTGGTGGTTGATGACTAAGAAGAAGCTCAGCCCAACGGTTGTTATGCTTATTCTTGTTGTTGTAGCACTTGTTGGCGTTGTTCTTGGCGTCTTCAACCCAGGTCTGTCTTACTAATTTTTTGCGCAAAATCCTGTCTGGCGCAGAAAAGATAAACGTAATAAAGTGGCATCGTCATAAGGCGGTGCCACTTTTGATTGAGAGTTTTTATGAGTAAGAAAAAATATGTAGGAGCAGCTTCTCATTCACATGAGGATAATCCTTTGGTCGTTGAAGCCCGTATGCAGTCAAAAGCTCTTGGAACACTTAGTGTTTATAAAAGAGCCGCTTATTCTGGTATTGCGATTGGGGTATGGCTCATTTATCTCAGTGTGTACGGAAGTCTTTCTACAAGTCCTATGGCAACGACTGCACTTGTGGGCGGTATTGTTCTTCTCGTCATATCTGTTCCTATAGCTGGAATTTTACATGTAGGCATCTCAAGAGGAAAAAAGAACGTCGAGAATATCATCAAAGCAATTGAGAAAAATTCGTCAAAAAACGCATAGGCGACATTTGACTTGTGCAAAGATTACTCTAATAGGGTAGAGTATCTACAGCGCATTGAACGGGTGCGGATGACGTGACACCTCGAACCTGGTCAGGGTCGGGAGACAGCAGCCATAAGGGGTCACTCGCGGGCATCCGTTCCCACTCAATGCGCTTTTCTTTGGCGTAAATTGTGCTTGCCGCGACACTTGTCACGACGATTGGACTTCGATGGGTTTTGTAAACTACATCATTGAACTGCTTAGAGATCCTCGTTCATTTATTGCTTCAATGATTGCCACCGGCCCTCTTGCTGCGTACGGTTTTGTTTTTCTGATTGTTTTTATTGAAACCGGTGTAGTCTTTTTCCCATTTTTACCAGGTGATTCTCTGCTTTTTGCGGCGGGATTTTTTGCCCATAGCGGCGGTTTTAATATTGTTTTACTGCTCGTTATTACTTGGTCTGCCGCAATTCTTGGCGATCAGATGAACTTTATGATTGGCCATTTCTTTGGGAAAAAAATTATTGCTTCCGGAAAAGTGAAAGCACTCACTCCAGAGCATCTCGAAAAAACTCAGAAGTTCCTGGATAAGCACGGTCATCTGGCAATTTTCTTAGGACGTTTCTTTCCTTTTATTCGCACGTTTGTGCCTTTTATTGCTGGCATGGGAGGAATGCACTGGAGAAACTTTGTCATTTACAACATCCTTGGTGGTCTTACGTGGTCCACGATGTTTGTACTTCTTGGTTATTTCTTTGGTGGTATTTCTGTAGTTCAGGAGCACTTTGAGCTACTGATTGTAGGAATTGTTGCCGTCTCAGTTACCCCAACAATTGTGGGGATTGTTCGCGGACGCATAAATAGGAGCGAAAAGAGCAGTAAAGAAGCCACAAATGATGAGAGAGATGAGACTAAGTAATAAGCTTTCGTATTGCTTAGATTTTGCTGATAAAAATCCCGTCAGGAACAACTTGGCCTGACGGGATTATTTTTACTCTTTGGTGAGTTGATAGGTATCAGTAAAGGTGACTGTTTGACCGTTTTCCGTATGAGTAGAAATGAGTTGAGCCGTAACGCTGCTGTTAGCGGCATCAAAGGTGACCTTCAGCTGCGGTTTTTGAGCTGTAGCGTGGGTTGTATTAGAAGCGGAATTTGCGTTTAGGCTTGCATTAGTTAGATCGATTGTTCCAGAAACTTGGATTTCTTCTCCGATGGTTCCTGAAGTTACCAGAGAAGTAGATGCGTTCTTAAACTCAGTGTCACCTGGGTACCAACGATATGAGGTATTAAGTGCTCCATGGTTATGCATAACACCCTCTACAGTGGCTGTAAGTGTCAGTTGATCACGAGAAAAACTTGCAGACGTTATTGCCAACGTTAAAGGATTAGTTCGACCGGCATAGCAGGGACTTCCACTGCTTGCTTCGCAGCTGATAAAAGTACCCTTCCAAGTTCCAACAAGTCCGCTGTAGTCATATTTCAGTCCAGCCGACGGACTGACTGAGTCTAGTGCCCAGGTGCCCGTAGAGGCGTCAAAGGTAAAAGAAGCAGTAATTTCGCAGGTAAGTGAACCATAGAAGGTTGTTGAAACACCTGACATTTTTACCCAGCAAGTTTGTTGACTGCGATCAAAGCTTGCATCAAGAACAGTAAAGGTTGCGCCAGAAAATTGTGAGCTATACGTAATAGCTTCGTTAGGATTATGTTCATCAAGCTTGGATAGCACATCACCAATTGCATCAAGAACTTTTGTTGTGGAAACACCAGAGGTGGCTTGGTAAGTGACTGATTGAGACTCTTCATTACCAATAGCGTTCCAACCTTGGGTATTTGCATATCCTAGTTTGCTTATCTTTGTGGCTGCAATTGCATTACCTGTGTAGGTAAGTCGCACTACAGAGTTGGCGTAGCCTGTGGCGCCAAACTGAGCAGCATCACTTGAGATTGCTGTAGTGCTTCTTGTGCGAGAAATAACTTCAATACCGGTAAGCAGCAAGGATTCATCGGCATCGTATTTACCGGGAGTCCATGCTGGAGCCTCAGCTCGTGTACGAGCGTCAGCAATAACGGTGTCAGTTGAAGGAACATTGCTCACACGAATAAAGAAGACGATAATCGCAGATAAAATAGCAAGGCTCAAAAGAGCAAGAATGCCAGAAAGCAAGCTATAACGGCGTACAAATCTAAAAAACGCACGACGTCTACTGCGAAGATAGCTTGAGAATGTATTAGCAACATCTTTGATAGAGGTTGCGTCGTCAGCTGATGCTTCATTGCTAGCATCAGCGCTGCTTTTGAAAGAAGTTTCATCAGCTTTAGTTCCTGAGTGCTCATGCGTGCTTTCTTCAAGCTCTTTGAGACGAGCTTCTACAGCAGAGAGATCCTGTGTCAGGGCAGCGTCGTTTACGATTTTCTCCAGGTCAGTTGTACTGTCCGCATCGTTTTCAGAAGAACCTTCATCTGAAGTCGAGCTATCGTCACCCTCTTTGTCGTCTTCGTCTAGAACAGGAAAAATGGGGCTGACAATTTCCATAATGTAATCTTCATTGGCAGCAGCCATATCAGCAGCAATAGGGTCAGTCGCCTCAATAGCTTGGGCATCAAGACTCTTTTCGTTTGAAGATGTATCCTCTGCAGCAGATAAGTTATCTGGTTGTGAAGTTTTGTTCTTAGAAGTCATAGCTCCCCATTACTGTACGGACCTGCTGTAATTTTCTCACAATTAGGCAACTTGTGTACCCTCATCCTGTGCAGATAGAGGGCTATCGGTTTAAAAACTGCCTAGTGGTGGTACACTTCTTTAGTTGAATTCTCACCTTGTAAGCAGCTTGCGCGATAGTTTGGACACGTGCCAATGAGCCAAGCGCGCACAAAGTATTTATCTTAGGAGCAAGAATGCGTGACAAGCTAGAAAAAATCGTCGAGGCGTATGCTGAGCTTGAGCAAAAGCTTGCAGACCCAGCTGTTGTTTCTGATCCAAAAGAGTACGCTCGCGTTGCAAAAGAGCACTCTAATCAGGCGGACTTGGTTGCTCACGCTAATAAGTACATCACTGCTCTTGACGATATTGAAGCGGCAAAGGAACTTCTTAATGCTACTTCTGATCCAGAAGAAAAAGAGATGCTGCAGGAAGATATTGCTGCTAATGAAGAGATGCTTCCTCAGCTTGAGGATGAGATTAAGGTCATGCTGATTCCAGGCGATCCAAATGACGAGAAGGACACTATCGTTGAGATTCGCGCTGGTGTTGGCGGTGATGAGGCTGCAATTTTTGCGGGCGATCTCTTTAAGATGTATGAGCGCTTTGCTGAGGCTCGCGGTTGGAAGACAGAGATTCTGTCCAGTTCTCCTTCTGAGGCAGGTGGCTTTAAGACCATTGAGTTTAAGGTTACGGGCGATAAAGTCTATTCAGTCATGAAGTATGAGTCCGGCGTTCACCGTGTTCAGCGCGTTCCTAAGACTGAGTCTCAGGGTCGTATTCAGACCTCTACCGCAACCGTTGCCGTTCTCCCAGAGGCTGACGAGATTGATATTCAGATTAACCAGGAAGATTTGCGTATTGATACCTACTGCGCATCCGGCCCTGGTGGTCAGTGCGTTAATACCACGTATTCCGCAGTTCGTATTACTCACTTGCCAACAAATACGGTTGTTCAGTCCCAGGACCAGCGTTCTCAGATTCAGAATCGCGAGGTTTGTATGCAGATGCTTCGCGCTCGTCTTTACGAGATGGAACTTGAACGTCAACAGGCTGAGCAGGGTGCAGAGCGTCTTTCCCAGATTGGTCATGGTGCACGTTCAGAAAAGATTCGTACGTACAACCAGCCACAGGATCGCGTAACCGACCACCGCGTTGGCTTTAACGGTACCTACAACGGCGTTCTGTTGGGTGATACGCTGCCATCTGTCATTGAGGCTCTAGCTGCAGCAGAGCGTGCCGAGAAACTCGCTCAGGCTGTTTAAGGCGCAAACTTCATGACGGATGAAGTTTGGACAATTCAGAAAATTTTAACGTGGACCACTCAGCACCTGGAGAAGAAAGGTGATGAGCATCCACGTCTTTCTGCAGAATGGCTTTTGTCCGCAGTGACAGGCCTTTCTCGCGTTCAGCTTTACACCAACTTTGACAAGCCGCTTTCTGCAGACGAGCGTGCTCGTATGCGCGAGGCAATTAAACTCCGTGCAGAGGGCGAGCCACTCCAGTACGTGACAGGAGAGATGCCTTTTAGGCACCTGGTGCTTACCTGCGAGCCTGGTGTGCTTATTCCGCGGCCAGAGACAGAAGTTCTGGTAGACGTTGCGCTAGAAGGTGTTGACGCGTCAACTCCAAATGCTGATGGGGAAGTACGTGTGCTTGAGGTGGGTGTAGGAACAGGCTGTATTTCGCTCTCTATTGCCACTGAGCGCCCACAGACACGCGTCTACGCTACGGATCTTTCTCCTAAGGCGATTGCGCTAGCAACACGTAACAGAGATGCCCTAGACCTTCAGGAGCGCGTAGAACTCATTGAGTGTGACCTGGTAGAAGGTGTGCCCGAAGAACTTGCACAGTCTTTCTCGGTGTTGGTGTCTAATCCGCCTTACATTCCCACAAGCGTGCTTGAACAGGAGGTTCCTGCAGAGGTCAAGGGTTTTGAGCCCAAGCTGGCGCTTGACGGGGGAGAGGACGGTTTGGACGTCTATAGGCGATTGCTTGAGGTAGCTCCGCGCATGCTTTTGCCTGGAGGAATGCTTTGTGTTGAGCTCTACGAGGGACACTTGGACAAGGCGGCACACCTTGCTGAGGAGCAGGGAATTTGGAAGTCCGTTGAGGTCAAAGAGGACCTGACGCACAGGCCACGCATTCTTGTAGCTCGTCTAGCAAAGTAGTATTTCAGACGTCTGGCGAGAAAATCTGTGTAACACAATGAAGAGTTGAGGGTTTCATGGGAGAGTACATCAAAGTTGACCAGATGAGTCCAGATACATCTGTAGTTTCTTTAGCAGTTGAGGTTGCTCGTCGTGGCGGCGTACTTATTATGCCTACTGATTCTGTCTACGGGATTGGTGCAGCAGCAACTCCTCAAAACCCAGGACATAAGCGTATTTTTGAGATTAAGCAACGTCCCGTAGAGCAGACACTTCCATGGCTTGTGGGCAGTAAGTCTGACTTGCAAAAATATGCTCGTATTACACATGACTGGGCAAATAAGCTGGTAGAAGCATATTGGCCAGGAGCTCTTACGTTAGTGGTTAACGCATCAGAGAACGTTCCTGAAGAGTATGTTTTACCGGATAATCGGACCATTGCGCTTCGTATGCCCAATTCACCGCTTGTGTGCCAGATTGCACAGCAGCTCGGATGTCCTTTGGCTACTACCAGTGCCAATACGCATGGAGCTCCTTCTGCAGTTGATGGATGTGGTCTTGAGGCGGAGCTTGTTGAAGAGGCTGATTTGATACTTGACGGAGGTCCAGCGCCCCTTGCTATTGCGTCGACCATTGTCGATTGTACAGGTGATGAGCCGCGCATTTTGCGCGAAGGCGCTCTTCCAACCGAGGATATTCTCGCCACTGCGGGATTTGCGGAAAGATAAAAAATCCTATCCCTTTTATGTGTTTTGGCTGCAGCTTTTGCCTGCATGCGGTACTCTCTATAGGAGTGAATTTTCTGAGGAGGATACGTATGCGTATTGCAGTTGGTTCTGATCACGCTGGCTTTATCCAGAAAGATCCCATTATTGAGCACATTAAGTCGCTTGGTCACGAGGTTTTGGACTTTGGTCCAGCAAATGATGACCGTGTTGATTACCCTGATTTTGCAGATAAGGTTGCTCGTGCAGTCGCAGCGGGTAAGGCTGATCGTGGTGTTCTGATTTGCGGCACCGGCATCGGCATTGCCATGACAGCTGATAAAGTCCCTGGTATTCGCGCAACGCCTGTTCAGACTGTTCAGTTTGCAGAGCTTGCTCGTGAACATAACAATGCAAACGTCATTGGCCTTTCTGGCCGATTCACCGATCTTGCTGTTAACGAGGCTATTGTGGATACCTTCCTAAGCACCGAGTTTGCAGGCGGTCGCCATACTGGACGTGTCGAGAAGATTATGCGTGAGGATGACCCTAACTTTAAGGGTGTTGATGCTGAGTAAGCGAGCAGCACACAATGGTGCTGTATGAGTAATACATACGCAAACCTGCATGGAATGTACTAGCTAGGCTAAAGTTGCAGACATTCAAATAAAGCACAGGTCAAGCTCTTGGAGGGAGCATTATGGCAGATTACGATGAGTCCAGACTTACGGTTGTTGACCACCCATTGGTTCAGCACAAGCTTCACATTCTTCGTGATAAGACAACTACTACAAAGCAGTTCCGTGAGCTTGTTAACGAACTTGCAATTCTTGAGAGCTATGAGGCTATGCGTGATTTCCCACTTGAGGACGTCCAGGTAGAGACTCCTCTTGAGACCATGACTGCTAAGCGTATCGCTGGTAAGAAGGTTGCGATTATTCCAATTCTTCGTGCTGGTCTTGGTATGGTTGACGGCATTTTAGAGCTGGTTCCCTCTGCTCGTGTTGGTCATGTTGGTATGTATCGCGATCCAGAGACCCATCTTCCTCACCAGTATTACTGCAAGTTCCCTGCAGATATTGAGAACCGTACTTGCCTGGTTGTTGACCCAATGTTGGCAACTGGCGGTTCCCTAACTGCTGCTATTCAGTTCCTGCGTGAAGCTGGTGTCAAGGATATCCGTTGCTTGACCATTGTTTCTTGCCCTGAAGGTGTCAAAGCAACTTTGGACTTTGACCCAGATGTACGCCTCTACACTTGCACTGTTGATCGTCAGCTGAGTCCAAATGCTTACATTCTTCCAGGTCTCGGTGATGCAGGTGACCGTATTTATGGCACCAAGTAAGGAGTTCATTGTTCTTCTCGCAATCTAATAGGGTTGCGAATACGTACGCTAGTACATAATCCAGTGCTCGCATAACGTGTGCACTGGATCATTTTTCAAATCATCGTTTTACGAGAAGAAATAGTTGCTGTCATATATCAACAAGTTTGCGGATAACCGGGAATATTGATGCAATTATTTTTTATTTAAACCTAACTATACCTGCCGAGAAAATAGCAGCATAACAGCAGTTCGTTAGTGTTATAGTTAAATGAACCAATAACGGTGGCTAATACGAAATGTGTCAGTAATGTGAGATTTTGAGCATGAGTCAATTATTTGGTTTTGTAATCGTGACTATGCATACATTTAGTGCTAGTATCGCCGTTCGTCGCAAATATGTACGCCGAGTGGTAGATAATACACTCCAAGTGGCATATTCTTGGCATCTTATGTTGCGTTTCAAGTATGCTGAGCAGTGACGGGCAATCTGAAATGGTTGCAGATTGTATGGGGAGGTTGAGACAGAGTGGATGTTCTTGCGCAGTTGCCAGCAGAGATGGCCGAGCTGCTCGAAAGTTTTTTGCCACACGCATTGGTTGGTAACACCACCTTTGGTTTCACGAACTACATTTTCTATTTCTTGATCGCTGCTGTGATTTTCCTTGTTGTCTGCTTTAGGTTTAAGAAAAAGCAGGCAGAGAGTATTGTTCCTCAGGGACGCTTTGTTAATGGTGTTGAGTATCTGATTGAGTACATTAGAGATGATGTTTGCAAGGCTTCTCTTGGAAAAACCTGGCGCACACATTTCCCATTCTTGATCACTATTTTTATGTTTATCTTGATTAATAACATCATTGGTCTTATTCCTGGCGCACATCCAGGTACTGGTACTATTGGTGTTACTGCCGCCCTTGGTCTTTGCTCCCTTGGATATTTTATGTATGTGGGTGCAAAGAAGATGGGTGTTATTGGGTATATTTTGAGCCTTGCACCCAAGGGTGTTAACCCTGTTATTGCAGCAGTTATTTGGGTTATTGAGGTTTTCTCAACATTCCTTCGTCTGGTTACTTTGGCTGTTCGTTTGTTCTGCAACATGTATGCAGGTCACATCGTTATGGGTACGTTTGCAATTTTGGCATCCATGTACTTTATGCCAGCACTTGAGAACTTCTCCGCTTCAACAGCTGCCCAGGCAGGCTTCTCGCTTTTCTGGATTTTGCTGTTGATTATCATTTACTTGGTAGAAACTATTGTTGCCTTTATTCAGGCATACGTTTTTACCCTGCTCTCTACTGTCTACATTCAGTTGGTAGAGTCTGAGCACTAAGCAAAACGCTTAGTTGGTGGCATTGCCACACTGGTGCCAAACGGCACAAAAGATGAAGTCATCTGAGTCCACGCTCAGTTGATGATAGGTATGAATATTGGTCGCCTTGAGAGGGGCGAGCGAAAAAGGAGGAATCGTGGGAATTTTTGGATATGCTATTTGCGTTGTCGCAGCAGCAGGTTGTATTAGCGCCGTAGCAATGAGTGCCGCTAACAACATGGCTCGTCAGCCAGAGGTTCAGGGCCGTCTCTTCACAGTCTTTATTCTTGGCTGCGCATTTATCGAGGCTCTTACCCTGATTGGCTTCGTTGTTACCCTGATGGTTAAGTAAATAACAGTACGTAACAGCGAAATCGCTACGTTGGAGGAATGCATGAATACGATTTGTAAGGGAGCAAGAAAGGCCAGCACAGTAGGCGCAACTGCTGCTCTACTTGTGGCAATGGCTCCCTCAGTCGCACTTGCCGAAGAGGGTGCAAGTGGTGCCGATATTCTTCTTCCAAAGCCCGCTGAGTTTGTTCCTGCTCTGATTGCGTTTCTGATCATCTTTGCTGTTGTAGCAAAGTTTGTATGGCCTTCCGTTCTACGTATGCTTGACAAGCGTCAAGAGAAGATCCAAGGCGATCTGGACGCTGCAGCAAAGTCTCGCGAGGAAGCCAACAAGGATCGTGAAATCGCAGCAGCTGGTATCGACGCAGCTAAGCAGCAAGCAAACGAGATTGTTTCTGCTGCTAAGCGTGAGGGCGAAGAAGAGCGTGCTCGTATTATCGAGCAGGCAAAGGCAGAAGCTGTTGAGATTATTACTAAGGGTAAGGGCGTTGTAGAGTCTGAGCGTCGTCACGCTATGGCCGAGCTTTCTGATTCCGTTGTTGATCTTGCCGTCGATATTGCCGGAAAGATTATTGGCAACGAGCTCTCAGTAGAGCAGCAGCGTGCTCTTGCCGAAAAGTACCTTGCGGAAGTAGGTACTCCAGATGAGCACTAATAAAGACGATCAAGACAGAAAAGTAGAGGGCTATACCAGGGCGCTCCTGGAGGCTGGCCGCGCAGAGGGTCGTGCAACGGCAGACCTCGTACAGGTGCAGCACGCAAAGAAGTTCTCTCCAGAAGTTCTTGAGACTCTTGGTGCTATGCAGGCGAGTGAGGATGTCAACCTAATAGATGACGTTGCCACCACGTTCCAGGAGCTTCTTGAAGAAGAAGACAAAACGCTTACGGTAACAGTGACCACTACAATGCCACTTAATGATGAATTGCGTGCAAAGGTCACCGAGAAGCTCGAGAAGAACTTCAACACCCAGGTGTATCTCATTGAACGTGTTAATCCCAAGATTTTGGGAGGTATTATAGTTGAGGCACGTGATCATCGTTATGATGCATCGGTAAAGACACAGCTCACTCACATTAAGAGTAGGCTCTCTTCAGATCACGTTGAAAGTGAATTGTAATGACTGATAAGACCACCATACAGGAAGGAACTCTGAGTTCAGATGCCGTAATGGCACAGCTTAGAGAGCGCCTTTCTAAGGTCAATTCAACCGTATCCCAGCAAGAGGTATCTGCTGTTACTGAGGTAGCAGACGGTATTGCTCGTGTTGCTGGTCTACGCAGCGCTATGGCAGGCGAGTTGCTGGAGTTCACCAGCTCCGTTACTGGCCACAGCGTATTTGGTCTTGCTCAGAACCTTGATGAAACTTCAGTCGGCGCTGTTTTGTTCGGTGAAGTTTCTGAGATTAAGGAAGGCGACGAGTGCCGTACAACCGGCCGCGTCATGGATATTCCAGCTGGTTTTGACATGCTTGGTCGTGTCGTTAACCCATTGGGCCAGCCTATTGATGGACTTGGCGCTATCCATGCTACACATCGCCGTCCGATTGAGTTCAAGGCTCCTGGTATTATGCAGCGTCAGCCTGTCTGCGAGCCAGTTCAGACTGGTCTTTTGGCAATTGATGCTATGGTTCCTGTCGGTCGCGGTCAGCGTGAGTTGATCATTGGTGACCGTAAGACCGGTAAGACCGCTATCGCAATTGACGCAATCGTAAACCAGAAGAACACCGACATGATTTGTATCTATGTCGCCATCGGTCAGAAGGCGTCTACAGTTGCAAACATCCGCGAGTCTCTTTCTCGCCATGGTGTTCTTGACAAGACCGTTATTGTTGCAGCAACCGCAGCTGATTCTGCTCCAATGCAGTACATTGCTCCTATGGCAGGTGCTGCTATTGGTGAGTTCTTTATGTATAACGATAAGAACGGAAAACCTGCTGACAAAGATCATCCAGGCGGACACGTTCTTGTTGTCTACGATGACCTCTCCAAGCAAGCAGTTGCATACCGTCAGATGTCACTGACGCTTCACCGTCCACCAGGACGTGAGGCATATCCTGGAGATATTTTCTACCTGCACTCTCGCTTGCTGGAGCGTGCATGTAAGCTCTCCGATGAAAACGGAGCAGGCTCACTTACAGCGCTTCCAATTATTGAGACGCAGGAAGGTGACGTTTCTGCATACATTCCTACAAACGTCATTTCCATTACAGACGGCCAGATTTATCTGCAGTCTAACTTATTCTTCCAGGGTCAGCGCCCAGCAGTCGACGTAGGTATTTCCGTATCCCGCGTCGGTGGCGACGCTCAGGTTAAGGCTATGAAGCAGGTTGCAGGTACACTTCGTCTGGACCTTGCAAGTTACCGTGAGAAGCAGGCATTCTCGCAGTTTGGATCCGACTTGGATGCAACTACGCAGTACCAGCTTAACCATGGTGCTCATATGATGGAGCTTCTCAAGCAGCCACGTTACTCAGCTCTGGACGTAGTTGACCAGATTTGCGCAATTTACGCCGCAAAAGAGAATTTCATTGATGACGTTGATCTTGAGAACGTTGCTCTCTTCCGTGACGGCCTTGCTCAGTACATGAGTGAGTATCACCCACAGCTCCGCAACTCTTTGCGCACAGGAAAGATTTCTGATGAGCAGGCAGAGCGCTTGAGTGATCACATTAAGCACTTCAAGGCTAAGTTTATAGAAGAGCATCCAAACAAGGTTGTGGATGAAGCAGAAGCTAATGCAGATACACCAGGTTCTTTTGACGCAGTAACCCAGGGTTCATTGCAGGAGTAATTACTAATGGCGAACCTTCACGAAATATCGAGGCGTATGAGCTCCATCAGGAGCACCATGCAGATTACGCGCACTATGTCGATGATTTCGACAGCGCGTGTCCGCAAGGCACTTGATAGGGCCGAGGCTGCTTCGCCATATAAGGATGCTATTACCCTTATGCTTGCAAACGTTGCAAGTGCTAGCTTTAATCCTAAGAAACAGCCTCTTCTTGCTACGCATAAAGTTGAGAAGAACGTGCTGTTCTTAGTTATCGCATCTGACCGCGGTCTTGCGGGCGGATTTAACATCTTGCCTCAGCGCGAAGTTGAGCATGAGATGGCGCGTCTTAAAGCTAAGGGTGTGGCTTCAGAGATAATTACTTGCGGACGCAAGCCAACTGAGTACTTTACGTATAGAAATATCAAGCCCACTATGTCCTATGTAGGCATTTCCTCTGAGCCTACAGCAGACCAAGCTGATCGTATTGCCTCCTACATAATGGATGGTTATATAAAGGGTAAGATTGATCGCGTAGTAATCAAGTATTGGCATGCAAAGAACCGTGTTGATCAAGAGCAGGTTACAGAGCAACTTCTTCCTGTTTCACGCGAGACACTCACGATTCCTAATAAACCACGTACCGAAGAAGCCCTCTCACAGGTGAAGACGTATAACAAGAGTGAATATCACTTCTCGCCATCTGCTTCTCAGGTACTTGATTCCTTGATGCCCGCTTATATCAAGACGGTCATCTTCCACGCACTTCTTGATTCTGCTGCAGCTGAGCACGGTGCACGCCGTCGTGCAATGCAGTCTGCAACTGATAATGCTGAGAACGTCTTAGGCGCTCTTAGCCGTACGTACAATCGCGAACGCCAGGGCGCAATTACCACTGAGCTCAATGAGATTATCGGTGGTGCTGCAGCATTGGAGGATATGTAATGTCAGATATGCAAGTAGAGACTTCTTCCTTTGAGGAAGCTGTTCTCAACAAGCGCAATCAGCGCGTTGACGATGGCGTAATCGTTCGCGTAGTTGGACCAGTTGTCGACGTTAAGTTCGATGGACCTGTTCCAAGCATCTATACCGCACTGACGGTAGAGGATGACACGCCTGTTGGTCACGTCAGCACCGTTCTTGAGGTTGAGTCTCAGCTTCACGGTGGTGTTGTTCGTACCGTCGCTATGTCGTCAACCGATGGTCTTCAGCGTAATCTTCGCGTTAAGGACACCGGCAAGCCAATGATGATGCCAGTAGGCAAGTCTACGCTGGGCCGTGTCTGGAACGTCATGGGTCAGCCAGTTGATGGTGGAGAAATTCCTGAAGACGTTGAGTTTTATCCAATTCACCACCCAGCACCTCTCTTCGAAGAGCTCACTACTGAGACAGAGATTTTTGAGACGGGCATCAAGGCAATCGATCTTCTCGAGCCTTATGTTCGAGGCGGAAAGACTGGCCTCTTTGGCGGCGCTGGTGTTGGTAAGACCGTTTTGATTCAGGAGCTTATTAACAACCTGGCTCAGCAGCACGGTGGTACATCCGTATTCACCGGCGTTGGAGAGCGTACTCGTGAGGGTACTGACCTCTTCCTTGAGATGACTGAGTCTGGCGTTATTAACAAGACTTGCCTCGTCTACGGTCAGATGAACGAGCCGCCAGGAGCTCGTATGCGTGTTGCTCTTGCAGGCCTTACTACTGCAGAGTACTTCCGTGATCAGGGCCAGGATGTTCTGTTGTTCATCGACAACATCTTCCGCTTCTCTCAGGCAGGTTCTGAGGTTTCCGCACTTCTCGGTCGTATGCCTTCCGCAGTTGGTTACCAGCCAACCCTGGCTACAGAGATGGGCGAGCTTCAGGAGCGTATTACTTCCACCAAGGAAGGCTCTATTACTTCCGTACAGGCAGTTTACGTCCCTGCAGACGACCTTACCGACCCTGCTCCTGCTACAACCTTTACGCACTTGGATGCAACTACCGTTCTTTCTCGTGCTATTACTGAGCTTGGTATTTACCCAGCAGTTGATCCTCTGGCTAGCTCCAGCTCTGCTCTTGACCCATCCATTGTTGGCGAAGAGCATTACCGCGTTGCTATGGCAGTTCAGGAGACTCTGCAGGAGTACTCTGACCTTCAAGACATCATTGCAATTCTGGGTATGGACGAGCTTTCTGAGGAGCAGCAGCAAACTGTTGCTCGTGCCCGTAAGATTCAGCAGTTCCTCTCTCAGTCATTCCACGTTGCCGAGAAGTTCACTGGCAACCCTGGCGTATATTGCACCGTTGAGGAAACTGTTCGCTCGTTCGCAGAGATTATTGATGGTAAGTGTGATGACCTACCTGAACAGGCATTCCGTTTTGCAGGCACCATCGAAGATGTTCGTGAGCGTGCTGCAAAGATGTCAGCTTCAGATAGCTCACAGAACTAGGATTTCTCATGGCTGAGTTGACTTGTCAGTTTGTCAGACCAGATAAGCTCCTCTACGAAGGAACCGTTGAAAGTCTGATTCTTGCTTCATCAGATGGAGAGTATGGTGTGTGGCCAGGCCACGCACCAGAAATCATTGCGCTTGGTGATGGTGTTGTAAGACTGCACATGCCTCATCCAGAGTCTGAAGAAGAATCTATGACCAAGATAGTGATTTCTGGTGGATATGCAGAGATTGATCCAACAGGAGTCATTATCTTGGCAGATCATGCTCGTCGCGTTGATGACATTGATGCAGATGTTGTGCGCGAAACAAGAGATGATGTCATTGACCAGATGCTTTCTCTTCCAGAAGATGATAATCGTCGTGCCTACTACGCAAAAAAGATAGACTGGTGTAATCTACTTCTGAAGCAAGTGGTTGAGGAGTAATTCTCACACTGTCGTTTTCGGAGGTTTATGGACGTCATAAAAGTAGTGGGTGGCAACTCTGTCACAGGAGAGGTCACCGTAGAGGGCGCAAAAAACTCTGCCCTCAAATTGATGGCTGCAACTATCATGGCTCCTGGTGTTACTACACTTACCAACGTTCCTAATATTGCAGACGTTCACGTCATGGGTAAGGTACTCAAGACGTTAGGTGCTCGTATTGAAGTCGTTGGTCTTCACGAACTCAAAATTGATACCACAGATATTACAAGCTGGGAGACTCCTTACAGCCTTGTTGCACAAATGCGTGCGTCAACTGCTGTTTTGGGTCCCCTTATTTCACGTTTTGGTAAAGCTGTTGTTGCAATGCCAGGCGGGTGTAATATCGGCGCACGAAAAATTGATATGCACATTTTGGGTCTTGAGGCTTTGGGCGTCGAATTTAAGGTTGAGCACGGCAATATTCATGCAAGTGCTCCTCACGGCGTAACCGGAGAGACTGTTTCTCTTGCTTTTGCTTCTGTTGGCGCAACAGAGAACCTGATGATGGCATCAGTCTTTGCAAAGGGTGTAACGGTCATCGATAACGCAGCTCGTGAGCCAGAAATTGTCGATCTAGCTAACATGCTCAATAAAATGGGTGCCAACATTCAGGGCGCTGGATCTCCTGTAATTGAGATTCATGGCGTAACTGAGCTGCATCCTGTTGAGCATGAAGTTGTTGGCGATCGTATCGAAGCTGGTACTTTCCTGGCTATCGGTGCGCTTACTGGTGAGCCCATTACCGTTCACGGCTTCGAGCCAAATCATCTTGGTCTGGTGCTTAAGAAGTATGAGCAGATGGGTATTACCATTGAGACTGGAGATAGGTGGGCACGGGCTTCTCGCCAGCAAGATCTTAAGTCCATCGACATTCAGACGCTGCCGTTTCCAGGCTTCCCAACGGACATGCAGGCACAAACTATGACGCTGCTTGCTCTGGCAAAGGGAACCTGCATTATTACCGAGAATGTCTTTGAGAACCGCTTTATGCTAGCGTCCGAGCTTTCCCGTATGGGAGCTGATATCACTATCGAGGGACATCACGCTATTGTGCGCGGTGTCTCCGGGTTCGAGGGAGCGCAGGTTAAGTCTCCAGATCTTCGCGGCGGCGCTGCGCTTGTCATGGCTGGTCTTGTGGCTGAGGGTGAAACAATCGTTTCCGATATTCATCACATTGACCGCGGCTACGAGGGATTTGTCGAGAAACTTGTCGCGCTGGGAGCAGATGCTCAGCGCACTACCATTCCAGACGACGACTTTATCGAAGGATAGTTTGTGTCAACTACACCAAAGCATGCAAAATTGCTAGACAGCGGAGCTACACAAGGTACCTCGGCTGATGCTGCACAAAATACTGCAGCTGGCAGTACACAAGGGACTGCACCTAGCGTCGCGGCTAATGCTTCGCAGAAAACCTCAGCTGGCACTTCTCCTTTTAGCCGTACGCAGGCAGAGGGTTACCATAAGCGCCGTAAACGTGTTTTTAGAAAACAGATGGTGGTAAGATCTCTTTTAGGTGTTTTTGCGGCTGTTTTTGTTGCTGCTGTGGTAGGCGTAGGTATTTGGTACGCAAATGTTCAGGCGCAGCTTAATAACTCGCAGGTCATCACTAATGAGCTTCGTCAGACGCTTCAGGAGCCTTCTGCACCAAGTGATCCCTATTATGTGCTGCTTCTAGGAACAGATGGACGACCTGGTGAAACCGAGTATCGTGCAGATTCCATTATTTTGGCGCGTGTTGATCCCATTCATAAACGTGTGACTATGCTTTCTATTCCACGAGACACACGTGTCTTGTGGAAGGGTTCCTACATGAAGATCAATGCCGTCCACTACTATGACGGAGCAAATGGTATGGTGCAGGCTGTTAACGAACTGTGCGGCGTACATATTGCTCACTATGCAGAGGTTAACTTCGATGGCCTCGCTGGTATTACAGATGCTCTTGGCGGCGTAACCGTAAACGTTGAGCAGTACATGCGTGATACAGAGAACTTTAGCGACGTTGTTGAGCTGTATCCTGGCGTTCAGAAACTTAACGGTGCTCAAGCACTCTTCTTTACTCGCGTTCGTTACGCTTTTGCAGATAGCGATTACACTCGTATGCGCCACCAAAGAACGTTCATCAAGGCCATGATTGCTCAGATTTTGAACACCGGAGATCCTGTGGCCATTGCCAATATTGTCAATTCAACAGCGAGTATGGTCATTACTGATTTGTCTGTCTCAGATATTATTTCTCTCGGTACTCAGATGATTGGCATGAATACTGATAAGGATATCTATACGGCATACGTACCATCTGAGGGAACAGAAATTGATGGCCAGTCATATGTTATTGCAGATAAAGAAGCACTTGCAAAGATGATGAAAGTGATTGATGAAGGAAACGATCCATCTGGTTTAAATGAACAAACAGATGCTGAGGCAAATGCTGAAGCTACCGAGAAAAGCTCTGAAGAGTCCTCAGAATCTTCAAACAGCTCTTCTCGCCAGTAAAATTTAGCTTCGTTTTTGGGTATCATTCAAGTGTTAGAAGTATTTTCGTTGCGTAGCGCAATTGATTTTGCATGAAAAAGACTGCTAAGCAGTCGTCGGAGGAGAGTTATGGCCAACGATAACGTACAAAGTGACCACACACTGACAAAAGCCGGCGAGGATTATCTCGAGGCAATTTATCGAATTGCACTTGAGCAGCCAGATGACGATAAGAGTGTCCGCTCCGTTGATATTGCTGAATGCCTTGATGTTTCTAAAGCAAGCGTTAATAAGGCGCTTTCTCAGCTTAAAGAGCAGGACATGGTTGAGCAGAGTCGCTATGGTCGTGTTACGCTGACCAAAGAAGGCGAGGCAAATGCTCGTACCACGTGGCGCGCTCACCGTGCGCTTCGCACTTTCCTCGAGGAAGATTTGGGAGTAGATAAAGAGACTGCAGACGCAGAAGCTTGTCTTATGGAACATTCACTTTCTATAGATACTTTGGCAAAACTTATTACATTCCTTGAAAAGCGTGGTATTGAGATTCCAAGCAAATAGCTTAACCACACGCTTAGGTAAGCGTTTGTCATTTGAGTTTATCGACGGCAAAACCGCCATCTTTAAAAATGCACGTTAGGTGTGCAGAGCCAGCAGGGCTTATAACTGAAAGGTAAACACATGAAGGCAATTATCCCAGCAGCAGGTCTAGGTACGCGTTTTTTACCTGCGACAAAGGTAACTCCTAAAGAGTTGTTGCCTGTTTTGGATAAGCCCGTTATTCAGTACGTAGTAGAAGAGGCTCTTGAGCCAGAAGAGGTTGATGAAGTAATCATCATCAATTCTCGTGAGAAACCACAGGTTGAAACCTACTTTGCTGAAGACCAGAAGTTTGAGTCCGATCTTTCTTCTCGCGGAAAGCAAGACCTTGCCGATAAGGTCCATGCGGCTTCTGCACTTCCTGTTTCCTTTACCTATCAGGACAATCCTCGTGGCCTTGGTCATGCAGTGCTTTGCGCTGCAGACGGCGTAGGAGACGAGCCATTTTTTGTTCTTCTCGGTGATTATTTTGTGCCAGACCGCCAGATGTGTATTCGCATGGCAGAGATTTCTAAGCAGTATAACAACGCTTCCGTCATTGCGGTTGCCCCAGTTCCCGCAGATCAAGTGTATCGTTACGGTATTATCGCGGGAGAGTGCATTTCTTCTCCTTCAGATAATGCTGAGGGCGAGGGTGCTATTTGGAAGGTAACCGGACTTGTCGAGAAACCCCGTCCAGAAGACGCGCCTTCTCATCTGTTTATTGTTGGCCGTTACTTGCTCTCTCCAAAGATTATGGAGCTCCTGGCAACTCAGGGTCCTGGCGCAGGTAACGAGATTCAGTTGACAGACGCAATGGAGCGCCTGCTTGCTGAGGAAGAAATGTACGCGCTGGTAATTGATCCAGAAGAGGGTTGCGATACTGGTACTCCTGCAGCTTGGGCAGCAACTAATGCTCGCATGGCACTTTCTGACCAGGATTCTGCAGCGGCGTTTAAAGAGGCGCTCGGCAGCTATGCCAACCGCATTGGATAAAAGACCTGACATACTCCGTTTTGGCAGCGATGGCTGGCAAGCTCGCTATGACAAAGGCTTTACCAGGGATAATGTAGTTAGACTCGCAGAGGCCCTCGGTACTGTCTGGTCACAAGAGCTGCCTGGCGGTATTGTGTTTGTTGGGTTTGACACGCGCTTTGAGGCAGATTCGTCTGCTCTTGAAGCTGCCGCAACACTAGCCTCCTTTGGTCTAGACGTGCGTGTTTCCGAGACGTTTTGTCCCACACCATCTATTTGCTGGGCCTGCGCGCATCACGATAATGTAGCTGGTGGCCTTATCATTTCTGCAACTGAACTTTCCTGCGAATATTGTGGCATGATTATTCGCGCTGCTAATGGTGGCCCAGTTTCGCGTGACTTTCTTCAGCGCGTGGAATCGACAACGCCGCTTGAGCCAACAGATCAGCGTGGAACTTTTACCACTACAGATATTGTGACACCTTATAAAAGTGCGCTGCTTGATCAGATTAATGTGTCTGTTATTAAGGAGTTACGCCCTAGTGTGGTGGTTGATCCCATGTACGGCGCGGCAACAGATCTGCTTGCCGACGTGCTTTCGTCTGCTGGATGCGTTGTTCATCAAATGCATCAAGGTCCTGTTAGGGATTTTGGTGGTATCCACCCACAGCCAGCAGATCCATGGGCCGACGAGTGCTCTTCAATGGTGGTAACCCGCCATGCGCAGTTGGGACTTTTGATTGATTGCGACGGGGATCGCGCTGCTGCTGTAGATGAAAGCGGTCGGCTCCTTAGTCCACATGAGCTTATCCCGCTCATTACACGTCATCTTGTACAAAATCGTAAGCAAACTGGTCGCGTTGTTTCTACGCTGACCTGTTCTGCAACGGTTTCTAGGCAAGCTGCTCATCTTGGACTGGAATCTGCGAGCGTGCCCGTTGGATTTGCTCGACTTTATTCAGAGATTGAGCAAGGAGACGTTCTTCTCGCTGCAGAGGAGTACGGCGGTATCTGTATTCCGAGTCACCTTTTGGAACGAGACGGCCTGCTTGTGGCTCTGCTTGTTGTCGAGATGCTTGCGTACACCCATAAATCGCTTGCACAGCTTGTTGCTGAGGATGAGGCTGAGCTCGGTCGCATGTGTTATAGCAGGCGAGGAGTGCGTCTTGACGCTGCAGCTACTCAAGCGTTTAGAAACATTCTTCCAGGCCTTAATCCAGAAAATGTTGCAGGTAAAGTACCTGTTTTGGTAAGTCATGCAGATGGCCTTAAGCTTCAGTTCAAAGACGATTCATGGGTGCTTATCCGTCCTTCTCGTATGGATGCTCTGGTACGTGTGTATTCTGAGGCCGCTAACGAGACGCTTCGCGATCAGCTTCTCGACGCAGCCTGCCAGATTGTAAAAGACGAAATTTAAGTCTTATTAAACATTCAATTACGTAGGTTATTCCAGCGTGATCTTATTTTTTACAGCGTGGAGCTTGCATACAGTTCTATCAATTGACGAGAAGTTCGATTAAACGAGAAATTCGATTAATTTTGAAATACCATTCAGGAATGGTATTTCTGAAGCAATGTCTTGGAAATAGTATTCTAGAAATAGTATGTATGCACGTATTAAGACGTTTAAATAAGACAACACTATATATAGTTGAAAAGTAAAGAATTAATTCAAGGCAACATGAGTAATTTGATATTAAATATCGTTGCTAATTCACTAAAGACTATAAATCGTGTAGAAATTGTGGAGGAATTAAGAAGATAGAAAATCATCTTCACAAACGAGTCGTAAGTGCGTATAGTTATTCCCCGCGCCGCGCACCACGCAATGGGAAATCGCAGCGCAGCGAACCTTGAAAACCGGATACTGCGATCGAAAGATCAGCAAAGACAGACAAGCGAAATTCGAATTTGAACAGTTTGTTCAAAAGTCAATTCATAATTTCAGCGAATCCGAGATCAGCGGGATTTTAGAGACGTGGATTCAACTCAACTTTAAATTGTACTGACTTTTAGTCAGTTAATTTTTTGAATGGAGAGTTCGATCCTGGCTCAGGATGAACGCTGGCGGCGCGCCTAACACATGCAAGTCGAACGATTAAAGCACCTTCGGGTGTGTATAAAGTGGCGAACGGCTGAGTAACACGTGGGCAACCTGCCCCTTTCATTGGGATAGCCACGGGAAACCGTGGATAATACCGAATACTTCGAGACTTCCGCATGGAAGACTCGAGAAAGCTCCGGCGGAGAGGGATGGGCCCGCGGCCTGTTAGCTTGTTGGTGGGGTAACGGCCTACCAAGGCAATGATGGGTAGCTGGGTTGAGAGACCGACCAGCCAGATTGGGACTGAGACACGGCCCAGACTCCTACGGGAGGCAGCAGTGGGGAATCTTGCACAATGGGCGAAAGCCTGATGCAGCGACGCCGCGTGCGGGATGAAGGCCTTCGGGTTGTAAACCGCTTTCAGCAGGGACGAGGCGAAAGTGACGGTACCTGCAGAAGAAGCCCCGGCTAACTACGTGCCAGCAGCCGCGGTAATACGTAGGGGGCAAGCGTTATCCGGATTCATTGGGCGTAAAGCGCTCGTAGGCGGTCTGTTAGGTCGGGAGTTAAATCCGGGGGCTCAACCCCCGCTCGCTCTCGATACCGGCAGACTTGAGTTTGGTAGGGGAAGGTGGAATTCCTAGTGTAGCGGTGGAATGCGCAGATATTAGGAAGAACACCAGTGGCGAAGGCGGCCTTCTGGGCCATAACTGACGCTGAGGAGCGAAAGCTAGGGGAGCAAACAGGATTAGATACCCTGGTAGTCCTAGCCGTAAACGATGGACACTAGGTGTGGGGGAGTATTTCTTCCGTGCCGCAGCTAACGCATTAAGTGTCCCGCCTGGGGAGTACGGCCGCAAGGCTAAAACTCAAAGGAATTGACGGGGGCCCGCACAAGCAGCGGAGCATGTGGTTTAATTCGAAGCAACGCGAAGAACCTTACCAGGGCTTGACATTTAGGTGAAGCGGCGGAAACGTCGTGGCCGAAAGGAGCCTAAACAGGTGGTGCATGGCTGTCGTCAGCTCGTGTCGTGAGATGTTAGGTTAAGTCCTGCAACGAGCGCAACCCTCGTCGTATGTTGCCAGCGGTTAGGCCGGGCACCCATACGAGACCGCCGGCGTCAAGCCGGAGGAAGGTGGGGACGACGTCAAGTCATCATGCCCCTTATGTCCTGGGCTACACACGTGCTACAATGGCCGGCACAATGGGCTGCCAACCCGCGAGGGTGAGCGAATCCCTAAAGCCGGTCCCAGTTCGGATTGGAGGCTGCAACCCGCCTCCATGAAGTCGGAGTTGCTAGTAATCGCGGATCAGCACGCCGCGGTGAATGCGTTCCCGGGCCTTGTACACACCGCCCGTCACACCACCCGAGTCGATTGCACCCGAAGTCGTCGGCCTAACCTTTTAGGAGGGAGACGCCGAAGGTGTGGTTGGTAAGGGGGGTGAAGTCGTAACAAGGTAGCCGTACCGGAAGGTGCGGCTGGATCACCTCCTTTCTTAGAGAAAGGTAAATACTAAATGCTTTGTTGGTTGTACACAAAGCTTCCGCTTATCTCCTCTTCTTTCCCTCTCTTTTTTTATATTATTGGTTTGTAGTAAGGGGATATAGCTCAGCTGGCTAGAGCGGCGGCTTTGCAAGCCGTAGGTCAGGGGTTCGAATCCCCTTATCTCCAAAAATCGTACAGTATAAATAATTTTACTGTATGAAGAGATCTTTGAAAAGCTAGGGAAGGGAAAGAAAGACTACTTGAAGGTAAGTTGCTTTGTTAGAGAAGTGATTAACTGGAGAGTAGAAGAAAATAAGGTGAAGAGAAAAGTTCTTAACGGTTGTCGAATAGACGATTGTTTTAAGAAGAGAACATAATATGGTCAAGCGAAGAATAGGTTTATGGTGGATGTCTTGGAGCCAACCGGCGAAGAAGGCCGTGATAAGCTGCGAAAAGCTTCGGGGAGGAGCACATATCCTTTGATCCGGAGATTGCCGAATGGGGTAACCCGATAGGAGAGATTCTATCATTACGCTCTTGAATAAAATAGAGAGGTAAAGCGATACTGAGTGAACTGAACCATCTAAGTAACTCAAGGAAAAGACATCAAAAGAGATTCCGAAAGTAGTGGCGAGCGAAATTGGAACAGCCC
>ERZ773070.128-NODE-128-length-57533-cov-8.023452_pt1 | contig 57533 bp, 47 predicted proteins | sample MGYA00580618_ERZ773070 | MGnify/ENA primary metagenome ERZ773070 (study PRJEB29015, sample SAMEA2738023) | human oral metagenome | biome: human oral; feature: human-associated habitat; material: dental | place: China | collected 2019 ...
CCTTGTAGTGCACCTCGAGCGTCTCGCGGTTGTAGCGCGCGCCCTTGCAGACCTCGCACGGCACGTAGACATCGGGGAGGAACTGCATCTCGATCTTGAGAATGCCGTCCCCACGGCACGCCTCGCAGCGTCCGCCCTTGACGTTGAAGCTGAAGCGTCCGGGCTTGTAGCCGCGCATCTTCGCCTCCGTCGTCTGACTGAAGAGCTGCCGGATGGCATCGAATACGCCCGTATACGTCGCAGGATTCGAGCGCGGCGTGCGCCCGATCGGCTGCTGATCGATGTTGATGACCTTGTCGATATGCTCAAGCCCCTTGATCTTCTTGTGCTTGCCGGGCTTTCCCTTCGCGCGGTAGAGCCGCGAGGCGACACCGCGATAGAGGATCTCGTTGACGAGCGTCGACTTGCCCGAGCCGGACACGCCCGTCACAAGAGTGAGCGTACCAAGCGGGAATTTCACATTGACATTCTTCAGATTGTTCTCCGCCGCACCCACGATCTCCAGAAAATAGCCGTTTCCCCTGCGCCGCTCTGCGGGCACGGGGATGAACTTTTTGCGTGAGAGATACTGCCCCGTGATGGATGCAGGATTCTTCATGATCTCTGCCGCCGTTCCCTCTGCAACCACCTCGCCGCCATGCTCTCCTGCGCCGGGGCCAATATCGATGATATGATCGGCGGCGTACATCGTATCCTCGTCATGCTCCACAACAATGAGCGTATTGCCGAGGTCACGCAGATGCCGAAGGGTCGCGAGCAAGCGGTTGTTGTCACGCTGATGCAGCCCGATGCTCGGCTCATCAAGGATGTAGAGCACCCCCATCAGCCCCGAGCCGATCTGCGTCGCGAGGCGGATGCGCTGTGCCTCTCCGCCCGACAACGTCGATGCCGCACGCGAGAGCGTCAGATAGTCGAGTCCCACATCGAGGAGAAAATGGAGGCGTGCATGAATTTCCTTCAAAATCTCTCCGGCTATTTTTGCCTCACGTGGCGTAAAATCCTGCTCTGCCTCCGTTAGAAACGCATCTGCCTCACGAATCGTAAGTGCCGTGAGTGCGGCGATATTCTTCCCGCCGACCGTCACGGCGAGCGCCTCAGGCTTTAGCCGCGCCCCGTGGCACGCCGAGCACGGCGTATCTGTCATATAGTCCTCGTAGCTCTCGCGCATCTCCTCCGAGTCCGTCTCGCGATAGCGGCGCGTGAGTGCGGGCAAAACGCCCTCGTACGGGACATGGTATTCCTTCTCCTCGCCGAACATATTCGTGTACTGGAAGGAAACATACTCATCCGACCCATAGAGCAGCATCTTCTGCGTCTTCTTGTCCATGCGGTTCCACTGCGTATGCGCATCGTAGTCATGCGCCACCAGGAGTGCTGTGATCGCCCGCATCCCATAGGAGTTCGGGTTTTTCGAGAGCGGTGCAAAGACACCGTCTGCCACGCTGAGCGTCGGGTCGGGAACGACGAGCGCAGGGTCAAACTCCTTGTGACTGCCGAGCCCCGTACAGACGGGGCACGCGCCGAATGGGCTGTTAAATGAAAACATGCGCGGTGCGATCTCGGGCAGTGAGATGCCGCAGTCCACACAGGCGAAGTTCTCACTGAACATGAGGAGATCGCCGTCCACCACCTGTACGTAGACCACGCCCTCACCTGCGTGGAGCGCCGTCTCCAGCGAGTCTGCCAGACGGCTCTCCATGCCCTCGCGCACGACGAGGCGATCTACGACGATCTCAATCGTGTGCTTCTTCTGCTTTTCGAGCGCGATCTCCTCGCCGAGATCATGCAGCTCTCCGTCGATGCGCACGCGCACATAGCCCTCGCGGCGAATCTGTTCGAGCACCTTCTTGTGCTCCCCCTTCTTGCCGCGCACGAGCTGCGCCATGATGAGGAGCTTTGCTCCTGCGGGCAGCTGCATGATCCGATCCACCATCTGATCGACGCTCTGCTGCGTGATCGGCTTGCCGCAGTTCGGGCAGTGCGGGCGTCCCGCGCGCGCATAGAGCAGGCGCAGATAGTCGTAGATCTCCGTCACCGTCCCGACCGTCGAGCGCGGATTATGGCTCGTCGTCTTCTGGTCAATCGAGATGGCGGGCGACAGCCCCTCGATGTTGTCCACGTCCGGCTTGTCCATCTGCCCAAGGAACTGCCGCGCGTACGCGGACAGCGACTCCACATAGCGGCGCTGCCCCTCGGCGTAAATTGTATCAAAGGCGAGCGAGGACTTCCCCGAGCCGGAGAGCCCCGTCACCACAACTAATTTATCGCGCGGTATCTGCACGTTGATATTCTTTAGATTATGGGCACGCGCGCCCTCGATCTTGATGTATTCATTCATTATCTGTATGTCCTTATTTTTTCTTCTTCGGCAGTTCGCCCTCGAGTTCGACGATCATGTCGCGCAGCTCTGCCGCACGCTCGAACTCCAGTGCACGCGACGCCTGCTGCATCTCGCGCAGAAGACTCTTGACGAGGTTCTCGCGCTCCTTCTTGCCGAGTTTTTTCTTTGCCTTGCCGTCCTTCTTCCCGTACGGGCTCTTATCCTCAGCCGCGACAAGCGTCATCTCGATGAGCGGGACGATGGGCTTGACGATGGTCTTTGGCACGATGCCGTGCTCCTCGTTGTACTCCTGCTGTATCGCACGGCGGCGCTCCGTCTCGTCGATGGCGCGCTGCATCGAGCCCGTGATGACATCGCCGTACATGATGACGTGCCCGCCGGCGTTGCGGGCGGCACGTCCGATGGTCTGGATGAGCGCGGTGTCAGAGCGCAGAAAGCCCTCCTTGTCCGCGTCGAGGATGGCGATGAGCGAGACCTCCGGCATATCGAGCCCCTCGCGCAGGAGATTGATGCCGACGAGCACGTCGAACTCGCCCGCGCGCAGATCGTGAATGATCTCCGCGCGCTCGATGGTTGCGATGTCCGAGTGGAGGTAGCGCACCTTAACGCCCGCCTCACGCAGATACTCAGTGAGGTTCTCTGCCATGCGCTTGGTGAGCGTCGTGACGAGGACGCGTTCATTGCGCCCGATGCGCAGGCGGATCTCGCCCATGAGGTCGTCGATCTGCCCTGCGAGCGGACGCACCTCGACCTCGGGATCGAGGAGCCCTGTCGGGCGAATGATCTGCTGGGCGACCTGCTGTGCCTGCTGCATCTCGTATTTTCCGGGCGTCGCGGAGACGTAGACGATCTGATTGATGCGCGCCGCGAACTCCTCGAACGTCAGCGGACGGTTATCGAACGCGGACGGCAGGCGAAAGCCGTTGTCCACGAGCGAGACCTTGCGGCTGCGGTCGCCGCCGTACATGGCGTGAATCTGCGGCAGTGTCACATGCGACTCGTCGATCATGATGAGGAAGTCCTCAGGGAAGTAGTCGAGGAGAGTGTACGGTGTCGCGCCCGGCGCACGGTGCGTGAGGTGACGCGAGTAGTTCTCGATGCCGGAGCAGTAGCCCATCTCCTGCATCATTTCGAGGTCATAGTTCGTGCGCTGCTCCAGCCGCTGTGCCTCAAGGAGTTTGCCCTCACCTTTCAGTACGGCGAGCCGCTCCTCAAGCTCCGTGCGAATGTCAGCCATGGCGATCTTCATATCCTCATCGTCCGTGACGTAGTGGGACGCCGGAAACACCATGGAGTGAAGCCGCTCGCCGTAAACCTCGCCCGTCGTCACGTCGAACTCGATGATGCGCTCCACCTCGTCGCCGAACATCTCGATGCGCACACCGCGGTTGTTGTACCCTGCGGGAAAGATCTCAATCACGTCGCCGCGCACACGGAAACGTCCGCGCTCAAACGCAATATCGTTGCGCTCGTAACGGATGGAGATGAGCTTCTGCAGGATCTCCTCGCGCGTGATTGTCTGCCCCTTGTGCACGGAGAGAACCATCTCGTGATAGCTCTCCGGTGAGCCGAGACCGTAGATGCACGAGACGCTCGCCACGATGATGACGTCGCGCCGCTCAAAGAGCGAACAGGTCGCGGAGTGGCGCAGCTCATCGATCTCATCGTTGATCGACGCATCCTTTTCAATATAGGTATCCGTCTGGGCGATGTACGCCTCGGGCTGGTAGAAGTCGTAGTAGCTGACAAAGTAACCGACGTAGTTGTCGGGAAAAAATGACTTGAACTCACTCGCGAGCTGTGCGGCAAGTGTCTTGTTGTGCGCAATGACGAGGGTCGGACGCTGAACGCGCTCGATGACCTTTGCCATCGTGTAGGTCTTGCCCGTGCCCGTGGCTCCGAGCAGCACCTGTGCCGTCATGCCGTTCTCGATGCCGCCGGCAAGATCGGCAATCGCCTGCGGCTGATCGCCCATCGGTTCAAACGGCGCAACAACCTTGAACGGGATCTCCCCCTCGAACTGCGTTGTATTAAGTTTTGGCACCATCGCCATGCGTTCCCCTCCTTCACGAAAAGCTATTTCTTCATTATATCGTATCCGTCAAGGGATGCAAAAAATTTTCCTGTCATATTTTATAAAAGGATGTCCCCCACCGCAGCTTTTGTTCAAAAGCATATAGATGCAAAAGAACTCAAAAGTAAGAAGGATATAACGGCAAGTGAGGAGAATTATCTCCGTGGGAGAGTAAAATAACTCTTGGGAAAACAAATTCATAGCTCCCCCTTAACCGAAATGCAATAGACAAAAAAGAAAGAAATTGCTTTGAATATGATAGAGGAGGAGCTTATATGTTCAAAATAAATTATGCGATAATGGATACGGAAGATGAGATAAAGACTTTTACACCATCTGATTGCTGTATCACCGGACTGTTTGAAATCGTTGTGAATGGAAAAGGATATGGAGACTATAGCGAAGAAGAAAGGATAAGAAAATGTGCGACGCTTTATGTAAACCTTCCATGGTGGTTTGAACAGCTGACAGCAATCGTGAAGGAGATCAAAAAATGCGGATATGCTGTATTAAATGATATTGAGGCATATAGGGTGTGGATAGAATTTATCTATAAAGAAAACTATATCGAACTCAGTATAATAAGGATTGAAGATTTCATAGAGGGTGCATATCTTTCTTTTGAGGATGTTCTCCCACCCGAAAGAGAATACGGTGAATGGGAAAAAGAAAGAATTACCTTTGAAGAATTTTCTAGTGAAGTAATAAAAACTGCTGACATTTTTTTCCGTACAATATATTCAATAAACCCAACTCTGAGAAAAGATTTTACACTTGAAACGATAGAAGAGAATCTTTTGTATCTCAAAACTCATACAACATGAACGGCTAGGGAATTGCGGATAAAATGCATTTCGTCCATCGGCATCGATCTGCCCTTCCAAAAGAATCACTATCCATCGTAAAATACAAAGGACTTTCAGCGCAGAAGAGCTCTGAAAGTCCTTATATATTTAGTGTTCATGCTATATATCAGTGATTGCCTTCGCACGATTTTCACGCGGGAACATCGTTCCGTTGTCACCATGAATGAAGGAGATGGCACAGGTATCTGCCTTCGAGGTTGCTGCAGGAAGCCGTGTACAATTTACAGTTTGCTGACTTCGCTTGCCGTCATGATCTCGACGACGGTAATATCCTTGACGGTGTTGAGGTCAATAAAACCGCCGTCCGCGAGCTGAACAACAGGCATCGCCGTAACACGTGACTCGTCAATATAGACGATACGTCCTGCCGTCCCGTCCGAGAGACGGAGCCAGCAGCCGTTGAGTGCGGCGTTCATCTTGCGCATGAAGAGCACAGCATACTCCGAGTCAAGTTTTCCGTCCAGTACATCGGCATAGAGCACCTTGAACACCTCGAACGGAGAACGCTTCTCCGCGTAGCTGCGGCTGGATGCCATCGCATCGTAGCAGTCGAGGATGGCAAGCACCTTGCCGAAGATCGTGATCGTATCCCCCTTCAGCCCCGAAGGATAGCCCGATCCATCGTCACGCTCATGATGCTGGATGATGCCGTTCATAAGGTCGGTGCGGCCTGCAAGTTCACTTTTTTCGACGATCTTGAAACTGTCAACAACGTGATTCTTCAAGATATCGAATTCCTCTTCCGTCAGAAGCCCCTTCTTCTCAAGCAGATCCTTCGGAATCATCTGCTTCCCGATATCAAGGAAAAGCCCTGCCAGCACCATGTTCTGGCGATCAATGCCCGTGAGGCCCATCCACCTTGCCATAAGTCCGCCGAGGATGGCAAGATGAACACAGTGATGCAGGTTGTAGTCCCCCTCCTGATCCATGCTGTAGATCATGGAAACTGCCGTCGCGCCCTCCTTGTAGAGGTCACGCAGGCGCCCGCTCGACATCACGCTCTGCAGGATGTCCATATTGAGTTTGCCTGTCTCCGCTGCTCCTTTAAACAGTTTCTCCATCTCACTGTAAACATAGCGGTAGTCCTCTTCGTACTGGCGGTCCAGCTTGGCATCACGTTCCGGCGCAGGCAGCTCATCCGCCTTTGCCCTCTCACGCTTGACCGCTTTTTCCTTCTGGACGGCGGCAAGGATACTGTCCTCATCGACGTAGACAGAAGCAACGCCCTTCTCCTTGAGCAGCTTGATGATCTCTTTGTCCAGTACCGTCCCGCCCTCGACGAGTACATTCTCACTGTCGCCATCATAAACCGTACGGCCGATCAGCATTTCCGGCAGCAGACTTCGTACAGCAAACGCTTTCAGCATAATGTATACACTCTCCCATTCTTCTCTTGACCGTCTATCTTCAAGCGGCTCTTATTTCACAACGATATTGACCAGCTTCCCAGGCACGCAGACAACCTTGACCACGGTCTTGCCTGCCGTGAGTTCTTTGGCACGCGGCAGCTCTGTCACGAGCTTCTCCGTCGACAAAAGGTCAAGATCAGCAGCAACCTTCACGCGATCACGCACCTTCCCGTTGATCTGCAGAACAATCTCGACTTCATCCTGCACGAGTGCCGCTGCGTCATAGTGCGGCCACGACTCGCCGTGGATATTCCCGCCGAAGATCTTTGCCCACAGTTCTGCAGTAATATGTGGGGCAAATGGTGCAAGCATCCGCAGAAGTGCACTTGCTGTCTCGCGCGCAAGCCCCGGCGTAAGTTTCTTATCCTGGAATGCGTAAAGCGCATTGACCAGCTCCATGATGGAAGAGATCGCCGTATTGAACATGAAGCGGTCGCGCACATCCTCCGTGACCTTCTTGATGGTCGCGTGGAGCACGCGGCGCAGCTCCGCCTCCTCTGTGCTGAGCGATGCCGCATCGCAGGATGCAGGCGCTCCCTTGATTGTCTCTGCAAACTGTCCCAGGATACGCCATACGCGGCCAAGGAAGCGGTATGCTCCCTCGACGCCCTGATCGCTCCAGTCGAGATCACGGTCAACGGGCGCAGCAAAGAGGATGAAAAGCCGTGCCGTATCCGCACCATAGCGGTCGATGATCTCCTCGGGCGAGACGACGTTGCCGAGCGACTTCGACATCTTCGCGCCGTCCTTGATGACCATGCCCTGCGTGAGGAGGTTCGTGAACGGCTCGTCGAAGTCGAGCATCCCTGCATCGCGCAGCACCTTCGTGAAGAAGCGCGCATAGAGAAGATGCAGGATTGCGTGCTCGATGCCGCCGATGTACTGATCGACCGGTGCCCAGTAGTTCACCTTGTCGCGGTCAAAGGGACGCTCTGTGTTCTTCGGATCCGCATAGCGGTAGTAGTACCACGAAGAGCAGATAAATGTGTCCATCGTATCCGTCTCGCGCGTTGCATCGCCGCCGCACTTGGGACATTTGCAGCGGAGGAAGTGTTCGCTCGACGAGAGCGGCGAGACCGTCCCCTGCTCGAACGAGACATCCTCTGGGAGACGCACGGGCAGCTCTTCCTCGGGAACGAGCACCTCACCGCATTGGGGGCAGTTAATGATGGGGATCGGAGCACCCCAGTAGCGCTGGCGCGAGATGAGCCAGTCGCGCAGGCGGTAGTTGACACGACGTTTGCCGCAGCCCTGCGTCTCCGCCTCGTCCATGATCGCCTGCATCGCCGCGTGCATCTCCATCCCCGTGAACTTGCCGGAGTTGATGAGGATGCCTTCCTTCTCAACGTAGGCCGCCGTCATGTCCTCCAGGCGCAGTTCCCCCTCAGGCGGACGGATGGTGAGGATCTTGCGGATGCCGTATTTCTCCGCAAACATCCAGTCGCGCTGATCCTCGGACGGCACAGCCATGACCGCGCCCGTGCCGTACTCAAAGAGAACGTAGTTCGTGACCCAGATCTCGACCTGCTCTCCGTTGAACGGATTGGTGCAGGTAATCCCTGTGAAAATGCCCTCTTTTTCCGACTCGCTCGAAGAACGCTCAATATCGGACTGCTTTTTGACGCGTGCGCAGAACGCCCGGATCTCCTCCGCCTTGTTGCTGACGGCGCAGATCTTTTCGACAAGGGGATGCTCGGGGGCGAGTGCAACAAAGGTCATACCGAACACGGTGTCCGGACGCGTCGTGTAGACGGGAATCTCTGCATCGAGAGCGGGCGCGGGCAGACGGAACTCGAGGCCCTCGCTGCGTCCGATCCAGTTTGCCTGCATCGTTTTGACGCGCTCGGGCCAGCCCGGGAGTTTGTCGAGATCGGCGAGGAGTTCATCGGCATAGTCGGTGATCTTGAAGAACCACTGTGCGAGATCCTTCTTATGCACTTCTGACTTGCAGCGCCAGCACTTTCCGTCCTCAACCTGCTCGTTCGCGAGCACCGTACCGCAGGTATCGCACCAGTTCACGGATGCCTTTTTCTTGTAGGCAAGCCCCTTTTTATAAAACAGCTCAAAGAGCCACTGCGTCCAACGGTAATAATCCTCCCGGCAGGTGATGACCTCACGGTCCCAGTCGTAGGCAAGCCCCAGCGCACGCTGCTGCTTCTCCATGTTCGCAATGTTTGCGTACGTCCACTCCGCCGGATGCACCTTATTCTTGATCGCCGCATTTTCTGCGGGCATGCCAAAGGAGTCAAATCCCATCGGATGCAGGACGTTATACCCTTCCATCGTACGGAATCGCGCAATCACATCGCCAATCGAGTAGTTGCGGACATGCCCCATGTGGAGTTTTCCTGACGGATACGGAAACATCTCGAGCGCATAATACTTCGGTTTCGCCGCATCCATCTCCGTGTGGCAGCTGTGCTCCGTCTCCCAGATTTTCTGCCACTTTGCTTCAATCTCCTGCGGGCAATATCTCTCCACTCTGCTCGTACTCCTCCCAAAATACCAATATCCATAGATTTCATTTCATTATACTTCATGCGGGCGGAAAGCGTCAATGCCTGAGCCTGCGACAAATAATACGAAAAAGCCGCCGTGTGAAGCATTCCACTTCGCCCAGCAGCCAAAATCCCATCATTTATCGAATGGAGCGAATCACTGCATCAAGTTCCTCAAGGCGTTTCGCCAGCGACGTTCCAAGCTCCGCCGCCTGTGCCAAAGAGTCGCTTGACTCTCGGATCGCGCCGACGCCGCTCGCGAGACTGCTCTTCATATCCGTGACGTGCCCGTCAAACCCCTGCTCGAAGTCCTCTACTTTCGTATCAAACTCCTGATTCTGCGCGAGCATCTGATCGATCTCATTCACATCATGCAGAAGCTCACGGATCGCCTCATCAGACGCCTCAAGCCGCTCACGTGTATTCTCAGAGAGCTTACGCACCTCCCCTGCGACAACGGCGAACCCGCGCCCCATCTCACCCGCGCGCGCTGCCTCGATCGCAGCGTTAAGCGCGAGCAGATTGATTTGCGCAGAGATCTCCGTAATCATGTGCATGACCTGCTCAATCTTCTTCGTGCTCTCAGTCAGATGCTCCAGTTTCGGTGTAATCGAAGCATTTCGTGCGAGCAGTTCCTTCGTCATGTCACCCTGATCGCCGATGCCGTCACTCATCTGATTGACGAGCCCGGAAACGCTCTCAACACTTTTCGTCACATGTTCCATGACATCTGAGAGTCCCGCCATCTGCCTGCGATAGCCATCGAACTCCTGAATGATACCCTCACGCAAGTTGGCAATGATCGTGCGACGATTGATCTCATGTTCGAGATATGATTTCTGATACAGCGCATACTTCGACGGGAATCGGTCCATGTATCCGTCATTGAATGTCCCACCTGAGAGTTGATAGAAGAAAATTGCCGTCAGTGTCTCATTGATGTGCAGCCCCGCAATTTCCCCAAATGCCGAGAACCCTGCAATTGGCATCTCATCAAAGAGATCCGCGCCGGCGAGTTCCCCCGCAAAGGTCAGGCGGCGCAGAATACAGTCGTTCAGCACTGCGCCGATCGGCGTCGGCTTCCCTTTTGCAAACGCCGCATATTCCTCTTTCAGCTTTGGGATGAAGTTCTCCCGCCGCATGAGGTAGATCTCCTCCCCCGCCGTAATATCACAGTAAAAATGGAACCGCTTTTTCGCCGCATCAAACTTCTGCAGTGAGCGAATGAAATGCTGCTTGCCGACGCGCGAGGCAAAGGTGTAACCCGCAAGTGCATCGGTGAGTGCATTCACGTCGGAGACATGAAGATGCTCCATCAGCACGTCAGCAAAGGGCACAGGATGCCCCTGTGCATCGGCAACGGTGTCCACCGTGCGAAACGTCGTATCCGACCCGATGACCGTCCATTTCTCCCCCGTCTCCGCCGCCGCCTGCGTCTTAAAGACAGAGTAACGATAGTCGTCGGCGAGCTTCACAACAAGAACCACGGCATGGTTCTCGAGCACCTGCTTACCATTGTAGATATAGGTGTGGGAGAAGTCGAGCGCACCGCTCGCGCTCCCACCAATGTAAGGGCATGGCAGGAACTCACTGTCATAGAGCGCCTTCAGCACGAACGACTCACATGCCGTCACACCGTCCACATAGACAAAGGCAAAGGTATTGTCAAAGCGCACAGGGAACGGGACGCGTTCAGCACGCACATCGGCGGCAATCTTCTCTACGCGCTCAGCAGGGGTCAGCTCCGCCGTACCGCGCCGAATGTCCTCGTTATGCAGAGGAATCGTCATCATGTGGGTCTGTGCAATCATGCGCTTGCTGTAGACCTGCAGGAGTACCATCGCACGGCCGTCCTTCGCGTCCATATAGTAGGAGCGCGTCCCCGGCGTATGCGTCAGCTCCCCGCACGAGGAGACGAGCAGGATCTGCGCATTGGGAGGCGACGCCGTCTGTACCGTCCGTGCAATCTCCGCCATAGGGAGATCGGACGAGACAAAGCCGAGCACGATGGCAGGTCCGCCCGGCACATCGTAGAGTTCGCGCAAGCGCTCTGCTGTCAGCTCATTGCGCGAAAGATAGGCGGACTTCATATCCCCTGCACCGACACTGCCAAGAGCGGCAAAGGGTACCCGTACCTTTCCCGCCTCATCCTTCTTTACGGCACTTGCAGGAATTGGTTTTGCTGCAATGCGGTCAGCAAGGGAAACCTCCGCTTCTTTCTTTTTTTCAAAAAGTCCAAACATTATATTCCTCCCTATGAACGAAAAGCACCCTATCGATTAAGTATATCACACGGAATCCCGTCTCCGCAAGAATCGGTAAAGAAGCATGGGAACGACAAGCATGGGAACACCCAGATAGAGTGCAGAGCGCAGCTCCGGTGTAAACACCATAAAAAGGAGGCAGAGTACCTGCGCCCAAATACCAAAAAGCGGTACATATGGAAAGAACGGCATCCGATAGCGCAGAAGTGACACCATGCCTGCCGCCTCGAGTCTGCGCCGCCGCCGATATTGACTCCAGCAGATCGAGATCCACGCAACTGCACCCGAAAATCCTGAGAGTGCAAGCAGATACGTGTAGAGTGCCGCATCAGGGTGGACAGCATAGAGCGCGATCACGCCCCAGCAAAAGGCGATCGAGGCATAGATGGCACGCGAGGGAATCCCCTTGCAGCTGAGCCCGCCGAGCGCACGCGGTGCCATCCCCATCGTCGCGAGTGCGTGCACCGTGCGTGCCGCACCGTAGAGCCCCGAGTTGGAGCAGGAAAGCGCCGCCGTCAGCACGACGAACGAGAACAGAGCCCCCAGATGTGAGAATCCATGCTCGGCAAGCGCCGCCGCAAAAACACTCTTGGAGAGAGACGCGTGATCCCACGGGAGAATCGAGACAAGCAGCGTAATAGGGATGATGTAGAGTGCAATGATACGCCATGTTACATTGCGCACCGCCGTTGGGATGCTGCGTGCAGGGTCGGCGGTCTCCCCTGCCGCAAGGCCGATGATCTCCGTGCCCTGAAAGTTCACGAGGATAATGACCATCGTCAGCACAATGCTTCCCCATCCATGCGGAGCAAAACCGCCGCTGCCAAGGAGGATGCGTGTTCCAATACAGCCCTCGTTCCCAATGAGCCCAATGCAGATAAGAAAGGCAACCCCACTGAACGCCACAAGGGCAATGATCTTGACCAGGGCGAGCCAGAACTCGCTTTCCCCGAATTTATCGACACGAAACAGATTCAAAAGAGTGACCATGAGGCCAAAGAACACGGCCCACCAGATCGTCCCGACCTCAGGCAGAAATGTGTTCATGATAATGCCGGCAGCGATCATCTCCGACGGCACGTAGGACACCCACGTCATCCAGTAGGACCAGCCGACACCACACGCCCATGTTGCCGAGATGTTCTCACGCGCATAGACAACGAACGAGCCGGAGAGCGGCTGTTCCACTGCCAGCTCGGCAAGACAAAGCATCACGGCGAGCACAATGATGCCGCCCAGCAGATAGGAAATCACCGCTGCGGGCCCCGCCTGCTCGAGAACGTAACCCGTACCCAAAAAATATCCGCTTCCGATCACACCGCCGAGAGAGATGAGCTGAAGATGCCGATGCTTCAGCTTCCGTTTCATTGTCGATTCGCCCATGGGCTTCGTAACACGACCTTTCTTTCCATCGATAAAACATCTTCATCATACTACAAGAGTATGTAGATTACTATCATTTATTTGACAAAGTCGTAAAATTTTATTATCATCTGATTAACGGATAAAGGAGGAGCTATTATTATGAAATTCAGAGCCTTTCTGATTGCCCTTGCGCTCATCGTTGGCATCGCCGGAACCTCATCCGCCGCCATCAGTGAACATCGGGAATCAACGCAGAACCTATCCCTTGCCTACCCTGTTGTCACGCTTGATGACAGTGCCGTTGCCGACCGCATCAATACCGATATCCAGGCATTTGCGGCCAATTTCCGTACGCAGTATCAGAGCGGAGCATTCTTCCGTGGAGAACTTGGCTACCGCGTGCACCTCGATGATGCCAACTTCATCTCGGTGACCTTTACCGACCTCCGCTATGACCTGCATGCCAACCAGCCTGTACGTCACGACTATGGCTTTGTTTACTACAAGAAGACGGGACAGCGTCTGCCGCTCGCCTTCTTTGTGCACCTCACACCGTCCGATCTCGACGGTGAGGCGGTAAACGGGCATCTCTACAATGAGTACGGACGCAACACGCCGATTCAGCCCGAGAAATCCGTCCGTCAGATCCCGACGAACTACTTTCTCGGCGGACGCGGCTTCGTCTGCCCCATCTTCCAGCCGGGCGAGCTGACTGCCAGCACGGGGCCTACCTATGTTCTGCTCGATGCGGGCATCGTCGAGTACTTCAACCGCAAAAATAAATGAGCAGCGATCGTGACTATACGACCATTGCAGGGGAGATACCGGAAAGCGGTGTCTCCCCTGTTTCGTATGAGATCCAGCGCTCCTGCTTTCTCGCCTACGTCACCCACGCCGCAGATGAGGAACAGGTACGCACATGGCTTGCTGCGCTGAAAAAGGAACACTACGACGCACGTCATACCCCCTATGCCATGGTGTTTGGCGCAGCTGCTGATCGGCAGCGCTCGAGCGACGACGGCGAGCCGGGCGGCACGGCCGGCAGCCCCATCCTCGATGCGATCAAAGGGCGCGGCATCACGGACGCCGCCGTTGCCGTCGTCCGCTACTTCGGCGGGATCAAGCTCGGCGCGGGCGGGCTCATCCGCGCCTATGCACACGCGGCAGGTCTTGGGCTCGATGCAGCGCCGAAAGTACATATGACCCGCCTCACAATGCTGTCCGTCACAATAGACTACGGGCTGCTCGCTGCAGTCGAGCGTTATGTGCGGGATGCAGAGCTGCAGAAGGGAGAGACATCCTATACGGATGTCGTCACCCTTTCCCTCTTTGTTCCGCCCGATGACATTGCACGGCACAAAGCGGCGCTGGCCGACTGCACGGCAGGGTGCGCCGTGTATCAAGAGTGCGGTACGAAGTATGTAGGAATACCTTGCTGACGTAAAATCCCCGCAAAAAAGGGCTGCGGCACATTCATTTCGTGCAGCAGCCTTTATTCACTCAATATTACAAATCTCCACACCGCAGTTCTCGCAGTGGATTGTTTTTTTCAGATAGTCAATATCCTTAATCAGGATCAGGTGCCCGCGCATATCGATCACGCCGCTTTTTCTGAGTTCGGCAAGCATCCGATTGAGACTCTCACGTGCTGATGCAGAATAATTCGCAAGCTCCTGATTGGTAAGCGGCACGGAGATCAGAACCCCCTCATCCGTCTCCATCCCATAGCTGTTTGCCAGGCGTATCAGAGTCGAACAGAGCGCGCCCTTCTTGCCGTAGAGCACGAGATCACGGAACTTAAGATGCTGCTTGCGCATGTGCATCCCAATGAGCTTCAGCAGAGCAACCGCGAGAGGCGGATTCTTTTCGAGATACGCCTCCAGTACGGGGAACTCAATTGCATAGACCTCGGCGGCACTGCGCGCAATCGCACTGAAGAGATAGGTCGGCTTCTCCTCGTAGATCGGCAGTTCCCCGACGAGACTTCCTGTTGTCGCCAGCCGCAGCGCAAGCACACGCCCTGATGCGCCGTATTTGACAACAAAGATATGTCCCGAGCGCACAATATAGAAATAGTGCGCCGGTGCACCCTCACGATAGAGAAACGCCCCATCGTGCAGCGAAACTACCTTGCCCGGAATCGATGCAAGTTCTTGAATGAGCGCCTCCTTATCCACTCCGTTCCCCCCCTCCTGTGATACGAAGTAACATTATAATTTATCCTATCGAAAAAACAGAAAAGTTCATGTGATATTCGTCACATACAAGGTAATTTTTTTTCACTATAATTTCATTTATTAATACGATATATAAGGGAGAGATGGAAATGGAAAATAAGGACATTCTCGCCGTCCTTGGCGAGAATCCAACACGCCGAGAAATTCTCGAGCATTGGGACCCTGAAAATGAGGTGTTCTGGAAACGCTGGGGCGAACGCATCGCCAAGCAGAACCTCTATACTTCCACATGGGCGCTGACCCTCGCCTTCGTTGCGTGGACAATGTGGGCGACAATCGCCGCCCAGCTCAACCACATTGGCTTTCACTTTACGGACAATGAGATCTTTACCCTCGCAGCCCTGCCGGGGCTTGTCGGGGCGACGGGGCGTCTCGTTTACACCTATCTCCCCGCCATGCTCGGCGGACGCAATTGGACGCTGATCTCGACCGCGCTGCTCCTCATCCCGCTCATTGGTCTTGGGAATGCACTCACAGACACCGCGACGACCTATGACACCTTCGTCCTTCTCGTCGCGGGCATCGGCATCGCAGGCGCAAACTTCTCATCCTCGATGGCGAACATCGGCTTCTTCTTCCCGAAGTCGCAGAAAGGGCTTGCTCTCGGCATCAACGCCGGCATTGGCAACCTCGGTGTCTCGCTCATCTACTTGACCGCCCCCATGCTCCTCGGCATGAGCTTTGGAGGACTCTTCGGCGCACCGCTCCTCAATGAGGCAGGCAAAGAGATCTACATTCAGAATGTCTGCTACTTCTGGGCGATTCCGACCGCTCTGACCCTGATCCTCGTCTGGATGTTCATGGACAACCTGCCCATCCCAAAGCAGAGTCCGCGCAGCATGATGTCCATCTTTGGCAATAAACATACGTGGCTCATTACCGTGATCTACACCTGTGGCTTCGGTTCGTTCATCGGCTACTCTGCTGCGCTTGCACTTCTTGTCAATCGCGAGTTCCCCGAGGTTTCCTTTGCCTATGCTGCATTCCTCGGACCGTTCATCGGTGCGGGCGTGCGCCCCATCGGCGGTTGGGTAGCAGACAAGGTCAACAGCGGCTCACAGGTCACATTCTACTCGCTGCTCCTCATGCTTATCGCCTGTATTGCCACCGTTATGGGTATTCAGGCACATAACTTTGCGCTCTTCTTTGGCGCGTTCCTTGTGCTCTTCTTCTCGACCGGCTTCATCAACGCCGCATCCTTCCGCATGATCCCGTTTGTCTTTGACAGTCCTGTACACGCCTCACTCGTCACAGGCTTTACGGCAGCGATCGCGGCATACGGCGCATTCTTCATCCCGAAACTCTTTGGACTCTCATACGCGACGCAGGGCAGTGTCATCCCCGCGTTTTACTTTCTCATCGGCTTCACCGTGCTGACCATCTTCATCACTTGGTTCTTCTACGCACGCAAGGGCTCCGGCATTAAGTGCTAATCGACGGTAAGCAAAGAGGCTGCTCTCAAAAGGGCAGCTTTTTCATTTGGAAAAACGATATGCCGTTCACATCCTTCATTTCACCCAAACAGCGAACTATGGTATAATGGGTGGAGAATAGGGAGGTTATAGGGGGAATCATGGAAATCGAAACAATCAAAAATGCATCGCAGGACAGCAATAAAATGCTGAACCACAAGATGAAGGTTCTGCTCGACATCGGACAGACACTGATGGAGAACGGCGCGGACTGCGCGCGCATCGTGCGTGATATGCGGCGCGCGGCAGTGCATCTGCGCATCCCTGCCGAACAGATCCAGTCGCATGTCACCTATACGACACTCATGCTCTGCGTCAGCGACGGGGAACGCTCCTTCACGCAGTTCCGCAAATGTCTGAAGCACGGGGTCAACCTTGCCGTCCTCGCTGCCGTCAGCAAGCTCACCTGGCGCATCCTGCGCGGCAACACACCGCTTGCGCCGATCGAAAATGCAATCAACCGCATTCGTGAACGCCCCCTCTGCTATCCCGACTGGATCATCGCGCTTGGTGCCGCCGTCGGTTCGGGCGGTTCATGCAAGCTCTTCGGTGGAAGCTGGCTTGAGGCGCTCGTCGCCACCATCGCGGCTCTTATGGGATTTATTGCTCACCGTATGAGCACAAAGTACGCATTCAATCCCTATGCCTGTGCCATGATTACGGGCTTTGTTGCGACGGTCGCGGCGTGGATCATCCCCGCCGCACTTGGTCTTCCGATCATGTGGTACGCACTCGTTGCCTGCACCATCTTTCTCATGCCCGGCTTCCCATCCATCAATGCGGCAAGTGACACGCTGAACCGCTTCACCACCTCCGGCATGACGCGCGCGATGGACACCATGCTCATCATCGGCGGCATGACGTTCGGCATCGCCTTTGCCATCCTCGTTGCAGGGGTTCACAACATCTCCGACGTGCACATCCAGCCGACAGACACCTATCTCAATCAGGCGATCGCGGCAATCCTTGCTGCGGGCGGCTTCTCCGTCATGTTCAACACGCCGAAGAAGCTGCTCGCCGTCGTCGCCCTCGAAGGCATTGTCACCATGCTCATCCGCAACGTCATCATGCTCGAGTTCGGACTGCCGCAGGCGATCGGCTCCTTTGTCGCGGCCGCCGTCGTCGGCATCGCAGCGCTGAAGATCATCCACATCGTCCATACGCCGAACACCCTGCTCATCATTCCGCCCGTCATTCCGCTCATCCCCTGCGTTCTCCTTTACCGGCTTCTCTTCGCCGTCCTGCACATTCATACCATCTCCGCCGGGGAGCTCTTGGATGCTCTGCGCTTTGGCGTCGACGGCATGACCATCATCCTCGCCGTCGTCGTCGGCGTCTCCATTCCGAACATCTTTATCCAAAAACGTATCGAGGCACAGCAGCAGCGTGAGATCGATGCCATTATTGCAGCACGAGCCGATACGTAAGTATTTTCTATAACCGCCGCATGGCGGTTTTTTATTGGCATAACACCTCCTTTCTTTTACATATATATCATTTATGATATAATAAACGTGGCAAGAACATAGGAAGGTGGACTGCATGCTCATGAATACTGCACAAATCAAAAAAGCCTCAGCGGATGACAACCGGACACTCAACCACAAAATGAAGATCCTGCTCGATATTGGACAGGCGCTCATGGAAAGCGGTGCAGACTGTACACGCATCATACGGGATATGCGGCGTGCTGCAGCACACTTGCGCATTCCTTCCGATCAACTCCAGTCCCACGTTACCTATACGACACTCATGCTGAATATCACAGATGGAGAACGCTCCCTCACACAATTCCGCAAGTGCATGAAACACGGCGTGAATCTCGCAGTGATTGAAGCCATCAGCAAACTGACATGGCGTATCCTGCGTGACAACACGCCTATAAACGCCATCGAAAACGCCGTCACCCGCATCCGACATCGTCCGCGCAGCTATCCGACATGGGCTGCGGCTCTTGGTGCTGCAATTGCTTCAGGCGCATCGTGCTCGCTTTTTGGAGGAAGTCTGTCAGAAGCACTCATCGCAACCATCGCGGCACTCGCGGGATTCATCGCCCACCGCCTCAGCATCAGCAATGAATTCAATCCCTATGCCTGCTCCATGATCGCTGCCTTTGTCTCCACCATCTTCGCGTGGTTCATCCCGCTTATTCTCGGCTTCCCGACCATGTGGTATGCGCTTGTTTCCTGCACCATCTTCCTCATCCCCGGGTTCCCAATCGTCAACTCCACTAGCGATGTCATCAATCGCTTTATCTCCTCCGGCATGACACGCGCGATAGATACCATACTCATTATCGGCGGTATGACCTTCGGCATTGCCTTTGCCATCCTATTCACAGGCATCGAGAACATCTCCGATGTCCAGATTCGACCGACCGATGCCTACCTCGGTCAGGCACTTGCCGCAGCGCTTGCCGCAGGTGGTTTTTCCATCATCTTCAACACACCGAAAAAGCTGCTCGCTCTTGTCGCTCTTGAGGGAATACTCACGATGCTCATCCGCAACGTCCTCATGAACGAATTTGGTTTATCACAGGCGATTGGCTCCTTCGCTGCCGCTGCCGTTGTCGGCATTTCCGCACTCAAGGTCATCCACATCGTCCACACGCCGAACACACTGCTCATCATTCCTCCCATCATTCCTCTCGTGCCCGGTGTCCTGCTCTATCGCCTTCTCTTCGCCATCCTCCACATTCAGACAATCTCCGCGGAGGAACTACTGCAGGCGCTGCGCTTCGGCGTTGACGGCATGACCATCATCCTCGCCATCGTCATCGGTGTCTCCATCCCCAACATATTCATCCAAAGCCGTATCGAAATGCAGCAGCAACGTGAAATAAATGCCATCATCGTCCGCCGTGAGGCAGAAAGATAAAAAAAGACAAAACACCATCCGTACGGGAAGTTTGTTCGGATGGTATTTTGTCTATTGTATACATGTCAATGTTATAGAATCATAATTTCTATAAATATTATAAATACGTGTATTTGCTTGTTTTCTCTAGTGTTGTGCGAGCCAACATGCATATTGGTCCCCCAAAAATTACTTTTACTACTTGACAAAAGTGTCTGAATTATATTAAAATCCCAAATAGGGTATACCTTTAGAACTCCCCTAGCCGTTTCAAACCTTCTGTATTTTTATCTATCTGTAGTAGGAGGAAAAAAACATGATTGTTGGCGTTTCGAAGGAAATCAAGAACAATGAGTTCCGCGTCGGTATGACTCCCTCGGGTGTCGAGGCGATGCGCCGTGCTGGTCACACGGTCCTGATCGAAGAGGGTGCCGGCGTTGGCAGCGGCTTCACGGATGCCGATTACAAGGCTGTTGGCGCTGAGATTCTCTCGGACAAGAAGGCTCTGTTTGATCGTTCGGAAATGATTGTTAAGGTAAAAGAGCCGCTTGAATCCGAGTATGACCTCTTCCATGAGGGGCAGATTCTCTTCACCTACCTCCATCTCGCAGCTGAACCCGCTCTGACGGAGGCTCTCCTCAAGAAGAAGGTTGTCGGCATTGCCTATGAGACCGTTCTCGGCAAGAGCGGCCGCGGACTTCCCCTGCTTGCTCCGATGAGCGAAATCGCAGGTCGTATGTCCGTCCAGATCGGTGCACAGTTCCTTGAGAGCCGCTATGGCGGCAGCGGCGTCCTGCTCGGCGGCATCGCAGGTGTTGCAGCGGGTCAGGTCGTCATCATCGGCGGCGGCAACGTCGGCACGAATGCAGCGAAGATCGCTGTCGGGCTCGGCGCACGCGTCACGATTATTGACCTCTCGATCGAGCGTCTGCGTTATCTCGATGAGATCTTCGGCGGTCGTGTCGTCACGGAGTACTCCTCGAGCTACAACATTGCAAAGTGGGTCAAGGAAGCAGACCTCCTCATCGGCTCGGTTCTCGTTCCGGGCGGTCGTACGCCGACACTCGTCACCGAGGACATGATCAAGACCATGAAGAAGGGTTCCGTCGTCGTCGACGTTGCCATCGACCAGGGCGGTTCGATCCAGACCTGCGACCACTGCACGACGCATGAGAATCCGACATTCGAGAAGCACGGCGTTGTCCACTACTCCGTCGCGAACATCCCGGGTGCCGTTTCCCGCACCTCCACGCTCGGCATCACGAACGCAACCATCGAGTATGCTCTTGCGCTCGCAAACAAGGGCTACAAGGCAGCGCTCAAGGAGGTCCCCGGATTCAAGTCCGGTCTCAACACCATCGACGGACATCTCACGAACGAGCCCGTTTCCAAGGCTCTGAACATTCCGTTCAAGTCCATCGATGAGGTCCTTGGGTAATTCTTTTCTCTGACTGCTGAGGGGCTGTTTCACTCCCATATGCTTCCCATATGTGCTGTGAAACAGCCCCTTTCTTAGGGAAGCACTGATAAATTCAGCTTATCAGCGATTCCTTAGATAAAAACTGAAAAGAAAGGCTTGGAGGTCTTTGTATGTTTTTTAAGAAGAAAACACTGGAGGACTTCAGTGCACAGCGCGAAGGCAGCGGAATGCTCCGCACGCTGAGCACTCTTGACCTTACCTTCCTGGGCATCGGCGGCATCATCGGCTCTGGCGTGTTCGTTCTGACCGGTATCGGGGCTGCACGGTATGCCGGTCCCGGTATTGTATTATCGTTCATTGCCGCAGGTCTTCTCTGTATGCTGGTGGGACTTGCCTATGCGGAGCTCGCATCGCTCATCCCCGCAGCGGGCAGCGCGTATGCTTATACATTCGCATCGCTCGGTGAGGGCATGGCGTTCCTCTGCGGATGGTCGCTGATCATCGGCTACATCGTTACCGCAAGTGCGGTTGCCGTCGGTTTCTCCGCCTACTTCTCAGGAATGATGGCGTCCCTCGGGATGGAGATACCGAAGGCACTCCTCACAACGGCGCCCGAGGGTGGCATCATCAACCTCCCCGCTGTCATCATTACCATGCTCATCGGCGTCATCCTCGCACACGGCACGAAGGAGAGCTCGCGTCTCAACACGATCCTCATCTCGCTCACCCTGTGCGCAATCGTCGCTTTCGTTGTTGTCACGTCCCCCCATATGGACATGGCAAAGAATATGGATCCGTTCCTGCCCTTCGGCGCCGGCGGCATCATGACGGGCGCTGCGGTCGTGTTCTTCTCCTTCATGGGCTTCGATACGGTTGCAACCTCTGCTGAGGAGTGCAAGACGCCGGAGAAGAGCCTCCCGATCGGCATTATCGCATCGGTCTTTGTCTGCCTCTGCATCTATTCGGTCGTGGCATTCGTCCTCACGGGCACAGTCAACTACACGGATCTCGATCGCGCAGATCCGGTGGCATACTGCCTCCGTCTCATCGGCTACACAGGACTGGCAAACCTCGTCACCGTCGGCATCCTCTTCGGTATGATCACGACGCTGATCGTCTACATCTTCGGTCAGGCGCGCGTCTTCTATGCGATGTCGCGTGACGGCTTCCTGCCCAAGGCAATGGCGAACATCCATCCGAAATACGGCACGCCGTACTTCATCACTCTCGTTGGCTCCGTTATCATTGCCTTCATTGCCGGCTGTGTCCCGATGCTCTACATCGTCGAGCTTGCGAATACCGGTGTTCTTGCAGCATTCTTCATCGTCTTTGTCGGTCTGATTGCTCTGCGCCGCAACTCCCCTGAGTTGCCGCGTACGTTCACCTTCCCGCTGCTCTACATCCTCGCTCCGATCGGTATGGCAGTCTGCCTCTACCTCATCTGGGCGCTCTCCCTCGTGACGAACATCACGTTCATCGTCCTGATGATCCTCGGTTTCTTCTTCTACAACAGTTATGCGCCTTCGCATCGCTGTTGGGAAAGAAAATAATCGGCAAATGCCATAAACAGCTTGACAGCCCGTCCATGTGGACGGGCTGTTTCCATCTGCAAGCCATACGAAATATCTTGGACAAAGAAAAATATTGCGTAAATGGATGCGATGCGCTAAAATGACATGGTTAAACAGACAACAAGGGAACCACTGATAATTCGAAAGGAAGTGCCCTATGCCCAGTCGTGCGGCGTGGGTCGAGATCGATCTCGGAGCGATTGCCCACAACTATAAAGAGATTCGCAGATATACGCGAAAAGATGCAAAACTCTGTGCTGTCGTGAAGGCGGATGCGTACGGACACGGCGCAATTGCCGTTGCGCGCAAGGCAATTGCTGCAGGTGCGGAGTATCTGGCGGTCGCCACGATCTCTGAGGCACTGAAACTGCGTGAGGCGGGATTCACAGCACCTCTCCTCATCCTCGGTCTGACGAAGCCGGACAGTTCCTTTGACATCGTCGACGCCGATCTCACGCAGACCGTCTGCCGTCTCGATCTCGTGCAGGCGCTCTCAGCAGAGGCAGTTACGCAGGGAAAGCGCGTCAAGGTTCATCTTGCGATCGACACGGGGCTGGGGCGCATCGGCGTCCATCCTTCCGAAGCTGCCTCCTTTGCAAAGGAGATTGCTGCACTGCCCGGAATTGAAATCGAGGGGATCTTCTCTCACTTTGCAATTGCCGATATCGAGGACAAAACATTCTCTTGGGAGCAGATTCGTCTCTTTCAGGAGGCATATGAATCCATCGAGGCGGCGGGCATTCACATCCCGATTCGCCATATCGCCGAGTCGGCAGCGATCCTCGATCTGCCGGACGTGCACTTCGATATGGTACGCGCGGGCATTCTGCAATACGGACTGTGGCCGTCGGATGAGGTCACACGTCCGCTGAACCTGCGCCCCGCGATGAAGTTCTGCGCCCGCATTGTCTACATCAAGACGATTCCTCCGGGCACCTCCATCGGCTACGGACGCAACTTTATTGCGGAACGCGAGAGTCGCATTGCAACCATTTCGGTTGGCTATGCAGACGGTTATCTGCGTGCCTATGCGGGCGGCTATGTCGAGGTGCGCGGCAAACGTGCGCCAATTGCAGGGCGCATCTGCATGGATCAATGCATGATCGACATCACAGACATCCCGGACGCAAAACTCGGTGACATCGTGACGCTTTTCGGCTCGGAAACACTCACGGCAGATGATCTTGCACGCTGGGCAAACACGATCAGCTATGAGGTACTCTGCCTCGTATCAAAACATGTCTCGCGCATCTATATGGCCTGATATACAGATCCTGGGGCTGTTGCATGAAGTTTTCCAGCTTCGTGCAACAGCCTCTTTTTAGAGATTGAATGAACCAATGAACATTTTCCGCATGAGCTCCATCATTCCCATTTGTGAAATTCACCTATTTATGATAGAATGAAAATGTTTTGGGATGTTTCGGGAGGGCGTGTATGGACGGCAGAAAGAACACTCCGTGGATCGCCCTCGGAAATGCATTCGTGCTCGTCTCGGTCGCTGCCTTGACACTTGTCCTGACGGCGTTACTGCTTGCGCGGGCGGGAATGCCGTTCACAGAGGCATATACGGTGAGCATGATCGCCTGTATTGCAGGAACACTTGCCGTCTCACGCAAGGAAAGAACGCTCATTGCCCTCCCCTCACCTGCTATCACAGCATGGCTCGTCTACGAGGAAATCATCGCGCACGGTCTCTCGTGGCAGGAAGTGCTCGGCATTGCAGCCGTCATTTCCTTGATCGGAGCATTCCTCACACGCACAAAGTGCATCCATTCATTGACGGGTGCACTCCCACCGATTGTCCGTATAGGTCTTGTGCTGAGTCTTGGGGTTGCGATGTTCCTGACTGCGGCGCTCTATGCACGCATACTTCTGCCGTCGCCATGGGCGCTGACAATGGGCGGCACGCTCAGCGATCCCCTCACCTACTTTACGCTGATGGGCATTCTGCTGGTATTGCTCCTATGTGCACGAAACGTAAGTGCAGCTCTGCCGCTCGGCATGCTCGCAGTCGGAGTACTCACATGGGCAGAGGGCTTCTGGGAGATTCCCGCAGCGCCCTTTCTCGAACCCGAACTCAGTACAGCTGCATTCGCCCTAGTGCTCCCACAGTCCGATCTCCTGTCGGCTGCGGCACTCGGACTGACGCTGCTGCTCGCCCTGATGATCGAGAGCATGGCAGTGCTCACTGCACGGGGTGATGCGGCAGATCAGCAGCTCACATTTACGCGGCTCTTTGCCGTCAGCGGCTGCATGGGCTTTCTCGGCGCGTTTCCGCTGACGATCGCGCCGATCTCTGCCGCCCTCCCGGAGGGAGGAGAGGAGCATACGATTGCGGGCATTCCACTGACAGCACTGCTCTCTGCATTGCTTCTGCTCCTGCTCCTGCCCTGTGCAATACTCATGCAGGCGCTTGCGGATTTTCCCGCCGTTCCTGCAATCGCACTTGCCGTTATGGGGCTCCTTCTTCTCATGCGTGCTTTGTGCATGCTGAGAGATGTCCGGGAGTTTACCCTGCGTGAGAGCACCGTCATTGTCGTGTTCCTGCTTGCGGCATATGATATCAAAACGGGGCTGACGGCGGCACTTCTCATGTGGGTGTTGCTCACGGCATCTCGTGGCGAATACCGTCACATTTCCCACTCCACATGGGGACTGACAGCGTTGCTTGTCACTTTTTTCCTGCTGAAATGGATTCTTATAGAGGCTTTTCGCCTCTAAATATAAATTGGGAGGTTCATCTTTTGCGAAAGGTTACTATTCTGCGCGGCTCTCTTGCCGCAGCCCTTACGGGATGCTTCATTCTGACAATGACCGGCGGCGAGGCACGCCGCGCACACGATCCGAACACGACGACAAAGGTTCGCACCGAACGCGGTGCGCAGCCGGAGGAAAAAAAGGATTTCCGTATCCGCGTCGACGCACTCATCAAAGAGGCGGAGGCGGCAAATACGGTGACTGTGGAAAAGGCGAAAACACAGCCGCTCTTCAGCGTCCCTCAGACGCTCTCGGAATACGACACAGCGATCATTGGTACACCGCTCGCGAGTCAGGAGCAATGCGTAGACTATCTCCTCAGCGTGAATCCATATCCCGAAATCTCCGTGACACCGCGCGAGCTTGTTGCCTACTACTACGAGGAGGGTGAGCGCGAGGGCATCCGCCCCGATGTTGCCTTTGCGCAGGCACTCAAGGAAACGGGTTTCTTCCGCTACGGCGGCACGGTAACGCCCGATCAGAACAACTACTGCGGACTCGGCACGACAAGCGCAGAGGTGAAGGGAGCCTATTTTGCCACCTCGCAGATCGGTGTGCGTGCACACATCCAACATTTGCTCGCCTATGCATCGACGCGTGAGCCCATTACGCCCGTCGTCGATCCCAGATATAGCCTCGTACGGGGCGTCTACGGCACAAATACACTCGGAAACTGGCAGGATCTCAACGGACGTTGGGCAGTCCCCGGCGACTCGTATGGGCAGAGCATCCTGTCGATGTTCCGCGCAATCCTGCGCAAATAGAGAAGGAGAACCGAAAGATGATCACCGTCAACAATCTGAGCCTGCAATTCGGCAAGCGCGTCCTCTATAAGGACGTCAACCTGAAATTCACTTCCGGCAACTGCTACGGCATCATCGGTGCGAACGGCGCGGGAAAGTCCACCTTCCTCAAGCTCCTCTCGGGCGATATCGAGCCGACAGGGGGCATTGTAGACATCACACCGGGCGAACGCCTTGCCGTCCTGCAGCAGGATCACTATGCCTACGATGAAGTCGAGGTATTGCGTACGGTCATCATGGGACATCCGCGCCTCGTGGAGATCATGGATGAGAAGGATGCTCTCTACGAAAAGCCGGACTTCTCCGACGAGGACGGCATGCGCGCCTCAGAGCTTGAGGGGGAGTTCGCGGAACTCGACGGTTGGAACGCAGAAACCGAAGCAGCGCAGCTGCTCAACGGTCTCGGTGTGCCCGATGCAAAGCACAATCTCAAGATGAATGAGCTCTCCCCCGCGGAGAAGGTGCGTGTTCTCCTCGCCCAGGCGCTCTTCGGCTCACCTGATATTCTGCTCCTCGACGAGCCGACGAACCACCTCGATGTGACCTCGATCAACTGGCTTGAGAACTTCCTCGCGGACTTCCCAAACACGGTCATCGTCGTCTCGCATGACCGCCACTTCCTCAATCAGGTCTGTACCTACATCTGCGATGTGGACTTCGGCAAGATCTCCCTCTTTGCCGGCAATTACGACTTCTGGTACCAGTCCAGCCAGCTCGCGCTGCAGATGGCAAAGGACGCGAACAAGAAAAAAGAGGAGAAGATCAAGGAACTTCAGACCTTCATCCAGCGTTTCTCGGCAAATGCGTCGAAATCCCGTCAGGCGACCTCGCGCAAGAAACTCCTCGATCGCATTACCCTCGACGACATCAAACCGTCCACGCGCCGCTATCCATACATCGCCTTTACGCCGGATCGCGAGGCAGGCGATCAGCTCCTGACCGTTGAGGGACTCTCGAAGGAGATCGACGGACGCCAGCTCTTTAAGAATATCAGCTTTACGCTCAAGAAGGGCGATAAGGTCGCCTTTGTCGGGCCGAACGGCGCAGCAAAGACCATGCTGTTCAAGATCCTCATGGGTGAGGAGGAGCCAGACGAAGGCACCTTCAAGTGGGGTGTTACAACGACACAGACCTACCTCCCCTCCGATAACAACGCCTATTTCGACGGCGTTAAGCTGAACCTCGTCGACTGGCTGCGCCAGTACTCGAAGGATCCGGACGAGACCTTCGTGCGCGGCTTTCTCGGGCGTATGCTCTTCTCGGGCGAGGAGAGCCAGAAGCGCGCCGAGGTCCTCTCGGGCGGCGAGCGCGTGCGCTGTATGCTCTCGCGCATGATGCTCTCGGGCGCAAACGTCCTGATCTTTGATGAACCGACGGATCACCTCGACCTTGAGTCCATCACCGCACTGAACAACGGGCTCATGTCGTTCACCGGCACGATCCTCTTCGCCTCGCGCGACCACGAGTTTACGCAGACCGTCGCGAACCGCATCATCGAGATCACTCCCGTCGGCGTCGTCGACCGCATCTCCACCTATGACGAGTATCTCAGCAACGAGACCGTAAAGCAGCAGCTCGCAGAGAAGTATAAAGCTGCGGAATGATTTTTTGTAGTGAACAGATAGCCGCATGTTGCTCCTATCATCAGTGATTCCTTAGGCAAATAAGCGCGATCACTTGCGTAACGAGGCGTTCACGTGGAGCACATCGGCAAAAGTTCTATGCCATTCGGTCGGGAGGTGAGATCATGCTGGGGACACTATTACAAGGGACAGAGAACAAGAACGCCGCCCTGCGTCTGCGCGAGATCGTCACTGTCCTGCGCCGTCACGACATCGTGCATGGTCTGACCCCTGAGAAGCTGCGCGCGATCTTCGAGGATCTCGGTCCCACCTTTGTCAAGTTCGGGCAGATCATGAGCATGCGCCCCGACTTTCTCCCGACCGAGTACTGCGACGAACTCATGAAGCTGCAGACAGGCGCACGTCCGCTCCCCTTCCCCGTCATTCTCTCCATCGTGGAGCAGGAGTACAATAAGGAATGGAACAAGGTGTTCCGCATCATCGACAGCACGCCGCTCGGCTCGGCAAGCATTGCGCAGGCGCACCGTGCGACCCTCACCTCGGGTGAGGAGGTTGTCATCAAGGTGCAGCGTCCCGGCATCCACGAAGTCATGCGTATGGACCTCACGCTCATGAAGCGCGCCGCGACCATCATTCGCCTTGTCAACCGTGACAATAATGTCGTGGACTTCCGTACGCTCATGGACGAGATGTGGAACATCGCAAAGCAGGAGATGGACTTCCTCATCGAGGCGGGACATATCGAGGAGTTTGCCCATCTCAACCGCGAGAACCCGTTTATCTCCTGCCCGCGCGTGCTGCGTGACCTCTCCACCCAACACATCCTCGTCATGGAGTACATCGACGGCATCCCTCTCGATCAGACCGATGCCCTGCATGCAGCGGGCGTCAACGTCACGCAGATTGGGCGTCGCCTCGGTGAGAACTACGCGAAACAGATCATCGAGGATGGTTTCTTTCACGGCGACCCGCACCCCGGCAATATCCGCGTGCGGAATGGCACGATTGTCTGGCTCGACCTTGGCATGATGGGACGTCTCAGCAACCGAGACCGCACGGCACTGCGCCGTGCGATTTTGGCGCTTGCAACACATGACACCTTCGAGATGAAGGCTGCCGTCCTCGCGCTCGGCATTGTCAAGGGGCGCATCAACCACGCCCAGCTCTATCAGGACATTGACGTCATAATGGAACAGTACGGATCCCTCGATTTCACCGATGTGCACATGGGCGTCCTAACGAATCAAATCCTTGGCATCCTGCGTATGCACCACATTGGCTGTCCGAGCGGACTTGCCATGTTTGCACGCGGCGTTATGACGGTCGAAATTGTCATGCGACGCTGTGCCCCCGATGTCAGCTTCCTCGAGATTTTCGCGCGCAGTCTCTCCTTGGGGCTTGTGCAGGGCATGACATGGCGCGAAGGAATTGCAAAGGCACGGCAGGAGGGCATCATGCTCCTGCGCAAATCCGTTCAAATTCCCGAGCAGTTTGCCGATCTCCTCAAGATGACGCTTGGCGGTCAGGCGAAGCTCAACATCGATCTCACAGGATCGGAGGAGCCCGTTCAGCGCCTCGACAAGATGATCAACAAACTCATCATCGCTCTCCTATGCGCGGCACTCCTCATTGCCTCAAGCACCATCTGCACGACGGATATGAAGCCGCAAATCGGCGGCATCCCCTTTCTTGGCATCCTCGGCTATCTCATTGCATTCATACTAAGCCTGCGGCTCATCTGGGACATTCATAAGGGAGTGTAGCATATGCGTGGTATACGAGGCGCCATCACGGTCGGGCGCAATGACAAAGAAGAAATCTGGCAGGCGGCGCAGGAACTCGTCGGTGAACTGCTGCGCACAAATGATATTACCGCCGATGATATCGGTGCGGCGATCTTCAGCGTGACCGAGGATCTGACGGCGGCATTCCCGACGGCAGGCGTGCGCCGCATTGCGGGCTTTGACCTCGTTCCCCTCTTTGATGCGCGTCAATGCGCCATCGAGGGCAGTCTCCCGCGCTGCATCCGCGTCCTCCTTCTCGTCAATACAGATCTGGCGCAGTCGGCCATCCATCACGTCTACCTGCGCGCGGCGGCAAATCTCCGCCCCGATCTTGAGGGATAACGACACACAAAGAGGCTGTTGTACGAAGTAAGAAAACTTCGTACAACAGCCTCTTTGATGTCTGAAACTCTGCCAGTGCTGTACCCATCAACAGGCAGACGCCGATCACAACCAAACCGCTGAGAACTGAGTGAATGATGTTGCCGCGTGCAGCCGCAACGATCATTGCGACAAAGAACGGGATCGTTGCCAGATCGCCGAAGGGCAGCATATTGTTCCCCGGCAGAATGACGGCGAGCAGCAGCGTCAGCGGAACGAGGATGAGTGCAGTCGCGATGACGGCAGGATGCCCCGTCGTCACAGCGGCGTCAAGACCGATGTAGAGCTTGGAGTTCTCGGAGTCCTCACCAAAGCGCTTCTGAAGGAAGTTGCGCGCTGCCTCGGAAATGGGAATCAGCCCTTCCATGAGGAGCTTCACCATGCGCGGCATGAGCACCATGACACCCGCCATCGCCATGCCGACCTGAATCGTTTTTCCTATATCATAGCCGGCAAGAGCGCCAAGAATACATCCGAGAATCAAGCCCATAAAGATCGGCTCGCCGAAGATTCCGAAGCGCTTCTGGATCGTCTCGGGATCAGCCTTGAGATCCTTGATGACAGGAATCTTCTGAATGAGCCATATGAGCGGGATACCAATGAGGGAGTTCGCCATTGTCGAGCCGGTCGGGACGGAAACACCCGGCAGGTCATAGTATTTCTCCATGTAGGGTGCCGTCCAGTCCGCAAGCTTCAGCATGGCAATCTCAAAGAGCACCGCTGCCAGAATGGCAAGCGGAATGCTGCCGTTGATCGCATACACACATGCGCCGCAGAACGTAAAATGCCAGTAGTTCCAGATATCGACGTCCATCGTCTTGGTCGTCTTCGTAATGAGCATGATGAAGTTGACAAGGAGGCCGATGGGCAACATGATTGCCGCAATCGGAGAAGCCCACGCAAGACTTGCAGAGCCCGGCCAGCCGATGTCAATGATCGTGAGATTGATGCCGAAGCGCGCAACCATGGCCTGTGCCGCGGGACCGAGATTATCGACGAGCAGTGCGACGACGAGACCGATTCCGACAAAGCCGACGCCGATGGTAAGTCCGGAACGAAATGATTTCGCAGGGCCAAGACCGAAACCAAGACCGATAAAGAAGATGAAAACCGGCAGGATGACTGTGGGACCAAGTGCCAAAAATGCCTGCACCAGTGGAGTCAAAGTTTCCATGAAATATTCCTCCTTCTTTGGACGCAGAGATGAACAAGCCCCTGCTACACCCGTGCGCCCGAACAGACCGTCTTTGTACTATTTTTGAAGCTCGGCGAGAATCTCCGCCTTCGTCTTGTCGAGACCCATTCCTGTGAGGAAGGGGCGTCCATTGATGACTGGAAATTTGTACTGATCCTTATCCACGACTGTCGTCGTGATGAGCAGATCCGCGCGATCCGCGTAGCTCGGTACTTCCATGATCTTGCACTGGATGATCTCGATCTGGATTCCGTTGTCCTTCGCCAGACTCTCAAGTGCGGTGTTCACGACCGTCGATGTGGCAATGCCCGTTCCACATGCGACCAATACGACCTTCTTTTCATTTGCCATGATGCTCACTCTCTTTCTGCAGTCAATATAATCACTCTTCTACCTTCGATAAACGCTCTTTGACGAACGTACAGATCTCCTGCGCCGATTCACCCGTTTTTACGAGCTTCAACGCATCTGCATCCTGCAAAATCCCCATCAAGTTTTGCAGAAGGGTCAGCTGTGCGTGTGCCTCCTTCATCGCCAGCATGAAGATGCAGTCCACGGAAACCGTCTCCGTATCGTCGCCCATGACGATGAAATCCACCGGCTTCTTGAGACGCGCGATGCAGACCGCAGGTGTATTTACATGCTCCACATCCGTATGCGGAATTGCGACGCCGCCCATTACCGTCGGCAGACCTGTTGCAAAGACCTTCTCTCGCGCGACAACCGCATCTGCATAACTGTCCTTTACATAGCCCTGCTCATGCAGTCGCTGTGCCGCCTGACGCAGCAGATCGAAATTGTCCTCTGCCTCTACGTCTAAGAGCACAAGGTCCTCACTGAGTGCAACATCCATGATCTCCCCTCCTTTCGACGTATCCTTCAGAAGCAAATTCATTATACCGAGCAGCAAATTCCCCTCATAGGCATATCTCTTTCCTGAAATATTCCTGAAAAGAGGAAATATTAGAAAGGCTTTCCGTTTTCCATTTCCGCAATGATCCATCTGGATGACATCCAATGCGGCAATAAAAAAGGGCGGTCATAAGACCGCCGTGAACTCCTCGAGAAATCTCTCATAGGATTTATGTTTGAGCAGGGATTCCAATCCATGATGTTCTTTGATAAACTCGTAGAGTTTGAGAAAGAGCTTCTCCCAAAGAGCTGCTTTCGTCTGCTCAATATTGAGCAGAAAGACGACACGCACGGGGAAATCCTCCCAATGCACCGGATCTTTTAGGATGAGCACGGAAATATTCGAAACGACACATTCCGTAGAGATCGCATGCGGTATTGCAGCAAAATTTCCAATACTCGTCGAGGACATACGTTCGCGTTCAAATACGGAACTCTTTCCTTCTGCATCCATCCATCCATTTGCAACCGCTTCATCCGTGAGAAACTCCAAGCACTCTTCGCGTGTACGGAATTCCCGATCCACATAGAAGCCCTCTTCACGAAAGAATTGCCGAACGATCTCCGCATCTAGAACATCCTGCTTTTGGAACATGACGCGCCGAATCTTCTCAATATCATCCGTGCGCAGCATATGATTCACACGGATGATCTTCGGTGCGTCCATCGTAAGCGGAACGGTGGAGATAACATAGTCCGCCTCCTCCACCATCTCTGCCGTCAGCTTGTATGCGGGAAGAACACTGATGACGTGGATGCTGCCGCGAAAATGCTCTTTCAGCTTTGCCTTCATGAGGACGGAGACGCCAAGACCTGCCGAACACACGACATAGACATTCTTCGGATGTTCCTCCTCGGCCATACTGTTCCGACTCATCGAAGCACCAAAATGCAGGGCAATGTAGCCGATCTCATTCTCGTTAAACTCAATATGGTCGATTTCACGTACCATCTTTGCCGCATATACGGCAATCTGAAAGGCAAGGGGGTAATCCTGCTTGACCGAACTGAGCAGTTCATTGCGGATGTTGACACGAAATTTCACCCGTGCAATCGCAATGCGCAGGTGAAGCATGAGACCATCCTTTAGGTACTCATCTGCCGTAAAATCAAGCCCAAACTTCTTATCTACAGCAACGAGAACCTTTTCGACAAGCTCCTTCACATGGGCATCATTGACGGTACTGCCGATATCCAGCAGCTTCTTGCCCGTCAGAAGGCACTGTGTGATATAGAACACCTCGCTGTATGGGATGTCCATGCCGGTATAACGAAAGATTTCGTTTGCAACCTCTTTCGCCGCACTGTACTCAAAGGTTTCCTCCAGCTTCTGCGCCATACTGGTACGGCATTCGATTGTGTACTCCATAGTGGATCTTTGAATGGCAAGTGCTGTCTGTACGGCGAGATCATGACGCGCTGTATCCGTCAACTGGAGATTGCGGATGCTCGCCGTCTGCGACAAAATCTTGTCCATTGCTTCACAGCTGATCTTGTCAAACAGCAGACTTCGCACCCTTTCATCCCGCACTTCATGCAGATAGTCCACGATAAAGCTGCGCAGATCTCCCTCCGCCCCCTCGATGCGCAGACCTTCCGTCTTATACAACACAACCTTGATATCATACTCCGCAAAGCGTTCCCGCGTCGTACTCAGGTAGTTTTTGATGGTCGAGAGCCCAACATACATCTCATCGGCAAGCGTCATCTGCGTAACGGATGTATCCTGCAGCAGGCACTCCAGAAAGCGACTGATGATATAGTTCTGCTGCTCACCTGCACTCGTCAGACCGACGGATTTTCCCTTTCCGTCCACAATGCGCAGCAGATTTTCCGCAGTCTCCTCTCGCTGTAGTTTATAGCCGCGATTGGGCGCAGCGAGAATCTGACACTGCTGATCTGCGAGCATCTCCTGCAGCGATTTGATATCTGAGCGAATCGTTCGAGAGGAGACAGCCAGTCGACGGGCAAGCTCCATGCCGGTCATGCCTTCCGGATTCTTGAGCAGCATTTCTAAAATCTTTTTACACCGTTCCTGCTTCTGCATCGCCATCCCTCCCGCAAATAGGATAATGTAAATAAATTAATTATAGAATCTCTCTGCGGGACTTCATAGATTGATTTACTTCCTTAAATTACGGAAATCCGCTCATACTCTTCCGCATTCCCCTCTCTGAAACAAATTCATCTCCACCGGAAAATGAACAAGGCGTGAAAGCCTGACATACGAAAAGCGCCACCGTTTTTCACAGCGACGCTTTTTGTTATGGTGAACAGATTTATCGATTCACAGGCTTATGTCGATTCCGCACACTGCCCGCATGTTCGTTGCACATGCGCTCCCATGCCTCTTCCGGAATATCGCTGACCGCACCGATTGATTTCGCCAGAGAATAGATCTTCATGACCTCCTCCCCCGCCTCGAGAATCGCAACCGCCGCTTCCAGCGTCGGTCCTACCGTGAGGCACCCGTGATTTGCCAAAAGCACGAGATCACGGTTCGCCATCGCGTCCTCGATGCCAGCCGCAATCGCAGCAGTTCCCGGCTGCCCGTACGGCAGACAGGGGATATCCTCGAACAGGAGTCCAAACGTCGTCGAACAGCGCAGGCGAACGTGCTGATTGCAAAACGCAAACGCCGTGAGATACGGCGCATGTGTATGCACTGCCGCATTACAATCGGGACGCGCACGCAGCGCCGCCTGATGCAGAAGGTACTCACTGGAATACTTACAATTCCCGCCGATCTGCGTGTCCCCATCCATCACAGCGATCATCTCCGGCGTGAGCAGGGATTTTCTCTTGCCCGAGGGCGTGATGTAGAGTTTTCCCGTCTCTCGGTCAAGTATGGAGATATTGCCCTCCAGAGAGTTGACTAGCCCCTTCTCATCCAGAAGCTTTGCGTAAAATACAACCTCTTCTTCTTTCGTCATGAGATCACCCCATAATATTCACTTTAACAAATATAATATGATACATTCTGATATTGTCAAGAACAGTTGACAAATTTCTCACAAGGGGACGAATGTTTAAGTGGTTGCGGCAATGCAGGCACCGGACTTCTTCAACAAGTTGCTCAGTTCTTTGATATCACTGCGTACCGTTCTCGTACTGACGCCAAGCACTTGCGCGAGGTAATGGCTCGTGACGAGATTTGTTTTCTCGTGGAAAATTTTTAACAGCGAGATGACACGTCGATTTTGAACCTTCATATGCTCACCTCCTGACATTTTTATTATAAACAGAATACTCCCTTATTTCCAGTTCGACATTTTCCACAAAATGCGGAAATAGATAACACAAGGTGAAGCCGCAGAGGCACTCCGAAGCAATCCTCTTCTTTCCGCATAGAAAAAGCGCAGAAGCTTATGCCTCTGCGCTTTTTCTATCATGAATCGTATAAGGTTTTAGGTTCTGGTTTTCTCGTAGTCCATTATTTTCGTCACGCGGTTCGCATACTTTCCGCCAAGCGGCTCTGATGCCAACCAGACCTTTGTGATTTCCCACGCCATCTGGTTTGCAATGACACGGGCACCTAGGCAAAGAATATTTGCCGCATTGTGCTCCCGTGTCATCTGTGCGGAGAAGAGATCCGAAACCAAGGAAGCACGGATGCCGTTGACCTTGTTGGCCGACATCGACATGCCGATGCCCGTGCCGCAGATCAAGATGCCAAGTTTATCCTGTGCCGCAGCGACTTCCTCCCCCACAGTGACCGCATAGTCATGCGAGTCTACGGATTCCTCACTGTCTGTTCCCTTGTCAACAATCGTATATCCCTCTTCTTGAAGTTTTTCTTTGAGGAACTCCTTCATGCTCCAACCTGCATGATCTGCCCCCATAACAATCATCGGCTTCACTCACAGTCCCTCCTCACGTCATTCTCTTTTCAGCGCTGACGCATCCACGCGGGAATATCGATGATATCCGTACCGCCAGGGCCCGCATTTGGCTCGACGACGTTCATGCGGCGATTGTTCACTGCATTGCTCCCCGTATTCGGCGGAACGATCGCCGCAGCGGGACGCGCCTGTGCCTGCGGCTGTGCAGTGGGCTTCGGTGCAATAGACGCCGCGCCGCCCATCCCCGGCATCGAGATCCAGTCTGCCGTGAACCCCGTATCGGACGCTGAAGATGAGGCGGCAGATGTGTCGTTCTCCGTCAGACCAAAGCCCGTCGCAACGACGGTGACGCGCACGCTGTCCTCAAGGTTCTCGTCCACACCGATGCCCCAGATGATATTCGCCTGACGTCCGTTCGTCGCATTCATGATGACGCTGTTCAGCCACTCGGATGCCTCGTTGACCTCGAACATGCTGAGTGTCTTGGAGCCCGTGAAGTTCATGATGACGGAGGTTGCACCCTCGATGCTCGTCTCGAGCAACGGCGACTCGATCGCTGCCTTTGCTGCTGCAACGGACGCCCCCTCGCCGCGCGCCTCGCCAATGCCCATAATCGCCGCACCGCCGTTCGCCATTGTTGTCTGAACGTCTGCGAAATCGAGATTGACGACGCCCTGATTCGTGATGAGGTCGGTGATGCCCTTGACGCCCTGCCAGAGCACATTGTCCACCTTGCTGAACGCCTCTGTGACGGGCGTGCTCTTGTCGATGATCTTCATAAGGCGATCGTTCGGAATGGTGATGATGGTATCGACGTGCTGCTGCAGATTCGTGATGCCGGAGTCCGCGTTGCGTGCACGCGTCATCCCCTCATAGGAGAAGGGGCGTGTAACCACGGCAACCGTCAATGCGCCGAGTTCACGCGCACACTCCGCAACGACAGGCGCTGCACCCGTGCCCGTACCGCCGCCCATGCCTGCGGTGATGAACACCATGTCCGCGCCGCGCAGCGCCTCGACGATCTTCTCGCGGCTCTCGGTCGCTGCCGCCTCACCAATCTCGGGACGTGCACCGGCACCGAGTCCGCGCGTACGCTTCTCACCGATCTGAATGCGCAGAGCTGCCTTCGACTGCAAAAGCGCCTGTGCGTCTGTATTGATTGCAACAAATTCGACGCCCTGCAGACCGGAATCGATCATATTGTTTACTGCATTACCGCCGCCGCCGCCTACACCGACAACGATGATCTTTGCAAGTTCTTCAAAGTTATCATCCATTTCGAACACAGCTTCAGCCTCCATATTATATCTGTATTATATTCTTCTTTTCAATAAATAATAATTGTCGTTGCATATTTTACCATGAAACTTACTATTTTTCTATAGCGGAGAAAAATTTTAGCTGGCTCTGATAATACTACTGCGCGCCGTCCCGGTAGTCCTTGAGCAGAAAGCGGCGCAGGATGGCAAGGTTCTTGAAGATGCGGAAGCCGAACGCGAGCAGGGCGACGTAGTAGAGGTCGATGCCGAGGCGGTCGCCGATAAAGACGAGCGCCGCCGCCAGCAGCGTATTCGAGAAGAATCCTGTGACAAAGACATGCTTGTCAAAGCGCTCCGCAACCGCCGCACGCAGGCCGCCGAATGCGGCATCGAGCGCTGCGACAAGCGCGACGGAGAAAAGCTTCGAATACGCGAGCGGGATGACGATCGGACTGTTATAGCCGATGAGGAGGCCGATCGCAAGGCTGACAATAACGATGTAGATCATTTGCTTCCCTCCTCGCGCTCCGTGGTTTCGCGCGCATAGCTCTGGCGAATGCTCCCGCGGTAGGGCGGAATGTAGACATCATCGCTCACCTTGATATCGAGCTGGATGCCCCAGACGCTCAGTGTCTCGACAACACCGCCACGCATGCGCAGGGAGTTCTCAAGCGACTTCTTGTCCCCGATGGCGCGAATCTCGAAGGGAGCGGACGAGCGCACGTTGTTCACCGAGAGCGTCGGTCCCGCGCAGCGAATCTCTGAGATCCCCGTGAGGCGCTGTCCGTTGACAGAGATCGCCTCCGCACCCGCCGCGCGCAGTTCGTTGATGACGCGCAGGAGATCGTCGTCGTGGATGATATAGAGGTTTGGATTCTCCCCTGCTTTCACGGGTTTTGCGCTGTCATCCATGCGCACGATGACGCCCTCACCCTCAAGCGGAACGAGCGCGGCACGATAGCGCAGCATGTCCTGATCCTCTTTGTTCTCTACGTCGGCGGCGGCTGCCTGCATCTTGCGCAGCTCCTCACCGAGTTCGTCACGCTCGTGCTCGGTCTGGAGCAGGCGATCGGAGATCTCTTCGATGCGCTGCTGCGAGAGTGTCCCCTTCCCATCCTGCGCCGTGCGGAACTGCACGGCGATCATGAATCCGATCAATACGCAGACGAGTGCAATGAGCCAGCCGCCTTGCCAGAATTGTTTCATTTATTTTCCCTCTGTGGTTGTCTTATCCGCAAGTTTGATAAACGGTGCATCGTAGCTGAAATCAACGAACTCCACCGTATGACGCGTGGTCTTCTGATCCTGTAAGAAATCCTGTGTGAGTCCCGCCTTCTCCGGTATGCGCTCAAGATCACCGAGGCGGATGGGCAGCGCCGTCTTTGTATAGGCAACGACGGCGGTCGGCACTGTGATGTTGACTTCGGAAATCTGCCCGATGTCCGCCGGATCGATCTTCGCAAGGAACATAATGACCTTCCCAACGCGGGCGTTGTTATTATCATCCCCGATGTAGAGATCGCGCAGTTTGACCCCCGTGATGATGGGGATGTCGGCTCCCTTGAGCGAACGATAGCTGGCAATGACCTTCCCTTGGCGGTCAAAATCCAGATAGCCGTAGTCACATGCGACGGTAGCGACAGGAATCCGCTCGACGATATCCATTTCGATCTTATTCGGCAGCTGTCGCCGCACGACGGCGGACTCAATGCGCAGGTCATGGAGCAGATTCGTCGTCATGACATCCGTCTTGAGTTCAAAGAGGCGTTGTCCGTACTGAATGCGCGCAATCTCGCAGAGCTCCGCCTCATCCAGATGGACGTTGCCGCGCACGACAAGCTGCTGAAAGGTGAAGAGCGGCGAGTAGATGAGCGCAGCAATGACGGCAGCGATGCATAGGAGGTAGAACGCCCCCTTCAGAACGCGGCGAGAGCTCATCGACGGTACCCTGCCATCGCGAGGATCTTCTCACAGAGCTCGGGGAACTCGATGCCGATGGCATGTGCTGCGTCGGGCACGAGGGAGGTCGCCGTCATGCCCGGCACGGCGTTGACCTCGATGGCATAGGGCTCTCCCGTGTCACTCAGCATAACGTCGACGCGCGCAACACCTGCACATCCGCACGCTTGAAAGGCGCGAACGGAGAGCTCCTTCACGGCCGCCGTGCACTCTGCGGAAATCTCTGCGGGTACGATGTGTGTCGATGCACCCGGTGTATACTTGCTCTCATAGTCGTAGCGCCCCGAGGCGGTTGTGATCTCGATGACGGGAAGAGCCTCTGCCGATGCAGGTGTTCCCCACACAGCCACGGTCAGCTCGCGCCCGTGAATAAATTCCTCAACAAGCACCTCGTTGCCATAGGAGAACGCCTCATCGATGGCGGGCTGCAGATCTTCCTCCCGCGTGACGATGTAGACGCCGATGCTCGACCCCTGTTCGGGGGCCTTGACGACGAGCGGGAGATCGAACTCCGTGCGAATACGCTCCGCTGTGTAAACATCACGTTCCCCCGCATGAATGCAACGGAAACGCGGCGTTGCGATCCCCTCCGCGCGGAAGATCCGCTTTGCCGTCATCTTATCCATCGTGAGTGCCGCAGCACGGACGCCCGATCCCGTATAGGGAATCCCGAGCATATCAAGCGTTCCCTGCAGCACGCCATCCTCACCGTACTTTCCATGCAGCGCATTAAATACGATCGCGGGATGGATTTTTTGAATTTCCTCGGCAAAGTTCTGGGGCTCCAGTTCCATCCCAATGGCAGGATAGCCTTTCGCGCGCAGCGCATCGAGAATCGCACCGCCCGAGCGGCGCGATACCTCCGCCTCAGTAGAGGGTCCGCCCATGATAACAACAATGGGTTGTTCGCCAGTGGCTGCCGTCCCCGCCTTCAGCTGCTCCACGAGAGCCTCTCCGACCTCGAGGATGTTGCCCGCGCCCATTGTGATGACGAGATCTCCCGCGCGCACATGCTGCGCGAGGTAGCGCTCGAGATCGGCGCGCTCCGGTAGGTAGACGGCGTCCTGCCCCGTCTGCTTTGCGACCTCCTCCATCAGTGTCTCGCCGCTGATGCCCGGGATTGGCGTTTCACCCGCCGCATAGACATCGGTGAGGATGAGCAGGTCGGCGGCAGCAAAGCACGCGCCGAATTCCTCGCGCAGCAGCTGTGTACGTGAGTAGCGATGCGGCTGGAATACGCAGACGAGTCGACTAGGGTTCGTCTGACGCGCCGCCGCAAGCGTTACGGCGATCTCCGTCGGATGATGGGCGTAGTCGTCCACCACCCAGACACCGCGCTCCTTGCCCTTCGTCTGAAAGCGGCGCTTCGCCCCGTGGAAACCGGCAAGTGCATCCTGAATCTGCGCGAATGCGACATCCGCAAGGCGTGCAACGGCAATGCAGGCAAGCGCGTTCAGCACGTTATGGCGTCCGGGGATGTTGAGGGAGATGCGTCCCAGCTCCGTGCCGCGCTCAAAGACGGTGAATGAGATGATGGAGCCGTGCGTTTCGATATCTGCCGCACGATAGTCCGCCTCCGTGTCGATCGCATAGGAAATAACGCACCGCTTCGTTTCGCGCGCGATCTGCCGCAGGATCTCATTTTCAAAACATAGGATCGCCGTGCCATCCTCATCCACCTGATCGACAAACGTATGGAACGCTGCGATGATCTTCTCCATCGTGCCGTAGTGATCCATATGATCGTCCTCGACGTTTGTCACGACAGCAATGTGAGGACGCAGCTTGAGGAAGGAGCCGTCGCTCTCATCCGCTTCGGAGACGAGGTAGCGTCCTGTGCCGAGCTTCGCATTCGTACCGAGGTCGGGCACCTCGCCGCCGACGATGATGGTCGGCGATACGCCCACGCGGTCAAGAGTCACACCGATCATAGAAGTGGTCGTCGTCTTGCCGTGCGAACCCGCGACGGCGATGCCTTCATACTCGTTGACGAGCGCCGCATTGATGTCCGAGCGGTGCAGCTTCGGGATGCGCAGATCCCACGCCGCAATCACCTCGGGATTGTCATATGGGATCGCCGAGGAAACGACGATGGCATCTGCGCCGCGCACGTTCTCCGCATGCTGTCCATCCGTCCACACGCGCGCTCCGAGGCGCACGAGTTCCTCGATGATAGGCGATGAGCCCTGATCGGAGCCGGACACCTTGTAGCCGAGCAGGAGAAGAATCTTCGCGAGCGGACTCATTCCGGCGCCGCCGATGCCAACAAAATGTATGTTATGAATCCCCTTCAAATCCTTGAGCACAGTCCTCACCCTTCTCGTTTTCACAGAATCACCGGTATATCGAATTTCATTTTATCATTGATTCCTTACAATCCGCAGCGCAAGCGCCGCAATTTCCTCTGCCGCCTCCGGCTTTCCGAGGCGCTTCATCGCCGCCGCCATAGCCGCGCGGCGCGCATCATCCGCGAGCAGGTCGTGCAGCATCTGCTCGAGCACGGTGCCGCTGAGATCTCGGTTGAGGATCACCTCTGCCGCCCCCGCTGCCTCCACGGCGCGCGCGTTCTTCTCCTGATGGTTCTCCGCCGCATACGGATACGGAATGAGGATCGCAGGCACCCCCCGTGCCGCGAGCTCGGCAAGCCCCGTCGCGCCCGCGCGAAAGACGGCAATATCCGCCATCGCCATTGCCTCGGGCATGTTGTAGAGATACGGCAGAACGCGCAGATGCAGATGCTCCTCAAGGCGCACGCCCGCATTCCGAATGCGCGCAAGCGTATCCCCGTGCTCGTCCGCGCCCGTCACATGGAGGTACTGCACATCTCTTTGCTCTGCCGCGTGCGCGATGACCTCGACCATTGCGCGGTTGATCGAGCGCGCCCCGCGGCTGCCGCCCGAGACGAGCACAGTCTTCTTCGCAGGGTCGAAGCCGAAGGCCCTTGCCCCCGCTTCGCGCGTTGCCGTCAGCACCTCTGGGCGGATCGGATTGCCCGTCACATAGGTCTTTTCCCTCGGAAAAACGCGCTGTGCGTCCTCCATGCCCACGGCGATCGCCGTGGCAAACTTCGCGAGGATGCGGTTCGTCACGCCCGCAAAGACGTTCTGTTCCTGCACGAGCGTCGGTACACCTGCGAGGCTCGCCGCGAGGAGGATGGGTCCGGCGACATAGCCGCCCGTCCCAATCGCGACGTTGGGCTGAAAGCCATGCACAATGCCGCGCGCACGCGCGACCCCACGCAGAGCCCGCCACGCACGTCCGATGTTTTCGAGCGAGATTTTCCGCTCGAAGCCTGCGAGATCCATTGCGATGAAGTCGATGCCCTCGCGCGGTACAATGTCTGCCTCGAGTCCGTTCTTCCCGCCGACATAGAGGATACGCGCGGATGGTTCACTCCGCTGAATCGCGCGGATGATCGTGAGCGCGGGATAGATGTGTCCGCCCGTCCCACCGCCGGATACGATGATGTTCATAGCTCGTTCACGATCCTCTTGAAGTCACGCCCGCGTTCCTCATAGCCGCCGTACATGTCAAAGCTCGCGCAGGCGGGCGAAAGCAGAACCGTCTGCGGAGGCGCGGCAAGCTCATGCGCGATCCGTACCGCCTCCTCCATATGGTAACTCGCACGGTGGATCTGCTCTGCCGAAACGCCGGCGTCCAGAGCCGCCGCTGCAAAGCGCTCCGTGGCATCGCCGACGAGGATCAGCGCATCGACACGCGCACGCACGAGCGCCATAAACTCCGTGAGATCGGTCAGCTTGTCGTCGCCGCCCGCAATCAGGATGATATGCCCATCGAACGCCTCGAGCGCCTTGATCGCCGAATCCGTATTCGTTGCCTTGGAGTCGTTGTAGTAGCTGACGCCGTCCAGTGTACGCACGAACTCGATGCGATGCTCCACGCCCTTGAACGCGCGCAGGACCGGACGCATCTCAGCGGACGTCACGCCTGCAAGAAACGCCATTGCCGCCGCTGCAAGTGCATTCTCGACATTGTGCCCGCCCGGAATGCCAAGTTCATGCGTCGCAATGAGTACATTCTCCTCGCCATCCCAGCGAATGACGATCATGCCGTCCGCACGCACGGTCGCCCCCTCTGCAAGTTCCTCGCGGCGGCTGAAGAAGCAGACACGCCCCTTTGCGCGCTCTGCCATGCCGCGCGTATGCGGATCGTCATAGTTCAGCACGAGGAAGTCCTCCGCTGTCTGCGCAGCGAAGAGCTTCTCCTTCATCGCCTGATAGACCTCCATCGAGCCGTGACGGATGATGTGGTCGGGGGTCACGTTCAGCTCCGCGACGATTGCCGCGTGAAAATGCGTGGTCGCCTCCATCTGATAGCTCGAGATCTCTGCCGCGATCGCGCCATCCGCCGGGATCTCCTGTGCCACGTCGATCAGGGGCACACCGATGTTGCCGCCGACGCCGACCGATGGAAAATGCGCGCGCAAAAGCTCGCCAAGAAGCGTTGTGGTCGTGGTCTTGCCGTTCGTCCCCGTGATGGCATAGATGGGTGCGCGTGCGATCTCACCCGCCAGTTCCACCTCTGTGGTGACGCGAATACCGCGCGTGCATGCGCTGCGAACGAGCGGGATACGCTCGGGGACGGCAGGCGAGAGCACAATGAGATCGGTACCGTCCAGCAGTTCTTCCCTTTGTGCACCAAAGACGCAGGAGATTCCCTGCGTCCGCAAATCCTCAATATGTTGCTGTGTCAGCGGATCCTTTTCCGCTTCCGCCTCTTCCTTTGCGTCCGAGAGCGTCACACGCGCGCCCGCCGCCGCAAGGTATTTCGCCGCCGCAAAGCCGCTGATGCCCGCCCCGATGACGAGCGTAGACTGATTCTGATAGGACAATTCCCTGTGTCCCCCTTATCGGTAAAAGTATTTATGACATAAGTACGACAAATCCAGCGAGAAGCGCCCCCGCTGCGCCGACTGCCCAGAACGTATAGACCACGCGCGTCTCGCTCCATCCGCCGAGCTCAAAGTGATGATGAATCGGGCTCATGCGAAAGATGCGCTTGCCGCATGTCTGGAACGAGATGACCTGCAGGATCACGGATAGTGCCTCGCAGACAAAGACAAAGCCGACGATGGGCAGCAGCGCCTCCGTATGCGAGAGGATCGCCACGCCCGCAAGCGCTCCGCCGAGTGCGAGCGAGCCCGTATCGCCCATAAAAATGCGTGCCGGATGATGATTATACCACAAAAAACCTACGCATGCACCAATTATTGCCGCAGAGAACACCATCAACCCATTGTCCGTACCGTGCATGAGCGCCGTATAGAAGAGCGCTGCCACGGCGACCGTGCCGGAGGCAAGACCATCGAGCCCATCCGTCAGATTGACAGCATTCGACGTGCCCACGAGGACGAATACGACAAGCAGATAGTAGAGCGCGCCGATGTCCCACATTTCTCCGAGAATCGGTACCCATACGCTCGTATCGTGTCCCAAGAGAACGCGCCCGATCAGTATGGTGACGAGGGAGATGCCGAGCTGCCCGAGGAGTTTTTGATAGGCGCGCAGGCCGAGATTGCGCTTCTTGACCACCTTGATATAGTCATCTGCAAAGCCGAGCAGAAAATGACCGAGGAAGATGAAGAGTGCGAGCAGTGTCGTTACCGTGAGTGGTGCAAAGAGGAGTGTCGCTGCGGTCACGGCAAGCACGATCATCACACCGCCCATCGTGGGCGTCCCACTCTTCTGCCGATGACTCGCCGGTCCCTCCTCACGGATGCTCTGTCCGTATTTCAGTCGGTGCAGGAACGGGAGGAAGTAGACGCCGCTGAAAAGCACGATAGCAAGTGAAGTCACAACACTTAAAAGGATACTCAGCTGCGGCGAGAGATCCGAGATATGTCCCATCAGTGCCCCGCTTCCTCTTCGGTCAGGAGCGCAATGATCTGCTCCATCTTCATGCCGCGCGACCCCTTGAAGAGAACAGTGTCACCATCCACGAGCATCTCGCGCAGATATTTCGCCGCCGCCTCATGGCTCTCTGCATGATAACAGACGGAGCAGCCCGCCGCCTCTGCCGCCTTATGCATCCACCGTGCCTGTTCGCCATAGGTCACCAGTGCCGCAAAGCCGAGCTCTGCAACGCGTTTTCCAATTTCCCTGTGCGCCTCCTCGGCTGCCGCGCCGAGCTCGAGCATATCGCCGAGCACGGCGATCCTGCGCCCATGATAGAGCGAAGCCGTCGTTTCGATCGCGGCGCACATAGACGAGGGGCTTGCATTGTAGGCATCGTTGATGAATCGCCGCGCGCCGATCTCATGCACCTCATAGCGCATCTTGCTTCGGGTGAGCGTACGCAGCCCCGCCTGCATCTCCTGCGGCGTGCATCCGAGGACGAAACCTGCCGCAAGTGCCGCAAGTGCATTGCTGACATTGTGCCGTCCCGCCAGCGGTATGCTGTAGTCATGCCGCTCGTTGCCCCACGTCACCATGAACTGCGAGCCACCCGCCGCAAGACGCAGTGCCTCGGCACGGATATCCGCATCTGCGCTGATGCCATAGGTGAGAATGCGCACGCCGTCTGCCGCCATCGGACGCATTGCAGCGACGCGTTCATCGTCCGCGTTGAGGAGCACGGTTCCGCCCACAGGGATCGCCTCTACGAGTTCTGCCTTTGCCTTTGCAATATTTTCGATGGAACCGAGCAGCTCCATGTGCACCTCGCAGACATTCGTCACAATGCCGATATTCGGCGCAGCAACGGGTGCGAGCGCGGCGATCTGTCCCAGCCCGCGCATGCCGATCTCCACGACGGCGGCGGTATCATCCTCCGTGATGCCGAGCAGTGTCAGCGGCAGTCCGACCTCGTTGTTATAGTTCGCCGCCGTGCGGCAGACCGCGCCGCGCCCCGAGAGGACGGCTGCCGTCAGGTCCTTCGTCGTGGTCTTGCCGTTCGAGCCCGTGATTGCGACGACGGGGATGTCGAACTTCATGCGCCACGCATGCGCGATCTCTTGGTAGGCCTTCAGTGTATCCGGCACTATGAGGACAGTCCCCTTTTCCTTCTTCAGATCCTTCTGCACGGAGGCAGACAGAGGCGCATTGACGAGGACTGCCGCAGCGCCCTTGTGAAGCGCATCCGCGGCAAAATCTGCACCATCAAAGTTCTCCCCGCGCAGGGCAATGAAGAGGTCACCTGCCGCGATCTTCCGCGTATCCGTCGTGATATGGGGGATCGTATCATTCCCACGCAGTTTTCCGCTGTGTACCTCGGCATCCGTTGCCGCAAGCACCTCATCCCATGTCATCGCCATATCACAGCCCCCCGATCGCTTCGCGCGCCGTCTCGCGGTCATCGAAGTGAATTGTTTTGTCCTTTAAGATTTGGTAGTTTTCATGTCCCTTGCCGAGAATGACCACCGTGTCGCCCTTCTGCGCCCTTTGGACGGCGTGAAAGATTGCCGTGCGGCGGTCGACGAGCTTTTCGTACGGCTTGTCACCGATGACGGGCAGAACGCCCGTCTCGACCTCATCCAAAATCGCTGCCGGATCCTCCGTGCGCGGGTTGTCGGATGTCAGCACGACGATGTCCGCCAGCTCCGCCGCCATACGCCCCATGATCGGCCGCTTCGTCCGATCGCGGTCGCCGCCGCAGCCGAAGACGGCGATGATACGCCCCGCCGTCACGGCACGCGCCGTGCGCAGCACATTTTCCATGCCGTCCGGCGTATGTGCATAGTCCACGATGACGGAGAAATCCTGCCCCGCGCGCACGAGTTCGAATCGTCCCGGCACACCCGCGAAGTCCATGAGCGCAGCTTCGATGTCCGCCGCCGCCACCTTCTCCGCGAGCGCCGCGCCCGTCGCTGCGAGCACGTTATAGACGTTGAACAGGCCCGTGATGCCGATATGCAGACGGGAGAGCTCCGCGCCATCATGAACGAGCACCAGCTCCATGCCATCCTGCGCCAGATGCACATCGTGCGCCATCAGAGCAGCATCATGCTCCACGCCATAGGAAATGATCGGGCAGAGCGCATGCGCACGCATCGCTTTGCTCCATGCATCATCTGCGTTGAGCACCGCTGTCTTGCCCGTCTTTGCTCCCTCTGCCGACACGAGGTCGAAGAGCCGCGCCTTTGCGTGCGCGTAGTTCTCCATCGTCTTGTGGTAGTCGAGATGATCCTGTGTCAGATTCGTGAACACCGCCGTATCGAACTCGATGCCCGCAACGCGCCCCTGATCGAGTGCATGCGAGGAAACCTCCATGACGACAGCATCCATTTTGCGCGTGCGCATCTCAGCGAGCAGCTGCTGCATGACGATGACATCGGGCGTCGTGTTTGCCGTGGGGAACACCTCGTCCTCCATCATGACTTGGATCGTTCCGATGAGTCCGACGCGCCTGCCCGCATGGCGCAGGATCGCACGCGTGAGATAGCTCGTCGTGGTCTTGCCGTTCGTCCCTGTGATGCCAATCACGCGCATTGCGCGCGCGGGATAGTCATAGAAATAGGGAACAATCACGTCCAGTGCCTCCTCGATGTTCGGCACATGGAGGACAGAGATCCCGTCGGGCACATCGACGCTTTCCCGCTGCGTCAAAATAGCGCGAGCTCCTGCCCGCGCCACATTCGGTATAAAGCTGTGTGCATCGACATGAGCGCCCGCGATGCAGGCAAAAAGCGCCCCAGCCCCCACCTGCCTCGAGTCTCGCTCAATGCTCGTGATCACGGCATCATCGCCCGCGATACGCGCACCCGGCACAAGGGCAGCGAGTTCCTTCAGCCGCTTCGTCATTGCCCATCATTCCCCTTCATGCGAAAAATACATATTCTGCGGTACCTGCATGTGCAGCTGCTCCACCGCAATCGACTCGATCCGCGCAGGCGATTTCAACTGTGCGATCTCGATCTTGAGCCGCTCGTTCTCCTGCTCGAGCTGATCGGCGGTCTGCTGCGTCTCAAGCAGTGTATAGCCGTTCTTTGCCCCGATACCGCCAAGCAGCGTCACGACCATCGCGCCGAACGCAATCAGGAAGAAGATCGCGCGCAGGCAGTTGCGCAGATTCGTATTCACTTCCCGTCGGATCAGCGGTTCCTTCGGCGGTTCCACCTGTGGTGCGGGCGCTGCCACTTCCTCGTATTCGTACGTATACAGTTTACGTGCCGGCACGCGCCCTCACCTCCTTGATCTATTGATTCCCTCGTTTATAACTTCTCTGCCGTGCGCAGCTTTGCGCTCTTTGCCCGCGAATTCTCCGCACATTCTGCCGCACTTGCCGCGCGTGCCTTGCCGATGAGCCTCAGTTCCGCCGTATGACTGCAGATACAGACAGGCGTATGCGGCGGACAAATACATCCCTGCGCCAGTTGTTTCAATGTTTGCTTTACAATGCGATCCTCGAGCGAGTGGAACGTGATAACGGCAAGGCGCCCACCCGTGCGGAGCGCGTGCGCAGCATCCACGATCGCATCCGCGAGAATCGTCAGTTCCTCGTTGACCTCGATGCGAATCGCCTGAAAGATACGCTTGGCGGGATGGCCGCCCTTCGCACGCACCTTCTTCGGCACGGCGCGGTCGATGACGGCGACGAGCTGCCCCGTTGTTTCAATAGGACGGGACTTTCGTTCCTCTTCAATGAATGCGGCAATGCGCTTTGCCCAACGCTCTTCCCCATAGTTGTAGAAGATCTCCGTGAGCTCTGCCACTGTGTATTCGTTGACGACGGTGTAGGCGCTTCGTACGGCACGCCGGTCCATGCGCATATCGAGCGGTGCATCCTGCATATAGGAGAAGCCGCGCTCTGCCGTATCGATCTGCGGCGAGGAGATGCCGAGATCAAAGAGAATGCCGTCCACCTTGGATACACCCTTATGCGCGAGGATGTCCCGCAGATGACGGAAGTTATTGTGCACAAGCGTGACCTGACAGGCTGCGTCCGCAAGACGCTCACGCGCCGCCGCAATTGCCAGTTCGTCCTGATCGATGCCGATCAGGTGTCCCTCAGAGGAAAGTTTTGCCGCGATCCGCCCCGCATGCCCTGCGCCTCCGAGCGTACAGTCCACATAGATGCCATTCGGACGGATGCAGAGCGCCTCGATCGTTTCCTCGGGCAGAACGCTCACATGGTGAAAGTCACTCATATCGTAATCCCATAGCCCGCGAGCTGCGTTGAGATCTCCGTGATGTTCGGATCGACCTCACCCGCATAGCGGAGCCACTTCTCCTTGTCCCACACCTCGATGCGCGCGTCTGCGCCCGTGAGAATGACGTCCTGCTTGAGCCCGATGTTCGCATAGGCACGCAGATTCGCGGGCACGAGAAAACGCCCCTGTTTGTCGCATTCGAGCGTGCGTGCACCCGCGATGAAGAAGCGCGCAAAGGCGCGTGCATTCGGATCGGCGATCGAGAGCGTACGCAGCTTTGCCGCGAACTCGTCCCATGCCGCCTGCGGGAAGAGGAAGAGGCTGCCGTCGAGCCCCTTCGTGATGATGAACGAAACGCCGAGCTCCTGCCGGAAATCGGCGGGCAGGATGACGCGGCCCTTGGCATCAATGCTGTGGGCGTATTCCCCCATGAACATCCGGCCGCACCACCCTTCTGGATTTGCTCGCCACTCTGTGGCACATTCCACCACAATCCACCACTTTTACTAACAGTTATAGCAAAAACCCCCTTTCTTTTCAAGAAAACAGGCATTCCCTTTTACTTGCATATGATTTTTATACCCCCGCTCATACCGCGAAATAAAAGGGACGTTCCATATTGTTTAGTTGTGTATTAAACATAAAAAAGGGACTTACCTCCTATACGGAAATAAGTCCCTAAGTACGTTGTTTTCAGACAAGTTCGTGTGCGATCATGTACTCCGCAATCTGAAGTGTATTCAGCGCCGCGCCCTTGCGAATCTGATCGCCGCAGATCCAGAAGTTCAGCGCATTCTCCGTCGACTCATCAAGACGCAGGCGACCGACCTCGACATCCGTCTTACCTGAGGTAAAGAGCGGCATTGGGTACTCCTGCTCTGCGGGATTGTCACGCAGGATGACGCCGGGAAATGCCGCAAGCGCCTTTCGTGCATCCTCAAGCGAGACCGCGCTCTCGAACTCGACGTTGACGGATTCGGCATGGCTGCGGTAAACGGGCACGCGCACGGTGGTCGCCGTGATGCGCAGCGTGTCGTCCCCCATAATCTTCTTCGTCTCATTGATCATCTTCATCTCCTCTTTGGTATAGAGGTTGTCCATGAAGACGTCAATCTGCGGGATGAGGTTGAATGCGATCGGGTAATGTTTCGGCAGAGAGCTCACCGGCAGAATATTTGCCTCGGCTTCCTTCCCCTCAGACAGTGCCGCAACCTGCATTTCAAGCTCCGCCATGCCCTCCTTTCCTGCACCGGAAACCGCCTGATAGGTGGAGACAACGATGCGGCGAATCTTCGCGAGGTCGTACAGCGGCTTGAGTCCCATGACCATGATGATGGTCGAGCAGTTCGGGTTCGCGATGATGCCCTTGTGGTTCTTGATCGCCTCTGGGTTGACCTCGGGCACGACGAGCGGCACCTCCGGATCCATGCGGAACGCACTTGAGTTGTCCACAACGATGGCGCCCGCCTTGACGGCGTGGGGAGCGAACTCCTTGCTCGCCGCACCGCCCGCGAAGAGTGCAATGTCGATCCCCGCAAAAGAGTCCGGCGTCGTTTCCTCGACCGTATACTCCTTGCCCATAAAGGCAATCTTCTTGCCCGCCGAGCGGCTCGACGCGAGGAGGCGCAGCTCCGAGAACGGGAACTTCCTCTCCTCGATAAGATTCAGGAACTCCTGACCGACAGCGCCCGTTGCGCCGAGAATGGCTACGCGATATTTCTTCATGATGAACTCCCCTTACAACAATTTATCCAGTCCAACCGTGAGCGATTTGAGGTCGCGTACCTTCTTCGCGGCAAGCACAACGCCCGGCATAAAGGACTCACGGTTCAGTGAGTCGTGGCGAATGGTAAGTGTCTGCCCGAGTCCGCCGAAGATGACCTCCTGATGTGCAACATAGCCCGGCAGACGTACGCTGTGGATGCGCATCCCCTCGTAGTCCGCGCCACGTGCGCCCGCAATCTTCTCCTCTTCGCCCGGATGTCCTTGTGCATGCGCTGCGCGCACCTCCGCGATCATCGCCGCCGTCTGCACCGCTGTACCCGAGGGTGCATCCAGCTTGTTGTCATGGTGGAGCTCGATGATCTCGACCTCGGGCATGTACTTTGCCGCCATGCGGCTCATCAGCATCATCAGAACCGCACCGATCGCGAAATTCGGTGCAATGAACGCGGGCGTATCGTTTTCATCCGCTGCCGTCTTGATCGCCACCTTCTGCTCCTCGGTCAGCCCCGTTGTGCCCACCACGGGTGAAACTTTGTGTGCGAGCGCCGTCAGCACATTCCCATAGACCACATCGGGACGCGTGAAGTCAATCATCACGTCGGGCTTCAATCGCTCGAGCGCGGCGGCGAGATCTGTTTCCACACAGATGCCGTTCTTCGCCGTTCCCGCAAGTTCTCCCGCATCCGCACCACCCGTGATGTCCACCGCACCGACGAGTTCCAGATCTGCATCGTCAATCACAGCTTTCAGCACCGCGCGCCCCATGCGCCCTGCAGCACCGTTTACCAAAACCTTGGTCAAGGCTATCTCCTCCCAAATACAGTATGCCGTTATTCTAGCCCAGAGAATCCCCATGTGTCAAGGAATACAAGATGCACCTGCTTCACTTTCTCTCAAACCTCCCGCATATGCTCGAAACGTTCACGGTACTGGCGCATGAGCGTTTGCAAAACAAAGGAAAGGGCGGCGGGGTCGTCCACGGTGGCAAGTGCCGCACGACGTGCGAGGAGCAGGAGGTCCATGTCGGCGAGCACGTCCGCAATCTTCAGGTCGCCGAGACCGTGCTGCATCGCGCCGAAGAACTGTCCGGGACCGCGCAGACGCAGATCCTCCTCGGCGAGGCGAAAGCCGTCGCTCGTCTGCTCGATGACCTTGAGCCGCTCCTCGGACGCCGCGCTCCGTCCGGCAATGAGGATGCAGTAGGAGGCATAGGAGCCGCGCCCGACACGCCCGCGCAGCTGGTGCAGCTGGGAGAGTCCGAAGCGCTCGGCATGCTCCACGACGAGGATGCTCGCATTCGGCACGTTGACGCCGACCTCGATGACCGTGGTCGAAACGAGCAGCTTGATGCGATTGGTATAGAAGCCTTCCATTACGGCTTCCTTCTCCGCAGACTTCATGCGCCCGTGCAGAAGCCCGCAGGGAATCCCGCGAAAGATGCCCCGCGCCAGTTCCTCGTAGACCTCCTCGACGCATGGCAGGTCACTCTCCTCGCTCGCTTCAATGAGCGGGCAAACGACATATGCCTGCCGCCCGCTTTCGATCTCTCTGCGCACAAATGCGTAGATTTTTTCACGTGCTGTTTCATCGCGCAGAAACGTCCGCACGGGCTGCCGCCCCGGCGGCAGATGCTCGATGCGCGAGACATCGAGATCGCCATAGACCGTGAGCGTCATCGTGCGAGGGATCGGGGTCGCCGTCATGACGAGCACATCGGGCGTCACCACGCTTTTTTTCTCGAGTGCCGCACGCTGTGCCACGCCGAAGCGATGCTGTTCGTCCGTTACGACCAACCCCAGTGCATCAAATGAAACGCCGTCCTGAATCAGAGCATGTGTGCCGACGACAATATCCACCTCATGTGCCGCAAGTGCCGCCGCAGCTTCGGTACGCTCCTTCTTCGCGAGCCGCCCCGTAAGGAATCCAATGCGCACACCGAGCGGCGTGAGCAGCTCCCGTAGGGTATCGTAATGCTGATGTGCAAGGATCTCCGTCGGTGCCATCAGCGCCCCCTGATGTCCGTTCTCCACCGTCTTGACAAGCGCGAGCAGGGCGATTGCCGTCTTACCAGAACCGACATCCCCCTGCACAAGACGGCGCATCGGGAGTGGCGACTCCATATCGCGTGCGATCTCCCCCCACACCTTCGCCTGATCCTCTGTCAGGTCGAAGGGGAGTGCCGCAAGCACACGCGCGACAAGCTCGCCGTTCGCAGCATGTGCAATGCCTTCCTGCTCCTCTGCCGTACGCTTCTTGAGTGCGAGCAGTCCGCATTGGATGAGATAGAGTTCCTCGAACGCAAGCCGCCGCCGCGCCGCGCGCAGTTCCTCCTCACGCCTTGGAAAGTGAATCTGTCGAAAGGCGTCCATACGTCCGACAAGATGATATTCTTCACGAATGCGCTGCGGCAAATTCTCTGCAAGCTCCCCCCCAGCCTGCACGAGAGCATACTCCATCATCTGCCGCAGCTGTTTCTGCGTCAGCCCCTCCGTCGCCGCATAGACGGGCAGAATGCCGAGATGTGCCTCCGCCTCATCGCGTGCACCGAGCATTTCAAACGATGTGATGTTCGAAAGGGCGAGCTGCCCGCCTCCGTTATAGGCATAGTCCGCCTTGCCCGTGAGGAGGATGCGCCGTCCCTCGCGCAGCTTTGATTTCAAAAAGCGCTGATTGAACCAGAGCGCCTGCGCATAGCCCGTCCCATCGCCGACGAGCGCCGTCAGCACGGTAAACCCGCGCCGCCGCGTCTGTCGCTCCGTCACCTGCTGAATGACGCCGAGCACAGTCGCACGTTCCCCTGCGTGTAGCCGCGCAATCGGGGTGATGCGGCTCTGATCCTCGTAGGCGCGCGGATAGTACGTCAGGAGATCGTAGACCGTCTGAATGCCGAGGCGTGTAAACGCCGCTGCCTTCTTGACGCCGACACCGCGCACCTTGTTGATGCTGTCCGTGAGATTCATCGCGCCTCCTTCCATTGATAAAAAAAGCTGCCGCAAATGCGGCAGCTTCCTCCGTGCTGCAGATAATTTTAGAGCTGCGGACCCGCAGGAACGAGTACCCTGCCCTCTTCGTTGCCCTCATACTTCTTGAAGTTCTTGATGAAGCGCGCAGCGAGATCCTTCGCTTTCTCATCCCACTCCGTACGGCTTGCATAGGTGTCGCGCGGATCGAGGATCTTCGGATCAACGCCCGGCAGCTCCGTCGGAACCTCAAAGTCGAAATACGGGATCTTCTTCGTCGGTGCGCTGTCGATCGAGCCGTCTTGGATCGCATGGATGATGCCGCGCGTATCCTGAATCGAGATGCGCTTGCCCGTGCCGTTCCAGCCCGTGTTCACGAGATAGGCGCGCGAGCCGTGCTCCTCCATCTTGCGGACGAGCTCATCTGCATACTTCGTCGGATGGAGTTCGAGGAACGCCTGTCCAAAGCATGCCGAGAACGTCGGTGTCGGCTCCGTGATGCCGCGCTCCGTGCCCGCGAGCTTCGAGGTGAAGCCCGAGAGGAAGTAGTACTTCGTCTGCTCCGGCGTCAGGATGGAAACCGGCGGCAGAACGCCGAACGCATCGGCAGAGAGGAAGATGACGTGCTTTGCGTGCGGTCCGGCGGACTTGTCCGCAACGTGACCGAGCACGATGTTCTCAATGTGATTGATCGGATACGAAACGCGCGTATTCTCTGTGACCGTCTTGTCCGCGAAATCGACGCGACCTGCGAGATCGACCGTAACGTTTTCAAGGAGCGCATTGCGGCGGATCGCCTGATAGATGTCCGGCTCTGCCTCGGGATCGAGGTTGATGACCTTTGCATAGCAGCCACCCTCGTAGTTGAAGACGCCCTCGTCATCCCAGCCGTGCTCATCATCGCCGATGAGGAGACGCTCGTTATCGGTCGAGAGCGTGGTCTTGCCCGTGCCGGAAAGTCCGAAGAACAGCGTCGTGTTCTGCCCCTGCTTGTCCGTGTTCGCCGAGCAGTGCATGGAGGAGATGCCCTTGAGCGGAAGGTAGTAGTTCATCATCGAGAACATGCCCTTCTTCATCTCGCCGCCGTACCATGTGTTGACAATGATCTGCTCACGGCTCGTGAGGTTGAACATGACCGCAGTCTCGGAGTTGAGCCCGAGATCGCCGAAGTGCATGACGCGCGCCTTTGCCGCGTTGTAGACGACAAAATCAGGCTTGAACTCCTCGAGTTCCTTCTCCGTCGGACGAATGAACATGTTCGTGACAAAGTGCGCCTGCCAGGGAACCTCCACGATGAAGCGAACCGCCATGCGCGTATTCACATTCGCACCGCAAAATGCGTCAACGACAAAGAGGCGCTTGTTGCACAACTCACGGATCGCGATGTCGCGCACGGTGTTCCACGCCTTCTGCGTCGCACGATGGTTGTCGTTCTTATACTCGTCGGACGTCCACCAGACGGTATCATGTGAGGTCTCGTCGTCAACGATGTACTTGTCCTTTGGAGAGCGACCCGTGTAGATGCCCGTCATGACATTGACGGCGTCCTTCATCTCCGTCACCTGTCCGCGCTCATATCCCTCGAGATCGGGGCGCAGCTCCTCGCGGAACAGCTGGTCATAGTCGGGGTTGTGAACAATCTCCGTCGTGCCTGTGATGCCGTACTGTGTCAGATCGATCTTTGCCATTATGATAACCTCTTTCCCCAAAAAAGTTTGGCTATATTGATGTGAGGCAAAATTGCCTCAATATCATACAAGATGATTCAGCGTACTTTGTGAAAATTCTTCACATAGTCCGGAAATCCTTCTTTATCATGAAAAATTTTTATTGTTTCCTTATTTCTTCTTATGCACGAGCGAAGGAGAGAACCTCCGCACGCATGTCGTCCTTCGCGCAGATTCCCTTGTGCAGTACGGATGCCGTACGCAGCGCGGCGAGGCGCGGAGGAACTGCCATCCCGCTCCGCGCATGCAGGCGCTCCATCTGTGCGAACTCGTCCATCCCCGCCGTATCCTCGCCAAGCGCATGGAGCACGCTTGCACCGAATTTGTACGGGCTTGCCGTCGAGAGCACAATCATCGGACGCGTATCTCCCGTTTCGCGCCGATATGCCTCTGCCGCACGATAGGCTACTGCCGTATGTGTGTCGAGTGTGTAATGCGTCCGCTCATAGACCGCGCGAATCTCCTGCTCCGTCGCAGCATCGTCCGCAAACGCCGCCCAGAAATTCTCTTTCAGCGCAGGGAGCAGACGGCTCGCGTCATACTTCCCGACCTCTGTGAGCTGCTTCATCCATGCGGCGACCTCAGCCGTATCCTCCGTCAGATGATAGAGCAGACGCTCAAGATTGCTCGAAATCAGAATGTCCATGGACGGCGAGATCGTCTTGTAAAAATCGCGCTTCTTGTCATAAACGCCTGTCTGCAGGAAATCCGTCAGCACGTTGTTGCTGTTCGACGCACAGATCAGTTTCGCGACGGGAAGCCCCATGCGCTTGGCGTAATAGCCCGCGAGAATATCGCCGAAATTGCCCGTCGGCACGCAGAAGTCGATGGATTCGCCCGCTGCAATCGTCCCCTTTTCCAAGAGGTCAGCATAAGCGCTGAAGTAGTAGACGATCTGCGGCACGAGCCTGCCCCAGTTGATCGAATTTGCCGAAGACAGCTTGACGTTCTCGGAGGCAAGCTTCTCTCCAAAGGCCTTGTCACTGAAGATCTCCTTGACGCCGTTCTGCGCATCGTCAAAATTTCCCTTGACCGCGACGACACGGACATTTGCGCCCTTCTGCGTGCACATCTGCAGGTTCTGGATCTTCGACACGCCGCCCGTCGGATAGAACACGAGGATCTTGATCTGATCGACATCGGCAAAACCTTCGAGCGCCGCCTTGCCCGTGTCGCCCGACGTGGCGACGAGAATCAGAATCTCAGCGTCCTCACCTGTCTTCTTGAGCGCCGTCTGCAAAAGCTGCGGCAGGAGCTGCAGTGCCATGTCCTTGAACGCACTCGTCGGCCCGTGCCAGAGCTCCAATACGGGGAACTCCTTGAGCGCGTGTACGGGCGCGATGCGCACGTCGTCAAACTTGCCGTCCCCGTAAGCGCGTGCAATGCAGCCTGCAAGCTCCTCTGACATGTAATCCGTAAGGAAGAGTCCCAGAATGCGTGCCGCGCGCTCCTCATAGGAAAGCTGCCGCATCCCTGCAATAAAATCCGGATCGACCTTGGGCATCTCCTCGGGCACGAAAAGCCCACCGTCCGCCGCCAACCCTTGGATGATTGCCTCTGCCGAAGCGACGCTTGCCGCCTTTCCCCTCGTACTGCTGTATTTCAATTCCTTCACTCCATTCATCTCTCTCCATCGACTGTGCCGCTTCCTCAGCGCGTCAACTGTGCCGTCGTCGCATGGACGGCACGCTCCAAATCGGCGGGCGCGAGCACGATCTGTTCGCCGCGCCTGCCCGCGCTGACGGCAATCTTGTCCCACGTTTTCGCCGAAGCGTCGAGGAACACAGGATACTCCTTCTTCGCGCCGAGCGGCGAGCAGCCGCCGCGCTGATAACCCGTGAGAGCAAGCACTTCCTTGAGATGCACCATCTCCGCCTTCTTGCTCGCGGCGGCTTTGGCGAGAGCCTTGAGATCAAGCTCCGCCGCGCCCGGAATGCACGCCATGACGACGCCCGCCTTGTCCGTGCGGGCGACGAGCGTCTTGAATACCTGCTCCACAGGCATATGGAGCATCTCGGCCGCATGGACGGCGCTGAGGTCGTCCAAGTCGACGGGAAACTCCCGCAGCTCGTACGAAATCGACAGCCCGTCGAGAATCCGCGCCGCATTCGGCGCTACGCCGGAGGAGGTCGATCAACTGACGGAGTCTGTCGCCGACCTCC
>ERZ773070.130-NODE-130-length-57052-cov-11.757496_pt1 | contig 57052 bp, 60 predicted proteins | sample MGYA00580618_ERZ773070 | MGnify/ENA primary metagenome ERZ773070 (study PRJEB29015, sample SAMEA2738023) | human oral metagenome | biome: human oral; feature: human-associated habitat; material: dental | place: China | collected 2019 ...
TCGCTTGTGGACGAGCCACAAAGCTGAAATGAAAGCACTAAATAAAGGTGACAAGAAATTTAGCGAAGACAAAACGCTCGTTAAACTAGTCAAGGACGCGGCGTTAGCAGTTGCTAAAGGATTTGAGGACTAACTAGATGCCGTCGACTCAGCAGCTTAAATCGCGTATTCGCTCGGTCAAGAACACTCGGCAAATCACCAAAGCCATGCAAATGGTGGCAGCTAGTAAGATGCGCCGCGCTCAAGAGGCGACCAAAAGTTCTCAAGCCTATACGGTAGCAGCACGCGAATTACTAGCATATCTAGCGCAGCAAGGTGCGACTGATAATCACCGTTGGTTCGTGCAGCGGCCGGTCAAAGCGCGCCTGCTGATTGTGGCAGCAAGCGACAAAGGGTTGGCTGGTGCTTATAACGCTAATATCATCAAGACTTATCTGCACGAGCTGCATCAAGATGACCAATCGGGTATCGCTAACAAAACTATCGCTATCGGCCGCAAAATCGCTCAAGCAGCAACGCGTATCAAAGATACTGAAATCGTCGGTACCTACGAAGATTTGCCTGATCGCGTGCCAGGCGCGCAGTTTCATGCTATTCTCAACACTGCCAAAGATATGTTCGAGGCTGGCACTGTCGATGCTGTCGACGTGATTTTTACACGCTTTGTTAGCAGTATGACGCAGAGAGCTGATATCGTTCGCTTGTTCCCTGCCGGCTTTGTGCCCGACGATGAAATTAGCGATGACATCCGCGAAGCTAAGTTTGAACCAAGTCCTAAATATATCATAGATGATATAGCTTACCGGCTGATTAGCGCTCGTTTGTACCAAGCTCTGCTTGACTCGCGTGCTAGCGAACATAGCATGCGAATGCTAGCGATGAAGAACGCCACTGATAACGCTAGCGACTTAGTAGCCGACTTGACGCTAGAAATGAATAAGGAACGCCAGAGTGCAATCACTCAAGAGCTGACCGAGATCAGCGCTGGCGTGGAGGCGATGAAGTAATGAGCGTGTATTTTGTACGCCACGGCGAGAGTTTGGCTAATGTCAATGGCACAGCGGCTGGCGCAGAAGATGATTCTCCGTTGACCGAGAAAGGCTTGCGCGATGCGCAGGCAGTGGCGCGAGAAATTACGAAGCGTATTGCAACTGGCGAGCTGCATATTAATAAAATTGTCAGTTCCCCGCTGCGGCGGGCACGACAGACCGCAGAGATTATCAGCCAAGAGGCTCTTGGTGGCTTGCCGGTTGAGATTGACCAGCGCTGGCGCGAGCGTGAGATTGGCAAAGCTGCTGGAATGAAGCATGGTACGTGGTATCACCTCGAGGACGACCCAGCGGCCGGAGTCGAAACGCGGCAGGCTTTTTGTGAGCGTGTAGCCGAGGCTTACGATGAATTAGCGGGTCTTTCAGAGAATATTTTAGTTGTTTCACATAACGGTGTGTACCGAGCGCTGCAAGCTTATATGCATCATGTGTCGCCGGAAAAGTTTGTGGAAATGTCAGGATTGGGTAATTGTGAAATAATTGAAATTACCAAGGAGAAAATGTAATGATGCTTAAAAAGTTTAATTCAATACAAAGGAATTGCGGAGGAAAAATTGATGAGTAAAAACCAAGGGAAAATCATCCAAATCATGGGCGTGGTGGTCGATGTTGAGTTTGATGATGATTCGTTGCCAGAAATATACGAAGCGTTGACAGTCGAGCGCGGCCAGCAGACGATTACGCTCGAGGTAGCACAGCATCTCGACCAACAGACAGTACGAACGATTAGTCTGCAAAACACCGACGGATTGCGCCGCGGCCAAGTTGTCACAGCGACTGGCGCGCCGATCAGCGTGCCGGTTGGCGAGGATACGCAAGGTCGCATGTTTAACGTAGTTGGCGAACCAATCGACGGCCGCGAGATTGCCAAGAGCGCCAAGCGTGCACCAATTCACCGCCAACCGCCGGCGTTGACCGAACAGTCCAATAAAACTGAAATCCTCGAAACTGGTATCAAGGTTATCGACTTGATCGCGCCGCTGACCAAGGGCGGTAAGGCTGGCTTGTTCGCTGGCGCTGGCGTCGGCAAGACGGTCCTTATCCAAGAGCTGATTAACAATATTGCTAAATTTCACTCAGGCAACTCGGTTTTTGCGGGTGTTGGCGAGCGAACCCGCGAAGGTAACGACCTCTATTACGAGATGAAAGACGCGGGCGTGCTGGACAAGACTTCGCTAGTATTCGGCCAGATGAACGAACCGCCTGGAGCTCGTTTGCGCGTGGCGTTATCGGGCTTAGCGATTGCCGAGTCCTTCCGCGATGAAGGTAAAGACGTGCTGCTATTCATCGACAATATCTTTCGCTTTACCCAAGCAGGCGCCGAAGTATCAGCGCTATTGGGCCGCTTGCCGAGCGCGGTTGGCTATCAGCCAAATTTGCAGCAAGAAATGGGTGCCTTACAAGAGCGTATCACTAGCACCAAAAAAGGCTCAATCACCTCTGTCCAAGCTGTCTACGTGCCGGCCGACGATCTTACCGACCCGGCACCTGCGACCACTTTTGCTCACCTGGATGCCACTATCGTGATGAACCGTGCCTTGACAGAAATTGGCATCTATCCTGCCGTGGACGTGTTGGATTCCAGTTCGAATTCGCTTGATCCAGAGATTGTTGGCGAGGAGCATTATGCGGTGGCTCGTGAAGTCCAGCGGGTATTGCAGCAATACAAAGAATTGCAGGATATCATCGCTATTCTCGGTATGGAGGAGTTATCAGACGATCAAAAGCAAACTGTGGCACGGGCTCGCCGCTTGCAGCGCTTCTTGGCACAGCCGTTCCATGTTGCCGAACAATTCACTGGCAATCCAGGTAGCTACTTCAAACTAGAAGATACTATCAAGGACGCCAAAGACATTCTCGATGGCAAATACGACGACAGGCCAGAAAGCTGGTTCTATATGTCGCCAGTGCCGCTCAGCGAGAAGAAGGACTAAGCTCGAGATGATGCAGTTTCAGCTAATCACACTAGCTGGCGTTAAGCTCGACGAGCCAGTCTACGAGGTGATGATACCAACTACTGAAGGGCAAATCGCAGTCTTTCCGAGTCACGAACCGCTAGTAGCGGTAGCACAGCCTGGCGCGGTAGCGGTCCGCCGCCAGAAAACTGACAGCGATGACCAACTAGAATACTTCGCGATTAGCGGCGGCGTGGTTGAAATTAACCAGCAGCGCGTGCGGATTTTAGTCGACGAAGCCGAACACGGCGACGATATTGTTGAAGCCGAGACTCAGGCCGCTCTCGAGCGCGCTCTCAAAATGCGCGATGAGGCTCAGGATCAGGTTGAGCTCGAAAAGGCTCACCAGCTGGTCGATCGCCACCGCGTACGTTTGCACGTGGCTGGCTTGCGCCGCCGCCATCGCCGGCGATAATTACGACCGTCTATGCTCTGTTATCGCCAGATGGCGATAGTATATCGTCGATTGTTGCTGCTATGCAGTCCACGGCCTTATGCACTTCACGCCGTAGGTGGTCGCGCGGGAACATATTCGGAATTTCCTCGCGATATGGTGCTAGAAAACAATCTAGTATTTGCTCTTTGGATGCTACTGGTTTGCGCGTATCGAAATATGATAGCGAGCCTATATATGTTTTAAGGTCTCCAGTAAAGTCTCGCGGGTTGTTTCGTTTCTTAGTGCCAGTTATATCAATAATTCGCGGTTGAAGTCCGGTGTCATAGGCCGTGTTCTGGACTTGATAATCACCATGTTCATAGCCTAAGTCGTGCAAAATTATTAAGCCTCTAGCAGCACAGCCTAGCGCCCAAGCTACAGTACCATCGTCTAGTTTTTCACTTTTATACAAAACATTATCAAAGCTTGTCACGCCTTCTTCAAATTCAGTGATGATAGATAGATTGCTACTGCCATCACTCCTACCTATGTTTGCAAAACCTATTGGTTGGAATGTTAGTCGTCGTTGATCGTGACTGTTGATGTCGGTGGCAGTACGGAGCTCCTGAGCTGCGAGACTAGGTATATCTAGCGGCTTGATAGCCACGGGTTGTCTTGCTAAGGTGTCGTCTTCACTTCCGCCTTTGCCGTGTATCGTCATGTCCGCAAACCAAACCCCAAAGAAACTTTCGCGGCGACCTTCGCTATAGTCAGGACGCACAGTTAGATGCGCAGTATTCGATAGTTGCTCGGGCGTTTCGGTTTCGGTAATGAGCAATAGTTGGTTGGTGCTTAGCTCGCCTAGTTTCCGAGTTAAGCCTCTACCTTTTCGGGTCTGTTATGGTGTTATAAAATTCGTACTAAGGTTTAGACGCTCTTCCATCTTTTTATTATAACATAAATATTATAAATTTTCAAGTAGCTGGCGGACTTCGCTGGTGTTTTTGGTGTACATTAGTTTCTCGCGCAGTTCCTTGGCGCCGTCGAAATCGCGAATGTAGATTTTGAAGAAGCGTTTGAGGGTTTCGAAGGGGCGGCCGAGGGTTGGCTGGTAGCGGTCAAAGAGGTCGAGGTGGTAGTTGAGGAGTTTGATTAGCTCTTGTTTATGATCGACGACGGGGATTTTCGTCTCCTCGGTTGGAACACTCTTTCTGTTTGTCTCTCGGGTACCGTCAGAAAAGAATTCGGGGCCCACGTAAAGTTGCCCAAATTTTTTCTGAGGTACCACTCGAGACGCTCGAAAACAAAACGGATCGCTGAAAATGCCCCGCCCGATCATGACGCCGTTGAGGCCTGGGTGCTGGCGGGCGAGCTCCTCGCCGTGGGCGCGGTTGCGGATGTCGCCGTTGATGGTTAGCAAGGTTTGCGGGGCGATTTCGTCGCGTATTGCAACAATGTTGCTGATAAGTTCGTAGTGCGCCGGGACTTTGCTCATTTCTTTTTTGGTACGGAGGTGGATGGTTAGATTAACAATATCTTGTCGTAAAATAATCGTAAGCCATTCTCGCCATTCATCAACGTGGGTGTAGCCGAGCCGTGTTTTGACGCTGACTGGTAACCCAGCAGTTTTAGCGGCGGCGATGGCGGCAGTTGCTATCTCTGGCCGGCGGATCAGCGCTGCTCCCCCGCTTTTGATGGCGGATTTGGCGGGGCAGCCCATGTTGATGTCAATGCCGTCAAAGCCGAGCTCCATACAGTGAGCGGCAAATTGCTCCATGTCGCCCGGCTCACCGCCCCAGATTTGGGCGACCAATGGATGCTCATCGTCGGTCTTGACGAGCCGCCCAGCGATGGCTTTGTCTCCGGCGTGCACCCAGCCAGTGGCGTTAGCGAACTCCGTGAAAAACACGTCGGGTGCGCCCGCCTGCTTCACGACATGACGAAATACCACGTCAGTGACGGCTTCCATCGGTGCCAAGATGAAAAATGGCTGCGGTAGGTTGTCCCAAAATGATGTCATCTCTGTTATTTTATCACAAAAAGGAAAACCCCTCACTGGCGTCATTGACAGTGAGGGGTGGCGGGCTCGAGCGGTTCTGCTCAGAATCGTCCTCTGCGTTGAGGGCAACTCTACGAGTGAATCTCGCGAGCCCTGGTTGTGAGGCGAGCGGGATAATGCTCTAGCCTCTAAGTTTGAGAACGGCAGCGATCCAGGCACGCAGATTCCGTTCCGATGGTAGACCAGGTCGTTCTCGGTTTTAACGACCCTCATAGTGCCTACCATTCCGCTGACAGCATACCACCCGGAGGTGAGGATGGTATACGTGTCGCCTGTAGCGGAGGTATAGGGGGGCGGGAGCACCCCATTGTGCTCCCGGACGCGCTACACGCACTGCGCCTCGCGCAACGTTCCCCAGGTATAGCCGCGTCTATGTGTCCGCGCCTCCCACAGCGCGACGCATACCCCAAGTGGATGTGACGGGAATTGAGCCCGCTACGGCCTGCTTGCAAAGCCCTGGCCTGTCGACCTTCGACCACACCCTACGATTCTTTTCTGGCTGGGGAATCGGAGACCCAGTGGTGGGCGGACGGACGCCCTTTGCTGGCCTGGTGCCAGCGGTTCTCGGGGTGCACGCCCCGAGCCGTCATTCGTGAGTGTAATTACTTCCTAGGAAGCAGCCTACCCTCCTTGGCAGCACGTGCGTCGCTGCCAATGTTGTTCCTACCGGCAACTTTGGCAGCACGCTCATTCATTGCGCGCTGCTCAGTGGTGGGATTGCCAGCCTGAACGGCTTCAGCGGCGCGACGATACGCATCCGCGGACCTATCGGCGAAAAGCCCCACGGGTTTATTCACCTCCTCTCCGCCCCATCTAGGGGCAAAAAGGAGCGGAAACTATTTTAAATAGCGCTTCCGTGCAGGAGCGCTACCATGACCCAGTTTCTCACTGAGTCTAGTCTCGCTCCATGAACAAAAGCATACCAATATTAGGATAAAATGTCAAATAGATTTGTTAAAATTACGGCATAAAGCGATGATTGGCGAAAATCAGCTTGTCGAGTAACTAATTTCGGCTATTCGCGAGCTGGGTATTCACTTGATATTAAATCTTTCTCGAATTGTATCATTCCCTGGTAGCTTGCTTGGTAGTTGCTGATGTCTGGCAGCTCTAATGTAGTGATACAACGCCAAACAGCGGCGATTAGGCGTTGAAAATCGGCTAGTTCGTCGCGACTAAAGCGGTCGTCGAGCTGGTAGATGTCGCCGCGGGAGTCTGGTTCGACAAACTGCAGTACAGCGCCGCCGAAATCATATTTCGCGTAGTCGCGCGAGTTAGCGCAGAGCAGCTCGTAGAACATCAGCTGTTGGCGGTATTTGTGGAGCTTGATTTTTTCATAGTCTGATTTGCCGGTCCAGGAAGTTGACGGTTTGCCGGTTTTGTAATCGGTGACGGTGATGGTCTGATTGTCGATATCAACTAGGTCGAGCGAGCCAGTCAGGCGGGCTTGGCCGAGAACGACGCCCTGCCCGGCGAAACTAAGCTCGGGTTTTTGCGATGGCTTAAAGGTGTCGTATTTGGCGCTCAGGAAGGCTTCGAGCGCTTCGATGCCGCGCTTGCTATAGAGTGCTAAATCATTGTCTCTCAGCTCTTGCTGGTGCAGCAGACGGATGAACTCGCCGGTGATGTCTTCAATTGGTTTGCGAGTGCCACTGGCCGCCAAATGGCTGTGCGCGTGCTGCAGAACGGCGTGAATCAGAGTGCCGTAAATGGCATTAGCGCTTTTGGCCTGCGGGAAGCGCAGCAAATTATTTAGTAAAAAGTTCTGCGGCCCGCCGCGCGTAACGTCGATAAAGTTATTGAGGTGCGTGACAGATAGCTTGTAATTTTCGAGCGTTGGCGCTAGCAGCTCTTTCATGGTGCGGTTAATCGGCGCAGTTAAGCGGTCGTGCCAGACGATTTCGCTTTGCTCGGCGAGCGCGGCGGTGCTATTCGGCTGGCGGTCGATTTCTTGCAAGTTGGTGCCAGCCAAAAAGCTAGCTTTGAGCGTGTCTTTGGCAGTATCGTCGCTGCGGGCGTAACTCAGGTAAAGCTGGCGTTTGGCGCGCGTCATGGCGACGAAGTACAAGCGGATGCGCTCGTCGTAGCTGTCGGCATTTGGCGAGATAGCCAAGTTCTCTGGATAGCCGATCAAGCGGCTGCGGCTGCGCACGCGTTCGCCCCACATCGAGTCGATTGAGTTGATAACGTAAACAGTGTCGAACTCTAGGCCTTTGGATTTGTGAGCGCTCATTAGGTTGATGGTATGCTGAGCGGCCTCGCTGGCACGCCGAATGCTAACGACGGGAATATTAAGCTGGCGGTAGGTGTCGATTAGCGTCAAGAAGTCGCTGGCTAGCATTGTGTTGTCTGGCGCGCCCTCGCGCAATTTACTGCGCAAGGTTTGCAGCGCTTCCAAGGCAGTTAGGTAAGTATCGGGTGAACTGCCAAGGATATTGCTATTAAAATAATATTGGTAGAACGGCGAGGTGAAGGTGTTGCGGTGCGGTTTGGTTGGTTTGCGCGCGGCGTCGTTATCATCATTATCGTCGTCGGTGTCGTCGTTGGCTGTGTAGTTTTGCGGTACGCCGATGAGCGTATCTAGGAAAGTTTCGAGTGGCTCGGTCAGGCTAGCCTTGGCGCGGTCGAGCAGCCACTTGGCTAGCGGTTGAAAAGTCGGCGACGCCAGCATCGCCTCAAGCCAGTTGGTGCGGTTGCGGTAGGCTTGTAAACTTAGCCGCCAGATAGCTTCGCTGTCAAAGTCGAACATTGGCTGAGCTACCAGCTCGGGTAGCAGGCTGTTGGCTTCGTCATGCTCCCCTGCTGCGATGTCAACGCAGATACGGGCCATTAGCTCTAGCAGCTGGACGCGCTCATCGTCGAGAACATTATCGCGGCGCTCGTAATTAACAGCAATACCAGCGTGATTCAGATACGGTAGCAGCGCAATCAAATCGCTGTGGCGCCGAGCAATGACGGCGATTTCTGATGGTTTTATACCTTTTGTGATATTTTCTTGGATTGATTCGGCGATCCAGGCGAATTCCTCCTGGCGGCTTGGTAGCGCGGATAGTGTAACTTGACCAGAGGTGTTGCTGATATGCGCCTGCAATTGCTTATTTATATCCATAGAGGTTTCTAGGCGGCCGCTAGCCTGAGTAATAATTTCGCGGGCGCGGTTAAGGATCTCTTGCGACGAGCGGTAGTTGTCGGTCAAAACGACGCTGGCGTGATTGGGGTACCGCTTGCGGAAACGATGAATATTGCCGACATCGGCGCCTTGAAAACTGTAGATTGCCTGATCATCGTCGCCTACCGCCATGATGTTTGGCGCATCGCCATGCGGCGTGTCTGTCAGGTTGAAGAGAATACGCAGTTGCGCTAGGTTGGTGTCTTGAAACTCATCGACCATGATATATTGATAGCGTTCTTGCAGATTGAAGCGTAGGTCTGGATACTGCTCAATCGCTTGCACGACATTGAGAATCATGTCGTCGTAGTCGAATAGCTCGGCTTGGCGCATCTCGGCGAGATATTGATCATAAATCGGCGCGACAGCGTGTAATTTCGCGTGGCGTTTGCGGTCTTTGAATACGAACTCGCCGCGAGCGTCCTTTTCGAGCCAGGTGTTGCGCCAGGCTGTGATCGGCGTAGTTTTGCCGTTGGCGACTGCTTCGTCGAAAGCGCGCGCCATACTTAATGCCAAAGCGTCAGCTAGCGGCGCAATAGCTGGCGGCAGTTGCGGCGCTGGCAATTCGGCGATTTTGTTGGCGATTGGCGGTAGCAGGGCGATAGTGGTTTTGCTGATGCGATTAGCAAAAATAGCTGCGAGCTCTGGCTCAACAGCGTCAAGCAGCTTTTCGTTGCTGTCAATGATTTGCAGCAGCTCGCTGCTAGACAGGCCGGCTTGCTTTAACTCGCTGATTACTTGCGCTGTGTCGCGCAGATGCGTGAAATCGCCGTTCATTTTGCTGGCTAGCGGATTATTGTAGTCGAGCTCCTCGAAAATATCGGTTAGAATCGAGTAAGTGGCCACTTCGTCGGCTGGCGAAAAATCAGCGCCGCGATAAAAATACTCGCTATGATGATTGATTATTTCGGTGCCGAAACTGTGAAAAGTTTGGATTGCTACTTTGTAAGCATCGGTACCAATGATTGATGCTAGACGCGCCCGCATAGCGTTAGCGCCGCTATCGGTAAAAGTTAGGCAGAGGATATTTTCGGGCAGCGTGTCGGTGGCGCGCAGAATATTGGCAGCGCGCATGCTGAGTAGCTCGGTCTTGCCAGTACCCGGGCCGGCGACGACTAGCAGCGGCCCGTCGATAGTATCAACGGCCTTTTTTTGAGCAGAATTAAGCTTATTGTAGCGAGTTTTGAACTTTTCCATCTATCTCATTGTAGCGCAAAGCTTAGTAAATGCCCTAATGTTTTATGGTATAATTTGATTGTGAATAATGATTTCTTTGACGATGCTGCAATCGAGCAAATAGCCAAAGACCGCTTTGGCGTGTCCTTAGAGGTGAGTACGGTGGTGGCGCGGCGGATTGATTGCGGACAAGCTGCTTCGGCAACTTTTTTTCTCTCGGCCAAGAAGCAGTTATACTGCTACATCGAAGGCTCCTCACAGCTGACGCTGGGCGATATTCGCAAGATGGCGGTGCGTATGGGTGTGCGGCCCGAGGTATTTTTCCCGCCGAAAGGCCAGCCGCAATATTTCGAGGAAATTGCGCGCGATATGTTCGTTAAGGTATATCCAGGCCGGCGCGATATCAGCCAGGACGACTTGCGTTTCTATCGAACTCTGGTGCCGTATTGTCCGGCGCTTTTCTTGGTTGAGGAAGTCAAAAACGGCACCATTTATTGCGCTGATCATGATGCAAGCTCTGGCTGGCGGCCGGCGGCGAAGTTTGTTTATCGGAGGCTCCGAACGAGTTAAATGCGGGATTATTTAGATATTGTTCGCCGTAATTTGATGTCGCCAATTGTCATTGCGATTTTTTTGCTGGCGCTAGCGCTATTGTACGCTGGCGAGCGGCGCGATGCTTGGTTTATATCGGTAGTGATTGCTGTCAATACAGTAATTGGTATTGTTCAGGAAGTTCGCGCCAAGTATGCTCTCAAACAGCTGGAGTTAATGAGCGCGCCGCGAGCACGATTAGTCCGCGGCGATGAAGTTGCAGAAGTGATGTACGATGCCTTGCAGGTTGGAGACGAGATTCTGCTCGAGGCTGGTGATGAACTGCCAGCGGACGGCGTAGTTCTATCAGCTCGCGGATTAGAGGTCAACGAGAGCATGCTGACGGGCGAATCAGCTTCAATTGATAAGAAGAAACATGATGAAGTTTACGCAGCAACCACGGTGATAGCGGGCAGTGCGCGAGTGCGAGTAACGGCAGTCGGCGATGCCACCAAGGCGGGTGCAATCAGTGCTACGCTCAAGCAATATACGCCGCGCTTGACGCCGCTACAGCAAGCAATTCAGAACGCGATTACTTTCTTGACATATTGCGCGATTGTGTTGTCGCTTCTAGTTTTCGCGCGCTACCGTATTGCTGGCTTCGAGTCGGTGCGGATTCTCAAGACGATTATCACCAGTGCTATTACCATCGTGCCAGAGGGGTTGCTGCTGGCTAGCTCGCTGCTGTTGGCGTTTGGCTCGCTAAAATTGGCCCAGGCCAAGGTTCTGCCGCAGAAATTGTCGGCAATTGAAGCTATGGCACTGCTTAATATATTATGTACTGACAAAACTGGTACGCTGACTAGCGACGAGATTACTTTGGAGCGCGTCGAACCCTTTGGCAGTGGTAATGAGCCAGTCAAGCAGTTGGCGGCGATGGTAGCGCACGAGACTAGTGGCGGTAACGCTACTGGACAAGCGATTATCACTGCGCTTGATTTACCTTATGAATATACCGTAGATGATATATTAGCGTTTTCTTCGGCGCGTAAATTTGCTGGCGTTAGAGTACGAGTCGACGGCCGAGTTCGGACACTTATCATGGGTGCGCCGGAATATGTGGCGCGGATGGCGCCGCTATCGACAGCCGAACAACAACAGATTGAGAAGTGGACAGACGATGGCCTGCGCGTATTGTTGCTGGCCGAGTTTAATGATAATGATACGCCGCTAAAGTCTCTAAAGCCAGGCAGCGGCCGGCCGTTGGCGGTAATTTTGCTGCGTAATTTGCTGCGCGATGGCGTCGTCGATACGGTTGCGTTTTTGCAGCGCCAGGGCGTAAACATTCGCGTTATCAGCGGTGATAATCCGCGGACGGTTCAGTATGTGGCGCGCGCTGCTGGCATCAATAATTCTGACACGGCAATTACTGGCGCCGAGCTGGCAGAGCTTGACGAGCCAGCATTTGCTACAGCTGCCGATCAGCATACGATTTTTGCGCGCGTTTTACCAGAACAAAAGGAACGTCTAATCGCCCACTTCTCGCAGCGAAACCATCAATTTACCGGCATGGTTGGCGATGGCGTCAATGACGCTCTAGCGCTCAAGAAAGCTGACCTCAGCGTAGCTATGTATGCCGGGGCGCCAGCTAGCCGGCGGGTAGCGGATATTATTTTGCTTAATAATTCGTTTAATTCATTGCCGCTGGGTATGCGTTTGGGGAATCAAATTATGCAAGCGATCGAGGTGATAGCGACGCTGTTCTTCCACAAAATTATTTACGGTTTGGTGCTGCTGGCGGTAACGCTGGTGCTGGGCGTGATACATCCGTATGCGCCGCGCCACATTACTTTTTTGAATATTTTCTTGGTGACGATGCCGACGATTATGTGGACTCTCTTCCCGCCGCGGTCGCATCATCGAATTAACCCGCACAATTTTTGGCGCGATACGCTGGGTGCGGTGACGCCAATTGCGCTGGTATCGGGTGCGGCGGTATCGATAACGTACTTGATGCTGCGCGCTATGCAGCCGCACGACCAGGATACGGTATCGACGATGACGGTGCTAGTAGCAACGTTTTTTGGCGTATATTTGGTATTTTTGGTGGGGCCGATGTTGGGCGTGGTGCTGGATCGGCGCGCCAAGACAGCGCGAATGCTGTATATAGCGGCAGCGTTGCTGGTAGCGTCGACTAGCTTTGCTGTACCGCTGTTACGCCGATTCTTTGACTTCACGATACCGACTTTAGCAATGATTGGTCCGGTGGCTGGCGTGGTGGTAATTGCCGCCCTGTTGCAATGGCATCTGGCCCGCCGCGCTGGCAAAATCTATCAGAATAGATAGAAGTTAATAAATAAAAACGCTCTTGAAAGTTTTCTGTGTGTTATCACTTTTTCATGTCTCAATAATCAGTAGAATGCAATCTAAAAATTATGTTCAGTAAAAACCATAGGATACTCACCTGGTTGACGGTCTAGTTTTGCTAATTCATAGCTTCGTATTGATGTTATAAGTGAGCTTGTTGCAATTGCACAATAGGCAAACTCATCTTTATTACAATCAATATCAATCTTATCTAGTAGGCGGCTAGTGGTGATGCAAGGCTTTGTGCTAATTGAATTTGCTCTATTGAGTAGTTCGTGAACATCCCAATAGATTGGTTCTCTGTGCTCACTCATCCATACAGACCCAACCCATGATTGTACTGATTCAATTGCAGCTTTTTCTATAGCGACATATTCATCAGTGTCACATCCGCCGCCGAGTACTGCGAAAGGATAACTAGCTGTATTAGAAAGTATTGAATATGCTACCGTTTTTTCTGAGGAGCTAGACGGTGCTAAACCAATTGAAAAAGAAAAATCTCTAGGAGTATCAATACCGACATTTTCCAGAAGCTGTTTAGATTCTGAGGTAGTAAGTATATAAACAGGCTGTCTTCTATATGTCCACCAAGACGCTAAAGACACCCTTTCAACTGCTTCTGTTATAGCATTTTCTTTAGCTTTTGTCTGTTCTATGTGAGCTGCGGAGGCTATAGCCGCTATCCCCATATCACGCAACTTAGACAGAGTTCTGTTCTCATAGCGTTCCATTTCGGTGTGTAGTTGCATCTCTTCTAGATCTGTGCCCGTTGAGCAAGGACGAAACGTATCGCTCTCTGATAAACGAAGTGTTTTTATACCAGAAAAAGGTGTTTGAATAATATCGTACATAGTTGAGTGGCGACCTCGGCGAGAAGATATATCTCGCCGAGGTCGCGTTGGCCTTACTAGGCCGTGATACCGACCGACGCAAAGGTTCGGGCGAACCCAGACTGCCAGGCGGTGGTCGCGTTGATAGCCAGCAGCGCCTTGGTGAAGCTCTCGGTCAGCGCCGAGTTACGCCACAGAGACTGCTGCAACGATCCATTGACGCTCATGGCCATGAGCTCCATCTTGGCGATCTGCACCCTGTTCGTGGCGATAACCAGGAGCTCCTGCTGGTCCTTGAAGGAGACGCTCTTGTCAGAGATCATCGCCCACATGGAAGCCACACTGCCCAGATTGGTCATGGCCTCACCGAGCATGTTCTCCGAAGCCTCGAGCTTCTCGATAGCGTCGGAGACCTTGGAGACCTTGCCGGTCCCGCTCAGCACGGCCTTCTCGATTGCCACGTTGGCAGCGAAGAAGCTAGCCGATCCGCTGAACAGGGCGTGGCAGTAGCGCGCCAGCCTATCGGTGTAGGTAGCGAGGAGCTCCTTGGAGATCTCCTCGCGCTCGCCCTCCCTGAAGGGAGGAGGGCAGTTGATGCCACCCATGGTTTGTCCTTTCTGTGACGAAGACGGGTAGTCTTACAGAGGAACTTCCCCTGTTGTTTAGATATTAGCAAAAAAAAAAGCGGTTCTGTCAAGGCTTTCTATATTTTAATTTTCTTTGTTATTCCAATGTTTTCAACAAAGTCTCGATCGTGAGATACTACTACCACACCTCCTCTATATCGATTTAGCGCTAGCTCGAGCGCTTCAATTGTAGGAATGTCAAGATTGTTTGTTGGCTCATCAAGGATAATAAGGTCAGGTGAGCTTGTTGACATTGCTGCTAATAGAACTTTAGCTCGTTCGCCACCACTTAGATCAGCTGCTCTTGTCGAAGAGATTGTTCGTTTATCTAAACCAAAACGAATCAAAGTATTAATTGCATCATGCAATTCAAGCTCTGGCGATAAATGTCGTAGATTATCTAATGGCGAGCTGTTTTCGAGCGGCAAGGTTTGCGACTGATTCATGTAGATTGTTTTTACATTCTCATTCTTAATCACTTCTCCAGAACGATACGATAATGAGTTGTCCATGATTAAATTTAGCAGCGAGGACTTGCCTGAGCCATTTTCTCCCTGAATCAGTATCCTGTCGCTAGGACGTACATTAAAGGTGACAGGGCCGATTATTTTTTTTCCATCGTGTGAAATACTCAAGGAGCGTACAGAGACAAGACTGCATTTTTTGGAGGAAACTTCATCAAAAGTAAATTTAATAGCAATTTCGTCTTCCACTCTTTCTGGTTCATCTAACTGCTGCAAGCGAGACTCTGCGCCGCTGGATGCGCTAGCCAAGTTTGATGATGCTCGTTCCTTACGAAAATGCTCGTTTAATTTATCACCGTCAGATTTTTTGCGATTGGACCCAGCCGAGTTTGCGCGAATCTTGGCATCTCGTGCAACACGGCGCAACCGCTTTTTTTCTTTCTCGTATTGTTCGTAGCGGTTAATCATTGCCTGACGATCTTTGGCTCTTGCTTTAATATATTCGTCATAGCCAAGGTTATATTTATTTATGCCTTTGTTGCCAACTAGCTCTATGATTTGTTTTGTAGCGTTTCTTAAAAACCGCCGATCATGCGATACGATCAGAAATGAAACTGGTGAGTTGCTAATAAAGTCTTCGAGTAGGGCCACTCCGTTATCGTCAAGATTATTTGTTGGCTCGTCAAGTAAAATCAGATCATAGCGGGATGCAAAAATTGCCGCTAAAGCTATCCGAGTGCGTTGTCCGCCGGAAAACGTATCGAGACGTCTTTCTGGATTAATGTCGCGCAAAGTAGCTCGTGACAAAGCTTTTTTGATTGTTGCATCAAAATTTGCAACCTCAAATTTCTCGTATTGTTCTAGAGCTTTATTATAATTTAACAGTGTATTCTCGCTAGTGTCTTGCGCTAGCCGTTCGCATTGAGCGGCAAACTCTTCTCTGGCTGATTTAACGCCGGTTACTTCTTCAATAAAGCTATAGACTGTTTTGTCAAGCCATTTGTTTAGGTTTTGCGGCAAAATTCCAATTTTCTCGCCACTCAAAATAACATTACCGAAGGTAGGCTTAAGATCTCCATTAATGATTTTTAGTAAAGTAGTTTTACCTACTCCATTTGGACCAACTAATCCAATTTTGTCGCCTGCGTTGATAGTAAAACTCACATTACGAAATAACTCTCGGTTACCTGTTTCGTAAGATATTCTTTTAAGATCAACCATATACTCATTATATAATGATTTCATCATCAGAGTTAAGATCTGCGTATTATTACGTAATATAAAACGAGCATCCATGATAAGGATGCTCGTTTCATATTTAGGGTTGTGGCTAGTAAACCTTCAGCAATACTTCGCCGCCAAGCTTACTCTTGACAGCCTCGGCACCGGTCATGACACCTTTGCTGGTGCTGACTAGGACGATGCCGCGGCCTTGCTTGACCTTCGGAATGTCAGCGCTAGAGACGTAGACGCGGCGACCTGGTTTAGAGACGCGCGCTAGCTCGGTAAAAGCTGCGTTCTCGCCATTGTTATTGATGGTGATGACGAGCGTACCGCGCGGCTTGCCGTCCTCGAGCTTGACATCGGCCAAGTAGTGATTCTTGACCAATTGCTCGGCGACGATTTTCTTGAGCTTGCTAGTAGGTACGCGCACTTCAGTTTTACCGACTAGTGCGGCATTGCGGATGCGGGTCAGGAGATCCGCGATTGGGTCAGTAGATTGTAAACTCATATCTTTTTCTCCTTTCCTTTACCAACTACTCTTTGTGACGCCTGGGATATTACCTTTGCTGGCTTCTTCACGGAAGCGAATGCGGCTCATGCCGAAGCGGCGCATATAGCCACGCGGACGGCCATCGGACATATCGCGAAATTTGCGCCGGGTTGGGCTAGAATTGCGCGGTAATTTCTGTAAAGCATCAGGGTTGGTAGCTTTCAGAGCGGCGCGTTTAGCGGCAAACTTCTTAATCAGTCTCAAGCGTTTTTTGTCGCGGGCGATCATAGATTTTTTCGCCATTATTTGTCCTCCTTTTCAAATGGTAGGCCAAATTTCTCGAGCAATGCGCGCGAATTTTCCTTGCTACCGTTTTTAATTACGAACGTTACTTGCAGGCCGTGTACTAACTGAGTTTCTTCAAATGTCAATTCTGGAAAGATCGACTGGTCGGTGATACCAAGGTTGTAGTTGCCGCTTTTGTCAAATTTGCTGCCGACGCCGTGAAAGTCGCGAACACGTGGCAAGCTAACGTTGACTAGGCGGTCAAGAAACTCGTACATGCGAACACCGCGCAAAGTTACCATCACGCCGATTGGCGAGCCCATGCCTTTGCGAATCTTGAACGTAGCAATTGATTTTTTGGCTAGGCGTTCGACTGGCGCTTGGCCGGTGATGCGCGTTAAGGTATTTTTGACGGCGGCAAGCATGCGCTTGTCGTCTTTACTTTTGCCGATACCGACACTCACGACGATTTTCTCGAGGCTAGGAACCTGGTTCACATTGTCGAGATTCAATTCGGCCTGTAGTTCCTTGAGGTACGTTTCGTTGTACAAGGCTTTCAGGCGAGGAGTGTAAACGGCTGATTGTTTAGCTTCTGCCATTATTTGATCTCCTTATTATTAAGTTGGCGGGCGACGCGAACTTTAGCGCCGTCTTTTGTTGAGTAGCCAACGCGGCTAGTTTGAGCAGATTTTTCGTCGACGACGAGCGCCAGTTTACTTAAGTCAACCGCTACTTGAATATCCTTTTTACCGCCGCGCGGATTGAGCTGGTTGGGGCGGATGTGGCGAGTCTTGACGCCGACGCCTTCAACTAGCGCTGCATTTTGCTGCGGCAAGACGGCTAATACTTTGCCGGTAGTGCCTTTGTTGGCGCCAGCGATGATTTTGACAGTGTCATCTTTATGAATACGCTGAGTCATTAGAGTACCTCCGGAGCCAGGCTGATGATCTTCATGTAGCCCATGTCGCGAAGTTCGCGTGGTACTGGGCCGAAGACACGGGTAGCCTTTGGCTGCTTGTCATCGTTGATAATCACCACGGCGTTGTCGTCAAAGCAAATGGTCGAGCCGTCCTTGCGGTGGATTTGGTCGCGGGTGCGAACCACCACAGCCTTGACGACAGACTTCTTCTTGACGTTGCCGGTTGGGCTGGCGTCTTTGACTGAACAGACGATTACGTCGCCAACGCGAGCGTAGCGGCGGCGGGTACCGCCGAGAACACGGATACACAATACTTCTTTGGCGCCGCTGTTATCAGCGACTTTGAGGCGGGATTCTTGCTGAATCATTATTTTTCCTCCTCGGTGTCGTGATCGTAGTCGACTTTGTCGTTGACTTCGCTATTAACGTCGCTTTTGAGTTCGACTGAGCCTACTGAGCGCTTGACGATTTCGTCGAGCTGGAAGCTCTTGCGGCGGCTAATCGGACGAATCTCGATGATACGTACCGTATCGCCCTTGCGAGCATCGTTCTTCTCGTCGTGCGCGGCGTATTTACGAGTCACAGTATACTGCTTCTTGTAAATCGGGTGCGTTTCGCGAGATGTCACGGTAACGGTAATTGTCTTGTCGGCGGCGTCTGACGTCACGACGCCTGTCAATGTCTTTGCCATTACTTATTCTCCTGTTCTGCTGCTAACTCTTGCGCACGGATCGCGGTGAGTAGACGCGCGATTTCTTTGCGAATTTGGCCGAGGGCGCGCGGATTGACGAGCTCGCCGGCTTTGTGACTGCGGCGGCTGTCGAGCAATTCTTGGCGCTTGGCGGCTAATTCAGCGCGCAGCTCGTCGATTGATTTGACGACGCTGGCGGCCTTGGCGGTTTTCTTGGTTTCAGCCATTATGCTTCCTCCTTCTTAACAAATCGGACGCGGACTGGCAATTTGTGGCCAGCGAGGCGCATAGCTTCGCGAGCGATCTCTTCGCTAACGCCTTTCATCTCGAACATAACCGTGCCAGTTTTGACCTTGGCGACGTAGTATTCAGGGTTGCCTTTACCGCCGCCCATTTTCAAGCCCAAAGCTTTTTTGGTGACTGGCGTGTGCGGGAAAATGCGAATCCAAATCTTACCGCCGCGCTTGATGTAGCGAGTCATCGCCTGGCGGGCCGCCTCGATTTGGCGGCTGGTAATACGTTCGTTGTCAAGGCTCTGCAGACCATAATCGCCAAACGCGATATAGTTGCAGCGCGTAGCGTTACCGCGGTTTTTGCCGATACGGACTTTGCGGTGAGCAACTTTTTTTGGTAATAACATTACTTCAAGCTCCTTTCACCCTTGTAAATCCATACTTTAACACCAACGATACCAGTACCGTTCGGGCCTTGAGCGCGAGCGACGTGAAAATCAACGTCGGCGCGCAGCGTATGTAGTGGCACTGAACCTTCGATAAACTTTTCGCGGCGGCTCATCTCGGCACCGTTTAGACGTCCGGCGACCTCGATACGGATACCTTTGGCGCCAGCGTTGCGGCTGCTTTGAATCGCCATCTTAACAGCACGTCGGAAGTTAGCGCGGCGTTCTAGCTGATGCGCAATGTTTTCGGCGACGAGCTTAGCGTTTAATTCTGGCCGGCGTACCTCTTCGACATTGATACGAATCGGTAAGCTGACGATTTTTTCGATTTCCTTCTTGAGCTCGGCGATGCCGGCGCCGCCACGGCCAATCACCACACCAGCTTTGGCGGTGTAAATGGTGATAGTAACAAGATTGGCACTACGCTCGATTTCGACTTTAGCGATTGTCGGGCGCGACGAGAATTTCTTCTCGATTAGGCTACGAATCTTGCCGTCTTCGGCTAGCCAGACCGCAAAGTCTTTCTTGCTGGCGAACCAGCGCGAGTTCCAAGCTTTGCTGGTCTGGAGACGGAAGCTCAACGGGTTAACTTTCTGTCCCATTTATTTCTTCTCCTCTTTTTCTGCTGGCTTAACAGCTTTTGCTTCAGTCTTCTTGGCAGGTTTCTTGATAACTTTCTCGACGCCTGAGACCTCGACCAAAATGTGGCTCGATTTTTTCTCAAACGGCAAGGCACGTCCGCGCGAAGCTGGCTTGTAGCGGCGCATGCGCGAACCAGCGGTAACACTAAGCGTAGTGATTTGCAGGCTGCGAGCGTCTAGGCCGTGATTCTCAACGGCGTTAGCAGCGGCGCTTTTGATGGCTTTCTTGACAGCCAGAGCGGCGCGCTTCGGCGTGTGGTCAAGGATAACTTCGGCGTCGGCAACGCTGCGGCCGCGCACCAAGGCGGCGACTAGACCGACTTTGCGCGGTGTCTGGTCAACGCCTTTGATCATCGCGCGAACTGTATGAATAGTTGCTTCGGCCATTATTTCTTATCCTTTCCACCGTGCTTGCGGAACTTGCGGGTCGGGCTAAACTCGCCGAGTTTATGACCAACCATATTTTCAGTAATAAGCACCGGTACGTGTACGCGACCGTTATGCACTGCAAAAGTGAACCCGACCATCTCTGGCGTGATCGTGCTACTGCGTGCCCAGGTCTTTATCACGGTGCGGTCGCCAACTTTCAGCGCTGCCACTTTTTTGGCAAGCTTGGCGTCGACGAATGGGCCTTTTTTGAGTGAACGACTCATAGACTACCTCTTCCTCTTAGCTTCGTGACGACTGCGGACAATCATCTTATTAGTTGATTTGCGGCGGCGGGTCTTGAAGCCAATTGCTGGCTTGCCCCACGGCGTCTTCGGGATGCGGCCAGGGCCGGTCTTGCCTTCACCACCACCCATTGGGTGATCAGCCGGGTTCATAGCTTTACCATGAACGCTTGGGCGCCAACCCATGCGGCGGCGGCGGCCAGCCGAACCGAGTTTGACATTCTGGTGCTGGACATTGCCGACTACGCCGAGACTAGCTTCACATTCCAAGCGGAATCTGCGAACTTCACCTGATGGCATACGCACCATGGCGTAATTGCCTTCTTTGGCCATCAATTGAGCCTTAGTGCCGGCCGAGCGAACCATCTGAGCGCCGCGGCCTGGATTAATCTCGATAGCGTAAATCTGCGTACCAACTGGAATACTAGCTAGCGGCATGCGGTTGCTAGCCTCGACAGGAGCGTCAGCGCCAGTTTTGATGACTGCGCCTTTAGTCATAGCGGTATCTGCCAAAATGTAGTGGTATAAGCCGTGCTGATCCTTGACGCGGGCGATACGAGCGCTGCGACCTGGGTCGTACTCGATTTCTTCGACGGTCAAAGTCATATTGGCTGGCATAGCATGATTGACTAAACGATAATGCCGCTTGACGCCACCACCGCGATGGCGCACGGTGATTTTGCCTGTATTGTTGCGGCCAGCTTTTTGCTTGCCAGCTTTAACCAAACTTTTCAACGGTTTACGAGTAGTTACCTCGCTGAGATCCTGCGAAGTCATACCGCGACGGGCAGGAGTGGTTGGGTTGTATTGCTTGACAGCCATTACTTCTTGTCCTCCTTGACTTCTTCTTGCTCGAAGACTTTGATTTTACCTTCGCTCAGGCGAACGTAAGCTTTCTTGCTATCCTGGCGATGAGTAGTGCCCGGGTAGCGATTCTTGCCGCGCGAGAAGCGAACAGCTTTACCGCTTTGAACGAGCGTCGTTACTTTGGCGACTTTGACGCCTTCGAATTGTGCTTCAACGGCCGCTTTGATTTCGTTTTTGTTAGCGCTCATCGGCACATCGAAAATGTAAGTATTTTCGTTGGTAACTAGCCGGTAAGCTTTCTCGCTAACGCGTGGAGTAACTAACACGAGTTTCATTACTTCGCCTCCTTTGTTAGCCACGCCTCGACTGCCTTGACGGCGGCTGGCGTGATAACGATTTTGTCGGCGTTCAAAATGTAGTAAACGCTGAGGTATTGCGCGCGCACCAAGAGGGCATTGGCTAAGTTATTTGTAGCGCGCATCAGCTCTGGAGCCTTTTCGTCGACGACGAGTAGAACGCGGTCTTTCTCGCTGCATTTCTTGGCGGCGAGGAATTTAGCGACTTCAGTGGTTTTGCCGGTAGTTTTGATGTCACTGACCAAGATTTTCTTGTCTTGGTTGGCGAGGGTCAAAGCTTGGCGTAAAGCGACGTGCTTGCTAGTCTTGGATAGTTTCTTGCTGTAGTTTTCGTTGCCACGCGGCCCGAAAACGATACCACCGTGGCGCCAAATCGGGTTGCGAGTCGAGCCGAAACGAGCTCGCCCGGTGCCTTTTTGTTTCCACGGTTTCTTGCCGCCGCCGCGAACTTCGCCGCGGGTTTTGGTGGTAGCGCTTGCCTGGCGGCTGTTAGCCAAAAATGCGTCGTACGCAAGTTTCAGCAGCTCGTGGTTTGGTACGTCAACCTCAAACACACTCTTTGGCAAGGCTGCTTTTGCTGGCTTGGTTGATTCAGCCATTACTTAGCACCTCCTAGTTTGATTAAGCCCTTCTTAGGACCTGGCACTGCGCCCTTGACACCAATCAAGTTGTCTTCAACCAAGATATAAGCGACCTTCAGATTCTTGACAGTGACCTGTTCGGCGCCCATGTGTCCGGCCATGCGCTTGCCTTTGAATATTTTTTGCGGGTACATGCTGCCGATTGAACCGACCTTGCGCGTGTTACCCTTGCCGCCGTGGGTTTTGCGGTGGCGTTTGAAGTTGTGCCGCTTGATAGTGCCAGCCCAACCTTTACCCTTGCTGATGCCGGTAGCATCAATAACGTCGCCGAGCTCGAACTCCGAGACGTTCCATGTGTCGCCGACCTTGATTTCGCCAAGTTCGTCAACGCGAATTTCCCCGATTTTTTTCGGGGTCACACCGGCTGGTTTGACATGTCCAGCCACGGCCTTGCTCAGGTTCTTACCCGTACCATATGCCACCTGGACTGCGTTGTAGCCGTCGGTTTCGACAGACTTGACCTGAGTCACAGTCATCGGGCCGGCTTGGATCAGCGTCACCGGAATAGTGGTGCCGTCCTCGCCAATGATTTGGGTCATACCAATTTTGGTACCGAAAAGTGCTTTCATTGCCCTCTTGCTCCCATTTAAAAGCCTCGGCGGCTGGTAGTATCCGTTGCCCGGACTTGCCAATTCGCGCGAGTCTCTATAGTTAATATTACGCGTAATAGAATTACATCTACTATTATAGCACGTCTAGCTACAACTCGTCAATATCACGTAGTCTTATTTATCAAAGTATTCTGGCAAGACCTTGCCCGCTAAAGTTGCCGCTAACAGCACTGCGAAACCGCACATAATCGACGGAATGCCGGAAATTGTCGACGGATCTACGATATTGACAAACGTTGTCGGCACCATAAACAAGACATAGCCAATCATTAGCGAGTACAGAGATTGGCGAATATTTTTTACCGCAGCTTTACTTTGGGCGTAAGCGTATATAATAGCAATAATCAGCAAACCATAATAGTATCCCGCGTAAATCGGATAAAATTCATCGCGATTCTCAAAGATTACGTAATTACCTAAGCAGGCGCCAGCTTTTACGCCGTCAGCTTCCAATAAGAAATAACCGACGAATAGTGCTGCCAAAATATAACCTAGAACCGGAATCCAGCGCCTTTTGTCGCCAGAAAGTTGATAAATCAGATGAATACCCAGAGGCGGCAGCATAGTAATCGCCACATAACCAAGCTTCGCCCAGCCTAGGCTATCAAGAAAAATCGTACCTTCGCAAACATTATACTCAGCCCACTGAAACAGCGCCAAACAGATGAGCAGCGCCATAGCAATCCTTGTCACAGCGTTTAGCTTATAGCGCCAAAACGTATATAGCGCCAAAACAAGCTCAATCGCTAGCGTTGCCAGCATCACTGGCGGCGAAAAGCAGTAAAGTTTCAGCTTCTTAAACTTATTCATACGATGAATTATACACCATTATGGCGGCTAATCGTTGTCGCGAGCAGTAAACCATTCGCCAAATTTCTGCCAATGCTGAAAATGAGCAGGGTTAATCTCCGCGCCGTCATGACGGAGCGCAAACTCTTCAGCAATTGTTAATCCGCCGCTATCCTCCATCGACACAACCTGATTCATTGATGTTCCTTCGCCGCGCGGCTCGTTTATAAACACGCCAGTTTGATCATATATAAACAACTTTAGTTGCTCGCCATCAAAATAAGCCACGACGTCATGCAATATAATTCTCCGATCATTTTTATCTTTCATCAAAGCCAAAAAATCTTCAGCCGTAAACCAATTAGCGATATCTTTCATATAACCGCCCGGAAAGCCGCCGAGTGCTGGAATTTCCCAGCTGCTATCATTAACAACAACCGGCCGGCCCGCTTTTTCATGCGCCGACTTAACTTTCGCTTCGGTAATTTTCAGCGGATCATGATGCTGGATTTCATCAATGTTAATTTGTAGCGGCTCGACAAAAATCCCATAGCCTTTCAGAACCGACTTGGCTTCTTCAAGTTTATACGGATTGCCGGTGATAAAAGTGATTGTTTTCATCACACTTACATCTTAATTTCAGAGTTTATTTTCTGAAATCGTGGCACAGATTTCCCGTCCAGTACTATTGTTTCCGTAAACATACTGGCAGGACGGGCGAATAATTCATATTCATTCTCATAGAGAGGCCGGTAAATCACCAGGAGTTCTTCCGTCTCAGTTTCTAAGGCGAGGCCAATCACTTCGTATAGCTTGCTTGACTTGCTATGCTTGTACGTGCCCTTGCTGATTTTCGCGTAACGGCTCCGTTCTTTGCTATCCGCAGCTTCTTCGCGGTACTTCTCTGGCTGAGCGCGGAAGATATTCACCCATTTACTATCATCAGCCAAATCATGATATTTAATGTAATGTCGTTTGTTAAAGCCGCCCTTATCCTGCTTTTTACGCGCCATTTCCTCTTGAACTTGCTCTATAGAAAAGCCAAAATCTTGGCGCAGCGCGTCAAAAACTTCCTGTAAATCAGCCAACTCTTTGAGCGATTCGTCGCGCTGATTATCGTCCAGCGGAATTTCGTCTGCCTCCTCGTGAACTTTGCGGAGCAACTCGCGGCGAAATTCCTGCTTGTCTAATGTGTGGTACTCTGTGTGTAAAACTTCTTCGTCATCCAGACATTTTTTCACGACTTTATCGCGAACTAGTTTTTGTAAGTAAAATCGAATCATTTCAAATCAAGGTCTTAATACTTGTCTTTGTAGGTTGATATATTAGATTATAAGTAATATTTAGCGTTCTATGCAACCGCTTTTTAGCGCGGCAAAACAACGCCTGTATGTTTCGCTATCTTTAACAATTCTTCGTTAATGACTAGCAGTTTTTCTTTTGACGACATCTTGGCGAAGCCGGCGCTCATCAAAGTTTTATTCGGCTTGCTATAAATAACATCGTATATTTCTTCAATATCGTTAGTGAGTGCCTGCAGCTCGCCTTCAACTCGCCCGAGTCGATTTTTGACCTCGCGCATCTCGCTTTCAACACCGTTAAGTCGATCCTTGACTTCGCGAATATCACTCTCAACACTGTCGAGCCGGCTTTTGACCTCGCGCATGTCGCTTTTCAAACTAGATACATCCTCTTTCAGTCCAGAGACGTCCTTTTTCAGTCCGGAGACATCTTCTTTCAATACAGATACATCTTCTTTCAGCCCGGAGACGTCTCTTTTCAGTTCCGATATATCTGCTTCAACTGCGTCAAATCGCGGTAGTACAATTGTCTCCAACGCTCCATTAACGCCTTCAACAATTGCTTCTTTAATCCATTGTTTGTCGTCATTAGTTAGTGCCATGCGCCCTCCTGAATTCCATTATACCATGCCGCATTCATGTACAGATGAAGCGCTAAAAATTTGGAGTTATTTAAGTACAAACTTTATCGGCTATCAAAGCAAGATTCCCGCTGGCAAGAAATATGACACAATAGCTACGACTAGCAAAATCGCGTACCATATGTGCCGGTTGCCTGGGCGCTTTTCCCAGAGGTAAACGGCCAGTGCTCCGCCAATTAGCCCCAGTGGAAAGGCTGATAGCGCTAAGTTGCCGATGCTTAGTGGCGCTTTGAATTTTAGCCACAATGTGCCAGCAATCGTTACCGTGACTAGTTTTAGCAAATAGACGCCGTCAGGTTCGAACTTTTCGTTGCCGCGCCGACTAAATACACGGTTGCGGGCGTATGTGCGTTGTTTGTGCTGCCGTGAAACCATAATTCAAGTATATCATAAGCGTTATACTTCCCTGTTTTTCGCTGCTCTCTAGCTGCCATTCTGTCTCATAAAAAAAGAAAAGACCCCCTCAGTGCTTGTAGAGTCTTTTCTTGCGCAAAGAGCGAGATGCTGTTTACATTTTAATTTCGGCGTCAACGCCAGCTGGCAATGATAGATTTTGCAAGTTCTCGATGGTTTTTGGCGTAGCGTTAGAAATATCAATCAAGCGCTTGTGTACGCGCATTTCGAATGTCTCGCCGCCCATTTTGTAGACGTGCGGGCTTTTCGTTACCGTATAAGTGCTGCGGCGAGTTGGCAGCGGCACTGGTCCGGCGACTGTTGCGCCAGTACGAACAGCGGTGTCGACGATTCGCTTAGCAGATTCATCAATAACTGTGTGGTCATACGCCTTGAGGCGGATGCGGATAGTGAGACCTTTATCTTCGGCCATTTTGTTACTCCTTTTACCTCGTAACCTCCGCTCGAATCGGTTTCGTTAGCGTCTGGCAGAGTTCTCGAGGCGATTAATTAATACGAACATTACTATAGCAATAATTAGCGTGAATTGCAAGAACTGGGCGGGTGATAAGACGTGTTAAGGTTTAATCTTGTCGGTGACCGCTGGTTGCAGACAATAAAAGCACCCCCGATAGTCCGGAGGTGCTTTCGGCAGTAACTTACAGAGTGTAAATTACTTGATGATGTTGGTCACCACGCCAGCGCCGACAGTACGGCCGCCTTCGCGGATAGCGAAGTCTTGGCCTTTGTCCATAGCGATTGGGGCGAGTAATTTAACCTTGAAGGTTACTTGGTCGCCTGGCATAACCATTTCTTTGTCGGCTGGCAATTCAACTTCACCGGTCACGTCAGTGGTGCGGAAGTAGAACTGCGGCTTGTAGCCCTTGCTGAATGGCGTGTGGCGTCCACCCTCTTCTTTCTTGAGGATGTAGACTTCAGCCTCGAACTCGGTGTGCGGAGTCAGCGTGCCTGGAGCAACAATGACCTGACCGCGCTCGATCTGCTCGCGCTCGATACCGCGCAGCAGCAAACCAGCGTTGTCGCCAGCTTGGCCCTGGTCGAGGGTTTTCTTGAAGGCTTCGATACCAGTTACGACCGAGCTCTGAGTTGGTTTTAGGCCAACGATTTCGACTGGGTCGTTCAGTTTGATGACACCTTGCTCAATACGGCCAGTAGCCACGGTGCCACGACCTTTGATCGAGAAGACGTCTTCGATTGGCATCAAGAATGGCTTGTCGAGGTCGCGCTTTGGCAGCTCGAAGTAGTCGTCCATCGCCTTGACCAATTCCATGATAGCGTCTTCAGACTCTTTGTCGCCTTCGAGAGCTTTGGTGGCTGAACCCTTGATGATTGGCGTATTGTCGCCGTCGTAGCCGTTCTTGGTGAGCAGTTCGCGAACGTCCATCTCGACCAATTCGACCAGCTCTGGGTCGGCCAAGTCCATCTTGTTGAGGAAGACGATAATCTTCGGCACGCCAACCTGGTGAGCCAACAATACGTGCTCGCGAGTTTGCGGTAACGGGCCGTCGTTGGCAGCCACCACGAGAATAGCACCATCGATTTGAGCAGCGCCGGTGATCATGTTCTTGACGTAGTCGGCGTGGCCTGGCATATCGACATGCGCGTAGTGGCGATTCTCTGACTCGTATTCCTGGTGAGAGGTAGCGATAGTAATACCACGCGCCTTTTCCTCTGGTGCGTTATCAATGTCCGCGTAGTCGCGCGCTTTATTCACGTCGCTTGGGAGCCGCTTAGCCAAAACGTGGGTAATGGCGGCGGTCAAAGTCGTCTTACCGTGGTCGACGTGACCCATGGTACCGACGTTGATGTGAGGCTTTGAACGGTCAAAGTCTGCCATAGAAGTAGTTCTCCTAACGTTAGTATTATGTTATTCACGACGCGAGCAATTATCGAAAGTGTTGCCACCTCGACAAAACGCGTCGCGCGTTATTTCTTATTATAGTTGAAAGCTCTGCGGGTGTAAAGTGGCTACTGGCGTAAACGCTTATCAATATGCCGGCAAACGATAAACAGCCAAATAGCAGCCAGCAGTCCCAATACAGCTTCAATAATGACAAACCAAAAGCTTCGCAAGATGTAGCCCTGAGCTGCCAGAATTGCTGCAAAAATCGGAAAGCCAAATGACAACAGCCGCTCGCGCTGTGTCAAATAATTAAGGCTCGACGGTAAAGTCAGCATCATTAACACCATAGCGACAATTATCCCGCGCGAAAAAACAAAATGCGCTGCGTGCATAGTGTCATTCGGACAAAGCGCTACGCCAATCATACATACAGACAAAGTAATCATCAGCCAAGCTGACAATTTGGCGGTGCGCGATTGCTGAAGCTTAGCATAGCTTTGAGTCATGCAAATACCGATAGCAGTAAGTATCAATCCTGAGGCAAAAACACCAGTATTAAAAGCCAAAGCTGATTGGCGGTTGGTGCTAGTCTCGCCCAACCGGCTGAGGCTCCAGCTTGTCCAGTGCGAATCATCAGACAGCACGATTGAGATCATCACGCCAGAAGTTAAAATCACTACGTATAGCGCGCAGAGTACCTGCAAGCGATTACGCTTGTAAAATTGAACAGCTAGCTGGTAGCTCATATACCTATTATAGCAGCAAACGCGCCTTGGTGAGAGACGCGTTTACGTATTTAGCGAAGTTCTCGCTAGAGTTAATTATCAAACTACTTGTTGCGTTTTTCGATAATCTCGGCAGCAACGTTTGGCGGAACTTCCTCATAATGAGCTAGCTCCATCGTCGATGCAGCACGGCCTTGGCTCATCGAGCGGATGTCTGATGTATAGCCGAACATGTTGGCTAGCGGCACGATTGCTTTGATTAATTTGGCGCCGCCCATTAGGTCATCCATGCTTTCGATACGGCCGCGGCGGCTGTTGAGGTCGCCGATGATGTCGCCCATGAACTCCTCTGGGGTAGTGACTTCTACTTTCATGACTGGCTCGAGCAAGACTGGATTGGCTTGTTTGATACCAGCACGGGTCGCTATATGCGCTGCCAAGCTAAACGCCAGCTCGCTAGAGTCAACGTCGTGGTACGAGCCATCGTAGAGTGTTGCTTTGACATCGACTACCGGGTAGCCAGCGATAACGCCGCCGTCTAGAGTTTCGCGAATACCTTTTTGTACGGCCGGGCGATACTCTTGCGGCACCACGCCGCCTTTGATTTCGTCGATGAATTCAAAGCCTTTGCCTGGCTCGTTCGGCTCAAAGCGTACCCAAACATCGCCGTATTGGCCGCGGCCGCCGGACTGTTTGGCGTGCTTACCTTGAACCTCGGCGGTACCTTTGATGGTTTCGCGGAAGGCAACCTGCGGTTCGCCGACATTAGCTTCAACATTGAATTCGCGCTTCATGCGGTCAATTAGAATCTCGAGATGCAACTCGCCCATGCCCGACATAATCGTCTGCCCGGTCTCTTCATCGGTGTGAATGCGGAAGGTTGGGTCTTCCTCGGCGAGGCGCTGCAAAGCAATACCCATCTTCTCTTGGTCGGCTTTGGTCTTTGGTTCGACAGCAATTGATACCGGCGGTTCTGGGAACTCGATAGATTCCAGAGCGATTGGATGACTCAATTCAGCTAAAGTATTACCGGTGAAAGTATTTTTCAGCCCAACCACTGCAGCAATATCGCCGGCGCCAACACTATCGATTTCTTCGCGTTTGTCGGCGTGCATTCGGACGATGCGGCCGATGCGCTCTTTTTCGCCAGTGGTGGTGTTGAGGACGTAACTGCCGGCTTTGAGGACGCCAGAATAAACGCGGATGAAGATCAGCTTGCCAACGAACGGGTCAGCAGCAATCTTGAAAGCTAGGGCTGCCATTGGCTCTTTGTCGCTTGGTTTGCGGCCAACTTCGTCGCCAGTCTTTGGATTTTTGCCCCAAATTTCGTCGACGTCGAGCGGACTTGGCAAGTAATCTGCCATCAAATCAAGCAGTTTTTCGACAATCACGCCGCGTCCGTCGCCGCCAGTTACCAAATAGAAGTCGCCAGCCAGCACGCGTTTGCGCAGCGCGCTCTTGAGTTCGTCGATGGTAATCGCTTCCTCGCCCTCGTCGAAGAATTTCATCATCAAGCCGTCATCGGCTTCGACAGCGTTCTCAACCAACAAGCTGCGCGCATGCTTGGCTTTTTCGAGCATATCAGCCGGAATCTCGCCAACTTTCAGCTCGTGGTCGGTGTAATCATCGTAAGTATAAGCCTTCATATCGATTAGATCGACCACGCCGCAAACATCCTTTTCAAAGCCAATCGGCAAGTGGATCGGGAATGCTTGCTTGCTGAGGCGGTTGTGGATTGACTCGACAGATTTGTAGAAGTCGCCGCCAGTCTGGTTGATTTTGTTGATGAAGCAGATACGCGGCACGTTGTACTTGTTGGCCTGGCGCCAGACAGTTTCGCTTTGCGCCTCGACACCCATTTTGCCGTCGAAGACAGTAACGGCGCCGTCGAGTACGCGCAAGCTGCGCTCCACCTCGGCTGTAAAGTCGATGTGCCCTGGCGTATCGATAATATTAATCTTGTGGCCTTTCCAGAAGCAAGTCACTGCCGCCGAGGTAATGGTGATACCCCGCTCCTTTTCCTGCGCCATCCAGTCGGTGGTGGCGCCGCCGTCATCGCCCTTGACGGTACCGATTTTATGCGTCAAGCCAGTACGGTACAAAATACCCTCAGTGGTGGTCGTTTTACCGGCGTCGATATGGGCAATAATGCCGATATTTCTAAAGTTTTGTAATGGAACGGTTGCTGCCATTGTTTTTCCTCTATTAAGTTGATTTGTCGAGATTCTTGGTTATTTTTTGGCACCAAAAAACTACTCTTAACGACAATTATATCAGATAATTTACAAAAATGATAGCTAAGTTTAACTTTCGCAAAACCGCTCCTATGTATAGTGTAGGAGCGGTTCTGTATTTGCATGAAAAGAAACGATTAGCTGCGAGCAAAATGAGCAAAAGCGCGGTTGGCTTCGGCCATTTTGTGAGTGTCTTCTTTCTTCTTGAAGGCAATGCCAGTTTCGTTGCAGGCGTCAACGATTTCGGTCGCCAGGCGCTTGCTGTACGGCATGCCGCTTTTGCTGCGGGCAGCTTGTACTAGCCAAGTAAAGGCAAAGTGCTGCTGGCGATGGCCTTGAATCGGAAACGGAATTTGGTAGTTAGCTCCGCCAACGCGGCGAGACTTAACCTCGAAAGCCGGGCTGATGTTGTTAATTGCCTTTTCGAAAACCTCTAGCGGCTCTTCGCTTTTGAGGGTTTTGGCAGCTTGCGCTAGAGCATCATAGACAGCCCGCTCGGCCGCTAATTTCTTGCCATTGAGCATTGATTTGTTGATGAGGCGCTGCACCAAAATCGACTGGTATTTGCGATCTGGCTGCAATTGGCGCTGGAGCTTTTTAGTAACTTTGCGAGGCATGATTACTTATCCTCCTTCTTGGTACCGTATTTACTGCGGCCTTGTTTGCGTTTGGACACGCCTTGCAGGTCAAGCGCGCCGCGAACGACATGATAGCGCACACCTGGCAAGTCTGGTACGCGGCCGCCGCGAACTAGCACCACGGCGTGTTCTTGCAAGTTGTGGCCTTCGCCGCCGATATAAGCCCAAACCTCGTGGCCGTTAGTCAGACGAACGCGGGCAACTTTGCGCAGCGCCGAGTTCGGCTTCTTTGGCGTTTTGGTAGTAACTTTGACGCAAACGCCGCGTTTGAGCGGTGCGTTTTGGTTGTAATAGCGCACCTTTAGAGCATTGTGGATACGGCCTAGCGCCGGCGACTTCGATTTTTTGCTAGCCGTCTGGCGAGGTTTGCGTACCAGCTGATTGATAGTTGGCATTCAACTTCTCCTAATTACGATGATAATAAACGAGCTTGCTAAAGGCTCATGGCGCAAGCGGCAATGCAGCAAACATCCGCCTGCATCTCGAGAGCTGCGACTTTATCACACCGATAACCCCGCTTTACCCGAGAGAAACTCTATATTCTATTATAGCAAAAAAACTACCAGAAAGCAAGGTTTGCTTGTCCTCTGATCGCTGGAGCCAGGAATGAGCTCAACTGTTAGTATTTGGACAAAAAGTTCGCTTTCGTCGTTTCCGACTCATCAGCATAGACATGCATCTATGGAGCGAACATGACAAGCAGAGACTTTGACAGAGGTTCGCTGGAGACTGGTATCGCTACAGCATCTTGGCGATATTGATCACCAAGTAGGCTACTGCTGCGACAGCAATGAGACTCAATGCTATGACGTTGTACAACGTATGCAACGTCGTAGCTGCCGCTGTAGCGACAACCTGGCTACGGTATTTGCGATAGTACCACAAGTACACCAGCAAAAAACCGAAGCCAGTCGCGGACAGGGCGACCCCTGCCGCCAGGCTGTACCAGATATTTGTGATGTGCAGGAGTCCAAAGCACACACTAGCGCGTGCTCGTTCGCGCCAGCTCCACTTTTCACTCCCGGATCGAAAGGCTTGCTCCTCTAGCAGTGCTAAGAGCAATAGAGTGTCATACACCCCACATCCGGTTGCCTTGAGACCGTGCAGAGACTTCTGTTTTTTCGTGTAGTTCGTGAAGTCTCCTATGAGGAAGACTCCCACTGCACCGGCAACCCAGGCAGCCCCTGTTGCCCATCTCGCGGGGAGGAACGTCTCAAAGATACTAGTCAGCAGCTCGACTACGGAGCTATCAAGCCCCGGAATCATCAGTAGCACTTTTATCGTGGCGATTGTCACGATAATCAATACTGTTGCGATAGCGGTGAGCCATCGCTGATCGAAGTATCTGGCATCTCCGATTGCGCGGGCCAGATTAGGCCAAACAAAAGTTGGCCTAGTGTCTCGGGGCATAGCTCTTCTGAAGAGCCATGCCATGACCCCCTTTCGGGGTCGATGCACTATCATAAGTTCCGAGTGCACGAAATGAACACCTCTTTCAAAGGTTGGTCGGCTTGTCAAAGTGCGCTTTCATACAAGAATCTACTCCCTGTCAATGAAAGCTGATATATATATATATCACATATGAATGTGTAAGTCAATGTATCAGGCAATTTTATTGAATTTTATGCAAAAAAGCGTAAAAATAACGAAAAAACAAGCATTTTCACCTGTTTGCGACGTTTGCAGCTGCGGATAAACTTAGCTCTATATTTATAACTAGGAATTGAAACAAATGATAGCAAGAGCTATTTGTCGTCGCTGCTTGATTTCTTGTCGTTTCGAATAAACCATCGAATCAAAGCGATAGCGGCTACTACGGTTGCAACTATTACTATATACGGTATAGCTACGGTGATATAGGTTATGATGATTTCTTCACTCATGATTGTATTGTTTAATTAATAATTGGAATAAACCTCTCTGAGCATATTGCTACACTCAGAGAGGCATTCCTTGGTCTCAGACCTTAACCTTCTCGCGGCGCTCACACCTCCATCCCAGAATATTCTCTTCTACTAGGACAGCTTGTGATCCTGGATACTTTGCGGAGCAAAAGCCCTGGATATCAAGCGACCCAGCAATTGTGATTCCTGCTGGGACAGAGAGATCATAGCAAAGCATGCTGTACGGATTCCAGGGGGTCAAGGTTGTTGCAGCGAAATGACCCTGATACTGGCACACCTGGTATCCAGCAACGGAGTACGACACCGTAATCTCATACTCCTTCTCCTCTGCATGCGCGACTGGTGTAAGACTAGCCACGGCAATCAGTACGATAGCCATGACGAGACTTCGGAACTTCATGTCGCCCTCCTAGGGACTCGGGAGTTCAATTTGAACTCAACTAACACGATACATATGATTATAAATAAGATATATATATGTGTCAACGCTCTCGTCTTGCTTTTCTGCAATAAGCGCCTGAACCCTTACCGCATTAAAAGCTAAAAACGCAAGCAATATAGTATAATAAACGTATGAATCCGCTAAATGACAATGATATCCAATACGCTGGCCACCCTGAACAGGCGCCGCGGCCTGATCCGTTAGTGCCAGAACCGCAGCGCCGGCCGCCGCGCGACCCATTCCGTAAATTTCGCCTGATTATGATTGGAGCTGGTGTCGCCGCTGTTTTAGTGATTATTGTTGCGATCGTGGTAATGACGCTCGCTCGCTCGTCAACAGTCAAGACAGATGAAAAGAAAAAAACCGACGAGACCAAGGTAGCTCACTTAACCTCTGCTGAAACTATCAAGCACGTCAACGTTTATTTCAAAGGCAAGGAAAAAGCCAAATCGTCAATCACCACTCCGGTAAGAGTCAAAGGAAGAAAATTCTACACCGTAGTGCCCGACCTCGACCAAGTTCAGAGTTTAGCTGGTTACGTTCCTAAGGATAAATCAACTTCGCAGCGCGAATCAATCGAGAAAAACATGGACTACGATGGTTTTACCCGCAAGGTCTTTTCGGAGGGCAGTAGAACAAATTATTTAGCTGATTTCACGCGCGACGATGTCACTTGCCAGCTGAGCACCGATATTTCGCAGCGCGACAAGCTCGGCGATTGGATGGAGATTCGCTGTCTTGACACTAAAGTCTACGCTGAATACGCTGAAGCGCAGCAGCCGGTCGTTTCGGTCTATACCCCGGCCGTGAGCGCTGCTGGACAGTACGGTTTCATCGGTAAGCCAGCTCCGTTCAAGGGCGCGCTAAAAGGTTATCAGCTGCTAGAAATTCCAGTCAGCACAGTGTTGTATCAGCGAATGACTGCGCCTGACAATCTAGGATTATTCTATCAGACGCCAGACGGCTTGTGGCATTATTTCCAAGATCGCAATCGCAACATACTGGTCGCCTGCACTCTTTACAATAACCGCGAATTACGGATGGCTTACGCTGACCAAAAGTGCCAGCCGATTGGTGGCAGTACTAAAGATACGGTGACGTATTCTGGCAAACGAGATTAGGTCTCGCCTTATTCTGGCTGTTGGAATATGCAAAGATACAGCGCGCCAAAAAATTAGCTGCAAAAATAATTACCGCTCGTCTATATGAGCGGTAATTATTCTAACTTAGGCGTTTTTGCCTACGACTCAGCATCGACATCTGGCGTGATGTCGTCGGTCTCCTCTTCAACGCTTTCAGCGTACTCGTCGGCTGGCGAATCGTCCTCGCCAGTGTCGAGCGAACGGACGCCAGTACCCACCGGAATCTTGCGACCGATGATGACATTTTCTTTCAGGCCATGCAAGTGGTCGGCGCGGCCACTGGTGGCAGCACTGATTAACACGCGGGTAGTGTCCTGGAAGGAAGCGGCGCTTAGCCACGAATCGCTCCAGATACTTACCTTGGTGATACCCAAGAGCATTTGCGCGTATTGCGCTGGCTCTTTGCCATTAGCGACCAAAGCCTTATTCTCGGCAACGACGCGCGCTTTCGAAACAATATCGCCCATAACAAAGTCGCTGTCGCCTGGGTCCTCGATCTGGACGCGGCTAAACATCTGGCGAACAATGATCTCGAGATGCTTGTCAGCCACGTCTTGGCCTTGCGCGGCGTAGATGCGCAACACTTCGTTGATGATATAGCGCTGAGTTGCCTCGGTGCCCTTCAAACGCATCAGGTCGTGCAAGTTGAGGGAGCCGATCGTCAAGCGGTCGCCTGCCTCAACGTGGTCATTGGCCGATACCACTAGCTGCGCAGTACCTGGAATCTCGTAGCGGACTGGCGCGGCAGCGTTAGCGGCAATGACGATAGTGTCTTCGGCAGCTTCGACAACACCGTCGAATGGCGCCACTAGCGAACGGCTATTATCGAGACCTTCGGCGAGGATATCGCCAGCCTTGACGCTAGAGCCGTCTTGCAATAGCGGTTTGCGATCTTCGAGTGGCAAGCGCTCAACGCGGCCAGCCTCTGGCGTGACCTGGACGATATATTTCTTGCCGTCTTCCCAGACATCGACAGTACCAGCCACCTCAGTGATGTAAGCTTGACCCTTCGGATTGCGCGCTTCAAAGAGTTCCTCGACGCGCGGCAGACCCTGAGTGATGTCGCTACCGGCCACGCCAGAGTTGTGGAAAGTACGAAGTGTTAACTGAGTACCCGGCTCGCCGACCGATTGAGCAGCGATAACGCCAACTGGTTGAGCTGCGCCAACTAGCTCGTTGGTTGCCATGTCAATACCGTAGCTGCGGCGCGGAATACCCTCGAGATTGTTGGTCGAGAGAATCGACTGAATCTTGACCTCGTTGATATTAGTGTCGGCTTCGATTTTGTTGGCGATTTCGCGGGTAATCAACTCGTTAGCGCCGATATAGCCTGGCACAGCATCACGTGTATAGCGTCCGTACAAGCGATTACCGAAGCTGATCATCGTTTCTTCAGTTTCTGAACGATAAATCATGTAGCCCTCGTCGTCACCCTCTTCGTCCTCAACAGTGAAGACATCTTGCGAGACGTCGACCAAGCGGCGCGTTAGGTAGCCTGAGTCGGCTGTCTTTAGCGCGGTATCGATCAAACCTTTACGCGAACCGCGGGTAGCGACGAACGATTCCAAGCTCGACAAGCCGCGGGTGTAGTACGAGCGAATTGGCAGCTCGATTTCGCGGTTGGCGGCGTCGACCTGAATACCAATCATGGCGCTAGCTAGCTTGACGTTGCTAATATCACCGCGGGCACCCGAGTTAACCATGATCGAAATACTAGTGTCGATGTGGTGCAAGTTATCTTGGAGCAATTTAGTAACTTGATTGTCAACCTTGCGCCAAGCTGCTACCGTCAAATTGTAACGCTCGTCGTCAGTAATCAAACCCTGGTCGTATTGGTCGGCAATCAACGCGGCATGCTTGTCGCCTTCCTGGATTATCTCCTCGGTTTGATCGAGGTGGACATAGTCGTCCTTACCAGTCGATACTGCGGCCACGGTGGCGAAGCGGAATGCCAAGCCCTTCATGCGGTCGGCCGTCTTGGCGGTTTCTTCGGCGCCGTAGCGATCAAAGATTTGCGCCAGAACTTTCTTCAGCTCTTTCTTGGTCTGGACGTTATTGTTGTAAGGAAAATCGTCCGGCAAGATTTCGTTAAAGAAGACGCGGCCCAGCGTGGTGTTGTGAATCTCGCCCTTGGCGCGAACCCGAATTGGGCTTTGCAAGTGAAGCCGGCCCATATCGTAAGCTAGCTCGGCGTCGCGGCTGTTAGCAAAGACAGCGCGATGCTCGGTCTGAACGCTCGGCTTTTCGTAGGTCAGGTAGTAGTTGCCGAGCACGATATCCTGGCTGATACTAAGCACTGGACTACCATCGGCTGGCTTAAGCAAATTGTTAACAGCGCTCATCAGCTCGCGAGCTTCAGCCTGAGCGTCATCGGACAACGGCAAGTGAACAGCCATCTGGTCGCCGTCAAAGTCGGCGTTGAAGCCGGCACAGACTAGCGGGTGCAGCTGAATCGCCTTGCCCTCGACTAATTTCGGCTGGAAAGCTTGGATGCTCAAACGGTGCAGGCTCGGTGCGCGGTTAAGCAAGACATACTTGCCCTTGATGACCTCGTCGAGTGCGTCCCAAACCACTGCTTCGCTCGACTCGATCAGACGAGTAGCGCTGCGGATATTATGCGCGTAATCATGCTCAATCAGCCAACTGATGACAAATGGTTTAAACAGCTCGATCGCCATTTGCTTTGGCAAGCCGCACTGATTGATTTTAAGCTTTGGACCAACGACAATCACTGAACGGCCAGAGTAATCGACGCGCTTACCGAGCAGGTTCTGGCGGAAGCGTCCTTGTTTGCCCTTGAGCATATCGCTAAGACTCTTCAAGCGTCGACGGTTGCCAGTGGCATTGACAGCCCGGCCGCCGCGCGCTGATGAATTATCGATCAAGCTATCGACAGCTTCTTGCAGCATGCGTTTTTCGTTGCGCTGAATCACTTCTGGCGCGTTCAATTCGATCAGTTTCTTGAGGCGATTATTGCGGTTAATGACACGGCGATAAAGATCGTTCAAGTCGCTCGTCGCGAAACGGCCGCCTGCCAGCGACACCATCGGCCGCAGGTCTGGCGGAATCACCGGTAGAACCGTCATGCACAGGCTCGACGGCTTGATGCCAGCTGCTTGCATGCCTTCTAGAACCTTAAGTCTTTTTAGTAATTTTTTCTCGCGCTGGCCTCTGGCGTCCTCGGATTCTTGTTGCAAATCGGCGATTAGTTTATCGAGGTCGATCTCGTCGAGCATTGCCTTGAGCGCGGTGCCGCCCATAGCTATTTCGACTAATTCTTCGTAGGCCTCTGGCAAGTTGCGATAATCAGTTTCGCTCATTAGCGCGTGCTTTTGCAAGCTTTCCAGCTGCGATTTCTTGGTGGTAAATTGATTTTCTAGCTCTTCGAGCTCTTTGCTCTGTTCTTCGGCCAAAGCCTTGACGTCAGCGCCGTCGGCGCCAGCTTCGCGTTCGTAGCGAATTTTGATAGCGGCGCGAGCAGCTTCAGTTTCGGCTTCGAGATCGGCTAGCAATTGGTCGCGTTTCTCTTCGTCAACCTTCAGAATTACGTACGTAGCAAAGTAAGCAATCCGCTCGAGATTACGTACTGTGATGCCCAGCAGCAAGCTCATAGCGCTTGGCGTGCCGCGCATAAACCAGATGTGCGCTACTGGAGCAGCCAATTGAATGTGGCCCATACGCTCGCGGCGGACAATGGATTTGGTGACTAACTCGCCGTTTTTGTCGACGGCAGCTTCGCGCGAACGCACGCCCTTGAGCTTGGAATCATGCGGATTGATATCCTTGACCGGGCCAAAGATTCGCTCACAGAACAAGCCATCGCGCTCTGGCTTTTGGGTGCGGTAATTGATCGTCTCTGGCTTGAGAACCTCGCCGTGACTCCACTTTAGGATATCCTCGGCGCTGGCCACCGCTAGGCGCACCGCATCAAAATCGCTAATTCCGGTCGCGTTAAATGAATATTGCGCCATCTTACGCCTCCTCCTTTATTTCTTCTACTTCGTCAATATCTTGTACGCTCATGCCGGCCTCAATGTCGCCGATGTCGTCTGATTCATCCAGGTAAACTTGATCATCGTTATCATCATCGTCGCCGGTGGTTTGTGGCACGGTCTTGTCAGCTGGGCCGCTTGAAGCGATGACATGCTCAGCGTCAACTACGCCACCCTCGTCAAGCAGGTCAACCCGAAGGCCCAAGCCCTGCAGCTCCTTGACCAGCACGTTGAAGGATTCTGGCAGTTTCGGCCCGACAATTGGCTCGTCCTTGATGATGGATTCGTAGGCCTTGGCACGGCCATAGACGTCGTCAGACTTGATGGTTAGCATTTCCTGCAAGGTCGCAGCAGCACCGTAAGCTTCCAGTGCCCAGACCTCCATCTCACCGAAGCGTTGACCACCGTTCTGTGCTTTACCGCCGAGCGGCTGCTGAGTAACCATGGTGTATGGCCCAGTTGAACGAGCGTGGATCTTGTCAGAGACCATGTGGTGTAATTTGATCATGTGCATCACACCGACCGTGGTACGCTCCTCAAACGCCTCACCGGTGCGGCCATCGAACAGTTGCGATTTACCGTCACGCACGAACCCTGCCTTTTCTAATTCATCAGAAATCGTCGCTGATGGCACACCGTCAAATGATGGGGTTGCCACGCGGTAGCCTAGTGCTCGTGCCGCCATACCCAGGTGCGTTTCAAACAGCTGACCGAGGTTCATGCGGCTCGGCACACCCAGTGGGTTCAAGATCACGTCAACTGGCGTACCGTCTTCCATGAATGGCATATCCTCGACTGGTAGCACCCGCGCGACCACACCCTTATTACCGAAGCGGCCGGCCATCTTGTCACCAACACCGATCTTGCGCATCTGCGCCACGAAAATTTGGATTTGCATCAGCACGCCAGCCTTGAGCTCGTGGCCATTCTCGCGGCTAAAGATCTTGACACCGACGACTTTGCCGCCGCCAGCATTGTTCATCCGCTGTGAGGTGTCGCGCACGTCCTTGGCCTTTTCACCAAAGATGGCGCGCAGCAGACGCTCCTCAGAACTCAGTTCCTGCTCACCTTTCGGCGTAATCTTACCAACCAGCACGTCGCCAGCCTTGACCTCAGAACCAATTTGCACGATACCGTTTTCGTCTAAGTGACGCAGACTGTCTTCTGACACATTCGGAATGTCGCGGGTGACGATCTCTGGGCCGAGCTTGGTCTCGCGAACCTCCACGTTGTAATCCTTGATGTTAATACTGGTCAAGCGATCGTCCTCCACCAAGCGGCGGCTGAGGATAATCGCGTCCTCCATGTTGTAACCGCCCCACGGCATAAAGGCCACCGTCAGGTTTCGCCCCAGCGCAATCTCGCCCTCGGCAATCGACGCGCCCTCGATGAGGATGTCGCCCTGCTTAACCCTATCGCCACGGGCTACCCGAACTTTCTGGTTGTAGCAGCGATCGTCATTGTTCTTGACGAAGTGTCGCAGTGCGTAGACCTTGACGCCATCAGCATACTTGACATGAATTTCATCAGCGTCAGCCCGCACCACTTCACCGTCGGCCTCGGCCTGGATCAGGTGGCCGCTATTCTCGGCTACCGCCTGCTCGATACCGGTACCGACAACCGCCGGCTCTGGCGTGAGTAGCGGCACTGCTTGACGCTGCATGTTCGAGCCAGTCAAGGCGCGGTCAACACGGGTTTTCTCGATAAACGGTACCAGCGCCGCCGTCGAGCCGAGAATCTGCTTGTGAGCAGCATCCATAAAGGTAACTTCTTCGACGTCGACCTGACCTGGCTGGAGGAATTTACGGGCACTGACACGGCTGTCGGTGAATGACTTGTCATCATTCAAGCGCGCCCCAGCATCGGCGATGACTTCGCTGGCTTCCTGGGCAGCATCCAGATAGACCACTTCGTCTGTCACCCGACCATCGGTGACGCGCAGGTATGGCGTCTCGATAAAGCCATACTCATTGACACGCGCGTAGGTAGCGAGGTTCAGCACCAGACCAACGTTAGCGCCCTCTGGCGTCTCCACCGAGCAGATACGGCCGTAATGCGTTGGGTGAGCGTCGCGCACGTCAAAACCGGCGCGCTCGCGGCTCAAACCGCCCGGCCCCATCGAGCTCAAGCGGCGCTTGTGGCTGAGCTCAGACAGTGGATTAACCTCATCGAGGAGCTGACTCAGCTGCGAGCTGGTAAAGAACTCGCGCACTGCTGCCACCACCGGCCGCGCATTGATCAATTGGCTCGGCGTGACGTTCTCCATATCAGCCACACTCATCCGGTCCATGGCGTTGCGCTGCATTCTGAGCATACCGACGCGGAACTGACGGGCAATCAGCTCGCCGACCAGCTTGACGCGGCGATTACTCAGCGCATCAATGTCATCAGCTGGCTCTTGGGTATTGTTGAGGCGAATAATCTCGCGGATGATGGCCACCAGGTCGCTCATCTGGAAGATACGGTTTTCAGCAGTGTTCGCAACGTCCAGACCCAGGCGCTGGTTCATCTTGTACCGGCCAACCCGACTATAATCAAAGCGCTTGAAATCAAAGAACATTCGCTCAATCATCTGGCGCGCGTTATCAACCGTCGCCAGATCGCCCGGCCGCAGGCGACGATAGACTTCGATCAGCGCTTCATTGGCGCCACGCGCAGTATCTTTCTCGAGCGTTTCTTGAATGTAGCTAGTCTCGCCCGTGTCAATGTCGGCAAACAGTTCGCGAATTTCTGACGTTTTTGGATGGCCCAAAGCCCGCAGCAAGGTCGTCACTGGTAGCTTACGGCGGCGGTCAATCTTGACATAAATCGTACCATTAGTCGCCGTTTCAAACTCCAGCCACGCGCCGCGACCTGGGATCATCTTGGCACCGTAGTAATTACGACCAGCTACCGTGTCAGCAGTAAAGAACACACCGGCCGAGCGGATCAACTGGCTAACCACCACGCGCTCCGTACCGTTGATGATAAAGGTACCGCGCTCGGTCATCCATGGATAATCGCCGAGGTAGATTTCCTGTTCTTTGACTTCGCCCGTCACCTTGTTGGTTAGTTCGACGGTTGCATGCAGTGGCGCTTCAAACGTCAAATTGTTTTCCTTGGCGAACTGATCGGTGGTCTTTGGCTCGTCAAAATGATAGCTGCCGAACCGCAGTGCCAACTTCTGACCAGTATAGTCGTCAATTGGGTTAATTTCTGAAAAGATTTCGCTCAAACCATCCTCGACGAACCAGCGCCACGAGTTCTCTTGGTGAGCGATGAGATTTGGCATGGCGATCGCACTGTCTGTTCCAGTGAAAAAGACGCGCGCGCCACGAGTGGTCTGTTGAGCCACAGGCGTTACTCCTCGCATTGATTATAATTGGTGATCACGGCCGGAAGATCTCTTAGTCTCAGCACGAGCCCGAGGTTTGCCCGCCCATCAAGCTCGCCCCTCGCTAAAACTACACTACTTCACTGTGACACATTATGACGCATAGGACGACGAATTGCAAGAGAAAAATAATGAAAAATTGACTGTCGTTAAGCAGCGGCTAGTTCTAAACGAAGGCACACTTCACCCAGTAATCTAGCCGCACGCTCACCGTCAGTGATCGTCGCTAACCACTCCCAGCTTCCATCGGTTTGAAGTTGCGCCGTATGTAGTCGATAATTACCAGCGACACCGCCAACCGAGTCACGTTTGACAATACGGCTAACTTGGTGATTTTGCGGATTAATATCTTTGACGTGACCCGGTAGTAGTAGAGCCCGCTCGTCAATATACATACCAAGATATGTTGGCCGATTATTTGGCCCAGTCTCATGATTAAGTACCGCATTTACCAGTCCCCGAAACAGATCCCAGCGTTTCATATTTCTAGCCCCATACCGCTCGAGATATATCAGATTATTATCCTGTACATCCGGAATATCTGAGGCCAAGCCTAAGGCATCGGTTCGACCTACACTTACTGCCGCCTTGATTGATGCATCTGCGAGCGCAACATAAATACCACCCTCGACAAGATCGGCTTGCCTCCGAAGTACTTCGGGCGTAAACTGTTCAGATTGATACAATCGCCTTATCTCGGAGGCGTTGATATCTGGCTTCACATGTACGAGAGACTCAACCCACAAGTAGCGCAGATCATCACACAATGAATCAGTAATATCACCACCACTTAATCGAACTGTCTCAATCATATCCTCTCCTGTTTATGAAATATACTATAAATATCGAGCAATGCTGTCAAGAATCCACGCGTGCACTTCCTCTGGAACTCCGGCAGCTGACAATACCGGGATATTTCGCTCGGCGGCGATGGCCCCATAGGCGTGGTTAACTCTGTCCTGGAACGACTGCTCACGCGACTCAAACGTATCAGGCTGAGCGATATGTCCGCGCTCCGCGATGCGCTGCTGGCGCTGGGTGTCGCTGAGCGTTAAAATGATCATCGCATCCGGCTGCAGGTATCGCTCGTCGGTAAATAGCTTTGTCATCCGCATAATCTCCTCCGCATCTAGCCCGTCGCCATAGCCCTGATAAGCCAGTGTTGAGATGTAATTACGCGCACTCAGAACGATCTCGCCGCGCTGTAGGGCTGGCTGAATCTTTTCGCGCCACAACTCGCGCCGCGCCGCCGAAAACAACGCTAGGTTAATTTCGCTAGAGCGCACCAGATTGCCATTTTTGACAATGCGCCTCAGTTCATTGGCTACCGGCGTCGACTTTTCTGGATCGTCGCTGCCTGGCTCTTCGACCACACACACGACGCGGCCGCGCGCCTGAAAATAATCCGCCAGCATGGCTACTTGGGTTGACTTGCCCGTGCCGTCGTTGCCTTCGATGACGATGTATCGACCGGGACGGTTCATTTGATACCCTCGCTTAGCCCGACGATAGTCACCGGTGCATGACGCCGATCCTTGAACGCCCGCGGCAGCATCGTTTCTGGACGCCAGCTATGGATGAGCTCAGCAAGGTCGTCAGTATGCTGATATTTGCCGCTGATGCCGCCACGCCCGTCAGCGTAGCCACCATCCACCGGCCCAGTCTGGTGAAAAATTAATTGCCCGATGCGCTCGCCGACTGGCAGTACCACGCTTTCGTGCTTGTTCAAATTGTAAATCTCGAGCGTAATCCGATTGATATAGCCCGGGTCGATCCAGCCCGCATCAAAACACACCGCCACGCCGTTACGGCCCCACGAGCTGCGGCTCTTCACCTCAGCCGCGCCGCCATGCGCTCGAATCCCCACGAACTCGTGCGTGTGCGCCAAGATCCGCTCGCCAGGACGCAGCACAATGATCGGATGCTCGTCCGGAATATTACGAAACCGCCTAAAGCCGTTATGTTCGCACCACTCGGCGTGCGGTATCGCCATCAGCGGCCCCTTAAAATACCGCGCCACTTCCGCTTCGTCAAATGGATTATAGACGCTTGACTGATCGTCAAATTCCTGTTTATAAAAATAATGTCCCAGCGTAAAATCTAGGCTAGCTTCTGACACATTGTCTGGGTCAAACGGCGTACAGACGATCGTTCCCTCCTCGATTGCTGCCAAAATTTCCCGGTTTGAATACACGCTCATGCCGCGCCTCCTCTTGTTTATCTTACCTCACTCCCCCGAGTGATTCTATTATGACAATATTTACCCGCTCGAGCAAGCTTTTCGTAAATTTTACATCATGCTAGACTGGGGTTATGGAGAAAGCCATCATCGTTGCTTATGGTACCAACCGCGCCATCGGCCGAGGTGGTGATTTGCCGTGGGGGCGGAGCTTGCCAGCAGATTTGGCGAATTTCAAGCGGCTAACCAAAGGTAGCGACGTCATTATGGGCCGAAAAACCTTTGAATCAATCGGCTGCCGTCCGCTGCCAGAGCGTGAAAACATCGTCATTTCCTCGCGGCCGACGGGTGTTAAGGGCGTCCTCACCGCAGTGAACCTAGAAAGCGCCCTAGCGCTAGCTCGTTACAAAACCTTCATCATCGGTGGGGCGCGGGTGTATGGCGATGCGCTGAACACACCAGAGATTGACACTATCTACGCCACCGAGGTCGACGCTGCATTCCCAGACGCTGACACCTTTTTCCCCGAGATTGACATGACCACCTGGCAGGAAGTGAGCCGCGCCCATCATCCGGCAGACGACAACAACGCCTACGATTTTGATTTTGTGATATATCGCCGGATAATTTAGCTAGGCTCAATTCCCAACACCTTTGGATAATTTAGTACGCCAACAAATTACTAAACAGTTGCCGAAGACTGGCACGAACACATTACACCGCAATCGGCGCCTTGATCGGTGGATGGTGTTCATACCCCTCTAGGCGAATATCATCAACGGTAAAATCGTCGATATTCTTGATATCCGGATTCAGCCACAGTTTTGGCAGCGGCAGCGGACGGCGCGACAACTGCTCATCGACCTGCGCGTGGTGATTATTGTAAATATGCGCGCTATTCAGGGTGTGGATGAATTCGCCGGGCTGCTTGTCAGTTACCCGGGCGATCATCGACAGCAGTAGGGAGTAGCTGGCGATGTTAAACGGCACGCCGAGGAACATATCTGCCGAACGCTGGGTCAGCGCCAAGTCCAGCTTATCTTTCTCACCGTCCTCGCCTGGCCGCACATTAAACTGGAACATGGTGTGGCACGGCGGCAGTCCGCCCGACTGTACGATGTCATCAATTTCCGCCACATTCCAAGCACTAACGATATTGCGCCGCGATGTTGGATTATTTTGTATTATGTCAATGGCGTTTTGGATTTGGTCAAGCGTCCCGCCCTTGCCATCCGGCCATTTGCGCCACTGCACGCCGTAAACTGGCCCCAGATCACCCCATTCCTCGGCAAACGCGTGGTCGGTTGCAATTCGCCCAATGAATTGCTTCATGCCAGCGCGCCACTCCTCGCCATTGATCTCCGGGATACTTTGACCGGTTTTCTCCAGATAATTCTTGTACGGCCATTCATCCCAAATATGCACGCCATTTTGCGCCAGATATTCAATATTGCCGGTGCCTTTGAGAAACCACAACAGCTCATGTGCCACGCTGTTGAAATATAATTTCTTGGTGGTTATCGCCGGAAACCCATCCGCCAGATCATACCGCGTCTGCACACCAAATACTTCCGTTGTACCGGTGCCAGTCCGGTCACCTTTCCCCACACCGCTGTCACGAACGTGCCGCAGCGTATCTAGATATTGTCTCATAACCCCTCCTCGTCTTTTCTTAATTATGACAATATCCCAGCATAACCACAAGCGAAAATAGCGGTAGTTTTCACAACGTCACGCCATATTGAATACATTTATGAATCGCGGGGGCTTCTTGGAGCCTACGATAACTTGCTCAATACCTTATCCACCAGTCCATACTGTACTGCCTCCTGAGGGCTCATCCAGTAATCGCGCTCCATGTCAGCTTTAACCTTAGAGAGCTTCTGGCCGGTGTTTTTGGCCATGATTTTGGCCAACATCTCCTTTACCTCCAGCGTTTCCTTCAGGTCAATTTCCATGTCGGTCACCTTGCCGCGTGTGCCAGAAGACGGCTGGTGAATCATCACCTTGGCGTGCGGCAGACAGAACCGCTTGCCTTTGACACCTGAACTAAGCAAAAACGCACCCATGCTGGCCTGCAGGCCAATGCCATACGTCGCCACGTCCGGCTTGATAAAATTCATGGTGTCATATATCGCCATGCCGTCATACACGCTGCCGCCCGGACTGTTGATGTAGAGCGAAATGTCTGCCCCCGGGTCAACATACGCCAGGTGTAATAGCTGCGCCACCACGCTGTTGGCAGTATGCTCGTTAACCTCCTCGCCGAGGAAAATAATCCGCTCATTGAGCAGCCGCGAATAAATATCAAACGCCCGCTCGCCGTCGGCCGACTTTTCGATGACGGTGGGGATGAGATATGATGTTGTTTTCTGCATACACAATATTATATAAGCCTAGCTTGCTACTGTAAAGGATCGCCCGCTACTCTATACATTGAGACTTTTTATCAACCGCTCTTGCCCCGCATGTATTAGTTCCTGGGCCTCCTCGGTATGGAGCTGCACTAAGCGGACGTAGACCTGACCCGATTGCTGTCCAGCAGCGACCAGTATACCAAGCTGTTCATCAATATACGCAACGTGTTCAAAGCTATTCTCGCTATATTTAATACTCTCATCCCATATGCTTGGATTAATATGGCGCTATCACGCCCTCCTGACCATGTCGCAAAGACGCCCATCCGGTCAATAGGGTTACTCCACTGCTTTGAGCGGACTATTGGGCCAATGAAAAGTGTATCTGTATTCGGAGCTATTTGGCGTAGTATATGATCCTCTGGGATGTCTATCGTAATACCGGCTCGGTCAGGCCCGCCATAGTTAATGGGTATCTGGCCTGTGCCCATCGACGGCATTGTGATATGGCGAATTGACAGCGTTGGATCGAGAAAGGCAAGCTCAGGGGAAGAGAACATTGGTATCGTTGGATCTACCATGGAATCAAATAATGCACTATTTCCCATGACGCTATATCGTGAAGCATAGGGATTTGGTTTTCCACTGTCATCTTTCTCCAGACCATACCCCGCAGCGATAATGTCCTGAATAGGAGCAACGTGAGGACTATGGCGCCAATCTTTTACCTCCTTGTCACCATCTTGCCTTACCCACGACTGCAGGGCCCAGGCGTGACCAAGACCGCGCTTGACACCCTCTGGAGCAAGCATATGTCCTAATTCGTGTGCAATCGTACCAATGGACACGCCACCCACGTCGCGCACAAATGCAACTGGAGGATATTTATCGTCGTACACGGTTAGACCAGCGTAGTAGTCCTTTTCTGTATCAGCAGAATCGACGATAACCAGTGCCATATCACTTTCTTCACGAGCATGAGCCTGGCCAATCAGTTGAAGCAGACGCTGACTATAGGCAGGTTGTTTACCATCCTCAGTTATTCGTGTTGTATCAGGCGAGTGACCATCCCGGGTGAACCGCACATTAAGGTATAGATGGCTAGTCGTTAGCGCGATACGCCCAAGAGCATCTCGTACCCCAGAACTAATTTTTTCAATGCCTTGATGCGGCTCGGCGTTTTCTGGCAATAATTGCACGACGACAACACTTAGCGAGCCCGGCGACGGGACTTTTCGCTCGTTATTGCGCTGTATCGGTATGTTTTGACTTTGTTCTGATCCTAGATTTTTTATAGCCTCACCGATAAGAGTTCCAGCGCCCAAGCATCCAGCACCAAGCGCCATACCTCCCAAAAAACTGCGACGGCTAACCTTCTTGCCGCTCCCGTCTGTTTCTTGGAAATGCCCAGACTCCAACTCTGGACGCTCAGACTTTGAGGATTCACACATATTTTGCCATTATACCAGCTAATTGTAGGTTTGTCAATAAAACAGGGGCGGCCCTTTTGCCATCCCCTGCTTCAGATTATTTTATTGCTATGTCGTCGCTATTTACTATTCAGCTCAACCAGCTTGTCGATCGTCTTGTCGGTGATCATCCGATTGGCAATGTCGCGGTGGACGTTCGGATCATCAAATCGCGCGGCCAGCTTGGCGTCCTTACCGTATTGCTGCTTGAAGGTGGAAATTTGCCTATCAAGCTCCTCGCGGCTAACCTCTACGCCCAGCTCCTTTGATAGCTCAGCCAGCACCAGGCCAGCCTTGACCCGCTTTTCGGCCGCCGGGCGAGCTTCTTTTTTCTGCCAATCGGCTTTGTCCTTGAAACCTTGCGTCTTTAGATACGAGTCCATTGTCAGGCCACGATATGACAAATTCTGCATCAGATCTTGTTCAATTGACCGCAGCTGATCGTCGATCAATAGCTCTGGTAGCGCCACCTTAGAGCTATCCGCTAGTTCTGCCACCAGCTCATCCTTGAGCTTTTCCTTGGCCTCGCGCTCTTTTTGCGCGGTAATCTCGCGCTTGATGTCGGCCTTCAGCTCTTTGATGTCAGTGAACGGACCGCACTTGGCTGCAAATTCATCATTGAGTTCCGGTAGCTTCAGCTCATTTACTTTGTGCAGCGTCACACTAAACACCACCTTGGCGCCGGCCAGATTTTCAGCATGGTAATCCTTTGGAAATTCGAGGTCAAGATCAAATGTCTCGCCGGCCTTGTGGCCAACCACACCCTCTTCAAAGCCAGGGATGAACTGACCGCCACCCAGCTTCAGGGCAAAATCCTTGGCCGAACCGCCGTCAAACGCCACACCGTCTTTCTTGCCAACAAAATCGATAATCACCTCGTCACCTTCTCGAGCTGCGCGCTTGACCTCGGTTTTATCGACAAAATTCTGCTGCATCCGCTCGATGATCTCATCGACGTCTTTGGCTTCAACCTTGACGGCCTGAGGTTTGGCCTTGAGCTTTTTGTAATCGCCTAATTTGACCGGCGGCACAACGGTCGCCTCGGCGGTAAACTCGACTTCTTGATTGGGGACAAATTTCTTGACCTCAACGCTCGGCCGCTCTAGCGCCTGCAGCTTCTCGTTCATAAAGGCCTCGGCAACCGCCTTTGACAGGGCGTTGTCGAGCACCTGCTCCTGGAGCACCATTGGATTGACGTGCTTGGCAGCCACGCTGACCGGTACTTTACCCTTACGAAATCCCGGCACCTTGAGGTCGCGCGCCATCTTGGTCAGCGCCACCTGTTCGGCCGCATTTAGCTCGTCTGCCCCGAGCGTAATCGTCAAACAAACCTTGGTATCTGATAGTTTCTTTACAGTCGTCTTCATGACTACCTATTATAACAGGGGTAACGCTAAATCTCAAACGCCGCGTCGTCATCACCGTCGTAGCGCCGATCCTTAACTACACTGATCATGCGCTCGAGGCTGACTTTTTGCTCGGTTGACTCGATGAGATTCTTGATCGTATAAACGCCCGAAGCGACTTCTTCCTCACCAATAAACGCTACGAATGGAATATTCTTTTTCAGTGCGGTTTTCAGCTGCCTGTCTAGCTTACGCCCGCTGAAATCTAACTCGGCCCGCACTCCCTCACTGCGCAGTGATCGCGCCAACGCATCAGCCCCCTCCAGCAGCGCCGGATCCACCGCGATGATATACACATCAGTGTGCGTCGTTAATTTTGGCAGCAACTCGTGCACCTCGAGAAACTGCTGCATGGTCGTCGCACCGAGCCCCACGCCGACCGTGGCGACCGGCTCGACACCGAACAGCCCAACCAGCCCATCATAACGCCCGCCGCCAAACAGCGCTCGATTATTTTCCGGCGAATTGTCGAAAAACTCAAACACCGTGCCAGTATAATAATCCAGCCCGCGCATCAGCGTCACGTCGAACATCGCATTGCCGATGCCTTTCTGACGCAGCAGGGTCATCACCTGGCGAAGCTGCTGGACACTCGGGCTATCCGCCAGCTCCTCCGGCAGATCATCGACGCTGCGCATGCTGATCAGCTGGGCTAATTTTGGCAGGCCTGCCTTGGCTTCTTCTGAGCCAAAAATCTCGATGGCTTGCTCGCGGAAAGCTTCCGGCGAAATCTTATTCTTGCGATCAAGTAGCCGCGTCATCATCTGGGCGCCGATCACATCGAGGCCGAGAAACCTACTCATCAACTGATTGATCAACTGGCGATTATTCACCCGCACGGTGAACATGTCTTCTCTCGCGCCAAAGTTCATGATACTGCGGTAGCCAAACTCAATAATCTCCGCGTCCGCCCACGGCCCTTCCGCACCAAACAGGTCGGCGTTCAATTGCCAAAACTCGCGCTCCCGTCCGCGCTGCGGCCGTTCGTAACGCATGAAATTAGCGATAGAATAGAGCCGGGCCGGCATGGGTAATTCCTGACGCCGACTGGCCACCATACGGGAAATCGATGGTGTCATCTCTGGGCGAATCGCCACTTGACGGCCACCACGATCAGTGAACAAGTACGTCTGCTCGCCCGCTAACTCCTGCCCCGACTTGGCGGTGTAAATATCCAGCGGCTCAAGCAAGGGTGCGCTGTATTCCTCGTACCCAAAACTCTGCGCCGTGGCGTGCCACACCTTGAAAATATAATTCTGCAGGCGCTTGTCCTCCGGGAAATAATCGCGCGCGCCCTTATAACTCTGGGTCGATAAATTGCTCATGGTTGCTTTTATTGTGGCATAGTGGGGCGAATTTTTCAATAACACCCGGGGCAGCGTCGGATATCAACCGAGCACATGCTGCTGCAACCAGCAATACATCGCCACAGTCGCTGCCGCGCCGACGTTGATGGAGCGGGTTGAGCCAAATTGCTCAATGGCAACCATCTTGTCCGCCGCCTGCGCCATCTCCTCGGAAATGCCCGGCCCTTCCTGGCCAAACACCAGCACCACGCGCTTCGGCAAGGTCGTCTCCGACATATTGATACTGCCCGGGATATTATCAATCGCGATGATTATCCTGCCTTCAGACCGCATTAACTCAACAAACTCCGCTGTCGAACCAACATAATGCACGTGCAAATATTTATCCGTCATCATGGCGCCGCGCTTGTTCCACTGCCGCCGCCCGATGACATAAATCTGCCGCACGCCAAACGCATTGGCACTCCTGACGATTGTCCCCATATTAAAATCCCGCTCGGTATTCTCCAGAGCAATGATTAAGCCGTGATCCTTGGCGTCCAGTTCTTTCATGATCTCCGCCTCGCTGCGACCTTTGAATTTGTCGATTACATTTCGTGTGTCTTGCATCTCTGTTATTGTAGCAAACGTCAGGAAAAAGAGACAAAAATCTTATCATCATGAGGAATGCGGCTCACACTCAATCCTCCACACTATCTCACAACAAACGAAACTTCAATCACATCGCCGATGGTGATCTGCTCTTTCTGGCGGACTTTCGCGGGCAGCGCCAGGAACTGTGAACCGTCGCCCATCGGCAATAGTGACGTCTGCCATGATGAGCTGCCAACTGTGGCTTCTACTGCCACCAAACCTCTCTCTGCAAGCGGCTTGAGCTCGTCAGTGTATTCCTGAGGCGCGGCAACGTAATGCCAGCCACCAGCTTGTGGAAACAAGCACACTTCGGCTTTAAATGTGTATGGTTTTGTCATGACTATCTCCCTTTCTCTGTTATGTCAACTATTACGAATGTTTGTAGCTCTATCTTTTGTCTTTCCAATCCACCATTTCTATCCATATCAAATTACTCCGACCAAACAGCAAGCTCATTGCCCGCTGGGTCTTGAAAGTGAAAGCGCTTACCACCAGGAAAATCAAATATCTCTTTCGTAATCGTAGCACCAGCCGCCTTCACCCTATCATAGACCGCCTGAATATCCGAAACATAGATCACTGGAAGCGGAGCCGTTGCTGGATCCTCGGCATTGATACCACTACCCACGCCACTGTCGCTTGTGTCCGCATAGTCATCGCCCCATTGTTGGTACGACCAACCAAATACCTCGGTAAAGAAGTCTTTTACTGCGTTCAACTCCTTCACACTCTTTGCTGGAAACTCTATGTAGTCGATATGGCTGTTCGCCTTACTCATACGGTTATTATATCACGAGAAAAACCGCCCAAATGAGCGGTGATTTTCGTAATTCTGCTTTGGCGGGATTTTGACGCTCACACTCAAATCTATTTTAGCACTGGTATGAATGGGCCGCGATACAACGTTAAAACCACGGGAAGCCGAAGCGCTTCAAAATTGGCTTAGCAGTAGATAACAAGATTTTATTGGTTAGCTTCGGCGGCCGACTTAGCTTCTTTTGGTGCTTCAAGTTTTTTTGTGCTTTCTTTTGGAATTAGTTTTTTCAGGTCTTGATAATTTAGTTCAATCTCGCCGTCCAAATTTTCCGAGATGCCTTTTGGCGAACTTAATGAAACATGAACTTCGTTGCCATCGCCTATAATATTGATTAAACTTTTTGTTGTTTCAGTTGCTTTTTTCTTAATTTCGCTTTCAGGGCTTCCGTTATACTCACCAATGCTCTGCGATATTACATCTGCTCCGTTATCAAGTTGTTTTTTAGCAAACCTATCACAATAATCTTTGAGGGCTTTCTCTTCCATCGCCTCGTCTTCTTTGAGTGTCATTTGATAGTGTATTTTAGCCTCTTCAGTCTTATAGTATTGTTCTTTGGTTTTTAGAACTTGTTGGGCGAGTTTTACGCAAGCCATAATAAAACCATAAACTACCGAACATCTAGCAGCTATCGTTATCCAGTCGCTACCAGTATCAAAACCTGCGAAACTTAATTTACTACCGTCCAAGTTGGCGAACTTTTCAAGTTCATTTAATTCATCAATCAATTTTTTTAATTTTTCTATGTTGTCAATATTGTCTGACAGTTTAATGTTTATATCAAACTCGCTTTGATCATCGTACAAAGCATCAATTAGACCCATAAAAATTGGCAGTTTTGTATTGAGTTGATTTACGTATTGGTTAAGTTGAGTGTATTGGTCATAGTCAAGAGTAATATCGGTGGCGACAAGAGCATTATGTGAGTCAATAATACTTTGGACAGCTGTAAAATCAAGATCGTTCCACGCTTGATTTGATAAGAATTCCAAGACAGAAAATAATTTTTGACTGTTACTAATTACATAGTAGTTACCGTAGTTTTGTTTAATTTCAATGACGATCTCACCCGCTACACCAAGCTCAGACAGCCTCTTCTTAACCTCCCTTAATCTCATATCAATATTGTATCACAACCCGTTTGTATTGTACCAATTACTAAAATAGATGCAGAAACTAAGAAATGTAAATGAAAAAGTCGCTCTTTCAAGCGACAACTCCGAAAAAATCCGTATACTGGTGCGGATGAAAGGACTTGAACCTTCACGTACTTGCGTACACTAGCACCTGAAGCTAGCGCGTCTACCAATTCCGCCACATCCGCGTGACTACCGAGTATTATACACGACCGGCTGTCCCTCTGCAAGGAGTTTGCCTAGCTGTTTCAGCCTGCCAACCGACACCAAGCGTTTAACTCTTCTGCCAGCTGCTTCATCGGCACGGCAGTCTTGATACCCGGCGCGAGAATACCCTTTGGATCAAAGATGTGCTTGATTTTTGCATACAGATCACGCTCCTCAGTTGTCAGGGTCGGCTGGACAAACGCCGCCTTGAGCCGGCCCTCGCCACCAAAGCCCGCAAATGACCCCTCGTGACTGGTCACGATCCGCACCATATCTGAGCAGAGTTTGAGGATACGTTGGCGATCACTGACCTTTTTGCTCGAGAACACCGGATAGCTATTGATCATGCCAGTCGTCGCGTCAATAAACAGCGGCATGGCCACACCGTATTCTTTCTCGAGTGCGCGCATCGACTTAATAAAGCCGTCCAGCTGCACGCCCGGCAGCCACATCCCAGAGAATACCTGCGGCATAATACCGTGCTCATCGGCGGGATGCTCCGCCAGAGTCAGCACTGAATGCAGCGTAAATGCCTCTTTCATTTCCATATCGCGTAGCTCAACCTGCGCGGCCGTACCACCGCGAAGCGCGCGCAGTAACTTCTTGGCAGCCTTGTTGCGCGCTCGGTCTGAAAATGCGTGAAAGAGCGCCACCACCACACCGCCGCGATAGCATTCTTTCGGCGCCCATGCTAGTTTCTTGCCCTGGGCTGCCGCCCGCGAAAAGAGCCGCCCGTCGATCAGCTCGACCGTCGAGGCACCCGCTTGCAGCGCCGTGTCAACCGCCGCCTGCGCTGCATTCATTGAACTATACGCGGCGCTCACTACGGTCAGCTCTGGATGGATGAAGTCAGCCTTCATAATTAGCTCGCCGATAATACCGAGGCTGCCTTGAGCGCCGACAAACAGCGGCGTGAGGTCAAACGAACCATCGCGCTGCCGCACCTGGGCGATACTCGAAAAGCCGGCCATCTCTGGCGCGCTAGCATCAATCCGAGCAATCAGCGCTTCATTATCCGTTATCAAATTATCCAGCTGCCGGTACAATTCGCCCTCAAATGTCGCCAAGCCTTTCTTCTTGCTCAGTTCACGCTTCGACAGCCGACCGGTCTGTACAATATCGCCACTTGATAGAACAACTTCCATCTGGTGAATCGACTGGCTCAATAGACCATACGCCGAGGACAGCATGCCAGCCGCTTCAGTACTAATTGCGCCGCCAATCGTCCCGTCCTCACCCGTCAATGAAATTTCCGGCAAGCCCAAGCCTTTATGCGTTGACAGAACCGCTTGCGCCGCTCTGTGAGAAATACCCGACTGGAGGTGAATCAACTGTTGTTTAGGGTCAATTCCGACGACGTTATGCATATGCGCCGACATGTCGATGGCGATGCCGCGCCCGATTGCCGCGCCCGTACTATCCGTGCCGCATCCGCGCGCATACACCGGCAAGACGTGGCCCTTCTCCGCCAGTTGCGAACAAAACCGCAAAATCTTGCGCACATCACTCGTGTCCGCCACTCGTGCGATCAACTCCGGCCGCCGCGCCAGCACGCTCCCGTCCCGCTGCGCATCCGCCAAAGCACCGTCATGCGTCACCACTTCACCCGTCAGATGTTCATTCAAATACGTCGCAACCTTATTCATAGTCCCCCTTTTTCTGTTAATTTCATGATAGCACGGTCGAGGTGGAGCGTAAAGTGTATTGCTCGAGGGCGACGAGTTGTGTATAATTGAAGGGTAGATGCGCCTGAAAGTACCGTGCGCGTCTTTGGCAGTTAGCTATGCGGATGTGGTGGAATTGGTAGACACGCATGCCTTAGGAGCATGTGCCTCACGGCGTGAAGGTTCAAGTCCTTTCATCCGCACCAAGATATGGATTGTTGAGTAATTTTTACGTTTACGCACATCCATCATAAAAAAGAACTAATATTACTGTAATGCGTATAAATAAAATATTGATTGCGGCTGTCGTTTTGGTTATTTTGGTCGTTTCTGCTGGAGGAGCGGCTTATTATTTTTATCGCGATAAGTTCAGCGAGCCGCCAGAACAAACCGCTATCAAGCCTAAGCACAATAAGCCTTTTAGTCCGGATATCGTTATGACAATTGGCGATAAGAAATTTGACGTGAAGTTGGCGGATAATGAAACGACACGAGCTCTCTTCACTCAGCTTCCTTTTACAGTGAAGATGGAAGACCATTTGGCAAATGAAAAATTCGCCGCCTCGCCGGAAGATTTGCCAGCAAATCACACGAAACCCAAACGAGTCGAGACAGGCGACATTATACTATACGGCGTACGAACGATTGTCTTGTTTTATAAGTCAATTGACACTCCATATAAGTACGTTCGCATCGGTAAAGTTGCCAATCCCGAGCAGTTAGAAGAAGTGCTTGGTGCGAATGTCAAAAAGGTCGACGTCACTTTTAGTATGCGGTAGTTTCAGCTTCGCTCTACTAGGTCTTTGCTTGATTAAAAAACTTTTCACACTTTTATAACACAAATCAGCGCAGTATAATTTTCTTTTTTCATCGTTTTGGTATAAAATATCTCTGAGCGGTTTTTATTGAGAAAAATCGCGTCTGATACGGGAAATTAGCTCAGTTGGCTAGAGCGCACGATTCACATTCGTGAGGTCACAGGTTCGAGCCCTGTATTTCCCACCATTTGATTCAATTCACGGGGATATAGCTCAGCTGATAGAGCGCAGTATTCGCATTGCTGAGGTCGAGGGTTTGAGTCCCTCTATCTCCACCAAGCTATGGCCGAACTGATCGAGAGACTTGAAATAATTGACAGAAAAACATACGAGACCCCTCTAATGATAGAGAGGGGTTTAATTCGTAGGAGACAGCTTCCAGTAACTGTTGAGGCGCGTCAAATTAAATCTGACGACCATGCTGCTAAGCGCCTGGCGACGCTTGGAATAATTAGCCTTATATCTATTACTGATGACACTATAAAATACGAATTGACCCTGCAGCAAGGCGGCAATCATGGGGATTTGCTACTGACTCAGAAAGACAAACGGACTTGCCGAGCCGACGAAACGCCAGTAATAAATATTATCACTAAAGGCTGGAGCTGCGGCAAATTCGACTCCGTCGTCCGCGCTTGGTACGATAGAGGCGGCGTTAAAGAACGAATACAGCCTGGCGCGCGGCGCATAACGCCGAAGATACTGCCGTTGGATGTTATGCATTGCGCGAACTAATACAGACTGTACAGACTACCGACAAACTGCCGAATAGCTTGATGTTAACAAATGACGATATTAAGCAGTCGAAGGGATTAGAGCGTTCCGGTATCCACATTGAGAACGTCCCTACTAAAAAGTTTGCTCAGCTTGTTAAATCTGTTTATCTTTAGCGTTGGATAGCACAGCTAACTTCCCTGCCATAACACGACTCCGGAGCAATAGTACTAAAATAAGCTTAAGACATTTTTGCAAGCAATAATTCACGTAGTGCAGGATAAGTAATATCT
>ERZ773070.132-NODE-132-length-56846-cov-19.441179_pt1 | contig 56846 bp, 72 predicted proteins | sample MGYA00580618_ERZ773070 | MGnify/ENA primary metagenome ERZ773070 (study PRJEB29015, sample SAMEA2738023) | human oral metagenome | biome: human oral; feature: human-associated habitat; material: dental | place: China | collected 2019 ...
AAAAAAAAATAATCAGGAATTTTCCTGACTACTTTTTCAAAAGTCTCGAAGCAATTGATTGCAAAATGAACTGAACAAAAACTTGGCCTAAAACAGCTGAAGGAATGTCTATATATGCAACTGTTCCAATTCCAAGAGGACTCAATCCTAACGCAATCCAAATAGTTGCATCTATAATAGAACCTATATTGCTTGATAAAGCATTTGCAATCTTCGAGTCGTATTTATTAGACAATCTATTAAATATGAAGACGCTTGCCTTTTGGCCTATCCAAAATGCAACTCCAGAAGCCACGACAAGCGATTGTGGCAGGCTTTGCATTAAGCAAATCAACGAAGTAAGGAATAACCCTACCCATATCAAAGAACCTGTAAATTTTGGCTTCTCGTACTTGCTTATTAAGTTTATAAGCAGGAAAGTGAATCCCATAAACCAACTGCTAGGAGGAATTAAAATTCCTTTCACATTTAAAGGCTCGAAGTAGATTGTCACAAGATTTGCAATAACGACTAGAGCTATATATGCCACTGAATAAATTTTAGATTTCAATTTCTTCACCATACCATCTTTCTACTATACTAGGGTCACATTTCATTGGGAGACTAATAATGTCCTTGGCTGCTTCAATCATAACTTCCGTCAAACGCTCTGCTCCCCGCTTCGCATTCTTAATAGGAACTTCACCTAATAACTCGTCATGTACTGGAATCATTAAGTGAAACCCTAATTCTTTGAGTTCTGGATCATTGTGTACCTTAATCATTGCATACTTAGTCATGTCAGCAGCAGTTCCTTGAATGACGGAGTTCAAACATTGACGCTGAGCATCTGCTATTTTTCCTCCATTGTCGCGAATAAGAATGCCTTCAGCTTTCGCCTCGTCCTTAATTTCCTGCTTCTTCTTAAATCCCCAAGCTCTATCAAGCTGGGCCCAATATTTTTCAATAATATATTCAGGAACAGTATCATCCATCTGCTGGTCATTGTCAAAGTTAAATGGGTCAAAGTCTTCGTTCTTGCTAGCGTCAATATACTCGAACTCATATTCAGGCAAGCTCATGTCAGGAAGTCGTCTTCTTCGACCTGTCGCCGTTTGAACATATCCCACGTCTTGCGCCTGTTGCTGAACGAATATGATATAGTCAGCTACCTTAGGAAACTCACTAAAGAAATCTTCGATGACCTTATTCGCTTCCTTGACAGAAACATTCATTTGCTCTGCAATTGAATTGGCTCCACGACCATACATAAGACCTAAAAGAACGGACTTGACTGAATTTCTTCGAAGCTTCCCTTGCTTGTTAGTTGTTCCGTCAGGATAGAATTCAAGACACTCTTCATAAGGAACTCCGTAAAGTTTCGAACCAATAACGGAGTAAAGGTCTAGGTTTTCTTCATAAGCATGACGCATACTCTCATCACCACTCAATTCGGCAAGTGAACGAGGTTCCTGTTGAGAGTAGTCACTACCAATGATATAGTGTCCAGGACTTGCGGCAAATATTTGTCGAACCACTGCTCCTTCACCTCGTGACGGAATATTCTGCAAGTTAGGACCTTCACTTGACATACGTCCAGTCTTGGCTCCATACTGCTTGAATGTAGTGTGAATTCGATTATCAGGTTTTGCAAGGTGCCGGTCGAGAGTTGTATAGGTCGAAACTAATTTTGCATATTTTCTATATTTCAAGAGAGCTTTTGAAATGTCATTGTCGAAGTGCTCAATTATGCTTTCACCTGTTCCTCTAGGTTTATCCTTTTCAGGACTCTTCAATCCCATGATGTCATAAAATAGGATTGCTAATTGAGTAGGACTGGAAATACTTACCGTCACTCGACCTCTTGCGTCCATTTCGAGTTTTTGATAGTTTTGGAAATTAGTTTGTCGAAGTTCTTCGATTTCAGGTTGCCACTCGCTGACAAGCTGTTGAAATTCCGTCTCAGCTTCGTTCATCTTAGTAGTAAACTGTTCCCTAATTTCATTCAACTTATTCTGGTCTAAATCAACTCCGTAGATTTCCATGTCGAAAAGAACTTTAATCAACGGCATTTCAATATTATGCAGAACCCAAGAAACTTTTTCTAAGTTATATTCTGAGCATTGTTCAGTTCCTGGAGTCAAGTATTGTTTTTGAAACTCATAAAGTTCGAAAGTTTGCAAAGGGTCATAGGCCGCATACATATATGCAACATCCGGAGGAATTAAACTAAAAGGAATGCCTTTGAACAAGTCATTGAATTTAGCAACCTCTGCGTTTTCTTCATTTCGAACATATTTAGAATGAAGACTTTTCAAGCTGTGAGACTCGTTTTCATTTAAAAGCATTGAGGCTAAATAAGTATCCCATTCAGGCTCACTCATCTTGACGCCAAGTCGCCAATAAATCGATTTCATATCAAATTTCGAGTTGTGGTAGATAATAGGAATTCCTGAATCTACAATTCGTTGAAGCATTTTCTTCATAAACTCAGGAGAAATTTGATTCTTAATTCGCATCTTCGTCATATTGCTAACATGATTGACAGGTGCATAAATTCCTTTTTGACTAGGCGAATAAAGGCATACTCCAGCAATCTCGTCGTGAATAGTATCAAGGCCGTCAGTTTCCACGTCAATAGAACCTATTCCATCTTCAATCATGTTTTGAACATACTGCTCAAACTGAGCTTCATCAGTAACTAGTCCCAGCCTATGAAGAACATGTCCAAGAATACGGTTCGAAAGAGTACGAGCTCTAGCAACTGCGTCCTTTAGAGCATTACCTGAAATATAAGTCACTTCAACTGCAGGCTTCCTATTTTTTCTTTGTGCAAGTAATTGAGCATCGTTTTTCTTACTTGAACGAGGCTTTGCACCAAAAAGTCCTTTTTGAGACATCTAAATTCCTTTCTTTCAAATAGCTAATAAAAGAGGGCTTGCGCCCTCATGTTAGAATCCTCGACCTCGTGTAGGAGGAGTTCTTCGACTAACTGAAGGAGTTCTTTCAGCTGTTCGACCTTTTGAAGAATCTCGACCTGAACCACGTCTAGGAGCAGGAGCCGAACCTCTACGAGAATTAGAACGGCTTGAAGACTGCTCCTCCTGAAGAGTGAATCTCCCGTCAATTACATCGAACATTTGATCTTCGTCTAATTCTAAAATTAGAGTTCCAAGAAGTTCGCTCTTTTCAGGGAAATCATCGAGGGTAGCATTATCCTCTGGTCGCTCCGGAAGGAATTCGTAGGTAGTTCTTTGGTCACCTTTAGCCCCTGAACGAATGATTTCGAAAGGCTGAGTTACAAGGCTTCCATACTTATTGATAAATGTAACAATTTTTTGAACATATGAACGACCGCGGTCCCATGTTTCAACTTTTCCGCTGTCATGGTTATACAGCTGAAGAAATAGTTTTTCAATACGAGGGAACCCATTTTGGCACATTGGGCAACGATCGGGATTAACTGTCTCACCATCTTCTCCAATAGCGTTGCAATTAACATATCGTCGACGGCCATCAATTTCTGCTTCATGCACCACAAAGTAGTCAACGTCTTCGCCCTCTGGGTCATCATATAAAAGAGTGACGATTGCGCTGTCACCGTGGTCAGCTAGTGTGAAAAATTCATTATTAGTTCCTGAACTAAATGAACCTGATTTTTGAATGGATACTCTTGCCATATCAATTCTCCTTTTAAGTTTTTAATGATTGAAAGATTTTTGAAGTTTTTAAGGTTTCAAGGTTTGTTCTTTCATATATAATATACACGAAATTCGTGCAAATTGTAAACCGATTATATAAAATCTTTTAATTTATTTTTTAGCTTTTTCTTAGACTGGCTAATAGCTGCTCGGCTTACTCCAATTTCACGCGCAATTTCTGCGTCGCTGACGAGCGGTCCGTTTTGAAGTACGGACGAGATATAAGCATATTCTGTACTAGATAACGTCATGAAATCGAGACTTGCTTCGATTTCAATTTTCCCATAATCTTCGCAGTACCCTACTGTTGACAGGATGCTGAAATCGTCATTTTCATCGCGAGAGGACTCGTTATCGAAAATGACTTCCAAATACCAGTTTCTGTTCAACGAAGGAGCATTTAGATACCTATACTCTAATAGCACTCTATTTCGAAAAATCCTTGTAAGGTAGGTTGAGAACTTAGCGCCCTGCTCCGACTGGAACGTTGCAAGACACTTAGAGATAGTTTCGAATGCTATGCTTTCTATATCATGTCGCGAAAGGCATTTAAACTTGCGCGCATAAGTATAGAGCATTCCGAAGTAACGCTGGTAGGTAGACGCAATTGACATGTCAGGGTCGATTTTATAGTTTTCGACACATTTGTCATCATTCCAGCATTCTCCGCCAACATAGCTGGAGACTAGTCCGTTGATTCTTTTCATTTAATATGACCTCTTTTTAATTATGTAAGTTGATTATACGATAATAAGTGAATTATTACAAGACTAAATTGTTAAAATCTATCAAATCCGGTCTGTCGTTGATGTCCCACTTATTTTCGTAGAATTCATCAGGGTAGTTTAAGAATCGAACAACCTTACTTCGTTTTAACTGCTTGTAAAGTTTTTCCTGCGCTGTCTGTCCAGCGTTATCAGGGTCGAGAGCTAGAACGATATTTCTATAAGGAAGTCTTTTAAGCAAGTTGATTTGATTTCCTCCTCCTACTCCCATAAGAGCGACTGCAGGAATTTTCATCGACCATAACGTCAAGCAGTTGATAACGGACTCTGTAACGAAAACTTGGTTGACAGGTTTTTCAAAATAGTCTCGAAATGCTACGAGTTCATATTGTCCGTAAAGAAAATCTGTTTTAGGATCGTCTTCGCCATACTGGTGAAATTTTGAACGAACACTCCGACGATTGAAAAATACGGTTTCGCCATTTAGGTTTCTTACAGGAAACGTGATGCAGTCGTGAAGTTTGTCGTACCCTACATCAAACATTTCAATGAGCTCGTCAGTCAGTTTCCGCTCATACATATAAGGATGAATGAACCTGTATTTATCAAGTTCTTCTTCAGGAATAATTGAATGCTGAATTTTTTTACTAGCTCCATTTCTACGAAAGGCTTCAGGACTAACTCCGCTCCTAACTACTTCGCTAGATGTTCCAAAGTTCCTTTTCAGCCACTGGTTTCCATAAAAGCCTCCGTCCTTTCTGCCTAATACATTAGAAATGAACTCAGTTAGGCCTGAAGTATATCCGCAAGTGAAACAGTGAACCGTTCCAGCTTCAGTGACTTTACTTCCCGAATAGGAAGGATTTCTACTCATTCCGCAAGAAGGATGTTTTTCAACCCCGCCGGCATGAAATGGGCATGAAAATTGATAGTTGCTTCCAAGTGACTTAGTTCTTCTAAAAATGAATACTCCTTCATCTTCTAGCTGTCGAGAAAGTTTTTCGATTATTAGTTCAGGAGTGGCTTCAATTTGAAGACCATTTACCTTCATCAAAATGCTTCAACTCCTTCCCGGGTTACTTTATTTCTAAGATTTGAAGTTGACCTAGATGCTTTTGCTTTCAGTGCAGAGCTTTGACCTGACTCACTTTCGCCCTCTTCTTTGAATCCAATAAGGGTATAAGTCCCAGTTTCAACGTCCCACATGTATTCGATAATTTTTCGGTCTTCACCATATCGATTTTTAACTACTGACAATTCAAGTATGCCTGATTTCTCGTCACGCTTCATAGCGATAACTCTACTAGCATTTTGACCTACTCCGTCACTTTCTGCTATATGTTCCAGTTCCATGCTTTCAGCGCCTTCAGTTTTAGCCGAACGTCCTGCTTGGACATTAAGCACAATAGGAATTCCATATTTAGCAGAAATCTTATATAGGTCCATGGTGATGTTGGCGTACTGAATACGCTTCTGCTCTCTGCTTGGGTACGATTCACTCATAAGGGAAAGCTGGTCAATTCCTACCACGGATGGTTTATATTTAGATATCATGCTATCTAAAATTGCAGGAGTAAGATTCTTTCCGCCAATCATGAAAGGCGTGACTACCACAAGGGAATTTTCAGCCTCAGTCATTGCTTGAATATGGTCCTCATATTTTTCGAACTGGTGTTCGTTCCATATTCCCTTGGTAATTGAATTGATGCTAACATTAGAAAGGATAGTATCAATACGAGCACCAACTTGCATTTCACTCATTTCTCCACTATATAGAAGAACATCATGTCCGTTCTTCCAAGCAGTTGCAAGCATTTTATCAATAGTCCAAGATTTCCCTTGTCCAGGTCGAGCCATTATGACAACCAAGTCCTCACCTGGAAGAAGACCACCTAATACGTCATCCAGTAGTTCGAAACCTGTAGATATTCCAAGTCGTTCACCTTCGTGGTTTCTAATACTGTTTGCCCAGTCAAGTCGAAGATTTGCATTTCTTGCAATGTCGAGCCCGCCTATAAACTTAGAACGATTAAACAGCTCTTCAAGTTTAGGGATTATATTAGCAATTGCGACATTGCTATCCACTTGAATATCTTCAGCCGCTTCAGTTAAAATGGGCACCAGGGAATTATAAAGATGCTCCTCTTTTAGCTTGTCAATAAGATACTCATCAGTTTCGCCGATTTCAAAAAATTCAAATCCAGGAAAATGGTCTAAAATGGTTTCATCGTCCGGAACTCTTCCATAATTCGAAAAGTGACTTTGAATAAATATAAACTCGTCTAAATAATCAGTGAAGTAGTCTTGGTCAATTCCATTATTCTCTAAAATAGCTAGGCTCTTATCAACCAAGACTTTATTTAAGACTTGAAGTTGTATCACTCTTCCACCTCTTTCAATTTTCCTACATGCTGTCCCTTTTCATTATAAAGAGGACTTTCTTTAGCTCCAGGGGCGCTCCCTAGCCAAGCGCCTGAGCTGTCGACAGTTAAGTAAATAGCAGATTTCTGCTTCTGCTTATAACTTTCGATTATTTCATTTTGCTTTTTCCGTTCGTCATGTCGTCCTACACAATATGCACCTATGCAGCAAATACATAGAAAAAGAACGCACCAGAGAAGAACATTCGTAACTCCACTATATCTATGATTCAATTTCACTTACCTCCAATCCTCTTACATTGCTAGCCTCGAACTCTAGGACTACTGAGGTATCGTAGATACGACTATAAAGCCTTTGGCCTAAAAGTTCAATAATTTCTTCATCTGTATAATTAGTCGTGTAGATAGTTGACAAGTTATTATCAACTCTATAATTGACAAGGTCATATAGATAAGGATATGACGCCTTTGTCAATGAGCCTCCGCCTATTTCGTCAATAACTAAAAGCTCGCAAGTTTTTAAGCGCTCAAACCGTTCGAGGAATTCTTGCATAGTTTGAAAATAATTGTAGTCGCCAAACTCAGTCAATAGTTGAGCCGACACTACGAACATTCCTTTTTCGACCATTCTTCCATCAAGAGCAGTTTCTGCTAAATAACGTTGCAATAATCGAACCGCCCAACTAGTTTTTCCATTTCCGACAGTAGTTGAAGCAATAACAATGCTAAGTCCATTTTCAACTTCTTCAACTATATTTGCTCGAACATCTTCAAGCCATTCCCAGCACTCTCTGTCAGCTTTTCTTTCGACTAATATTTGAGGCTCGAAGTATTTTTTAGGTAGCCCACTTTTCTCGAAAAGGTCATTTAACTTTTTCTTCCATATTCTATCAGCTAAATTATTCAACTTTTCTCCTTTAATTTATTTTTCTGATAATTATTTACTAAATTTATAGTTCAGTAGTGTGATGCATATATACCGGCCCGAAAGATTCAAGAATAAATTATTTTACACGAGTTGAACTGATTTTGTTAAGCAACTTTTTAAAAATCTAAAAATAGTCTATAAATTAGTAGAATCCCTCGAATTTTGAGCCTATTTTTCCTTCAAGTTCATCTAAAATCCAGGCTCTTTTAAAGGTCGAAACTGTAATAACTTTCTCAGTCAAGTTCAATCTTCTTCGAACCTTTTCATACTTGACAAAACTTTCAGCAAGAAATCGACATAATTCAATATTCGAGTCAAGGTTCAAGTATTGCTGAACCTTCTTCATAGTGGTCGAAAAGTTGAACCAGTTATAATCAATGCACTTAATTTCGAAAATAAATTCATATTGAACTATAAAGAATGACGATACTTGTTTCATGTTCGGCTCAAAGAGTTTTCCATTAAGCGCTTCAACTATTTGAAAATAGTCTTGCTCGATTTTAGATAGACCTGTTGACACATCCTTCCTAAATAGTGAAGAACGAGTTTTAGGTCTTTCTTTAAATGTCAACTGAATTTCATTTCTAGCACTTGACGAGCTTCCTATTCTTTGCCTTGCCACTTATTGCCTCCTTATCGTATAATATTAAGCCTCTAAAATTAACGCAGACAGTGGTTGCCTGCGAGGGTGGTATAAAGAGACGCCTTTGGTCGTAGAACCGGCGCAGCTCCTAAAAGATCGCTAAATTTTAGCCTTTCCAAAACGAATTCCTTCTGACACAGAAACGATGACAGCAGGAAGAATCGTTTCCTGGTCAATTTCACCGTGATAAATCATGTCTTCGAGCAGTTTCGTGTTGATAACAGGCTTGTATTCGATAAGGCCGGAAAGTTTTTCGCACATTTCTTCAGTTTCAGCTTCGTCAACTAATTTTTCGATAATTTCTTTCAGCAGCTCTTCGTTCATAGTCGAGCGCTCAGTTTGATAGAATGTAGCAGAAAAGTGCTTACCTTGAGCAGACTCGATGTCGTTTTCCTTCATGTACTCCTTTAGAGCGTCGCGCAAGGTTTTAACCTGCTTTTCCATGTCGCCTTTAGTAGCGTTCAATTCACCTGCTTCCTCAATTGCTTCAAGGAACTGTTTCTCATCTTTAAATTTCATTAGTTCTCCAATCCATGTTCTGCTTTAAATGCTCTTGCATCTTCTCTAATTGACTCTCGGTCAGTTTTCCCTACAAGAGTTCGAGTGTAGAATGCTAAGTCACCTCGCATTAAGTTATCCCTAAAGCGTCTCAACTTATTAACTCCTTCGTCATCCCAGTAACGTGACCCGCGATTGTCAAGGTCTGTTCTAGGATTTGGAAGAACGAACGGAAAATGAATGTTATTTTCCTCAGCATATTCTTTTGCTTCGTACCATACATTAATCGTAGAGAGAGACCGGTTCAACATTTGACAGACCTCTCCTACTTTATACCAATTTTTATCTTCTGCGAATTTCATCTAAATACCTTTCAATTATTTTGCATTGCTCCTTGTTGAGCAGTTTGTCAAGTTTTAAAATTCTAGTTGCCAGATTTTCTGGAATTTGAAGAAGCTCTGCCAGCTCTTTAGGTGACATATTCAGCTCTTGAGCCAGCTCTAGTGCAGTTTTCCTTCCGTTCCTGTCAGGCTTCCTTTTAGTGTCTTTCCTTAATATGGAGATAGTTTTCATTCTATTTAAGCAGAATATCGAAAAGGTTACCAATCTTAGACTTCATTGGCTTACCGTCTACGATATAATCTGCAAGCTCTCCTTTCGATTCAATTAGGTCTTCTATACGCTCGTCGACTGTCCCTTTTGCAACTAGGGTATAAATTGTGACAGTATTCTTTGCGCCAATTCTATGACACCTGTCCTCCGCCTGGTCCTTTTCAGCTCTAGTCCAAGGACTGTCTAGGAAAATAACGGTATCAGCTTTCGTCAAAGTGAACCCTGTCCCTAGCGCTCCAATAGTTCCAAGAATGACTGAAGGTTTTTCGTAGTTCATAAAATCTTCGATTTCTTTGAATTTGTCTTCCGTTGCTCCTGTCACTAAATTACATTTGACTTTTTTCGAAAGAAATTGGGTAAGCGGTTCGATAACCTTTTCCCAGTTGCTGAAAATTACGCAGGACTTTTCCTGCTGTATGCATTCTTCTACAAGTTCAATGCACCTTTCAAACTTGCTAGATTTTACATCTTGCGTGGTAAGAATTGAAGGATTTCCAGTAGCTTGTCTCAATCGAATTGTCTCGGACAAAGGGTTTGGCATGAGCTTTACCTTATCAATTTCTTCGACAAGTTTAGTCAAAACTTCCTTATAGATTTTTGACTGTTTCGAGTTCATGTCGACATATTCAGTGACTCGAATCTTTTCAGGCAAGTCTAGAACTTCTTCCTTTGTTCTTCGAAGCATGTATTCATTCACAAGGTCGCGAAGTTCATTCAGGTTTCTATACCCTGTTATCTGGTTGAACTGGTCGACGATACAGTACCGCTCTTTGAACTGAGTCAAGGTATGATGTTCCGCTCCTAGCCATTTCATGACATTGAATACATCTATAGGATTATTCATTAAAGGAGTTCCTGTAAGGCCCATCTTGTAGTAACTCTGGAGCTTTTGAATTGAAGCCCCTTGCTTACTTGAAGGATTCTTACACTTGTGAATCTCGTCAATGATAACCATTCCAATTTCTCCGCTCTTTGTTAGTTCATTCAAGTATTTAATGAAGACAGCATCGCGAAGAGTCTCAACGTTGGTTATAAGGAAAAATTCATCGTGGTCTGTAAGAAGGTCATCAGCTCGTTTAGAAACTCCGTCAATCACTAATTTTCCATCTTTGGTGACGCGACTTCCTAAAATATGAGCAGATTCATTTGAGTGAACGCCTACTTCTTTTGCCCAATTCCATTTTAGACCGGATATGCAGCATACTATCAAACAGTGCTTGAAACTAGACTTTCTGCTAACAGCAATATCAATTGCCTGTTTAGTTTTTCCTAATCCTTGCTCGTCGCCTAAAAGGAAACACGGATGGTCTTTTGCATATTCGAAACATTCAACCTGATGAGCGAAAGGAACAGTTTTGAATGAAAACTGGTCATTGCTCGAAGACGCGATTTCATTGCGCGAGTTGATATAGTTTTGAATGTCCTTGTCAAGCTCTCCGAATATATGAAGCTCCCATTCATCTAAGGCGTCTAAAACATTGTTGAAATAACGATAAGGAATTTCGAAATTATTAGAAGCCGTCTCAACAACTTTGGGCAAGCTAGATATCTTATCTGCCATTCTTATTGCATCTTCGTCAGTGCTTGCCCAAGTTTCAATGAAGATAGTTCGACCACGTCTTTCTTTTGAGCGTGCTATAACTATTTCAATCATAGTGAGGAAAGGTGAGAAGCTTCAATAAGCTCCATTGCGGTGTCGAGGTCAGACTCTGTGACAATTTTGAAAATTCCGTCAATTGCCCATTCGTACGATGCAGGAGCGATTGATGCAAGAAGTTTTTTCTGATCTTCTGTCAACCCTTTTGCACGAATTCCGATTGAAACACCTTTTCGAGTTTCTTCGATAGTAACGAAGTTCTTCTTAGTTCGGTAGGCGATGTAAGACTGAGTCACGATTCGATTGCTTGCAGGAAATGCTTCAGCAATTCGATTTTCAAGAGTTTTAGTGATAGCCATAACGCTCTCTTTTTTAGGAGCAGGTTTTCGAACAGTTGACTTTTCACTAATAGAGCCGACTTCTTCCGGCTGTTCTTTAACTTCAGGAATTTCTTCTTTAATAGCTTCCTTCTTAGTCTTAGGTACTACTCTACCTTTTCGAGCAGGTCGAGCAACTGCAGGAGCAGGTTTCTTTTCCTCACCCTCTGCTGTGTACCAACGTTCGATAGTTGAAGCGGATAAAGTAGTAACTGCGTCATCTACTAAAGATTTTAGCTCGGCTTTCTTCTCGTCCGCTTTAATTGAAACGACTTCGAATTGAGTAGAAGTTTTCTTACTTAAAATGATGCTTCCTTCTGTAAGCTCGCTGAATTTAATTTTTGACATAATGTCCTCCTCGCCTTTCGGCTTTTTTATTTTTATAATTGTATTATACAATAATGAATGAATAAAGTCAAGCACTTTTTGTAAAAAAGTTGAACTTTAAAAAAAATAAAAACACCCTACAGATTTGCAGGGTGGAAAGGGTCATATCAACCAACGTGTTGACAGTTTTATTATAAGAAAATGTTTTTAATAAGTAAATAGAGTAATATATGACACAAAATCCCGCAAGGTTTGAACCATACGGGATTGAGAGATACATTTTAGAAAAGAGACTCCTCCTCTCTTTTTATAGATGCCAGTCCTCTGGCGATACAAGGTAGGTCGTATGGCCTACAAGGTCAATCTTAGTTCCAGGAGCAGGCATACCTACTGCGTTCACTAAAACATTTCCGCTTTCCAAAATAATGTAATCAAGTTTTGCATTAGGCAAAATTTGACCATTTCGTAGAACTGCGCAAGAGATAAGCACGTTGTGCATAGGTCGAAAACCTTCTACGATTTTACGTCCGATAGCATAGGTACCATTCTTATACGCTGTTCCTTGAGTGTTCAAGAATGCGTAGCACTCACCCTCTTCATTTCGTTGAAGGTAAATCTTTTCGCCGTTCAATAGTTTGAAGTTTCCTTCAGCGTTTTCACTTACTTTCGACATTTGACTCTCCTTGTCTAGTTGTGATAAGTCCGTCAGGTTCTACCCTGAATGCTTCTTTGTCGGCCATACGTCCGTCTTCTAATAGCATGTAGTAACCGCCATTATATGGAACGAATGTACTTGACTTCATGTCCCCGTTGGTAGCATCACAATAATACCAGTTATCGTAATACTTGATCCAGCCGGTTTGCATTGAACCGTCGCGGTTGAAGTAGTACCATACTCCAGCGATGCGCTTCCATGACGTAGCCATGTAGCCATCTTTATCAAACCAATACCATTTACCATCGGTATGTTTGAGCCATTTTTCGGAGTACATATAGCCTGACTCGTCAAAGTAGAACCACGATTTATTGTCTTCGATATATTCGAACTGACCTTTTGGATAAGTTCCATTAGGGCGAACGTACCAAAAACCAGTGTCGTCCTTTTGCCAACCACGTTTAGGTTCAGCGGCTTGCTTGCCTGCATTAGTTAAACGATAAACGTAGAAATAAGGACGACCAGCAGCGAGCCAGCGTTCATCGTGGTCATTTACGGAGATCCCGTCATACGCCCAATTACAGTGAATGATATTATCACTGTCAATGAACATACCTGTATGACCACCTGCACCAGATGAATACCCTTTACGGCCCCAGATGAAGATATCTCCACGTTGGGCGTCCCAAGGTTGGTTCTCACTAATTAGTTCATAACCGTTCTTTTCGAGCCAACCATGCTCGTATTCGGTATTGACTGCCCATCCTGCTGAGACGGCACCGCCGCTTAGCAAAGCATAGTAGATAGCACTTGAACAGTCATAAGAGTCTGGACCGTTTCGGTAGTCCATGCTATAAGATACTTGCCCCTTGCGGGCTTGCATCCAAGCAATACCTTCATCAATATTTACTCCCATTAGGCCTCCTGATCGTTTTCAGCTGCGGCTTCCTGTTCCTTTTGGTAGTTCTTGCTAGAAACACCAAGGACAGTACCTGCGAAGGTAGCCACAAGAGCAATCGTTCCAGTGATAGCGTCTGTATCAAATTTATACAGAATACCCAAACCAGTAATCAGTGCAATCGCTGCTGGGACTACTACGGTTACGGTGCGTTTCGCTACGTCGTATTGTTCGTTAGATAGCTTCATTTATATCCTCATCCTCTCTAATTGGTAACTCCTTGTATTTATCAAACAAGGCTTCGACTTCACCATTACCTCCGAGATTTTTATAACTTTCGAACAAAATAGACAATTCTCTAAAGTGGTCTAAAGTTGTATATCCTCGCATGACCTCGCGTTTTAGGTCGTGATAAAGACGGTAACGTTGAATCTTCCTAGTTCCGTCTTGTATGACGTCATTTTGGTGATTGATTGCTACTGTCGTTTGGTCGATCCCGTCGACTTGTTGTTTTAGAGTGCTAAGGGTACTAGAGATATCCTCTAATACCTCTTTAGCTTTATTCGATTTCCATTCGAATAACTTGTTCAACAGGACAGTAAGCACTCCGCTACACGCTGTGATAATTGTCGTTAGGACGGCCGTGTCTTTTAGCCACATTGGTATCATCCTAACCCTCCTTATCCAGCGGCTCCAGCTTCTTCAGTCTTAGACTGTTCAGCTAAAATTTCATCTTCGATTGCGTACCGAGCTTCACGCAATTTTTGTTCGTCGCCTCGAAGTTCTCCGCGGTTAGCAGCGTATAGATCTGCGTCGTGCATTGTCTCGGATACTTGCGAAACGGCGTTGGCGTCAATATTGATAATTGTAGTTTTAACAATTTTCTTTTCACCGCCTTGGGCTACGGAAAACTCAGCTACAATTTGTCGCGTCTTTGTAAGTTCTAACATCTTTAGTCACCTCCTTTCTATGAATTATTATAACATGATTTCATTCTAATTTAAATACGAAAACTGATATTATCTAAATTTAACCATTTATTATCTACCTGAGATTTTACCACTAATCGCCCATCGGGATATACTCCTAAAATAGCATTTCCGTAGTCGTTATTCAGCGCTTGTAGATACATTGAACTTCGAGGTCTAAATCCTTCGGGAAGCATTGCGATAGTAGTCTCGGAACTGGTTGAACCTTTCCATACATTACCTTTTAGATAAACGATTCCATCAATGGACTTGGTGTAAAAGGCGTCCCCATAGTTTGTATAGTGGTTCCAGCCGTTTTGAAGAACTAATTTTTGCCAGCTATACTGTTCCATGTCCTGTTTAAATAAGAACTCCTTCCAGTTACCCGGTCTCCATCTACCGCCGTCATTTGCCGTGCGTAGAAACATTCTCCCGGACATTGCAGCGAAGAACTGAACCATTTTCCAGCTATCTAACCAGAAATTTTGAAATAGTCCCCACTCACCTCGCGTTCCTGTAGGATTGTCTTCGTATTTGTTACTTCGCCATGCAAACTCTGTAGCACGTTTGTTCCATACGTCGTTATGCTGACCAGCGTTCAATGCTCCATCTGGATTAGTGAGACGATGCTGCTGGATCTGTTGTCCGCGAGCGTAGATATCACCTCCGGCGTAGATGTTACCCCTTGCGTCAATAGAGCCGGGTGTTCCTTGTTCTACAATCTTACCAACTCCTAGCCGTCCGTCCTTGTCATAGTGTAGGACTACTGATTCAGTTGCTACCGTAGCACTAAATTCAGTTGACGTGAACCTGTCTTGGATTTTAGCTTTAACTATATAAGACTTATCTGGTCCGTAAGTACCAGCTAAATTAGCCGAGGAGTTAGTCAGCAGGGATATAGTAGTGAACGTCCCAGACGCTGAACCTCTATCTTCTACAAAGTTAGTAGAGTTCAGGGGTGCCACGGAGAAGGTAATTTGCATGATATTTTTCTGCGTACCTCCTACCGTTATAGGTGCGACCTTAGCATTTCGAAGAGCTTGAATAATGGCAGGATTTTGACGAGTACGTTGAACGGAAAAATTGATAGACGGACCATAGTATTCAATGACATTGATTTGAACATTTTGGACGTTCGATTGTTTTCCTCGCGTATCCGTTACCCAAGCTCTTACGGTAGCTGAACCATTAAAGTTCATCATCCCTAACTTACCGCCGTTTTCATTGACCGCTAAGTTCTTACCAACGAGTTCGGCGTGAAATGCTTGGATAGTGGAGCCGTAGGCGCCGGAAGCATTGTTGAAGTTGACTTGAATGTTCGACATAATTTGAAGGAAGTTGTTACCTGTCAAAATTTGTCGAACCGCTGAACTAGTTTCTACTAAAGAAACTCCGGAAAAAGTAGGTCTTACTGAATCAGGAATATTGAACTTCCATCCATTAGAATAGAAGTCACTGCCAATTTGCGTCGTACCGTTATAGGTTCGAATACAGATGTCCATAACTCCGGAACTGGATTTAGGTAAGTATCTTGCTAAGTCCAGTGAAGGAGTGAAGGAAACGCTAGTAGTATGGTTCTTACCTAAATCAATCCAATCACTACCGAAAACTCGGTACCAAACTTGATGCGTAAATGAGTTCACTTTTCGATTGAAAATAATCGTATGTAAAGATCCTAGATCGCGATTTCCTTCAAAACTTGAAATCTGTGTAGACCTTGGAATAGCGTCCAAGGTGTAATTAGTAGAGATAGTGATATTTCCGTGAACGCCGTTATTCGGGTCAAAGGAAGCCCAAACAGACATCGTCTTAGTCCCGTCACTATTGTGAGGAACGGTCACTTCTCCACTTGCAAGCGTTACCTCTTCGCCGGACGTATCGTAGTCAGGGTGACTGCTATGAACACTTGAACCATTTAACCATACGGAAAGGTTACTGATATTTCCGTAAGTCCATGTTCGATAAGCTCCGTCGCGGTCAATAGTAGCACGCCACCTAACCTTTGAAGAGTTATTAGTGACGTCCTGACTAATTTGGTCGACGTAAAGATTTAAGTGAAGAGGTCCATATGAGTTGATAAATTTTGTCATTTCCTTCTCCTTATCCTACATACCGGATCACGTTCATGTCCGGATTAAAAGAGTATTGTTCGGTTCTAAAACGGCCGACTTGAATGGATTGGGTAAAGATCCCGTTATCGATGTGAATAACCCCTTGGGTAAGGTACATGACTTCCTTACCTGCAGAGAACATAGATATTCGATCACTTGATACCTTAATGGTAGAGCTACCGTCGTTTTTACCGATAATCAATCCTTCATTAGAAGAGCTCATATAACTGTCGACGAACTTTTTCAGTTCTCGTAACCCGCCAAGTTCTTGGATAGTAGCTTCAATTCGACTTGCGGCTAAGATTAGGTCGGCTTCGGATTTTTTAATAGCTTCTTCATTAGCTTTCATTCGACCTTCATAAGCCTTTTCTAAGTTACTTAGCTGTTCCATGGTTGCCTTAGCTTTCAGTTCTGCGTCATGTAACTGAGTTTTTTCAGTTAAGGCTAGCAACTGTTGATCCGTTAGCTTTTGGTTAGCTTTCTCGTCTAACTGAGATTGAATATCTTCTACGGCTAAAGACCAGTCCGTTGGTACGTTACCGAGTTCTAATTTCATGCCGCAGATTTCGATATTACCTGGACCGTTTTGACCGAACTGAATACCGTTGTTTTCCGTGTCCGCGGTAAATGATAGACTGTATTTGACCCAATTCTTGTTACGGATAGTCTTAAAGAGTACCCTGTTAGTGTCGTTCACTGTCCAAGCTCTCATTAGTAAGTTCACGGTATCCTTTTCACTTGTAGAGCTTACACGAGCCCAGCAGGATACGGTATAACGTTGACCTATAATAAGTTTAACGTTTTGACCTAAATCCTTGTTACCGCCATTCGTGTTGTTCTTAACTCTAATACCTTTTAGGATCCCAGGTACTGGATAATTGTCCAAGGTTAAAACTTCCGCGGTTCCGTTACCTCCAGACCGGATGCTCCAAGTAGGACTGACTCCGTCCTTGATAGGTAGTGTAGCAGTATTTCGAAGTAAGTTTTGTGAACCGACTTGAACATTAGCAAGACGGTCAAACCATTTATACTTAGTTCGGTCGGTACTGTCAGCTTGTGTATAATCGGAGTAATAACCCATATATTGTTGATTACGGTCTTCTAAACTGAACTCACGTGACCCGTCTGCGCTCGATGCGTAAGCTATATGGAAATAATTCGTCTTACCGTCTGCACCTGGCTTCCCTGGTATCCCTTGCGCTCCGTCATTACCCTTCCACTTCGTCCAGCGATAAGCTGCAGGGTCTTTTGAATGTTCTGGATTAAAATCCTGATACTGCCCAATGTAAGCTCGCCCTTGATCCGTGTGACTAAATCCTTCACCATTAGGACTATCCGAGAACGCGATATGGGTATATTGCGAACGCCCATCACGTCCAGTAGGTCCAGGAATACCTTGTAACCCTTGCGGACCTTGTAACCCTTGTAGACCTCTTGGACCCGTTTCGCCGATTTTAGATACGGAATAACCAGTCTCGTTCGTGTTGTCTGTGTACGTCCAAACAGTCTTTGTCCAAAGGAAAAAGCCGGGTTGAACGTTTGGAATGTTCGAAGTCCAGTTCGTTGTAGGTGGAACAGTCCCAGAGGTAGAACCTGCATAGGTAATCGTCGTAGACTTGATCCCAACTCCATCCTTACCCGCTATACCATCACGTCCATTATTTCCGTCGCGTGGAATATAGGTCTTTTGGTAGCCAGTTTCATTAGTGTTGTCCGTGTAGGTCCAAATGGTTCGAGTCCATAGGTACTGACCTTTTATAAGCGCAGGAACTTGACTTGTCCAAGATCCAGGTTGAACAGTATCATTCATACTAATACCGTACATCACTGAAGTATTTTTTAGTCCTAGTCCGTTCTTACCTGGAACTCCATCACGTCCTGGATCTCCTTTAGCTCCGTCCTGTCCATTACGAGATACTGAATATCCCGTTTCGGTAGTTTTGTCCGTATAGCGCCAGGTTGTCTTCGTCCAAAGATAATGTCCTTGAGGGACAGTAGGGACTTGAGTTGACCAACCTCCAGCAGGCGCAATAGTCGCGGAGTTCGAACTTGCGTACATAATTTCAGTAGCAGCTATACCGACTCCGTCTTTACCTGCGATACCGTCTTTACCAGTGTTCCCATCTTGTCCAATATAGGCAACTGAATATCCAGTTTCATGCGCTCCGTCAGTATATCGCCAAAAGGTTTTCGTCCACAAGAAGCGTCCTTTGATTAGTTCAGGAACTTGTTCACTCCAACCACTTTCAGGCTCCTGCGTACCGGAGACGGACACGGCATAGGTAATCGAAGTATCTGCTATACCTACTCCGTTCTTCCCTGCAACTCCGTCCACGCCGTCGCGTCCTGGAGTTCCTTGTTCTCCCTGAGGACCTTCCGGTCCTTGTAACTTAACCCAAGTGAAGTCGTCTGGGACAAGTTCATTAGGGTGTTTGGTTGTCGAAATAACCCCGATATACTTCCCGGATTCGGCGTTGAAGTTAGTTCCTAAGATATCGTCTGCGTACCTAATAACGACATGGGACTCCGTTTCAAGCTCTCCAGCTAATACACCCTCGCCGTCTTCGTTCAGTAAGTCCATCAAGTCCCGTCTTGGATCTTGGAACGTCAAAACAGACTGAGATAGGTCGTCATAGTCGATTTTTCGAGAAGAAATCTTGCGCCATTCGATAACACTATAATGGTCATCGACAATCAATTGAGTGTGATGTAGGTCGGGGATCTTTTTATACAAGACCGCTGAAGCCTCATACCCAATCAAAGGGCGACAGTAAATATCCAAGTAAGCCCTAGCAGCACTCATTAGATTTTCCTTAATCTTAAAACGTTCATCGCTTTTAGACTTTGCAATGTAGCGAGGACGCATTTGACGTGCAGTAAACCACGAGACGTCAATAAGGTAGTCACTTCCGTTATTGATAGAGGCAAAGGTCAAAGGTTCCTGACTTCCTTCCTCCTTTTTACCTGTGAGCTTGTAAGCGGTACAAAGGTTACGGGAGTCCTCTTGTCTCGTCACGTATTTCAAATTCTCCTCAACGACCAACGGAAAATCGACTTTTGACTCCGTGTAGGGTTGTAGAAATACGACTGTTCGAACTATTCGAACTTCTTGCTCTAATAGCTCTTCATAGCCGAACGTGATCTCTAAATTGTATTGCTTTGCTAAATAGCGTAGGTGCCATAGCATGGAGTTTTCTTTAGCCGTAATGCTTCGAACTCTTTTATTAGCTCCGTCTGGTGGACATACTACTTGAACCCATTTACCTGCGTCCTTGATAATGTCCTGCGCTACGGCGCCGACGGTAGTAGCTACATGCTTCAAAGGCTTAGGTAATCCTTCAGCGAGTTCATACCATAGAGCGTAGCAAGTGAACTTGGTTAGTCCTTTGGTATCTTCCACGTCCTGCGCGTACTTAATACGGAACCAACGTCCTCCAAAACTAATAATATTTTCGACTTTTAAATGCTGGTAGATGGAAGATGTTTCAATACTTTCAAAAGAAAATACTTCCTTACCTCGCGCACGGGTTACGATTTCATCTTCGTACATCTTACTGAAGATTTCAACGCTGGCGCCAAGTAGATTGTAGTTTTGATCATAAACATAAACAATATCGTCCGGGATAGGACTCATTATTAAGCCGTTATCTAACATGAAATCTCCTTTCTAATAGTAAGACGGATTGAGGAACATCTCTACCGTTACCGGCAAAGTCGTCGTCCATGCTGCCGTATCGTTTGCGCGATACTGAATTTTAATTGTAGCTTCACCAGTAGGTACTTTGAAAAAAGCTCCTCGTTTGATATACCTAAAGATATTTGTAGCTTGCTGACTCGCGCTGATTTTAATTAGTTCAAAAGTTCCTAAGTTCAACATGACAATTGAGCCGGCTTCCATTAGTACCGAGTTAGTCCCGAACTCTACAAACTGTCCTGAACTTTTTTCCTCGATACGGAAGTATCCGTTCAATTGATTTGCTGCTCGTAGCTCTAATCGAACTTGACGAGTGGGACGTCCAGGGTTAGGAAGTTTATCTCCTCCATCAGCTGCTTTAAAAGTGTAAGGTTTTCGAATGACTGAATTAGTGTACTCGTAACCATCTTTGAACTGAATCGAAATTTTGACAATCAAAGTCGCCTCACCTAAAACAGGAACTTCTGTCAGGGAACCATGTTCGTGTTCTCCTAAAAATTTACCGAATCGATAAAAGTTAGGATCCTCTTTAGTGGACAACTTCCAAAATGATTTCGATCTAATGAACTGTTTAAACTCGCGATATTTTGCGTTTACTTGTTTTTCCGATACGCCTTTGAACATTACAGTGACGCTCCCTGTTAGGCCGGATAGAGCAGTAGACGGAGAATCTAATACTCCGTCTATCCCCTCTGGGTTTTTGAACCCTGAATCCTTAAATCCTGCCAAGGTAAGTCCTGTATAGTCCAGCACGGTCGCTCCTTTAGTAGATAAGTCAATGCCATCTGCTAATAGCGTCTGTCTGTTAGCCATACTAGCCTCCTTATGGTGTTACAATGTTACCAAACCCTGATAGAGTTTCTTTACTTTTATTATACAGTCCTCTTGAGAGTTTGTCAACGTCATCATTGTTTCGAACTACGATTGTTCCAATAGTGATTGAGGTGTGATCCTTACCTCCTGAAGCTCCGCTTCCTTGAGGTTTGTCTGGATCCTTGTCCTTGTTACCGTATAGGTCTACCTCTGGCGTTCTAATAGCGTCTAATACCTTACCGAATCCAGGTTTTGGAAGTTCGTCCGGCATTTCATCTACAATTTGTTCGAAAACGTCTTTGACCTTTTGAACCACTCCATTTTCCTGGATGTTCATCTTCACATTGCTTAGAGCGTCCGTAACGGTTGAAGCCATTTCAATAGCTTTGTCACGTGTCGTTCTAATCATGTTACCGATACCATTTACGAAACCTTGTCCAGTATATACCCCCATTTTTTCCATCACACGAGATGGTGAGTGGATACCTAGGAAGCCTTTGACAGCGTTCAATGCACTTTTAGCCATGTTAGCCGCAGCGTTTACGGCCGAGCTTACCATCGAACCGATACCGTTGATGAATCCTCGAACCAAGTTGACCCCGGCGCTTACCATTTGTCCAGCGAATCCAGTGATACGCGAGATCATGGAGCTACCCATTGAACCAATCTTACCTACTACGGAACCGATCATAGAACCGATACCACTAATAAGGTTTCGAATTAAGTTCGCTCCACCTGATAGCATTTGACCTAAGAAGCTAGCGATCTTACTTACCACTTGACCCATCATAGAGGCGATTGTGGAGACGAGTGACCCTAGTAGGGAGGCGATACCTTGGATCAGTGCTTGTAGCAACTGAACCCCTGCTTGAAGAAGTTTAGGAACATAGTCTACAATGGCTTTGAGTAACGCCATCATAATTTGAATCGCTCCAGCAATAAGTTGAGGAATCACTTGAATAAGTCCTTGAATCAATGCTAGTAGCAACTTAACTCCAGCCTCTAATAATTGAGGAAGGTTTGATAAGATTGAAGTTAGTAGCGTCGTAATAATTTCAATCGCTGTTACAATGAGTTGAGGAATCATTTGAATCAATCCTTGAATTAGTGCCATTAGGATTTGAACCCCTGCCTCTAATATTGGACCGATATTCTCAATTAGAGCGTTCACTAGACCTATGATGATCTGTAGGGCTGCTTCTAGAATCATTGGTAAGGCTTGAATAAGTCCTTGAACTAAACCTGTAATGATTTGTAGAGCCGCCTCTATGATAGCAGGTAGAGCCTGCACCAGACCTTGGATAAGGGCTTGAATAATCTGTATAGCTGCTCCGATGATTGTAGGTAGAGCCTGAATGAGCCCGTTAAATAGCGCCATAATAATCTGTAACGCGGCCTGAATAATTGTAGGTAGGGCTTGAGCAATACCGTTTATCAAAGCCGTTAAGATTTGAACTCCTGCCTGAATAATAGTAGGTAGGATAGTCGATAGCGTATTCACTAGCGTTTCAATTACCTGAGAAATAACTGAGACAACTCCTGGAATAGCATTAGCCATACCTTCAATGAGCTTGATTAGTATCTCAGTTCCTTTTTGAACAAATATAGGTAGGTATTGGTTAATCGCATCCGCTGCACCTTGAATGGTACTTGAAAGATTATCAAATACTTGAGTGATTCCGTCAGCGTTCAATTGACCTGTACGAGCCCACGCAGATAGGAAGGAGACTACAAGACTAATGACAAACCCTAGCGGTCCAGTGATACCTAAGAACGCAAGTCCTACCTTAGTTAGAACAGACACGGCGATTGACATGACTCCTCCGACCTTGCCGAATGCTCCTCCTAACCTCTCTAGGCCATTGCTAATGAAAGAGCCTATCGAAGATCCTGCTTGTCCGATGTTGATTCCGAATTGTTGTAAGACGTTAGCTATTTTCGAACTAATAGCTGATCCGAACTCTTTAGCCTTATCAGCCGCCTTCTGCATCCACTCCCAAAGGACTTTCAGCTTTTCAGCTGTCCATTCAACCGCAATTCCTAGCCCTTTCTTAATCGCCGGAGCTAAAGCATTGATAAAGTTCCGGAACGTCTCTGACTTAGTATAAGCTATCATAAAGACCGCGACGAGAGCGTAGAATGCGGCTATCACCAGGGCTATTGTTCCCATGGTACCCATAAAGGCAGGACCTAAGAACTGCATGGCGATTCGAAGTTTAACCATGGTAGTCATCACCGTACCTGCTATTAGCAGTAGCGGACCAAGTGCTGCTACCATTCCAGCGAAGATGACTACCATCTTTTGACCTACTGGTGACATATTGAGGAAGGCTTCAATCATTTTAGTGATGCCGCCTACAACCTTAGCCAAGGCTGGTTCTAAAATTTGCTGAATGACGATTGCAGCAGATTCGAACGCTCCTCCCATTTGCTCAATCTTACTAGCAAGGTTATCTTGCATAGTCTCTGCCATTTCTTTAGCAGCTCCGTCGGAGTTGATTAAAGCGTTGGTCATTTTATCTAACTTTTCAGGCCCTGCGTCTAATAGTGCAAGCATACCTGATAGAGAGTTTTGACCGTACAAGGTTACCAGGTGTCGGTTTTTCTCTTCTTGAGTAAGTCCAGCGGTAGCCGTTTTCAACTGAGCAAGTTGATCTTTAAGTGGAATCATCTTACCGTTCGCGTCGTAGAATGATACACCTAATTCATCCATAGATTTAACCATGGCCTTAGTAGGTTTAGCTATACGCGAGAGAGCTCCTCTAAGCGTGGTTCCGGCTTGTGAGCCCTTAATACCGGCGTCGGCCATAATACCAATAGATGCAGCCGTTTCTTCTAGGCTCAAGCCCATTGAGTGAGCAACTGGAGCGACATATTTCATCGCCTCTGCCATGTCACTTGTCTCAGCGTTAGTGTCTGCAGCTGCTCGAGCGAATACGTCAGCAACGTGTCCAGCTTTTCCTGCTTCTAGTCCGAACGCACGAAGTGAGCTAGCCATAGCTTCAGAACTTGCGGCTACATCTCCTCCTGAAACGGCAGCGAGGTCAAGTACCCCTGGCATGGCGTCCATGATTTCATTTACCCCGAAACCTGCTGAAGCGAGATTTTCCATACCTTGAGCAGCCTCTTTAGCACTGAAGGCCGTTTTCGCTCCAAGGTCAATCGCTTGACGCTTCATTTGATCCAACTCACCGCCAGTAGCACCTGCGATAGCTTGAACACGAGACATTTGAGCTTGGAACTCATTCCCTACCTTAATGGAAGTTGCAGCTATACCTAAAAGAGGTAACGTTACGGCGGTAGATAATACCTTACCCATGCCTGTCAACGCTGAACCAATTTGGAAGGATTTGGACGTCTCAACTGCTAGTCGTTGAGCTTGGTTCTGTGCCAAGTTCAGTTGATTAGTAAAATTGGAAATGTCTAGCGTCATTTTAGCTGCTATTGATCCAAAATCCATATATCTTCCTTTCTATTCAATAAAAATAGGAGCGACTAAATAAGTCACTCCATTAGCATTTGCAAACCTGGATTCTTTTTCTCGTCTCCAGGGTACCTAGGAGTCTTATCGTCCGCGATGTAACGAATGTAAGCGACTGCCGCAGTATCGAAGCAATAGCGTCCAATTTCTGTGGTCAGTCCTACGACATCACTAGGTCTAATATGAAATTCAGTAGCGACTGCTATGACATTAGACATTTCCTTCGTTTGAACGAAAGGACTCCGCCGAAGCTACCTCACCGTACATGGCGCTGAAGATCGTCATCAACTGATCATCTGTCATATACTCCCCGATTTCTGCGTAAGTAGGTTGAACCAACGCAGCTTCCGCAAAGACACGCAATAACTCGGCCATGTCCTGCAAGCCTGAATCACTTTTGTTCAGTTTTTCCAAGGCTTTACGTTTTTGGTCATCCGTAATCGCGTTCATTGAAAGGTCGTCTTTAACGACTTCTTGAGTTTCCCCAAAAAGTTCAGTGACCTTACCTAAAAGGGTATTAGGAATACGACCGTTCGCGATCAAGTTCATTACCCCAGCCGAGCGAATTTGAACATAAATTGGCTCGGCGCCTTTTCCAAAACCTGGAAGAGGGATAACTTGAAATGATTTTTGACGAAATTGTTCAGCGGTGATAATGTTGTTATTCATAGCAGTACCTTTCTAAATTTATGCGTATTGTGCGACAAGTGTAATATCGCGGTCAGGCATAACACTTGTATCGAAGTTCCACATAGTGGTTTCACCTAGGACTTTCCAGCCTTTGAAGACCTTACCGTCTGTGCGTGTAGGATCTGCTGGTTTAGGTGTTACCTTTTTACCGACTTCTACTTTGACAGAGTTAGCCGTTCCGTTACCGCCAGCTAAATCATACTTCACATTGCGAAGGATAGCAGGGAGTGTAGGAACGTAGTCCATTGACTTAACAGGAAGTCCAGCTTTGGTAGCCTCGCGGGCTTTGATTTTGAACTCAGGTGCATAGAACTCTTTACCAATGTTGAGTCCTGGAGCGCTACCAGTACAGTTGTTCAAAGTGATTTTGACGTAGTTGACGATTGAGTCCCCTACATAGTTAGGCACATAAATATTCATCCTAAATGGCTTCATATTTGTTGCGCCTTGTGCAAGCATCGGTGAGTCATATCCGGCGATAGCTTCGTTCACTTTGCGAACAGTACCCCCTTCAATGAGCGCCATAATTTCAGGGTCAAACGTGTTGTCCTTGAATGTTAGGTCGTAACCATACAAAAGGTCTGGAGTACGCACGATCGCAAGAATACGAGTATCATTGCGCTTGATGTCTTCCGTACCTTCCGAGGTTACTGACTCAAGTTCCGCAGTTTCAGCGGTGTCGACTGTAAACTTAGATCCACCAACTTTTGGTAGTTGAGTGAGTGGGTCAAGTTCTTCGATTTCGACAAACTTAATTCCGTAAAGAATATCCTTACTCATTTATAGATTTCCTCCTTGTGGTATTCTATATTCGATTTCTAGTCTATAACGAGATAACATCGTGTCGAAGTAGTCCCCTGTCTCGGAGTAGGTTACCTCGTAACCCATGTCCTTGATCAGTTGTCGAACTCTTTGACCGTAGTCATCTATCCCTATAATTGAATTAGAGTGGACGTAGATTTGAACCTTCCAGTATGCAAAACTTCCTAGGCGATTTGTAGCACTAGGCATTCGATGACTGAACCTAAGTACGATATAATCATCCGGACGGTCTAATTCATCCTCCGTTTCGCCGAACTGAAGTCCGGGAAGCATTGGCGTAGGAGACAGTTGGTAAGTTGGTAGTATCTCCTTTAGTCTGTCCATCATTGAAGTACGTTTTGTCATTCCATCCTCCTAGCTTACTAATCGTCTTAGAGCCCTAAACAATTCTTCCACATTGTCCTCTATAGACTGTTCTAGTATCTTATACTTGCGCCCGTGCGCTAGTTCCAACCAAAAGCCGTAGCTCATATGGTGTGATACTGCGATCATAATTTGATCCTTACTGACCCATGCGGCTTCCCCTTTCAGTTTTTGCCGGGCGTTACCAGTACGGTCCGTCCAAATCGCGTTAGACTTAGCGTAAGCCTCCATTTTAGTAGAAGCTATCTCACAGATTAGTAAAACGGATACAAGGAACTTGCTTCGGTATTGCTCACAGGACTGAACGAACTCACTAGGATCCCATACAAGATCAGCCATTAGTCCTTTACCTCCAATTTCAGTTCAACTACGATATTTTGCTCTAAAATATTATGGACTTCAACTACTCGATACCGTCTACCTGATTGAATAATCGTAACGGTATCACTAGGAACAATGTTCGAACCTCCGTCATTATACATGATGAAGATTCTAATCCCATTTTGAGCAAAAATTCTACCAGCGTCCGTAGCATTGGACAGTAGGTCAGGTCCGGTTGAATTGTCGAATAGACAAGTGGCGTTTTCTAATACGATTTCCTTTGATTTGTCTCGTTTCTTACCACCGTAACCGTCACTGACCCAGCTATCCCTTGTTACTTTTATCTTAGTAGGTGCAGTCTCAATAGCTCGACGAACTTGTTCTTCGACATAATTGTAGTCATAAGTCATGTTCCGTCCGCCCTTTTCATTAAAATAGTAGACCCTGTACTAGCTGAAAGGTCTTGCTCTTGTTGCTCTGCTTTATACTCATCATAGAAGAACCGAGCCATGTTCTTCCAGTATTCGGCGTCACCTTTCAAAGTAATAGGTCCAAGAGTCACAGCGTCATTGCGCGTTTTAAGAAGACATAATTTATAGCTTACATACGCAACTGACTTGTGACGATCTAAAAGAGCGGAGATGTACGTTTCCGGATATGGATTAGGGGATTGAGTGTTCCCTATATTCTCCATAACCAAGTCAATATCCGCTTTTTCTGCCATGTTACTCTCCTAGTTCGTAGTCAATAAGTGCGTCGATATATTCACTCTTGCGAGTAAGTCCAGTTAGGTCAATACCGTTAGCCTGCGCCAGTTCAGCGAGTTGAGGGACAGTCATTGCGGCATACTCTTGTCGCATTTTTTCAACTTCGTCCTCGTCATCTAAAACTGAACTATCTTTAGTGACGTCCGTACCTTCGGCTTCCTTCAGTTCAAAAGCCAAACCACTTTCGACAAGGGAAGCAGCAAGCGCATCAGGGCAGTGAAATACTGAACCCGTATGCGCTACACTTCCGGAGACAATCAACGTACTCAGTGCTTTTAGTGTAGCCATAAATTACCTCCTAAAATTAGCCTTCGTTGGTTTTGATAACTCCAACATAGTCGATTCCTTCGAATGATGGAATCATTACCGCAGAAACAACGGTCACCACGTTCACTGGATGTTTTTCCATGTAAGTAGTGACGGTAGGTCCACCTGAAAGAACTTGAACCTGCGCATCTGTTCCACCTGATGCCAAGTCGAACGCTTCAGGAGTAGTTCCGTACCAAGTGTGACCAACTGGGTCTGGTGGAAGTAGGACAACGATGTTATCGTCAATCAAGTTGAACTGACGAATGTTACCTGAGTCAGGAAGTTTGTCAGCGTCAGCGAATTGAGCAATTTTCTTAGAGTACACAGCAATTTGAAGTTGAGTCTTCTCAGCAATGAATTTTTCAGCGTCAGCTGCTAATAGCATGAAGTTTTCCCATGACCCTTGAACACCAATTGCAAGAGCTTTCTTAATAGAGTCACTCTTCGTCATGTTGTTGTAAGTGTTACGGTTCATAATCATACGAGTAGGTCGAACCCCTGTACGATTTTCCATGTCGTCCATAGCCGCCAAAATGTCCGCGATAGGGTCTGAGGTAGTACGGTCAGTCCATTTCTTCGCTGCGGTGTATTGTTGTTTAGCATCCATATTATAATCATATGTATATTGAGCTTCACTGTTGGTAGATTTAACTGTGAATTTACCGTACTGAAGCAACTGCATCCGCATGTATTCAGCTTGCGCTTCTACACCGTCGACAAGGTTTTTAGTGTCATTGTATAGCTGAGTGATGATTGGTTGAGCCATTCCTTGGCTTTGAGCCAATAACAATTGAAGTTGCTGGCGGTCTTTTTCACCCAAGCGCATTGATTCACGGAAGAACGCCATTTCAGTAGCTTGTTTGCTAAATCCAGCACGTTCACGGATGCTAGCCTTAGCATCGTAGTTCGATGGTTGAATCGTTACTGGAAGGTTATTAGCACCTTTTAGCCAAGAGATGTCCGTCCCTGCTTGTTGCGCATTAGGGAAAAGTGAAGGACCAAGGTATGGAAGAGCGTTCGAAGGTAGCGCTTGGATGTAAGCAGCGACCTCACTAGCATTTAGGTAATCATAAATATTCATCTAATACTTCCTCCTATTTTACTACCAAAATCATTGGGTTTTTATTTTCAGGGACTGCGCCTGCAACCTTTTGAAGTGCTGCATATTTAACAAATCCATGAACAAGAACAGTGACAGTGACTTTATCTTCACCGTCGTAAACACGTTGATCCGCAAAGATAACTCCATCAAATTGTTCACCAGTTTGAACCACTTCAAGTCCAGTCTTGCGACCGTCGAGTGTAGTTGCGTTCTTCACGCAGGTTCCGGCTAAAATATACTTCTTACCGCCTACGTCAGTAGCAGCAGTAGCAGGGATTTGAGCACTTAGGGCGACATAATGGTCTGGGATTGCGACAACGCTTCGAGTAGTTTGATTGAAATCAGTTTTCTTAACTCGTACATTAGGCATAGCCTTTTCCTCCTATTATTTAAAGAATGTTGCTTGTTGCTGACCAGTAGCACTTTGTGATTGAGCTAATGATTCAGCGAGTTGCTTACCAAAGGCACCTACTTCACGTGGTTCCGGAACTCCTGCGCCTACGCGACCTGAGTTACCGGGGTTACCTGTTCCGGAAGCTCCTTTGTGAGAAGATTCAGGTTTAGGGTTGTCCTCGTCTTTAGGATTTTCTTTGAATAAGTATTTACGAGACTCACGCAAAGACTTCAACTGATCTTCTAAACCTTTGACGTTACCTTTGTCGTCGACCGTGATATCGTCTAGGTTCATAAATCCAAGAATGTCCGCTGCGGGAGCAATGGAATCAGTAATCAAAGGATGTAGAGCTGAGATAACTGAAGCACTTTTAGCTATTTGAGTTTGGTTGTCTAATTGACTTTGTAGGTTTTGAATTGTAGCCTGCGCATCACTACCATCTTCGACCTGCTTGGACAATGTAGCCACTTCCTTCTTATAGCCTTCAATCGAATTGTTCGCTTGATCGCGTTGTTGAACAACTTCATCGAATCGTGCGTGAGGTACATAGTGCTGACCGTCACCGTCGATGAAAACTTTCGCGTCCAATTCTTTAGACTTAGCCTTCACATGCTCTGTGACATTTTTGATTGTTGGTTCATCTAGACCTTTTAAAAGATCTTCTAATTGATAAGCCATTTGATATCCTCCTTGAGTTTACGCCCTCCGGCTGAATCTTCTGTTTCGATTTAATTGGAACAGTGAAACCAATTTCGAGTCATTAAGGCGACAAGGTTCCTTTTCAACTTATATTATAACACAATTCGATATCTTTTTACTACTTTTCGAAGGAGTTGAGCCTTAGACAAATTATAGACAAAAAGACTCGGTTATCACCGAGCCTAGTAGCTTTTAACAAAGTCGAGATCGCTATATTTTTCGACTTTTCCTGAGGTTAAATCGTCGTACCAAGCGTCTAATACATCATTAGTTTCACCGTCTACCCAACCTCTCAACTCGTCCGCGATTTCTTCTAATGAGTTTTCGTACCATATAGTTTGATAGCACATTCCATTAGGATGGTCGAAAGGACATTCTTCAATAGGAAATACTTCGCCATCTAAATCTCGACAAGCCTGACAAGTTCGACCTGGTGCGTGTACTGAGTGCCATTGAACTTTTCGAGCATAAGGGTTGACTTTTCCCCATTGTCGAACTCCAGCAGTAGCTGAGTGGCTAATAGTAGTTCGAGCAAGTCGAAGAGCATTGTATTCGAGGTTTTCATATTTTCGAGCAGTTGTTCGACCTAGTTTCTCAGCAATTTGTTCGAAGTCCCACTCTTTTCGAGCTTTCGGGTCAATGTACTGTTCTAATAGCTTCGCCATGTCGACTGCAGACATTCCACTTGCCAGACCTTGAGTAACTATTTGTTGAACGTCATTTCCTGCGCGTGCTGCATTAGACCATACCCGTTTAGATAAGTTCTTTCCGTCTTTGTAGATTCCACCTTTAGTAACAGCCTCAGCGGCTTTACGGGAAAAGACTAATGACGCTGAACGAACTTCTTTTCCAAAGTCTTTAGCAGTAGCATTTCCATCTCCGCCTAAAATATCTAATAGGTGTAGAACTTGTCCATCTACAGCATTCTCAGCAGCCTTTTGGGAGTATTCGTGCATAACGTGAACTAGAACCCTATGAAGGTCGTAAGCGTAGTCTTTATAGATCCGTTTAGGTAAGTATCCATTTCGAGACTTTTTGAGTTTTTCTATTAAGTCTACGCCAGCATCATTGAACGCTTTTAAAACGGCCTTCTCTTGTTCAAGTGTCAATTTAATGTTGGTCTCATGTATAGCTTTTTCCCAACTACTGAGATACCCATTCTTTTTCTTTTTGCTCAATGTTCAGCTCCTTTTTCAATTTAGCAGTAAGGCCTGAAATTTTATGCCCAGCGTTCTCGTCCTTTATTCGATAATCGTGGTAAAGGTTTTGGTTCATTGCTGCTCCCTTACCTAATTCCTTCTTCATCTTCGAACGACACTCATTTCTAAATCGAATAAGTTTTTCGATTTCTTTATCGCCGACATAGGTAGTGAACCTATAATGGCACTTAGGACATTCGAAGAATCTCCACTCTACGCCTTTTTCGATATGTTTCGAAATAATTTGCTTAGAAGATAGTTCGAACTTATGCTCACAGTGGTCACAGTTTACGTCAAAGACTGTTTTAGACTCCACCTTTGGCTTGTTGCTCTTGTTGTTCTGGCGTACTTGGTTCTTCAATTGTTTCTTCTTGTTCTTCATCTTTAGGTTCCTCTTGTCCGTTTAATTCTTCTGCTAATACAGGTAGCGCCCCTGCGGAAATTTCATCAAGTTGCGCAAGTTCCTGCAATACACGTTCCCACTCTTTGTCCGCTTTTTCTTTCTTACTGAACTCTTCAATGTAAGATTGGTGACTTCGTACATTAGTTTGAACTTCAGTGAGAGCAGTTTGTTTGGCTGCTTGTTCGTCACTCGGTAATGGGTAATGGTGGTCAATAGTCAATGTCGTAAGGGTTTGATAGCTTGATTGTATGTCTTGTGGTAATAGACCTAGATCTACTCCTACCTTACCTAGTATTTCTTCTAATAGGTTAATGAGCCATTGAATAGCGTCATCCCATTCTGCCCACTTGTCATCACACTTACTCATTAGGTCATAGAATAAGTATTGCATAGCAATTCCAGACGGCGCATCTTGTACCTTTTCAGGTAGTGGCTGGTCCATGAGTTCATACATGGCTTTTTTTGCTCCATCTAAATAGTATTGGGCAGTAGGTAGGAAGTTGAAGTTTCCTGAAATAGTAGTAACTTGAGCCTGCTTTCCTCCAGTACCGCCAATTGAAGAAGTAGGGTCACTCTTAATGTCGACAAGAGCGTTAGGTGCAATCTTCATTCCTTGAATTGATTTAGAAGATCCGTCAATAATGACAGGTTGTTCGAACATCTTAAATCGAAGTGAATCGCGCATGTCACTAATAGTTCGGTTCGTATTGTCCGCGATAGTGATTAAGTCTTTGACGTCACTTGTACCATATACGTCATTAGTCAATGGTTCATTGAGGATGACCTTACAAGGGATTTGACTCAATCCAGTAGGTGCTGAATCTTGGACTTTTAATGGAACCTCAACCTTATTACCTAAATTGTCTTCGATTTCAATTAGTTTAGCGTCTTTTTCTTTGATTGTAGTTTGCCCATCTTCCGTCATGTAAATTTGGTTCGAAGTTCCGTCGGTCAAAGTGTAGGTGAGCCAGCATTGCTCTTCAACATCTTCCAGCGCAGTGGTGATACCTGAGTTCGAACTTCCCGATTTCATCTCGTAACGGTAGTGATGCCATAATTGTTTTTCAGTGGACATCCCTTTCGTACGTTCGTCTTGATACACAATGTCGACGGACAGTAGGCGAGAAGGATCTTTAGGATCTACAATGTAAGAAAATTGCGGCATTGAATAGAACTGAACATCAATCGGTTCGCCAGGGTTTGCTATAACGGATAATAGCACTCGCTTGCCGACTGTTGCATCTACCAATGCTCGTTTACACTTACTCCAAAACTTTGAGTGTCCTAAAATATGGTCGAACAAAATACGCTTATTCTCCGCCTTATCATCTTCCTTATCCACAATGGGGTTGAAGATTAGTTCAGGCTCCGTTCCCATCATAAATCGCGCTTGCTTTTTAATAAGGGATCGAATATAATTTCGAATTTCGCGGGTAGGTGTATAGTCCAATGAGTCTTCTTTGATCTTCCATGTTTGACCATAGTCCGCATTCAGCTCCGTGACATCGTATCCGTCGAAGTATTGATAATACTTTTCGACCTCCTGTAGTTCCTTTTTGAACTTCTGATTTTGCGCCAACGGACTGTCGAATGCCTGACTGACAAGTTCGTCGGTGTGGGAAATAGCTTTTGATTTTTTAGCCATGTAGTTTACCTCCTATAATGTATTATACACTATTTTGACTAATATTGTTTACCTTAATTATCGCGCACCTTTACCTGATAACACTTGTATTTCGAACCCAAAGTCGTCATTGATAATGGCGTCAGTCAAACAGGCGTAGCGGTTACGGTCCATGCAGTGGTCATATTCCTTGACAACTCTATCCTCCCCTAGCTGGCTTGCTTTACTGTCCCAGCTATAGGCGTAATATTCATCAATGTCGTGCGTGTTGCTAGGGTCGAGTGTAAATCTATTTTCAGTTAGTAACTCAGCATGAAATGAGATACCTAAATTGACATCATTTCGAGCGGGCAGGATAGGAATATTCTTTCTTACTATATAAGGATGCTTTTGAAGTTCTACAATCATAGCTGAAGCGGAAGGGTCGAGGATTATATATTCGATTTGTTTCCCCCGTATCATGTCGACTAAGTCATTTGCGTATTCTTTAGTAGTCTTTTGAAGTATTGATCCAAATTGAACATTCGAATTGACATCAGCCTCAGTAAGTTGTTCCTCAGCCTCACGCCCGGAGTGGTAGTAAGATTCAATTAGATGATAACTTTTTCGACGTTTCGAGAATCCATAAAGGCCAAAGGTTGTAGCATTGTAGATACCAAAGTCGCCCGCTACAAATAAACGGTCGAATTCTATATTGAGCTTTTTAACGTGCTGCTCTTCATTGAACATTGAATAAACTAGACCATCTGCTGTTACCCAAAGGCCGAGAATAAATCTTTTCCGGAAAACTCCGGCATACATCTTCTCATAGCGCCTTTTAATACTATCAGTCAAGCTAGGATTATCATCCATTGTGAAATGTAGGTATAGGATACGCTTTTCGACCTGTTTATCAATCCAGTTCTTTTTGAAGTAGTGATTAGGATTTGCAGGGTTACAAGAGAACCACATTTTCGAACCTGTTACGGAACAGCGCCCTGTGGCTTGGTTGACAAAGGATTCAGGCATCAGTGCCACCTCGTCACAGAAGATACCTGCTAATGTTACCCCCTGGATAAGGTCTTGGCTCGACTCATCTTTTCCTCCAAATATATAGAAGTAGTTGAGAATTTCTTCGCCATTTCTAAAGTGTCTAATAATAAGTAGATTTTCATTTCGAACATCTCGAATTTCATACCCGCGACTTGTGAGCATTTGCTTTAGAGGCTGAATAACATTTCGTCGAGCTGAATGAATTGTCTTACCACAGATGGCAAAGTTTTGCCCATTGAACTCAGTCATCGCCCAAAGGGAAAATGAAAGAGCCATCGATACTGTCTTTCCTGAACGAATGGACCCGTCGGCTATGACAATATCGAAAGTTCGAAAAGGTGAGCCCTTTGTCCACCATGTTAGGAGTTGAAGTTGCTTCTTACTAAAAGGAACGAAATTAAACTTTGGCAGTCTATTCCTTAGGCTTATTGTCATTATCAGTCACTCCTTTAATGTAGGAACCTGTCACGTCGCTAAATTCTTGCCAAACAGCCTGGGCGGCTTTATCTAGTGCTTCTACGAAATTATCCTTAACTTCACCTTCCACTTCCTGGTCGCCCATTTTGGCTCTAAGCAATGTAATTTTCTCGCGCTCAATTTGTAGTCTATATCGAACTTCCTCAGGTAGCATTCCATTAGCACGTTCTTGACCTTTTTGCGCTCTGTCTATAAGGTTCGAAAGTACATCTAAGGCGCCCCATCTAATATTTCCTTCTTTAGTAAATAAATACCGGTCAGGATTATCTAAACACATTTCGACGATGTTCATTAGTTTTTCCCAGGCGGCGTGATATTTAATATTGACTGATACTTTAAACCCTGCATACATTTGAGTCAAAGTGTCATTAGTGATTAAGGCTTTTTCATTCTCGAACTCTTTTTTAGCCTTGACCCATTTATCGCGAGCTCTAATTTCACCTACACGTTTTTCCGCCATGCCATAACGGGCAGCAATTTCCTGAACAGTCATGCCCCTAATAAACTCTAATTTCATTCTAGCATCACGTTCCTTAATTGTCATCTTAATGCCTTTATAGTCATATTCTATATATTGGTCTTTATTGACACGCGCATTTGCTTTCACGCCTTTCTTGTCTTTTGACCTAGGTGGCGTCTTCCTTCCTCGAACTTTTGGTCCAGCAGCTTTTGCCATTTATTGACCCTCCTTTATTTAATTGCGTTTACATTGTAACAAATTTGCGCGTGACTTACAATTGATTGAATTTATAGTCCTATAATGAAAAATATAGTGATTTTTAAATTTAAAAGGTTCGACTTTATATTCAAAAATAGGTGCTCGATTATTCGAATTTTTCGAATGTTTGAGGTTTTCGAAGTCCCTGAGTTTTTCGAGTATTCTCGACTTTTCGAACCGGTTCGACTTTTCGAGAAATTGAACTTTTCGACCCCTTTTTATGCTCGACTTTTCGAGTATTCCTGAACTTTTCGAACGTTTTTTTGAGGTCGATTATTCGAGTATTCTCGACTTTTCGAATGCTATTTCAGTTAGTCTCGAAAAGTTCAAACCTACTAATTTCACGGTATTTGAGAGCATTTTTAGATCTTGTTTGTGGAAGTGCTTTTACTTGTCTTTAACCTGTCTATTTGGTATCTTTCGATAGTTCATTCGAAAGTTTGCTAAATGCTTATCTAATAAGTGTTTTGCGTGTATTATTGTTTATAGAATTGTTTATTATTGATAAAGGTCTCGACTTTTATTGGGCGCCTTATTTTTGATTTTACTTACAGACTCAAGAGGTTAGAGGTATTTTGGGCGCCTTTATTTTTAGGGCCTTATTAAGTCCTTTTCTAATACTTAATTGGCTATAAATTAGGCTAAAATAGTGGTGAATTGAGGTGTATTTATGTCGCCCGTTTTTAAAGTTTAAAAATATTTTAAAAAAGTTCAACTTTTTTATAAAAAATGCTTGACTTTATTATTTCATTATCGTATAATAATAGTATAAAGAAAAACAAATAAAGGAGTAACGAATATGAAATTCGAACAACTTAAAAACGCACTTACTAATGAATACCTAATGGTAACAAACAAAGATCAAGCTGAAGTTTTAGGCTCAGGAAACATCGAAAACATTCTCAACGGTTCAAACTTTTCTCTTGCTTTAGCTCAAGCAACAGTCCTTCAAATGGAAAAACTCAGCGATGAGGAAGCTATTGAATGGGACTTGGAAGATAAAACTGCTTCTATTTATGTAGTGACTCTAGATATGTAAGGAAGTAACTAATGAAACTTTATCACGCCACTGATTTTGATAATCTTGGTAAAATTCTAGCTGAGGGCTTGAAGCCTTCAGCTGGAGTTATTTACCTAGCAGAAAGTTATGAAAAGGCTCTAGCCTTTTTATCGCTTCGAAATATTGATACTATTGTAGTGCTCGAACTTGAAATTGATATTGAACAATGTACTGAAAGTTTCGACCATAATGAAAGAATGTTTTGTGACTTATCTCATTTCGACAATTGTCGCGCTTGGACTTATGACAAGACCATTGAAGTAGACGACATTAACTTTTCGAAAGCTCGAAAATATGATAGAAAGTGACTAACATGAATAACGAAAAAATTATCGAAAAAATTAAAAATCTTATTCAATTAGCAAATGACAACCCGAATGACGAAGAAGGGCAGTTTGCCCTTCTTCTTGCTCAAAGGTTGATGCTAAAGAATAATATCGCACTCGCTCAGGTTGAACAATTTGATGAACCTGAAAAGTTCGAAACTTCTTCCACCATTGGAAAAGAAGCAAGTCGAATCCTTTGGTGGGAAAAGGAACTAGGGTACACGCTCGCAGCTAACTTTAGATGCTTTTGCATCAATCAGCGCGATATGGCTCTGAATAAAAGTCGAATAATTTTCTTTGGTGAAAAACAAGACGCCGAATTGGTGTCTAAAATATACGAGTCCGCTTTGCTTTATCTTCGTTACAGACTTGACCGACTTCCTTCGCGTGAACCTTCGTACAAGAACTCTTATCTTCTAGGATTTTTAGTAGCTTTAGACACGCGCTTCAAAAAGCAAGTAGAAGAATACTCACTTATGGTCTTACCTAGTGAAGAGACTAAGAATGCGCTTAGGGATACATTTCAAAATCTAAAGCAAGATAAAGTTGAAGTACCTAAAAACGACTTCAATTTAGAAGCATATACGGAAGGAAAATTTCAGGGCGAAAATGCAAAAATAATGCCCGATGAAATTTTGGAAGGTGGTAACTAGAATGAAATTCGAAGTTTATTCTGCGCGACTATTTGACGAAGAGGCGACATATGATAGGTATCGTGAAGCACTAGAGAAAGTTGGAAATGTCGCTTACTTTTGCGAAATTGAATCAGGTAATCTAGTAATTGAACTCGAACTGAACAGCATAGACGACCTAATCGCGCTTTCAAATGTAGTTGGAAAAGGACTAAAATTATCGCGACCTTATAGAGAAGATAAGCCTTTTCAATTATGGATTGTTGATGGGTACATGGAATAAGGTGAAACTATGGAAAATAAATGGAAAGTTATCCATTTTCAAAACTCATGTATTAAACAAGTAGACGATAAGAAACGAAGGCTCCTTTTTGAGGTGCCCGGAACTCCTTATCGTCTAAGAGTTTGGGTGAAAATGAGCTTAGTTAAAATTGAAACACGCGCAGGAAATGGCTTCTATAAGGAACTGGTATATCAGGACGATTTTGTATTTTATGGTAAAGAGTTGATTGGTGGATATTTAATTGACGCGACCATAACTGGCAAATCTTTAGCGGAATACTGCAAGCACATGGACCGACATGTTGTTGAAACTATTAAACGACGCGAAACTGCTGAACTTAATAGATTGAAAAAACAAGACCAACAGAAATGGAGATACTAATGGCAAAAAATAAGAAAAGAAAAAAGGTCAACATGAAAAGGAGAATGCTCATTCCTACTAACCTTTCAACAAAAGTAAATGTCAATAGGATTGAATATCGAAAGGTTCTTGTTAAGTGGCTTCCTAATACGGACGAAATTCAAGTTTATTTCGACCTTTACCTAAATAAGAAAAGGCTTACAATGTTAGGGACAATTGACCCAGACAAAAGTTACTTCGAAGGAATTAGAATTGCTTGTAAAAAACCTGAGCCCTGGATGACCGTGAAAGAGCTTCAAATTGCGCGTGCAGACGCTCCAGGTTTTTTTGCAGTGCTAAAAGCATATTGTCATACGGTCGGGGATGTACTAGATAATGGAGCAGCACCTGATGAAATTGTTCCGGGTATTATGTATAATGAAGGTCAATTATTTAAAGACAGTGAAATTGTCAGCCTTTTCAAATACGACGTAGAAGAGCCTTACGAGTTTCCAAAAGACGTTCCAATAACTATTGACAATTTCGAGCAATTTATTATGTCTAGTCAACATACTCGAACCATAGTGCTTCAACATGCTAATATAGGCGAGTTTTCAAAATACTGGAAAAAATGGCAAACGGTAATTGAACTCCTTATCGGCTACGCTAAAGACAATGGATTTAAAGTCGACCAAGAAGTATGGGACTTTTCAAAAGGCTCCAAGGCTGGAAAAATTGCACGTCGAAAAGGATATGAAGCTATTCAACATGCCTTTCAAGAAATCAATAAATAACGAAGCTTCGGATCGTTATTTTTTTTTTCAAAAAAAATTAAAAAAAGTTCAACTTTTTTATAAAAAGTGCTTGACTTTATTCACTCATTATCGTATAATAAATACATAAAGTAAAACAAATAAAGGAGGAGCTGGAAATGAAAACAGTTCAACAAACAATCAAACAATTTGGAGATGAATGGTGGTACGAAATTATCGATACAAATAACGAACTGCTAAACGAAGGACGTATTGAAGACATGGGACCATATATGGACAAGATGGTTGACCAAGTTAAGTTCATCAACTTCGGAGACATTGAATGTCAAATCATTAAACTTTACCTCGCGTAGATAGTAGGGCGAACTTTTCGTCCTACTATTATAGTAGGTTAGATAGATAAAGGAGTAATATCAATGAAAACAATTAAAGACGAAAGACATGTATTCAAACAAGTTAAAACTATTCCAAGCGGGTATCGTGTATGGAACATTCCTTCAATTGGCGAAGGTTGTGTTCCTTTATATCTCCCTTTAGATGAAATAACTGTAGACGCTTCAACTTTGTGCTACCTACAACTTACTGAACAGGAGGCTAAGGTTTTGCACAGCGCCGCAAGTTACGGAATTCGTACTCTAGCGGACGTTCGTAAGGCGTTAGCAAGTAACCGAAAAGGACCTACAACGGAACGTCGCAAACGCCTTGCGCAACCAGCTTTGCCAATTTTTGAAAAGTACACAAAGGAGGGCTAAAATGTTCCTCCTTCGATTTTTAGTTTCAATACTGTTAAAAGTAGTCAAATGGCTACAAGAACTCACTGACCAAAGTGGACTATATTAAGGAAAAGAAAAAATGAAAGTATATATCAACAACCATGACGATCTTGATTTTCTGCAAAACTAAAAGGCCTATAATTTAGGTCTTTTTATTTTATAAAAAGTTGAACTTTTTATAAAAAATGCTTGACTTTATTCGTTTATTATCGTATAATGTAACTATAAAGAAAAACAAATAAAGGAGCAAATAAAATGATTAGATGGACAGGAAAATCAACTTCAGGAACATGGAGAAGAGAAGTAGAAGCTGAGTCAATGATTGACCTTATGGAGAAGCTAATTGACTTGGACATTATTCCAGCTTATTGGGATTTTGAGGAACGTTTATTCGGTTACTTAGCTGACTCAAGTGAAGAGCTAGAAGAGTTCAAAACTAAATACAACGAACTAAAAGAAGAAGAATTGTTCGAGGAAGCCGACGGCTTGTTCAACGAATTCGATTGGGCTAATGTATTTCGTAACATGGATCCAAAAGATATCCAAACAAGCATTTCACTATGTGATAGCCAAGCGTACTATCAAACATTCGAAATTCTATAAGAGGAGGAAATTAACATGGCTAAACCACAACTACAACCGAAGAATACTCTCATTATGAGATTCCATCAGGCGGACGCAGTCCATCCCGAAAATGGCGAGAAGATCAACATCTCGTTTGCAGGTGTTACAACTGTTATTGAATACAAAGGTCGATTAGTTACTTGGGACATTCAGGAAATGTTAAACGAAGCGATTGAGCTAATTGAAAAGGAAGAGGAAAACTAGGAGATTATCAATGGAAGATAGATACAACATTGAACCGGCGGACATACTGAACTATATTGGTATCACTAATACAAAGGATCCAGACTTTTATGATTGCTTATTAGCTCGTCTAGTAAGCTCCTACACTAAAAAGGAACTTGCGTATAAAGGATTATCCTTCGGCGACTTCCTTGCGGAACTTCAAAGTCAATCACTTGCTTATCTAGGAAATTAAAAAAGACCTATTCATTTAGGTCTTTTATTTTTGCGATTGTAGTTTAGTGAGGTAGTTAGCTAAATCTAGCGCTTCCTCTTTAGCGTGTTGCAGGAAGTCATCTGCGTTGTTATCCGCTAATGTAGTTCCGTACTTGCTTACACCTACAACACTACGAGATATGAGCTCTAGTGCGGTATGTAATACAATAGGATCTAATCCTGTCACGTCTATATAATCACGTGTATCCAAGCACTTGTCCGAGGTTACTACACCTCCATCAGGTGCAATGAAATAAACTTTACTCATTTCTATCCTCCATCATTCGTTTAAATTGTTTAATAGGCATTGCTATATATTGCTCTTCTCCGTCACCAAAGTCGAAAGCGATAGCAGAATAGTCGAGTTTTTGAGCGAACCTTTCTTGTTCATTTTTAATAAACCACTCCTTTTTCAGGCTTATTGACCTTTGAGGTTTCATAACGGTCTTACACTCTATGAGCATTGAGTCAGTTACGACGTCACCTTTGTAGTAGTCTGTCGCTCCAGAATTTGGTTGTACTTTGCCTCCCATTTGCCTAGCAACTGCTTTCTCTTGTTTAGCACTTACTCTGCGCGTGGGAATCGGCTTATTTTCACGCTGTCTCATGGCAGGTAGATAAGCAGAAAGAGATTGACGTAAAACGCGAGAGAGCTAACGAGAGCCCCTAAAAACAGGGCGATAGGGCTTCGGTTGTCTTCTCGTTTGCCAATTACCAGATATGTCATTGCAGTAGTTAGGCAAAAAGCCGAAAGAACGAAGACACTAACTAGGATAATTTTTACTATAAAGTTCATCAAGTTTCTCCTTTATTTCAAGTCCGTGTTTAGACCGAATGATATTATTACCGTCTAAAATCTCTTCAAGTGTTTCAACTGCCTTGTCGCGAAGTTGATGCACCCATGTATAGTGATATCCGATTTCAACTGCTGCATTAGTGATAGGAACGTCATCTAGAACGCATAACTTCAGGACGTTTCGTTGGCTTTCCGGAAAGCATTCTACAAGGTTGTCAATGTAGCCAACAAAGACTTCAAGATTGTCAAGCTCTTCGCCGTTATCCTTAACAGCAAGCAGGAAATTGATTCGAGCTCTTGCACGTTGATAATCTTCCCGAAGTTCGACAATTCGTTTATTTAACTGTTTTCGTTGTTCGTTCATGCTATAGGCTCCTCGTATTTAATAGTCTCGCACGTTGCGTTGACATATACAATATTATCTAAGCGCAATAAGATGTCAGTAGCAATAACGTCACCATTGATGTCTGAGTTGTAAGGTGTTAGCCTTAGACATTTTTGATTATAAAATTCAGGGTCATCAATGTAACCCTGAATATCTTCGACTGCGTCGTCGTAATCGTCAATGGTGTCGAATAAAGCTGCTACTTCTAAATGGGCGCCGTTACTATAAATGACTTGAAATAGCGTCTTTATTCGTTCCATTATAATACTCCTACATCCATCAGCTGCTCTGCAAGTTTACTTACTTTTTCGTCAGTTTCAATGAGACCTAAAATGACATCTTTTAAATCTTCAGCCTTTTCCTTTTTGCAAGCCTCTTCAACGGCTTCACGAAATGCTTCAAATCGAGCGTTTACGATACATAGTTTCTTGCTCAAATCCTCTGCGTGAGAAACGGGAAGAGCCATAACTGAAGCGACTAAAAGACTGTCACGGTCTTTCTTTTCTACTGCTCGATTGCTAATAGCTGCTGCCGTGTCGCGAATTTCCTTGTAAGTAAACGAAGCGTCGACATATCCACTTTCATCTGCATTATAGATTCTAGTATTGAATTTTTCGTTTTGACAATTTTCGCACATTTTATTTTGACCTTTCTTTTAAGGGCGAGGGCGACGAGAAGGCGCTGGAGTTTTTCGAGTAGGTTTTGCAACTGCTTTAGGTTTCTGCGTCCGTTTGATGTACTCAGCTTCAGTAATTGGTTCCCAAGTTTCTTCATCATATTCTTCAGGCAAGCGTTCGCCTTTTGCTAGCTTGTAAACCTTTCCTTCAAGTTCGTAGAAGAAGTCTTCTTCTAATACAGGACACATTGCATCCATGTATTCTTCTTCGTCTACAAGAATGTCGCTGTCGTCGTCAGGCTCGTTTTCTTCCTTCTTGTAGTAAACATCTGCGACTTGACTATAGAAGTAGTAGACGACACGAACATGTCCAGCAGGTGCTACCACGTTGTCATCGACTTCTTCTACTTTAGGTTCTGGTTCAGGTTCTTCTGCCTTTTCAGCTTTTTTAGGCATACGAATTTTAGAAGATTTCTTAGGCTGCTCTTCTACCACTTCTTCGTTTGGAGCGGATTTTCGACGTCGAGTGATTCCAGCCTTAGGTTCTTCATTAGCTTCCTCAACTACCTCTTCCTTAGGCGCAGGCTTCTTACGTGAAGTCTTTTTAGGCTTTTCTTCAACAAATTCTTCATGCCCAACTTCAGGATCAGCTTCAGGATCAGTTTCAGTTTGAGCGTATTCGAAATTCTCATTTTCGATGACGTAAGTGGCTGCCATGTCTGCGCGATGAATCAGGAAAGCAAGTGGATTAGTCTCAAAGGCTGCTCCGCATCCATTCAAATTTGCATAAGGACTAATATCATAGGCTCCCATATGCCAGAAAATTGCTTGCGCTTCCATTGTAGTAAGGTGAATGAATCGTTGAAGAAGGAAATTAGATTTCGCTCCGTGCCCCATTGTAAGTTGTTCAGGATCGTATTCATATGCTAAATAGCTTTCCCACTGACCGTCAGCGTCCTTACGCCATTTTTCAGTTTCGCGATATTGACCTACTTTGCAAAGGTCGTGGAATAGTGCTACAATTGCAACTGACTCCATCGGATATAGATCTTCCCAGCCCTTTCCTACTACGGTATCAAGTTCGAAAAGCATTTGATTGAACACATTTAATGAATGCTCAACAAGTCCGCCTTCGTAGCTTCCGTGGTATCGAGTGCTTGCAGGGCTCGTGAAGAAGTTAGTTTCATTTTCGAGCCACTCCATAAGGTTGTCAATTCCGTCACGATCAATTGTTTCTGTTACTGCTTTCTTGAAGCGTTTTTTAAAGTCTGTCATAGTAGACTCCTTTCATTTTCTATAATATAACTGATTGAAGTATCTGTTCCGTACTTCTTTTTTAAATACTCGAGAAATTCAATATTCCCGACCATAACTACTCTTACCTTTTGCGGGCTATTTACCGCAACTTTTGTCATAGGCTGTCCTCCTTTGCTTATACTGTACTATACACAGATTTCAGCCTATTTGTTAAGTAAGTGAAAAAATTTTATACAAAGAAATGTAGACAGCTGAACTCTCTGTGTACCGACCATTCTTAATTCCTTCAATTGCTTGGCCTAATATGCTCATGCCTTCGAAAGCCGAGTCTAATTTGTATTGAAAGTTATATACAATCTTATTGATTAAGAACTGCTTAATTCCCAAATTAGATTCTTTAGGCTCGTCTGCTCCTAATACAAGACAGGCGTTATTGAAGTTTTGATAAAGCAAGGTAAGCAACCCAATAGGACTTTCACCTTTTGCCAAAAGTTCAGTGACTTTTATAATTGCCTGCTCCGGCCTATATTCAAGTACATCATCGACTAGGCTGAAAATATCAATTTCTGTCTTGTGCTTGACAATAGATTCAACTACTGATGCGTCGACATTTTTCAATCGCGACAGCTTGTCAAGTTCATTGTCAATTCTAGAATAGTCATTTAGACAGAACTGAATAACCATGTCAATCATGTTCCTGTCAACAGTCGAGTATTTAGACACAAAGTGCCTTTTCAACTGCGCGTCAGTCATTTTCTCAAACTCAACACAATTATCAGGAAAGGCTTTTAGCAACTTGCTTCGCTTGTCAATTTTAGTTACCATCAAAACAAGTGTCCCATATCGAACATCTGGAAGTCGTTTCCATCTCGCCTCATTAGCAAGGAACTCCTTGTCATCCCTAACAGCAAATATTCTATGATTTGAGACAAGGCCTTTTTGAGTAAGAGTCTTCCATACAGTAGACACCAACTGCTCTCGAACTACGTTGCCCATTTGATTGAGATATACGTTCATAAGGCCAATTTCTTCGCCATAAAGAATATAAAATGGCTTCAAATTATTAGTTCGAATGTCTTTTTGAAAAGATACTAAATCACTCAACTTTAATCCTCCTGATAAATTCGTTTACGCAGACACGCGCATTTGAACCTTTTTTAGAAACCTTTCGAAGGCACCTGGAAGCCTCTCTTACTAAAAGGTCGTGAGCTTGTATTTCATCAAAAGTCATTTCTTTGTAGTTCTTTCGAATAACAATTGTCGACCAATTTAGCAGACAATTGAGAAAGAGTTTTGGTTCAATTTTCCCTTCGTCAGCTTCTTTGAACTTGAGCCAATTAGTGACCTTCAACGAATTGCTGGCACTTGCCTCCCAGATTAAATCATAAAATGTCGTCACCTTTTCGAAAATTTCTTCCGCTCCATACACCAGTATGTCTTCTAGCATTTGAAGGTTACTAGCAAGATTGCAATAATCAACAATTGCACGACCGTCAAGTCCTGAAGTATCTATCTTCTTATAAGACTTGACAAACAGAATCTTTTCTTCGCTAGTATAGGGCAACATTGTTAGAACCTTTGCTCGACTTGCAAGCGTAGGCAAGGCATTGTTAATGCTATCAACTGTCATAGCTATATGACAATTTAAAGGCGGTTCTTCAGCTATTTTCAAAAGCGAATTTAATGCAGACATTGAAAGGTTATTTCCATCTATCACATAAATTCGTGACTTAAAAATAGACCGAGCGTCTTCAATAATATTTCGAATATCATCTACGCTAGTTCCTACGACAATGGAGTCTGCGTCAAATTTAGACGAAATATATCGAACCAGTGTTTTTCGACCCGAGCCTACCTCGCCTTCGACGATTATAAATTTTGGGAGCTGTTCCCATTTAGAGATAGTAGATTTAACAATCTCTTGTCCAATCATATCACTCCTCCTTACTCATTAAAAGAAGCTTCGTTTCAATTATTGGCTTAGCATTAGGTTCCCACTTAACAACTCCAGCAAGTTCATTCATTTCTTCAAGCATCCACAATATCGTAGCATATTGAAAGGCTTCACAGAAATATTCTAACTTGCTTTCAAAATGAGCAGGAAGCTGAGTGATGGAAATATCGCGAACTAGCCAATACTTGCAAACTTCTAAAAGGAAATCCGTGAAGTTTCGAGTAACTAATTTCAGGTCTTTTCCTGAATAGTGGAAGTCGTTTACAATTTCCAAGCATTTAGATCCGTCATAGTTGGCAATGGCTTCAACAAGTGAAGCGAATGTTTCATAGTCAGGAACTCCTAGTGCATTAGAAACGGCTTCCATATCTACGTGATGGCTATAATCTAGAACTTTTTCTAGCCTAGTTATGCTGTCACGCATTCCGCCATTTGCAAGTTTACCAATAAACGAAAGAGCGTCACGCTCATAACTATAATTAGCGCCTTCTTCGTTCTCGCTTTCGATAATAAATTCAAGCTGATTGACGATGTCATCATTATCAATTCGAGTGAAGTCAAATCGCTGAACACGACTGAGAATAGTGTCAGGAATTTTTTGTGGGTCAGTAGTACATAGAATGAACACGGTTCCAGACGAAGGTTCTTCTAGTGTTTTCAAAAGGGCATTGAATGCTCCAGTTGAAAGCATATGAACCTCGTCGATGATATAAACCTTGAACTCACTATCCATAGCCTTATATCTAGAATCTTCAATAATGTTTCGAACATTTTCTACTCCGTTATTAGAAGCGGCATCAATTTCAATAGGAGAACCGAGTCCTTTATTCACGTCCTTTGCAAAAATTCGAGCCGTAGTAGTTTTCCCAGTTCCAGCTCCTCCACAAAATAGATATCCGTGTTTAATTGCACCATTTTGCAACTGATTTAAAAGAATTTCTTTGACATATTCTTGTGCTACAACCTCCTCGAATGTTTGAGGACGGTATTTAGAAGCTAAATTCATTTTCTTAAAAGCCTTTCTGCAACCCTTACAGCAAACGGACAGTCGTAAGGAAGCCCCATTCCAGTATTTCCATCAAACTGCTTAAATTCCTTATAGAGAACAGTTTGACGAAACTCTTCAGGGTGTTTAACCATTAAGGAGTACAGTTCGTGGCTCCACTTGTCATACTGCCCGTCTGCTATAATTGAGTCATTAAAATAATAATAGATACAACTATGGACAAGAACTTGACGCTCTCTGCGGTTCATAAGCTCAACCACTTGTCCATCAATTGGTTTTTTAGGTTTCGGAACGGTTCTTGCCTTCCGCTTGACAACCGGAGGACCAGGTTTCGAACCAAATAGCGATTTCTGCACTAACTTTCTTCCTGAGTAATGATATTGTGAACCGCAGTCATTATCATATCAAATAAATAGTCATCTTCCTTGAGGCGTCTAACTAGATTAGCCTTACCTTGGAACTTCAACGGCTCTTCGTCTTCATCTGCCATAATTTCTCCAGTTTCAAGGTCGACTATACTGAACCAAGCTCCTGCTTTTTGAATAACTCCAAACTCAACTGCAACATCTACAAGGTCATTTTCAATTTGAATCCCTTCGTGATATGAAAGAGTGTAGGAAACCAATTTTCTATCAGGCTTGAATGCTTTAGTCTTTTCGACGAATGACTCTACAATATTTCCGGCAGGGTTTCGAGCAGTTCGTGTTAAAGATGCTCCGTTTTCGTCAAGGTAATCGCCTTTTCTAAATTTCAATCGAACTGCACAAGCATGCTTCCACATCTTTCCGCCTGGAGTAGAGTAGGCATTGTACTGACTATTCATATCTTCGCGGATTTGGTTGATGCCTAAGAAAATAGCATTGTACCTAGTGAGAAGAGGAGTGACTTTTCGACTGAATTCAGTAAGCGGAGCCGATATTCCTGCATAGGCTTTTTTGGTAAGTTCTTCGTCTATAAGATTTTGGCTTACCATGTAAGGTAACGAGTCAAGGACTACTAGCCCGACTTCACCTGTTTCAAAAATGTCTAGAACGTATTGAAGTATTTCCTCAGCACTATTCATTTCAGGTCGAACGATCCACATATTATCGACATCAACGCCTATTTTCTTCGCCCACTCAGTGTCTAATGTATTTTCAAGGTCGAGGTACACAATTTTGAGAGGCTCCTGTAAGCTATCAAGTTGCATTTCAAGTTCCTTGATAGCAGTCTTGCTAGCTTTAGACGCACGCGCATTTTCCAGCTTTTCCTTGAGTTCTTCAGTCTTCTGTTCCCACTCCTGCTCGAATACCATTTGCGCATTCTTGACAATGTCGAGAGCTGAAGTAGTCTTACCACTTGACTCAGGACCGAAAAATTCAACTACCCTTTTTCGAGGAAGTCCACCATAGGTTTGATAATTCATAGAAGGAGCAGAAAAAGGAATTCTTGGAAGAGCTTCACGTTCAAGTCCTTGAACTGCTACAAGAGCTTTCGAATCCTTATTCCAATCCTTCATCAACTGTTCTAGTTTCATTAGAAATCACCTGTGCTTCCATGTCCTCCTCGAGCCACATTTCCTAAAGATTCTACGAAATTGAACTTGATAGCAGGTTGCTTTTCTTGAATTCTAAATTGGGCAATTCTTTGGTCGTAGAAGATATCTGCGTCACGAGTAGCATACCAAACTGAGAACCATTCATCAGTGTCGCCTTTGTAACCTTCGTCAATCACTCCACTCGAAACAAATACTAGTCCAGTTTTCCTGAAAAGACTTGAACGAGGGTGCAAGATAGCTTCATGTCCTTTAGGTAGCTCTAAAGCAAAGCCGTGTGCAATTTTAATGCTTTCACCGGCTGCGACTGAATAAACCTGCCCTTTTTGAAGAACTGTTCGACATTTTGAAACCTGATTGTCGTCAGCGTCGATTCTAGTAATTGCACTGACTCGAACATCTACCCAATCACCTGTAAATTTTAATCGGTCAAGTTTCAGGTCAATCATTTTCACGTTTACGTCTTTTGACATTTAATACTCCTTTTGAATTATTAGATTGAGTTTCTAACTCTGCTAGTTGCCATGTTTGAATACGTTTTAAAGATGCTAATACTTTGTCAGCTTGCTCAAGTTTTAATTGAACTTTTTTGTAAGCCCGTTTATAAGCATTTTCAATAACTTCTTCATTCATAACAAGTTTTCTAGTTTCAGCTTGCTTATCAGGAATAGTTTTCCCGGCGGCTAAAATATAAAGATTATCGTACTTTTCTTTTCGAATTGCAGAACTTGAATCCATTTGAATTCCAACCATTTCTGCTCGGTCTGCTGCAAAATATAGAAGAGTAGGAAGATAGCCTATATAGTAATTTAAGTCTTCTATAACGACGGGATTCTGACTTACGACAAATTGAATTTCTTCCATTGCCTGGTCAAGTGGACCACAGGCTGCTTGGACAATTTCATCTACGACTTTATTGATAATATCACCATAAGAATCCGCTACATTTTGAGCATCACGGATTTCCTCTTCGCGTATATCAATTTGAGGTAATTTAGGTCTTGCCATCTTGTCTCTCCTTGTAATGAAGCTCAACTGCATCTAGAACATTTTGGAAAGGAATGGTCAATCTAGTTCGACGCTTCTTGTAAGAAACTTCATACCCTGCATCGATGAAGTTCGGGTTGACGCTTCTAACTCCAGACCGTTTAATTTTCTCAAGGCTTGAAATTGGATACCATATAATCTTTTCATGCTTTTGGAAATACACTAAAATTCCGGCGAGAATAAATTTGCATCCATCTGCGCGTGATAACTGGAACCATTGATTTTCAGTAATATTGTTGAAACTCAAAGAAGCTTCTTTAGTAGTTTTCAGTTCAATAAACAAGGTTCCAAAGTTAGTTGCGGCTATATAATCGCAGGGATTTGCAACTCCTCGAAATCCATTAGTGGTATCATATAGACGGACCGTAAAAGCATCTTTCTCAAAGTTCTTTGCGCCTTCGAAGAAATCCTCTTCAAACATTTTTCCAGTATAGCTCAAAGATTTCTACCTTCCTTTCTGCAGTATGGGCAATAAGCTGAAGAACAATAGATTTTAGGACTTTCGCCTTTCTCTACATACTCTTCGCAGGTTGTAAGTTTTTCAAGAACTTGATTTTTCATTTCATCAGTGATGTGAAAAGTATAGGCTTTCTTTTCGAAGTTATCTCGATTTTCATAGAGAAACATGACATCGTCAACTCCTAGACACATTCCGTAGCAAGTGGCCTGCATTTTATGCTCTTCATATGGCTCAGTATGCTTAGTGAACTTGAACATAGTTTCAGTCTTAATCTCTAAAATATAGAGCTTGCCTCTGTATCGAATCAGTCCATCACATAGAAATGAGAGTTGAAGAAGCTCGTTCTTACACTTGGTTTCATAGTCGTTTTTCTTGAAGCGCTCGTCGACAATAGTTCCCTCAACGGGATTTTTATCTAAAAATTCTGCTACATTTAACCACTCAAAGTCGTTTTCGATTGAGGACATTTTAACGAGATATTCTTGAAGAACCTCATGCCTAAAAGTTCCAGCTTCGCCCATTGCTACAAGATTAGAATCGGCGTTGCTTCGAATAGCTTGACCAGTTCTTTCAAAGTACATTTGACGAAGACATCCTCCTACACCGCTAGGCTTATAATAAGTCGAAGGTTTATACTCAGGTTGCGTCCTTTCAATAACCTGCGTCAGTGAATTGACAAAAGAGGAAGCAGGACCTTCACTATTTCCTGCTCTGACCATCTTTGCAATTCTAGTTAAATTAGACTTAACCATTATTCTTCAGGTTCTTGAAGCGCCAAGAAGTAAATGACACCGTTCGAGGAAATCTTAATTGCGTTTTCGCTTCCATAAGAGACAGTGAAGTTTTCTTCGGTGACAGTTGATACAATTTCCTTCAAAAGCAAGCTATTAAGGTGGCAAGTGAATTCCTTTTTCGAAACCTTTTTCCCTGCGGCTGGGTAAACAATGTCTTCATAACTGCTTGTAGAAGTCTTAATTCGAAGTCGATCTTTTAAGAAAAGAAGTTCGACAGTTCCTTTATCGAAAGCAGAAGTGAACAGCACAAGACGATCTAATACGCTCATGATTTGTGAAGTAGGAACGGCTGCGTCGTCAATGAACTCGATTTGGTCAAGCTGTGACACGTCTTCATAGTCTTCCATTCCTTCCATCAATTTTCCGTAAATTTCAACTGAAGCGGATGAAATGTAAACCGTATTGCTATCAATTTGCCAGAAGTACATTTTCTCGTCAGGAACGCCAGCGAGAATTGCCATCAGGTTGTAAGGAATAAGCATCTCTAATTCCTTTTCTTCGATAGGGTTGATACATACGCGAATAATGTCTGTCGTAATTGCTTTGCTGTCTTTAAGCAAGAATCCTGTATAAATTCCATCCGCCCCTGATTTAGATACCGCAGAATCGTTGATATTAGCAATTCCGTAGAATAATGAACTTTTCAAGGTAAGAGCATTTTCTTCTGTCACATCTTCGAGCAAGTGGTCAAATGTAGGATACTCTTCATCTTCTGTAACGATATCGATATTATATTCACCGTTCCCGATAACCTTCAACGAAGACTCTTCAGGGACTAAGGTAATAGTTGCAGCAGTGGTCTTTTCTACAAGTTTTCCAAACTGCTCAGCTTTCACAATCACGTCAATTTCAACGTCGCTGTCAATGATACAGCGAAGGAAATTAGATCCATCATATGCGGTGAACATAACACATTCACCGTCACCAAAAATATGCCAATAGTTTGTAATCTCTAGCAACTTGCTAGGTTTCAACTTATTGAGCTGCGAAACAATTTTCGAAAGTTCTTCAGTCTTGAACTTAATACTCATAATATGAGCCTCCTTTTCTTGATATATATAATATACACGAATTACCGTAAATTTGTAAACCTGTTTCTAAATAATTTTAAATCTTCTAAGCATATTGAGTTTTGCTTCATAAGTTCCGTTCACGGCAGCCTCCTGCATCTTAAGTACAATGAAAGGAGGTTCATCTATATTGTTGAAACTATAGAATGTAAATAACTGGATAATAGCTTCATCGACGCCTATTTTCCCTTCTCGAAAATTCAAGGAAAGTTGACGTTTGAACTCGACTATTTTTTGATATTCTTGATAGGTTTGAACTTTTCTCATAATCATGGTCCTTTCTATAATACATTGTATCCAATCGCTTTCATATCTTGAGCCTCTTTCAAAATTGCTTGCTCCAAGTTGTCTTCGTATTCAACGTACTTTATAAGGTAAGCGTTAGCCGCTTCTAAGTAGAACTTGACTCTTTGAACTTTTGTCATTTTGTTTACCCCTTTATTTGTTTTTCTTTATAGTTACATTATACGATAATGAAATAATAAAGTCAAGCATTTTTGTGTAAAAAGTTGAACTTTTTTACAAAAAAAAATAAGAGCGAAAAGCTCTTATCTAAAATAGTCGACGTTGACGATTTTTAATTCCTTTGAATTCATAGTTCTCTGCCCAATCCAGCATGTATTGAACATTGAACAATGCTCGAAGTTTATAGTCTTCCACTAATTGCTCAAGACTAAAATGCGCTCCAGTTTCTTCGATAATAGATTCGATTTCAACTTGAACTGGTTTTGGCAGCCTACGAACAGCATCAATTCCTCCGTTCTTCTGTGACAAGTCAACTAGTCCTTTTGAAGTCATAATGTTTCCCATCGCTCCTGTCAACAGTACAGAAGTCGAGTCGGCGCTATAGAATGGGTGACGCTCTAATTGGCTAGTAACTGTCATCCCGAAAGCGTGAGTCTTAACATCAGGATTAGAACTGTTTCGAATAACTTGAAATACTCTTTCCATCCACTTGTCTTTGTGCTTCGTAGTCGAGTCATTGGCTGGAGATATTCCGATGTAAGGAATATGCTTGCCGCCTTCGAACGTAGTTTCAAGCATTAAGTTCAGCCATTTAAAATCTTCTCCCATATGGAAAATAGGCAAGAGCTTATCCTTTTCAATCATTCTCTCGCGCATGTATAGATAGTTATCCCAAGAAATTTGTGGCGCCTCTAAAAGCTGTTCACGTGTCTTAGGCTGTCTAAATACACCGGGAATTTTATCGAGTTCGGCGATACAGTCGAACATTCCTACATTATCATTGACGTATTCAATGTAGGCGTCAATATCAACTTCAGCTCCCTTAGTATGAGCAGAATATGCACTAGAGTCGACGAATAGTTTAGAAGTGGTTCCAGGATTGTTCTTCTTGTGTTCAATCCACCTCTTGCCAATTCCGTTTCTTTCGTATAGCTGATTAAAAAGTCGATTAGCTCCTCGCTCTTTTAAATAATCGTCAGTGCTAATAGCATGCCCTCCGGCAAAGTACAAATTGAATCCCATTTCTACGCTCCAATCATTTTCTTAAAAGCGCTGTTCTTCGCCAATGTAGATATAACGAAGTATGAAATTAAAACGATAATGGCTTCACTGATTCCTACATAAATGACGGATTCCCAAAATGGCAAAGAGTACACAATTCGAAGCTCAAGTGCAATAATGTAAGCATTAGCAAGAACCGGACAGACTAGTGAATACAAAGGGCTCGACATTTTAGCGACTTTCACCATGGAAATAATTCCAAGGAACGTAGCAAGTGAACCAAAGGCGACATCAATTAGTCCGAGAGGTGAAAAGAAATTTGCAATAATGGTTCCCATAACAATTCCAGGAGTCCATCTATGATTCCACAAAGGCAAAAGAACTAGAACTTCACTAATTCTAAATTGAACTGGGCCGTAGCTGATTGCAGAAAATGCAATCGTCAATGTAACATACAGGGAAGCAATAAGAGCAGTTCGAACAAGCCATAAGGTTGCGCTTCTATTCATTTTCGTCCTCCTATTTGATAAGTTGCATCAATTCAGCTCTAGCTGATGCGTCATCTTGGAAAAGCCCTCGCATAGTTGAAGTCACTGTCGTTGCTCCATGCTTCTTAATACCGCGTCCGCTCATGCAAGTATGCTCAGCCTCTACGATGACTGCAACTGCTTGAGGATTTAGAACTTCCTGAATAGCGTCAGCGATTTGTTGAGTCAAGCGCTCTTGTACTTGAAGTCGTTTAGCATATCCTTCAACCACTCGACCGAATTTTGAAAGACCTGTAATCTTATCCTTAGGAATGTATGCAATATGCACCTTCCCTACGAATGGAGCTAAATGATGCTCACACAAAGAGTTGAAAGGAATATTTTTCACAAGAACAAGATCTTCATGGTCAACGTCAAATGTTTTTTCAAGGTGAAGTTTAGGATCTTCGCGATACCCTACGGTATGTTCTGCTAGTGCCTTTACAAAACGGAACGGAGTATCTTGTAGTCCGTCACGTTCAGAGTCATCGCCTAATAGGCTGAACAGACCTTGAATAGCCGATTCTGCATTGTCAAGGGCGACAATTTCATTTGTCTTAAGAGAAGAAAATCCATTTTCTCTTCCTAGTAAGTCGCCGATTTTATCTAATTGTTCAATTTTCATTTTATACTCCTCTTTTATTATCATATACCAGTGTATGAAGCTGTGGTAAAGGTCGAACATTGTTAAAAGCTGGATCCTGATATACTTTGTCCCATAGCCAACCTAATTTTTCAAGTAGTCGGTCACTGATTTTCCCTTCTTCGTAGGCGTTTGCATTCCCGACTGATAAATAATTGACTGGGCGTAGCTTGTCCTTAAAGGTTTCGAACATATTTCGAGCGTAAGCTAAATCCGTATCGTCGAAGATTACAATCTTAAACGACCAGTCAAGTCCTTCCTCATTTAGGCGATCTACAATTGCTTCAAGAATTTTCATATTAGTTCGCATTCCACTTGAAGGTGGTTTAGGACTAATAGTGATATCGCTGACTTCTTTGAACCATTCTTGGAATCGAGTCCCTTGAGTTTCGAGACCGAACTTGAATCCATGCTCTTTTAGAATCGAAATCATCTTAGCCATAGGCTCGTTAAGTAAGGCAGGGTTTCCTCCAGTCAATGTCACGTGGTTACAAATCTGCTCACCTTTTTCGTTGAAAGCTAGTTTTAAGATTCGACTAGCAGCCTCATCGCCTGTAATGTATTCAGGTTCAGTAGTACCGTTCCAGGTAAAGGCTGAGTCACACCAGTTACAATGATAATCACATCCACCAGTTCGAATGAAAATGGTCTTTTGACCTATAACCATTCCTTCGCCTTGGATTGTAGGACCGAAGATTTCCATAACAGGCATCTTCTCAGGGTCGCGAACGTTGATTCGAATCTTTCCTCTATCAGGTTGATTGTATTTATTAACCATAATTATTCCTCTAATAATTCAGCGACAGTGACTTCACTGTTTCCTTCAATGAATTTCACATTCTTGAACATTTCAATTTCTCGGTCAGTGAAAATTTCATAATAGGTGCATTCTGCACAACCTGTAGGAGTTTCCCACAATTTTATAGAGTCGATACGAGCATGCTTCCACATAAGCTCAGTGAGCACCCATGTAAGAAATCTTGACATATTCTCAGCCGTAGTTCTAAATCCAAAGAGAACTCGCTTAGTGTCCACGGCGTTAGCTAAAGCAATAGGCTCATTTCCTTGAAGAAGGACAGCGTGGTCAAGTCGGTCGATAAATTTACCTGCGATTTTCTTAACGTGATAAAAGTCAACTACCATTCCTTGACTTGAACCATGGTCAAAAGTTTCACCTGCAAGAGAAATTTCTACCTTGTAGGTATGCCCGTGCAAATTTGCACACTTTCCAAAATGCCCAACTAATTGATGAGCGGCATCGAATGTCAATGTTTTAGAAACTTTCATGTCAGTTCTCCTTGTAATGAATAGGATCAGTCATTCCGTTGTCAGCGAATGCTTTCTTACGGTCAATACATGTCGCGCAAGTTCCGCAACTTTCAGCGTCACTTTCATAACATGAACGAGTTAGGAAGTAAGGAACATCTAAATCAAGTCCCCATTTAATAACCTGTGACTTCGTCAGCGTCAATAAGTGAGCGACAAGAGAAACCTTTCCTCCAGTTCCGTACTCAATTGCGTGTGACATTGAATTGTAGAATTCAGGAGTGCAATCAGGGTAAGCGCCTCCGGCGGCATCATCTGCATGCGCGCCATATACGACATGAGAAGCTCCAACTGAGTAAGCATAGGCAGCAGCCTGTGAAAGCATTAAACCATTTCTAAATGGGACATAAGTGTCAACAACTTCTTGCTCTTTTAGAATTTCAGCATAAGATTTTCCATGAGACATTTCCCTCTTGCCTTTCAAGAGAGCTGAACTGGAACTTGAATATAGCTTCTTGTCAATTTCGAGAACTGTGAATTTAACTCCATAGAACATTGCAACATTAGCAGCATTTTCAAGTTCAGCTTCATGCTTTTGTCCATAATTAAATGCTACTGCGTGAACATTTTTAGCGCCCCACTTATCAACTTCGATGGCTAAACAAGTAGCAGAATCGACTCCGCCAGATAATAAAACTACTGATTTCATCTTAGCCTCCTATCGAATAGCTCGTCCAAGAGTGTGAACACTTCCAAGATAGTTCAATTTGCGTTGAAGGGAAAGCTGTTCAAGTTCAGGAGTTGAAAATTCTGGATTAACTTTGTTGACGAATGGGTAAATTGAAATTCCTCCACGAGGAGTAAATAGACCCATGACTTCGATGTACTTAGGATTCATCAATTCATACAAGTCATTCAAAATAATGTTCATGCAATCTTCATGGAAGTCGCCGTGGTTACGGAAACTAAATAGGTATAGTTTCAACGATTTAGACTCAACCATCCTGTCATTTGGAATGTAGCTGATGAAAACATTTGCAAAATCAGGCTGTCCTGTTTTAGGACAAAGTGAAGTGAATTCGTATCCGTCAAATGTTACTAGGTAATTATTTTCAGGATGCTTATTAGGGAAGGTTTCAAGAACTTCAGGATTATAATCATAATCGTATTTGGTATCTTGGTTGCCTAAAAGAGTAACGCCTGTCAATTCAGCGTCTGTTCGAGTAGTGTTTTGACTCATGTTCGAGCCTCCTTTATTTTTATTTTTAGCAGGATGTCAGGTTCTACAAAACTGCCTCATATATATTATACACGAATATGATTCATTTTGTTAAGCAATAAAAATAATCAACTAACTTTCTGCTTTATAGTTACATTATACGATAATGAAATAATAAAGTCAAGCATTTTTACAAAAAAAAATAATCAGGAATTTTCCTGACTACTTTTTCAAAAGTCTCGAAGCAAT
>ERZ773070.134-NODE-134-length-56692-cov-8.466020_pt1 | contig 56692 bp, 45 predicted proteins | sample MGYA00580618_ERZ773070 | MGnify/ENA primary metagenome ERZ773070 (study PRJEB29015, sample SAMEA2738023) | human oral metagenome | biome: human oral; feature: human-associated habitat; material: dental | place: China | collected 2019 ...
GATCGACCTGCGAAGCAAGTTCCCTGACTTAACCGGTAAGGTCGCCGAGAAGGCACTGGTAGCTGCCGACATCACGGTGAACAAGAATATGGTGCCCTACGACTCCCGCTCGGCCTTCCAGACCTCGGGGATCCGTGTCGGTACGCCTGCCATCACCACGCGCGGCGTCAAGGAGGGCAAGATGGACTACATCGTATCGCTCATCGACCGCGTGCTCTCCGCCCCTGAGGACGAGGCTGTCATCGCTGCCGTACGTCGCGAGGTCAACGAGCTGATGGTCACCTACCCCATGTTCGCCTACTAGCAGCACTGCTGATTCGTCGAGGACTCAGAGAGCTCCAGCCACACGCTGGCTGGGCTCTCTGAGCCTTCCCCATTATAGACACTCAAGACCACGATCAATGAACAAGCTCTTCGTCAGCCTAGCCTGTGCCCTTAGCCTGGGCTACCTCGCGACGGCTGCACCCATGAAGACCTCCCTTGCCTCCTACAACCAAGGGATCAATATCATCCCACAGCCCAAGGAACTCGTCCAGGGCAAGGGGAGCTTCGCCCTCACGGCCAAGACCCCGCTGCTGGCCCAAGGGGACTCCGCCTACATCATCGCGCGCTTCTTCGCCGAGAAGCTCCAGCGCTCCACGGGCTACCAGCTTCCCGTTCGTCCCTCCTCTAGCGCTCAGCCTGGCGCGATCTACCTCCGCATTGATCCCAGCCTACAGCTTGGGCACGAGGGCTACCAGCTCAAGAGCAGCCCCCGCGGTGTCGAGGTCGTAGGCCGCACGGGCGCAGGCCTCTACTACGGGATGCAGAGCCTGCTGCAGCTCCTGCCTGCCGAGGTCGAGTCCCCTAGCCTCGTCAAGGCGGCACGCTGGAGCATCCCTGCGGTCACCATCGAGGACGAACCCCGCTTCGAGTACCGCGGCGCGCTGGTCGACGTCTGCCGCCACTTCCTCACCGTTGAGGACATGAAGCGGCACATCGACCTCCTGAGCATGTTCAAGATCAACCGTCTACACTGGCACCTCACCGAGGATCAAGGCTGGCGCATCGAGATCAAGAAGTACCCTCGCCTGACAAGTGTCGGCTCCAAGCGTATCGAGGGCGACGGCAAGGAGTATGGTGGCTACTATACTCAGGAGCAGATCAAGGAGATCGTCAAGTACGCCTCCGACCGCTTCGTCACCATCGTTCCCGAGGTAGAGCTACCAGGCCATGCGATGGGTGCTATCGCCTCTTACCCTGAGCTTACCTGCTTCCCCAACCGTCGTAAGTATATCGTACGTAATATTTGGGGTATCGAAGATGATGTCTATTGCGCTGGTAAGGAGTCGACCTTTGAGTTCATCCAAAATGTACTCGACGAAGTCGTACCCCTCTTCCCTGGCGAATACTTCCACATCGGTGGGGATGAGTGTCCTAAGGATCGCTGGAAGGAATGTCCCAACTGCCAAAAGCGCATCAAGGCTGAAGGTCTGAAGGATGAGCACGAGCTCCAGAGCTACGTCATCCGCCGTGCTGAGAAGATGCTCGCTAAGCATGGGAAGAAGCTTATCGGCTGGGATGAGATCCTCGAAGGAGGCCTTGCTCCTACGGCTACCGTCATGAGCTGGCGTGGTGAAGATGGTGGTATCCAATCTGCCAATATGGGTCACGACGTGATCATGACCCCTGGTAGCGGTGGCCTCTATATTGACCACTATCAGGGTGACCCCAAGATCGAGCCTGTAGCTATCTGCTGCTATGCTCCTCTTGAGAAGGTCTACAACTATAATCCTATCCCCGAAGCTATCGCTCCAGATAAGCGTCATCACATCAAGGGTGCTCAGACCAACCTTTGGGCAGAGTACCTCTACACGGCTGACATCATGCAGTATCGTGCTTTCCCTCGTGAGATCGCTCTCGCTGAGGCTGTCTGGACTCCTCTGGAGAAGAAGAATTTCAAGGACTTCACTCGTCGTCTAGATAACGCCTACGTACGTCTCGATAAGCACGGAGCTAACTATCACATTCCTCTGCCTGAGCAACCACTTCCTGGAGTCGCTGCTAATGCTAAGCCCGAGGAACGTACAGCTTCACTAAGCTTCATCGCCTTCACAGACAAGGCTGATCTTACACTCACGACGACCCGTCCTATCCGCATCGTTTATACAACCGACGGATCAGAACCCACGGCTAAGTCCTCCACCTACACCCACCCCTTATCCATCGACAAGAGCCAAGTAGTCAAGGTAGCTTCTGCTCTTCCCTCAGGTAAGCTCAGCCCAGTGCGTGCTATCACCTTCGAAAAGCAGACATTCTCCCCAGCTATCGACCTTAAGGATCTCAAGCCAGGACTGAAGACGAAGACCGCTGTCGGACATTACTACCGTGCTTCGGATCTTGCCACGACGACAGACTGGACAGAAGGGGTTGCCCTTAAGCCCGAAGACCTCAAGCCCGACAAGGTCAAGAACCACATGGACGAGATCCAGCCTAAGGCTGTCGTAGGTGAAGGCTATATCAAGATCCCCGCTGACGGTGTCTATGTCTTCTCGACAGACCTCGATCAGATGTGGCTCGACGGTGAGCTCTTCATCGACAACTCAGGAGAAACCCCCAAGTTCAGCCGACATGACAAGAGTAGAGCACTCAAGGCTGGCTGGCACAAGGTTCGCCTCATCTTCATCGGTGCAGTACGTGGTGGCTTCCCGACCTATTGGGATGGCTGTGCTGTTGCCTTCCGTAACATCAAGGACGGCAAGTTCACCAACGTCACAGCTGACATGCTTGCTCACTAAGGCGAAGCACTCTTCCGACGATAACACGAGCGTCACATCCCAGCTGGGGTGTGACGCTCGTTCGTTTTAGATAGACCTTTACTGTACCAAGGCTATACCTTTTCGCTCCAATAGGTATAGCTTCTTTTCTGCAAGGGATAGGCTTTACAATGACCAAGAACCCTCTCGATCCATACCAAGAAGTGAATAGCTCCAGATTATCCTAGCTTTGAGAGCAAGCATCCAACTAGATCCCTATCTCTTGAGTTCATCCCCCGAGGAGGTATAGATTGACTTCTGAGGCGATGCTTTTAGGGGTATTCCGTATCTTTGCACTAGCTAGTCGCACCATAGATTAGCCCACCATTCTCCAGAGATATGAAGCACCTAGTATCGATCAATCAGCTCTCCGCAGACGAGATCATCCGCCTTCTCGATCGAGCTGCTCGTTTTGAACAAAATCCTAACCGCCGTCTCCTCGAGGGGCGAGTCATCGCAACGCTTTTCTTTGAGCCCTCCACACGGACACGTCTAAGCTTTGAGACTGCGGTCAATCGCCTCGGTGGGCGCATCATCGGCTTCTCGGACGCATCGACCTCTAGTTCGGCCAAGGGAGAGTCACTCAAAGACACGATTTCGATGGTCGGCAACTATGCAGACGCCATCGTCATGCGCCACTATCTCGAGGGTGCTGCTCTCTATGCTTCGGAGCTTGGGCGAGCCCCCATTGTCAACGCTGGAGATGGGGCAAACCAACATCCATCGCAGACCCTACTTGATCTCTACGCCATCCGTAAGACGCAGGGATCACTCTATGACCAAACGATCGCCTTGGTAGGAGATCTCAAGTATGGGCGTACAGTGCACTCGCTGATCGTCGGGATGTCTCATTTCCGTCCCCGCTTCATTTTCGTCTCTCCGCCAGAGCTTCGTATGCCCGAGGAATGCAAGGACTTCTGCCGTGAGCATGGGATCCCCTTCGTCGAGACCGAGGAATTCTCTCCCGAAGTCATCCAGTCCGTCGACATCCTGTATATGACACGTGTCCAACGGGAGCGCTTCATCGATCCCGAGGAGTATGAGCGAGTGAAGAATGTCTATGTCCTCACTGCCTCGATGCTCCAAGGCTGCCGAGAGAATCTACGTATCCTACACCCCCTCCCCCGTGTCGGCGAGATCGCTCAGGATGTAGATGATACCCCATGGGCTTACTTCGTCGAGCAGGCACAAGGGGGGCTTTATGTCCGCCAGTCTATCCTCTGTGAGGTCTTAGGTATCGAAGTGAATGACTAACGATTAATGACTTCTCCCTACAGCTATGAACAAAGATAAGATGCTCGTCGAAGCAATCCGTGATGGGGTCGTGCTGGATCATATCCCAGCTAGTAAGCTCTTCACGATCTCTACCCTACTTCACCTCGAGGAGCTCAAGACGCCCGTGACGATCGGGAATAACCTCACTAGTGCTCGCAGAGGACGCAAGGGGATCATCAAGCTAGCTGACCACTTCGTATCGCCTGAGGACATCAAGCGCATCGCCCTGCTTGCCCCCGAGGTACGTCTGAATGTCATCCGAGACTACCAAGTCGTCGAGAAGCATCAGGTAGCTCTCCCTACCGAGGTACGCGGACTTGCTCGCTGCTCTAACCCTAAGTGCATCACCAATGCCGAACCTATGCTGACCCACTTCCACGTATCTCAGGGGGGTGCAGAGGATGCCGTCATCCTCGAATGCCACTACTGTGGGCGTAAGATAGAAGCCAAGGAGGTCGAGCTACTATGAGGACTGACTGGAAGCCAGGTACGCTGATCTATCCGCTACCAGCCGTGCTTATCAGCTGTGGGACGATGGAAGACGGCGGAGCCAACCTGCTTACCGCCTCCTGGGTCAGTACTGTCTGTACAAATCCCCCCATGTGCGTGGTGAGTATCCGCCCCGAGCGCCACTCCCACGCTATCATCAAGGAGACAGGATGCTTCGGCATTAACCTCACGACCCGAGCTATGGCACGGGAGACAGACTGGTGTGGTGTCGTCTCAGGACGAAGAGAAGACAAGTTCAAGGCCTGTGGATTTACGAAGGAGGCTGGCTCTGTCTTGGGCGTACCCTTGATCGAAGAGTCCCCTATTAGCCTAGAGTGCCGTGTGCGAGAGATCACCCCACTAGGGAGCCATGATATGTTCCTAGCCGATGTCGTAGGCGTACGTGCCGACGAGCAGTATATTGATCCTGAGACAGGAGCCTTCGACATGCAGAAAGCAGAGCTTCTTGTCTACGCCCATGGCGAGTATTTCGGACTAGGAGACTATATCGGGCACTTCGGATGGTCGGTTCGTAAGAAGAAGACGAAGCGCCGTTGATTTCCCCGACCCAGACCTTCATTATATAGTTAAGATATCCCTGAGGGGACGGACTACGGATAGTAGCCCGCCCCCTCCTTAGCATCAGCAATGAATACCCCTAAGCTAGACGTCTATCCCCATAACTTTGCCGAGAAGATCGGCTATACTGAGGTACGAGAACTCCTCGCTGGCTACTGTGCTTCGACTCTCGGAAAGGAGCGTATGCTCATACTCGAAGCTAGCGCTGATCATGCCTTCATCGCCGAAGCACTAGCAGAGACTCGGGAAATGATCACGATCCTCTCCAGTGAGAGTACCCTACCCTCCCTAGCTCTCGTAGATTGTCGCTCCGTCCTTCATCGGATTCGCCCCCAAGGTACATTCATCGAAGAAGAGGAACTCATTGATCTGCTCCGTATGCTAGAGACGTGGCATGCACTGCAGCGCTTCTTCCTCGAAGAACAAAGTGAAGGAGATCGCTCCCAAGAAAGCTTTACCTACTACTATCCTCACCTAGCGAAGCTCCTTGAGGATACTCCTTCTTTCCCCAAAGTCGAGCAACACTTACGCAGTCTACTCACTGAGGATGGTAAGCTCCGAGACAATGCTTCCCGAGAGCTTCTCCATATCCGGCAGAGCATTCGGGATACGGAGCGTAGTCTCTCAGGCATGCTCCAGCGTATCCTATCAGGTGCTCGCCGAGAAGGATGGATCGAGCAAGATGTCCAGCCAGCCCTACGTGATGGACGCCTCGTGATACCTATCAGTCCCATGCACAAGCGGAAGATCCGAGGTATCATCCATGATGAGTCTGCCACAGGTAAGACGGTCTATGTCGAACCCGTAGAGCTTGTCGAAGCAAACAACCATATCCGTGAGCTGGAGAGCGAAGAGCGCCGTGAGATCATCCGTATCCTTACCGAGGTAGCATCACGCCTACGCCCTAACATCCCTCATCTACTCCAAGCCTACGAGCTCATCGCTACCTTGGACTTCGTACGTGCCAAGGCACGCTGGGCACAAGATATCGGAGGTGTTTGCCCTAAACTTCATCCGTCACCCGTCTTGGAGTGGTGGGGGGCACAGCATCCCCTGCTTCTGCGCTCACTACGTGCTCAGGGACGTAGCATCGTCCCACTTGACATCCGACTGACAGCTCCAGACGAGCGTCTACTCCTGATCTCTGGGCCTAATGCTGGTGGGAAGTCCGTTTGTCTTAAGACCGTGGGCTTACTTCAGTACCTCGTCCAGTGTGGCGTCCCTGTCCCAATGCTGGATCATTCGTCTGTCGGTATCTTCGATCGGCTCTATATCGACATCGGTGACGAGCAGTCTATCGAGGACGATCTGAGTACCTACAGCTCCCATCTGAAGAATATGAAGCACTTCATCCGTGAGGGAGGCCGAAAGACACTACTACTCATTGATGAATTCGGAGGAGGTACCGAGCCGACCATCGGTGGAGCTATTGCCCAAGCCTTGTTGCACCGCTTCAACGATCAGGGCTGTTTCGGAGTGATCACCACACACTACCAGAATCTCAAGACCTACGCCGAGGAGCATCTCGGTCTAATCAATGGGGCTATGCTCTATGATCGCCACGAGATGCGCCCGCTATTCCGTCTCTCCATTGGTCGACCTGGTAGCTCCTTTGCCATCGAGATCGCTCGCAAGATTGGTCTACCCGAAGAGATCCTTGACGAGGTACGTGCCGAAGTAGGCTCAGACTACATCGACATGGATAAGTACCTGCAAGACATCATCCGAGATAAGCGCTACTGGGAGACAAAGCGACAGAACGTGCGGCGTGAGGAGAAGCTACTTCAAGAGGCATCGACCAAGTACCAAGAGGGGATGACCCAGCTAGCCGAAGAACGTAAGCGTATCCTCGCCGAGGCAAAGAAAGAAGCCCAGCGCATCATCTCCGAAGCAGGAGGACAGATCGAGCGTACTATTCGGGAGATCCGTGAGGCAGAGGCTGCAAAGGATCAAACACGCCTTATCCGCCAGCGCCTCAACGAATATAAGGAAGGGCTCTCCGCTGAGGAGGAAGCCGAAGCTCTCGCTAAAGCCAAGAAGACAGAGCGAGAGGTCGAGCGCCTCCTTGCCCGCCGTCAGCGACACGCCGAGCGTAAGGCTAAGTTCAAGGAGCCCATTCAGCTCCGTACCCAAGTCTCCTCTTCTCCCAATGCTCCCGAGACAACAGGTAGCAACAGACCGCTCGCCCTAGGTGATGTCGTGCGTATCGAGGGGAGTAAGACTTTAGGTACGATCCTTGAGCTGAATGCCAAGGATGCCGTGGTAGCTCTCGGTGCTCTCAAGACCACACTTCCCCTAAGCCGTATTCATCATGCCAGCTCGCAGGAGTCTCAGCGTCTAAAACGCCAAGCTACACAACCATCCGTTCGCTCTACGGGGATCATCGATCAGATTCATCAGAAGCGACTCAGCTTCCGTACAGAGCTTGATGTCCGTGGGCTACGAGCACAAGAAGCCGTCGATGCGGTGGCCTACTTCATCGACGAAGCTCTGCAGCTTGGGGTCGCTCAGGTACGCATCCTTCATGGGACAGGTACGGGGGCTTTGCTCAGCTCCATCCGTAGCTATCTCCGCACGGTAAACGGAGTAGCTAGCTTCCGTGATGAGGATGTTCGCTTTGGGGGTGCAGGCATCACCGTCGTTGAGATGGCCTAGTCGAGCGCTCTTCCTAGATACTACCTATGCCATACCGCCAGTCTCCTCTATGGAGACTGGCGGTATCATTTTTGGATAAGCCACATAGGATAGTGATCCCATAGCTCTTAACCTAAGGCCAATGTCAGACCTCTACTAGCTCATCAAGTTAGGTATATTCTGATTCACAGATTACGTGTATAGTGACCATTGAGTTACGTATATAGTAACTAAGTGATTGGGTATATCGTAACATGCAGGGCCATCAGCCTCGATACTGGAGAAGAATCCTCAGCTATACGGCTCGGTAGGTAGTACAGTACGAGAGGAGTGATTTAGGTAATACGTTTCTAGGCGAATTCGGTAGACGAGCTCCTTGTAAAAATGGTTATCCAAGCTATACGTAGTCATTTCAGAATATTCTTCTACCTTTGTAGAAACAAAGAATAAAATGTAGCGGTCTAGTAGTAGCTACAGTGCATAAGAATATGATAGCTCGGATGTACAATAGAGGTTGGTGGCGCGCTCAAGATAGAAATATCGTGAGTTAGACGTTCCGTATCCCTATTGTAAATCCCATCATCAGCATAATAGAGGCTTGTCGTGACTCACGGCAAGCCTCTTTGTCGTGAGTACATATTAGCAGGAATGACGTCGCCTGCATGAGCTCTCTACTTAGCTCTAATCCTTCACTCCAAATCCCAATCCTCATGACACCTTTTCAAGTAGACTCCAACGGCTTTTATGGCAACTTCGGTGGTTCCTTCGTTCCGCCCATCCTAGAGCCCATCATCAAAGAGTTGCAAGACTCCTACCTACATATCATCGAGAGCAAAGAGTTCCAGGAGGAGTTTCACTCCTTACTACGTGACTATGTCGGACGTCCCAGCCCCCTCTACCATGCACGCCGACTCAGTGGTAAGTATGGAGCCAAGATCTATCTCAAGCGAGAAGATCTAAACCATACGGGGGCGCACAAGATCAATAATGCGCTCGGCCAGATCCTGCTAGCTAAGAAGCTAGGTAAGCACCGTATCATCGCCGAGACAGGTGCAGGGCAACACGGAGTAGCGACTGCAACAGCCTGTGCTCTCATGGGTATGGAATGCCATATATACATGGGCGCAGCCGATGTAGAGCGTCAGCATGTCAATGTTGAACGCATGAAGATGCTAGGAGCCACGGTCATCGCAGCGAAAAGTGGCAATCAGACATTAAAGGATGCGGTGAATGAAGCGCTCATGGCATGGTGTGAATGTCCAGAGGACACCTTCTATCTGATCGGATCGGCAGTAGGTCCACATCCTTATCCAGATATGGTAGCACGTCTGCAGAGCGTCATCAGCAAGGAAATCAAGGCCCAGCTCCAAGAGAAGGAAGGGCGTGACTACCCTGACTATCTACTAGCCTGCATCGGGGGAGGATCCAACGCAGCAGGTACGATGTACCACTATCTCGATGATCATCGTGTCCGCATCGTCTTAGGAGAAGGTGGTGGTCTTGGGAAAGATAGTGGAGAAACCGCAGCGACTATCAATATCGGGACAGAGGGCATCTTGCATGGCAGTCGTACGCTCGTGATCCAAACGCCCGAAGGGGAGGTACAAGAGCCCTATTCCATCTCTGCAGGATTAGATTATCCTGGCATTGGTCCACTAATCTCACAGATAGCTGTACAGCAGCGAGCAGAGGTGCTATCTATCAATGATGATGAAGCCCTACGTGCAGCGTTCGAGCTGACACGTCTGGAAGGCATTATCCCTGCCTTAGAGAGTAGCCACGCCCTAGCACTCCTTCCTCATGTGAAGTTCCATCCAGAGGATGTAGTCGTACTCACTGTGAGCGGACGTGGGGATAAGGATATCACTACCTATCTGTCACACAAAGCAGAGATCTTAGGAGAATAATGGCAAGAGCGGCACAGCGTCATACGCTTTCGTTCTCCCAAGCTCACTGAATAGCTCTGATGCTCTATCGCTATGGGCAGGTCTCAATGCCTCGAAGATTAGGGAAACCTAATCTTCGAGGCATTGATCATGAGATGTGTAATCGAGCTTTTATGATCGAATAACAGGGGTATACTACTAGGTTTTTGTATCTTTGTTTGAAATCTTCGCTTGAGGCAAGAACCTCTTTCCCCATCGAGGGAATGGATCCCCTCCAGTAAAGTCCTCAATTCAAGTAGTACAACATTCAAGTAGCCACCTATGGACGACTCCCTCCCTCCGAGTAAGCGCTGTGAAAGCGCTTGTAGCTAGGTCGTCTTACCTCTTGTCCTACTCCACCTTTGCTCTTCGTGCATCGGGTAGCAGTTCACTGGGTGAGTCGACTCCACCGAGAGAAGATCTCGGGAAAAGACGTATCACTCCCCAATAGACGAACAGACACCTCTAGAGATAATGAAGAGCTTCCTCAGCTTTGAACCTGGACTACCCGAGCTTGATAGTTTCATCCCCTCTTGCTGGGTACATGTCGAGTGCCCCGACGAAGATGATTTCCTCTTCCTCACTCGTGAGCTTGGCATCCCACGTGAGTTTCTCTCCGATATCGCCGATATCGACGAGCGCCCTCGTGCCGAGCGTGAGGATGATTGGCTACTGACGATCCTACGTATCCCACTAGATGGAGGAGGTCAGGGTATGCCCTATCAGACCGTACCGATCGGTATCATCACTAGCCCACAGGCGACAGTCTCCGTCTGCTACCGGCGAACACAGATCCTCCCCGACTTCATCAACCACATCCGACGGAAGCACATCGGGATATCCAACCAAATGGAGTTCATCACCCGCATGATCTACTCCTCTGCCGTATGGTTCCTGAAGTATCTGAAGCTGATGTCCCTCGAGATCAATCGAGCAGAGAAAGAGCTAGAGCTCAGCATCCGTAATGAGGATCTACTCCGTATCATGCGACTACAGCGATCACTGGTCTACTTCAATTCCTCTATCCGAGGCAACGAAGCTATGCTGGGACGCCTACGTACCACATCCCGAGCCTCCAATGTCGATCCCGACCTCTTTGAGGATGTAAGTATCGAACTGCGACAAGCCTATAATACCATCAATATCTACACGGATATTGTCACGAGCATGATGGATGCCTCAGCAAATATCATCTCGAACAACGTCAATACGATCATGAAGCGTATGACGAGTATCTCTATCGTACTGACTATCCCGACGATGATCTCTAGCTTCTTCGGGATGAACGTGGACATCTACCTCGGAGAGTGGTACTGGGCATTCCTCGTCATCTTCTGTACCTCGGTGCTTATCTCCTCCCTAGCATTCTACCTCTTCCGCCGCATCAAGTGGTTCTAGAAATCCGACTACAGCATCCTATTCCTGCATAGCTATCCCAGCTAGCATGCTAGAGGGAACCCAAAGGAACTCTCCATTCTCCTCGAGCAGATAAAAAAGAAAGGAGCGCATCCCTCATTCGAGAGATGCGCTCCTAATGCTATACCAAGGAAAGATCCTAGCGTGCTAGAGCTGCTAGAGCTGCCTCGTAGTTAGGCTCTTCGGTAATCTCTGGGACAAGCTCAGAGTAGAGGACCTTACCAGCTTCATCGATGACGACGACACCACGAGCGAAGAGGCCTGCTAGAGGACCATCCTGCTGAAGCATACCATAGTTATCCTGGAAGCACGTATGACGGAACTCCGAAACAGGAATGACCTTGTCAAGACCTTCTGCACCACAGAAGCGAGCCTGAGCAAAAGGCAGATCCTTCGAGACACAAAGAACGGTCGTGTTCTCTAGCTTAGATGCTTCGGCATTGAAGCGACGTACGCTCGCTGCACATACCCCTGTATCGACGCTAGGGAAGATATTTAGGACGACACGCTGTCCACGAAGATCTTCTAGATGAAGTTCGCTGAGGTCTGTCTTGACACCTCCGAAGTTAGGAGCCTGAGCGCCTACTGCAGGGAGTTCACCATTGAGATTAATAGTGATGCTGTTCTTTAGGGTTACTGTTGCCATAGAATCATTGGAAATGTAGACGCTCCTTGCGGGGAGACGTCAGTGAGTGAATATTTATATCACTGATGAAACTAACTTTAGGGGGTGATTGTTCAGCTCAGTAAGACGAGAGTAGATGAACTTTTTCAAAGACACACCCGTTTCTGTAAATGAGTACCCTAGGATCCTCCTCAGTCTTAAACGAGACTAAGCCTTCCTAATAGATCCTACAACTCCATCTCTTTAAAACGATACATATAGATGTCTACTCTGGCTAGTATCCTCGTGGCACTCGTGGCGATAGAGCATATTTACATTCTCTGGATCGAGATGTTTGCTTGGACAACAAAGGGTAAGGAAGTCTTCAAAGGCGCCTTACCTGACGAGCTCTTTGAGAGGACACAAGGACTCGCTGCTAACCAAGGATTGTACAATGGTTTTCTAGCAGCAGGGCTCCTTTGGGGACTCTTCATCACAGATCCTAGCTGGTCTGTGTATATCCAGCTTTTCTTCCTCAGTTGCATCCTTGTGGCAGCTCTATATGGAGCATGGCGCTCGAGTAAGAGTATTCTCTTCAAGCAGGGTCTTCCTGCCTTTCTCGCTCTACTTTTAGTACTATTGAGTGTCTACTATTAGGCATTTCCTCGATACATTCTTCTGATAAACCTATTCCATATGAATAAGCTATCTAACATCGGGCTCATCGGCCTAGCCGTCATGGGTGAGAACCTCGCCCTCAACATGGAGCGCAATGGCTTCCAGGTGTCTGTCTATAACCGTGCTGAAGGCGCTGAAGCCGAAGTGGTCTCTCGCTTTATGTCTGGACGCGGGGCTGGGAAGAGATTCCTTGGCTTCACCGATCTTAAGGACTTCGTAGCCTCCATCGAACGTCCTCGCAAAATCATGATGATGATCCGTGCAGGTAAGCCCGTGGACCTTGTCATCGAAGCTCTCCTACCCTACCTCGAGGCTGGAGACATCGTCATCGATGGAGGGAACTCTAACTGGGAGGACTCTGAGCGTCGTGAGGCTTCCCTGCGTGAGCATGGAGTATTCTTCGTCGGCTGTGGCATCTCAGGGGGTGAAGAAGGTGCACTCAATGGACCTGCTATTATGCCTGGGGGGGCAAAGGAGGCATGGCCTACCCTCGAGCCGATCTTTACTCAGATAGCAGCAAAGGCTGACGATGGAGCCCCCTGTTGCTCCTGGATCGGCTCTGGTGGTTCAGGACACTTCGTAAAGATGGTGCATAATGGCATTGAGTATGGCGATATGCAACTCATCGCTGATGCCTATGGATTCCTACGCTCGGTCGGTGGTGCTTCTAACGAAGAGATGGCTAAGATCTTCGCTTCATGGAATGCAGATAAGCTCAGTAGCTATCTCATCGAAATCACAGCCTCCATCCTTGCACATAAAGAGCAAAATGGAGACTACCTCATTGATCAGATCCTTGATGCTGCAGGCCAAAAGGGAACAGGGAAGTGGTCAGTCATCAATTCTCTAGAGTATGGTCAACATCTAGGTCTCATAGCTACAGCAGTCTATGAGCGTAGCCTCTCCTCTATGGTTGGCCTGCGTGCTTCAGCATCTGAAGTATATGGAGAGAAGCAGCATCCTACGACACTGACTGAGGATGACATCCTAGCCCTACAGCGTAGCCTTTATGCCTCAAAGATCATCTCCTATGCTCAGGGATTCGCTCTTCTAGCTGCAGCTTCAAGAGCAAACCATTGGGAGCTTGACCTCGCTTCCATCGCTCGTGTTTGGCGAAATGGATGTATCATTCGCTCCTCTTTCCTCAATGACATCGCTTCGGCCTACGAAGCAAATCCAGAGCTGGAGCACCTACTTCTCGCTCCCTACTTCATCCAAGAGATCCAGGAAGCACAGGCTGACTGGGGACGCATCGTCATGCGTGCTATCGAGGCAGAATGTCCCGTACCAGCCTTCTCTTCAGCCTTGAGCTATTTCTTCTCTCTCAAGACACGTCGCCTACCAGCCAATATGGTACAGGCCCAGAGAGATTTCTTTGGTGCTCATACCTTCGAGCGCATTGATCAGCCCCGTGGAGTCTTCTTCCATGAAAACTGGACAGGCCATGGGGGGGACACCTCTTCATCTACCTATAATATCTAAAGGTCATCATGACTTCATTCTATAAGAAGCCTGAGAGTCTCATCCTCGTCATCTTTGGAGGATCAGGAGACCTTACGAAGCGTAAGCTCATCCCTTCGCTCTATCAGCTTTTCAAGCAAGATAAGCTCCCGACTCGCTTTGCTGTCCTTGGTCTTGGACGTACAGACTATACCGATGCGACCTATCGCCCTCATCTAGATGCTTCGCTACAGAAGTATCTAGCCGAAGGAGAATATGACGCTTCATTAGCGGAGCAATTCCTCGCCTCCGTACATTACCTCGCTATGGATCCAGCTTTGCAGACCGATTATCCTCGACTTAAGGAGCGTCTAGCAGAGCTTGATACAGCCATAGCTAACCCAGGGAACTATATCTACTACCTCTCCACTCCACCCTCCCTCTATGGAGTCGTTCCCCAGCACTTGATGAGTGTTGGTCTGAATGAAGAGGAACAGCCTGACGGATCAGAAGTGCTTCGCCGTATCGTCATTGAGAAGCCCTTCGGCTATGACCTAGAGTCTGCGCTAGATCTAAACAAGATCTATAAAGAAGGCTTTGAGGAGCATCAGCTCTATCGTATCGACCACTTCCTGGGGAAGGAGACGGTACAGGATATCATGGCACTGCGCTTTGCTAATGGGATCTTTGAGCCTCTCTGGAACCGTAACTACATCGAGCGTATCGAGATCACAGCCGTAGAGAATATGGGTATCGAGAGTCGTGGTGGATTCTACGATCAGACAGGTGCTCTACGAGATATGGTACAGAATCACCTCGCTCAGCTAGTCGCTCTCACCGCCATGGAGCCTCCGGTTCAGTTCAATGCAGATCACTTCCGCAATGAGGTCGTGAAGGTCTATCAATCCTTCCGCCCTATGTCGGATGACGAGATCCGTCGCCGTGTGGTTCGAGGCCAGTACACGGAGAGCGAGTGGCGGGGAGAGCATCATAAAGCCTACCGAGAAGAGGATAAAGTACCAGCAGATAGTCGTACAGAGACCTTCGTAGCCATGAAGCTCTATATCGACAACTGGCGCTGGCAAGGCGTCCCCTTCTATATCCGTACGGGTAAGATGATGCCAACGAAAGTCACCGAGATCGTCGTTCACTTTAGACCAACCCCTCACAAGATGTTTACAAGCATTGATGGAGGGACCGTGCCTAATCAGCTTGTCATACGCATCCAGCCTAACGAGGGGATCTCCTTGAAGTTTGCCGCTAAAGTACCTGGATCTGGCTTTGAGGTTAAGAAGGTATCGATGAACTTCACCTATGATCAACTCGGTGGTCTAGCTTCGGGAGATGCTTACTCCCGTCTCTTAGAAGACTGCATGCTGGGAGACTCTACTCTTTTCACTCGCAGCGATGCCGTCGAGATGAGTTGGCGCTTCTTTGATCCGATCCTCCGCCTTTGGCAGGAAGAGGACTTCCCCTTATATGGCTATCCAGCTGGTACGTGGGGACCGAAGCAGAGCGACCAGATCATCGAGCATGAGCATACCTGGACTAATCCTTGTCGAAATCTAACCAACTCAGAATTCTACTGCGAGCTATGATCCTCCACCATGCCTCTACTCCTCATGCTGTAGCTCTCGCTGTAGCAGAGCGCGCCTTCGTAGCACCTAGCCAAGCAGGCTGGGTACACATCGCCCTCTCTGGAGGAAGTACTCCCAAGCTACTCTTCGAACTGCTAGCTCAAGAACCTCTACGTAGCCAAGTCAACTGGCAGAGAGTACAGCTCTATTGGGTCGATGAGCGCTGTGTTCCTCCCTCGGATCCAGACAGCAACTATGGGATGACCAAGGCTACTCTCCTAGATCATGTACCTATCCCGGAAGAGAACATACACCGCATCGCAGGAGAGAATGACCCTGAGCGAGAAGCTAAAGATTACTGCTGGGTTGTCGGGGCTGAGCTTCCTTTCGACGGGGAGTATCCAGTATTTGACTTTGTCATCTTAGGCATGGGAGAAGATGGACATACCTCCTCCATCTTCCCTCATCAGATGGAGCTTCTTACCGAGCCACAACCCTATGCAGTTGGGACAAGCCCCAAGGGACAGAAGCGCATCGCAATGACTGGTCCCACAATCCTCGCAGCCAAGCACATCCTCGTGCATGCCACGGGAGAAAAGAAAGCTCCTCTCCTTCGTGCTATCCAGGCTGGAAACGAAGAAGCGAAGGCTTATCCCCTTGAATATATCGCACGTCATCGCCCTGATCTCGAGCTCTACACAGACCAGGCTCTTGATTAGTCACTTCACTTGATCCTTCATAGCTCACTTTCTGATCAGAGTCTCTGAGCTAATCTCTTGACCATATTCTCCAATCGTCCCCCATAGTCAGATCTGGCTATGGGGGGCGATTTTTATTGAGCTAGCCTACGTCTCTACTCTTAACCAAACAAATCTGGAAGAGAACAGCTTGACAAGATACTTGAATGCTAACCATGTCCTCACTTTCATTAGTCTTCAAAATTGACCTATCCCAGCCTTGTGGGACAACTGTCCCAGCACGATGGGACGAGTGTCCCACAAGGTTGGGATAGGAATGGGATCACCAATAAGCGACCTCATATTACGAGAGCCTTTAAACTCATTCTCTACCCTTATCCAGAGAGTAAAAATAAATGCCCCGCCTTCTCCTATCCAAGGATAAAGGCGGGGCACACTGATTGGAAAAGGCTCTTCAGACTAAGCCTGCCAGACTAATAGTCTACATCGACAGCTGCAGGGAATAGACGGGCAGGATCATAGAAGAGCGCACAGCTTGAAGCTAGGTGTGATAGATTAGCTTCTACTCGACCCTGGAAGACCTCCTTACCATTGATACGTACACGTACAGACTTCGTAAGATCCACTAATTCGGGACTGAGATAAATACGAAGCTTCCCTCCTACAGCAGGTACATAGCTACGCGTATAAGTCAGCACGAGGCGGAAACCTTGGTATCGGTCACTGACCTTGTCATCATGGTAAGTCACCCGACTGATCTTTAGGTCAATTACATTGTCATGAATCGTCTCTTCGTAGTAGGTACGCTCATCGCCAGCGGGACGCTGCAGAGGAACAAGGTTATAGAAGCCACGACGATAGCGTCCATCGACAGCTAGGTCTTCCCAATGCACAGTTTTAGGCTGAGGGACACGCTTGAATTGCGAGAGCCATGGAGTCGTTGGCTCATAAGGTATAGCATGCTGACGCCCTGGAACTGTCTCAACAAAGTGCTTATACTTCCCTGGATGCGCTTGTTCAAGTTTATCGAGCTCAAGCTTCGTCTTCTCAGTCAGCTCAGAGCGATGGAAATCCGTATCAGAAGCTCCTGTCCGAAGGGAAAAGCCGATATGCTCTAGGTTCTCTACCGGAGCATTGATCAGAGGCTCACCTCCTGCCATAGGGCCAGCAGCAGCGAGGTAGTCCGCATAGTAAGAAGCTAGGCGCTGTGTCCCGTACCCCCCTTCAGAGATACCGAAGAAGTAAATACGTAGTGGATCAATGTAATCCGTGAGGAAAGACAGACGTAAGAGCTTCTCCCAGGCTTCTAGCTTAGGGGTCTGCCACCAGCGATAGAGCTGGCCATCAGCTACACCTTCTCCATTGGGGATCTGTGGGATAAAGTAGACAGAAGGGCTATCCTTGAAATAGAGCCCAAGCGCAAGCCCAGTGTGCCACTCTGCATCCTTAGGTCCTGAACCATGCAAATAGAGGAAGAGTGGATACCCTGTGCTAGGCTTCTCCCCCTTGGCTCCATAGAAGAAAGGCATCGTTGCAGGAAAAGCTTGACCTGCGTAGTGTTCGCTAGAGAGACGCCAGCCATAAGAAGCAATCGTCGGGAGCGTACGAGAATAGCTCGGGAATCTACGTAGCACTGGCAACTCACGAGTAAGCTCCCGCTCATTAACCGCAGACCAAGCACGCCAAACACTATCTTGGGCTACTCGCAGATTAGAGAGGGTGAGCGTCTGTGAGGGAGCAGGACGGAGGGGATCAGCAAAAGAATCCTCAAAATACTTCTGAAGTGAAACTTGGGCAGAAGGTTGAGGAACAGAAGGCGTACGACGCTGCTCAATTTGTCCAGCATGACAGCTCACGAGGGCGATCATAGCAGGAAGAGAAAAAAGGAGAGATGATGGTTTCATATGCTAGTTAGATATGGGGAGGAGTCTCAATAGATTCCCTTATAAGACGAAGTGGTGAGTCGCTCATCATAGAAAGCGAACTGAAGATCCAAGAGGTCTATTCGAAGGCGCGCAGGACACACCACTTGTAGCGCCTTCCACTGATTGAGGGCACCACGATCTAGCGTATAGCCAGCTAAGATCAGATGAGCTGTTTGCTCTTGCCACTCCATCAGGTAAGGATGGAGCTGAGCGTAGAATGAAGGGTCTTCGACTATAACCAAATCCGGAATCCAAGCAGAGTGGTCAGCAAGCTCCTCGACAGTAGTACAGCTAACCCAAGAGGTCGTATATCCAGTCTGCTCTAGATAGTCCTTCAGAGGAGTAGCGGATGTCCCTAGATGCACTACACGCTGCACTCGGAGCGCATGAGATGCTCTGAAGAGTAGCTCACATATCCGACGCTGACGCCTAGCTTGGCTCAGAGGATAGAACTCCTTGACTCGTAGAGCAAGCTCAGCAAAGCAATAAAAGGGACGATGATTTCGTACGACCTTCGTTATAAAGTGAAAGGCGAAAGGAGAATGTACTCCATCGCCCCGCCGATTAATGAGCAATCGTTTAGAATAGCGGAGACGATGACGGACAGTCTCCAATGAAAGACGGGTGGCAGGAAGACCTTTACGCATCTTAATTAGGCATTTTGCAAAGACAAATATACATATTCTATGGCGGTAAAGGTAGTATCTATCTTATCTTTATTCAGATTTCTCTACCTTTGTTCTCGTAAAAGGACTTGACTCTAACCAAGAGGACGCCCATCATCTAATCATCAAACTAAACCAATTAGTCAGCATGAAGAAAGTAATCTTCGCCCTAGCCTGCCTCCTGGCTATCGGCACAAGTGTCTCTGCTCAGACACAAGACAAGACTCCCGTAAAGAAAGAATGCAAGAGCAAACAATGCTGTCAGACCAAGGCTAAAGAAGAAGCTAAGGCTTGTGCCTGCAAGGGTAAATGTACCTGTACAGACGAGAAGCACTGTGGCTGTCATGCTAAGGCAGATACCTGCAAGAAGGATTGCCAAGGGATGACGAAGGCTGAAACCTGTAAGGCCTGTGCAGAAGGTAAGGCTTGTGCTCACCACGGTCAAGCTGCTGCAGACTCTACGAAGAAAGAGTGCATGAAGAAAGAGTGCATGAAGAAGGATTGCACAAAGAAGGACTGTAAGAAGGAGACCTGCAAGAATCAAGATTGTAAGAAGAAGTAAGCCCGCCTTACATTCTTCTCCTTCAAGCGTTAATACAGCGAGGTCGCCACTAGGTATATCCCAGTGGCGACCTCGCTATTTCTGATGGGTTCGATCTATCTAGCGATAGGATAAGGCTAGAGAAGAGACTGGCTACGACGTATGAAGGTAGCGAGTGCCTCACCACTTAGCAAGCCATGAGAGAGCAGTGCCAAGTCAATTAACTGACCTACGAGTAGCGTATTCTCACCAAAGGCATTAAGCTGGCTATTGATCTGCCCTTCTAGCTCACTCTTCTTTGCACGTAGAGTATCTAGTTCTGCAGAGGTCTTCGTCTCTTGCCCCTCGAGAGCCTTCTCCTCAGCAGCGATCTTAGCTTGCTCCTCAGCTAGGGAAGCACGTAGCTCGGCAAGCTTGGGCTCTACCTCGCTCTTCTCTTGCTGGAGAAGTCGCTGAAGGAGCGGATGCTCATAGTTCAAGATGACATTATAGCCCTCTGGAAGATCGCCATAGAAGCTCATCCCGGGCTGTAAGCGAGCCATCTCCTGCATACGACGCATAAACTCTCCTTGGGTCACCTGGACAGCATCTCCGTCAGCTCCTAGAGCCTCAAGACTCACGGAGTAGTTACGCTTCTCCTCCTTCGGCAGACGAGCAGAGAAGATAGTGCGCAGAGCTGACTGCTCGTCTTCGGAGAGCTCAACAGCCTTCACTTCGCTCTTAGCGATCAGCTTATCAATGGTATCGGAGTCCACTCGTACGAAGCGGGTCTTCTCTAACTTCTGCTCCAGCTGTGACACAGCGTGTACATCCAGCGGTCCATCCATCAGGAGAATCGAGTATCCCTTGGACTCCGCACGGGCGATCGCTGCATACTGAGCTTCTCGGTCACTAGCATAGAGCCAGATGAGAGAGCCATCCTTGTCTGTCTGTTCACTCTCAGTCAGCGTGCGATACTCATCTAAGGTAAAGTGCTTACCGGCAACATCGGTCAGTAAATTAAACTTCACCGCACGATCATAGAACTTCTCATCTGAGAGCATCCCATACTGAACGAATACCTTCAGGCTATCCCACTTACTCTCGAAGAGATCGCGCTCATTACGGAAAAGCTCATCAAGGCGGTCTGCGACCTTCTTAGCGATATGGTTGGAGATCTTCTTGACCTGTGCATCGCTCTGGAGATAGGAGCGTGAGACATTCAAGGGGATATCAGGAGAGTCAAGTACCCCATGCAGTAGCGTCAGGTACTCTGGTACGATCCCCTCGACTTCCTCGGTCACGAAGACTTGATTAGCATAGAGCTGGATCTTGTTTCGCTGGAGCTCCATCTGGTTCTTCACCTTAGGGAAGTAGAGAATACCTGTGAGGTGGAAGGGATAGTCTACATTGAGATGGATCCAGAAGAGGGGCTCCTCCATGCTCTGAGGATAGAGCTGATGATAGAAAGCGATGTAGTCTTCCTTCGTTAGCTCCGAGGGCTTCTTCGTCCAAGCTGGATGTGTATCGTTGATCTGATTATCTTCCTCGGTATCTACGTAGGCACCATCCTTCCATTCCTGCTTCTTTCCGAAGACAACGGGTACTGGAAGGAACTTGCAATACTTATTAAGGAGCTGGCTAAGGCGATCCTTGCTGAGGAATTCCTCACTCTCACTGTCGATATGGAGGATGATATCTGTACCTCGCTCAGTACGTGAGCCTGGCTCAAGGATATATTCGGGCGATCCTTCACAGCTCCAATGCACAGCAGGGGCGTCCTCTCGGTAGGATTTCGACTGGATCTCCACACGGGAGGCTACCATGAAGGCTGAGTAGAAACCTAGCCCAAAGTGTCCAATGATAGCAACCTTGTCATCCTTATACTTCTCTAGGAATTCTTCCGCACCTGAGAAAGCGATCTGATTGATGTACTTCTCGACTTCCTCTGCCGTTAGTCCGACACCACGGTCACTGACGGTGATGGTCTTCTTCTCGGGGTCAAAGCTGACCTCAACCTTGAGGTCGCCCAGGTCACCCTTGAACTCTCCCGCCGAAGCGAGTGCTCGTAGCTTCTGGCTAGCATCGACTGCGTTGGAGACAAGCTCACGGAGGAAGATGTCATGCTCACTATAAAGGAACTTCTTAATCACGGGGAAGATGTTCTCACTCGTTACCCCAATCTTTCCTTGCTTATTCATTTGGATAGAGAATGCTTTGATAAGTGAATGTTACACGTATCTAAACAAGCCCAATGCCAAGTAGCTATGACTGACAATGTGTCAGACCTACCCCCACGAAAGATCCCTCTTGGGCTACCGAATGAGCAAGGAAAAGGAGGGTACCCCTATCCCCCTCCCAAGGCAAAGGCAAGCAACATTCAACCTAAGGTATACCTCCACTTGATCTAAGGTATACCCTTGCTGAAACAAAGCTATACCTCTCCCAGCAGAGAGATATAGCTTGACCACGAGTAGGAGGTATCTCGGACTAAAAAGAGAGGAGAAAGTCCTTCACCCAAGCTCGATAGTCAGATGAAGGATGGTCTGGCTTGTCCTGCAGGACAAGCGAGGTGGTGTGCGTCAAGGTATAGCTCCTTAAGGAGGAGAGTCTACGCCAGAGCTGAAGACTACGCTTCGGGCGTCCTGGCAAGGAATAGATCGTGACCACCTCAGCTAGGTACCAGCCATGCTCTATAGCTACCTGCCGGAGGAAAGGCAAGGACTCCACGGGGGTAATCATCGCCAATCCCCCCTCGGGAGCCAAGAGCTCATGGGCTGTACGTAGAAGTAATTCAGGAGAAAGCCCGCCTTCGGTATGCCTAGCTAAGGTCAAGCGAGCATCTTGGGGCAGGGTCTTCTCAACATAATAGGGAGGGTTGGAGATGACAAGGTCAAAAGGCTTATCACAAGCCTTGTACCCCGCCTCGTAGTCACACGCATGGATCTGTACACGAGCAGCGAAGGATGACTGCTCTACATTATACAGAGCATCTTTAACCGCTCCGGCTTCCAGCTCCCAGCCCTCGACTTCAGCTCGATCAAACCGCTGAGCTAGCATCAAGGCGATGATACCCGTTCCCGTCCCGACATCTAAGAGACGTGGGCGATCGGGCAAGCTATGCTTCCAGGGCCACGCCCCTAGCAGGAGAGCATCTGTACCGACACGCTGAGCGGTATAGGTCTGCCGAAGGGAGAAGTGCTTTAGATCAAAGACCAAGCTAGGCATAGCAGCGTGAGAGGTCGCTCTCTCGAGCTAGTGACCCGAGCTTAGCGAATCCAGAAGTAGCTCTGGATGACGAATACGCCAAGCCTGTGGATAGAGATTGTTTGAGCGATTACCCAGATGCTTCATAAAGCCTAAGGGCAAACCACCATAGCTTACCCAAACGATACCTCGTGGCGTATCCTCAGGAAGCGTGATGGCCTCACGAGCGAGATAACGGATGGCGATCTCCTGCTCCAAGGCAACTTCGGGGAAAGCCCCTCGGTCAAAGGCTAGCGAAAGAGCCAGAGCAGGATGAGGCTGTACCTTGCGTCCATAAACCTCAGCTACTGGGATGCCTGCCGATAGGACTTGGATACTCTCTTGTTGAATCAAAGCAAGTAGATCACGTACGGCTTCGGGTAGAGCGATCAAGAGGTCTTCGCTGGGCTGGAGCCAGCTCACAGACTTTCGCCAGTTCTCCTTGAGCCAAGATAGCACTTCCTTCGGTGGCATACATGGCTTACTCTTCATCTTCCCTTTAAGGCGTGGAGCTCCCTGAGCTTGCTCTTCAGGCTTGCGAACGACAGCCAAGAAAAGTCCCTCCCCTCGCTGTCGATGAGGCATCATGCGGTAGCAGGGATAGGGACTAAGGGAGGAAGGAGAAACTTCCACTGGGCAATCGGGGAGAGCTTCGGGTAGTGCTCCGAGCTCTTCGATGAGGAAGGCTAGGTTATCCTCATCCTCTTGGCGGTTGAAGGTGCAGGTGCTATAGACCAAGAGCCCTCCAGGAGCAAGGGCAGGCCAGATGTCTGCGAGGATCTCCTTCTGTAGCGAGGCACAAGAAGCGACAAGCCCAGGCGTCCACTGACGACGGGCCTCCTCTTCTTTACGAAACATTCCCTCGCCCGAACAAGGAGCATCCACCACGATAATATCAAAGGTCTCACGCAGTCGCCCTAGCTTCGCTACCTCTGTACTCGTGACGATGGCATGAGGAGAGCCCCACTTCTGGATATTCTCTTGTAGCACCTTGGCTCGGGTAGCTACATATTCATTACTCACGAGGGCGCTCCCCTCGGGGAGCAAGTCTGTCAGCAGTGTACTCTTCCCACCCGGAGCAGCACAGAGATCTAAGGCACGCAGAGGACGCTCCTCTAAGAGCGGTGCAACAAGGCTAAGGAGCATCGAGGAGGCCTCCTGCACGTAGTACACTCCCGCATGCCATAGCGGATCAGCGGCGAAGAGAGGTCTATTCTTCAGATAATAGCCTCGTGGCTGTGCCCAGGGTATCGGTGCATCATGCTTGAGCGAAGAGACTAAGCCGGGAGCTTTCTCTCGGCTGTAGCGAACGGAGACTGCTGGCTCCGTATCTAGTGCTGTGAGTAGCGCTTCGGCCTCCTCTTCAGGAAGGAGATCACGTAGCTGATGAGCGAAGTCGCTAGGTATAGGTGTAGTCAGTGGCATGGCATAAACCGGCTTAGCGCCCGAGGAGGAAGATCGTAGGCACCTTATGTATCGCAGGCTTCTCTCCTCTCCAGGCTCGGATCGTCTTCGTCTTCAGTAGCGCACTCTCACTCTGCAGTCCCGATGCGATGCAGAGCTTCGTCTCTGGTGCACAGTACTTCGTCAGCGTCTCTAGAAGCTGAAGGTTCCGATAGGGCGTCTCGATGAAGATCTGCGTCTCTCCCCGACGGAGCGCACGATGCTCCAGCTCTCGGATGCGCTCGATACGCTCCTTCTCATCAATAGGTAGATAGCCCGAGAAGGCAAACCCTTGCCCATTGAAGCCTGAACCCATGAGCGCCAAGAGGATGGAGCTAGGTCCTACCAAGGGGACGACTTCATACCCCTTGCGCTGAGCTAGAGCGACGACATCTGCCCCAGGGTCGGCTACCGCAGGACAGCCAGCCTCTGAGATAACACCGACATCTAGCCCTTCGGCTAGAGGACGTAGATAGTCTCCGATAGCCTCCGGAGCCGTATGTTTATTGAGTTCATAGAACGTCAGGGTATAAATATCTATCGTACGATCAGCAGTCTTAAGGAAGCGTCGTGCCGATCGGACATTCTCTACGATATAGTGCTTGATCTGAGGGAGCACACTGCGATTATGCTCAGGTAGGCACATCGTATGATCTATCTCTGCTATGGGGACGGGGATCAGGTAGAGCTTACCCGAAGAACGGTTATTCATCAGTCGAAGATGAGCTGGTAGCCGTGGAGCGAAGACGCTCCGCTAAGAGAAGCGTCTGCTCTAGGTACGGGTACTCAGAGTGAAGATAAGGAGAGAACTGGCAATGCTCACACTGCTGGGCGAGATGACTGACAGGCCACCAACGTCCCTGCTGTGGAAGGCAGTCAATCAACAGTTGGCTAGGCTCCTCGATAGCGACACCAAAGAGATAGACGCTCACCGCTTGTCCCCCTACGACCTCGTGGTAATGTAGCAGGAAGTGAGGGTGTGCACGGCGGATACCACAGAAGCGCTGATCAATCATCCGCTGAGCCGTTTGCTCTGGAGTCCAGCCCTCTGTCAGCCAAGAGACGAAGGGCGTATCACACCCTGGGCGGGCTGGCAGAGCTATGCTCTCTGGCATTTGCTCCAGATAGACCATGCTACAAGAAGTAGCCACGAGACGCACTACGGGGAGACGCCCCAGCTCGGTATAGGGGTCAGTCTTAGAGACACGTCCGACCACTCGATGTTCCTCGTCTAGGATGGGGATAAAAGCCTCACGCATGAGTCTCCTCTGCACCCAAATAAGGTGAGTCATCTCTAAAGCATAGACTCCCCAAGTGAAGCAGGCGATGAAATACCCAGCCCAAAGGAGCAAGACATGAAGCTCTATAGGACAGAACTGAAAGCAAACACCGATGAAGCAGAGAGCCGCCAGCGAGAATAGAACAAGGATACGCTCAAAGCGAAGGCGCTCTACACGTAGGACACGCCCTCGCACACAGAGGCGAGCCTCGGGAGAGCTGTGCTGATCCCGCCACCTGCGATAGCCAAAGACCAGTAGGCTACTGATGAGGTAGCTCACGAGTAGGAGCGCCTGAAGCTCTAGCGTACATCTAGCCTTGAGGGGAAATAGAAGGACCATGATCCCCCAGAGCGAGAGCACTCCGAGCGAACGGAGCACACCCGAGCGATTCATCGCTAACCCGCCACAAAGATAAACCACCAGCACCCCAAGAGCAAATGAGGCGAAGGTGCTTAGCCAAGCCAAAGGGGTAGGCAGTAGTACACCTAGTGTCAAGCCTAGGGGAAAGGTAAAGAGCTCTGTCGGCAGCACCACTTGGGCGAGCTTTCTCTTGCGTAAAAGGCGGTGATATAATTCGGTGATTTTCCTCATCTCTACAGAGAACACGACTTCTACGGTGCTGGTTCAGTAGCCCTCTAGGAGCCATTCCTCCATATCCCTACTGCCTACGACATGATAGGTACGCACGCATAGATATAAGTCCCACTAAAAGCTCCCTCAGCGTAGCTCCTCTACTTAGCTCAATTGGTGATTTTCACTCATTCAATTGTTCTACGGCAATGCGACACTTCAACCTAAGTAAGCTGATATACCTCATCTCTCATCACCGAAAAACACCTCGCATAACTCTCTGATATACAAGACCCATTTTCACCACAAAGAGGCAACAGTATAAACCCATCAGAGGCAACAGTAGTGCCCCTCTTGGGGTACTACTGTTGCCTCCTTCGTATTTACAGTGGTTCCTCTATCCGAGAAGAACTTCCCCCCTTACAAACGACACTACTAGTCCTCCCTAAGTAAATACACTTTTTGACAGAAGGTGATGATTCAGGCTGTCCGGCATAGCTCTCCTGCTACCTAGACTCCATACCACCTTAGTCTGGGACAGAGGCACCTTATGAAGCAAACCGACTATGTACATCAACCGCACACTCTCCGGCATAAGGGACAGGGAATAGGCCGTACACGGAAATCTTGATCTACTAAACTTCACCTCATCCAATCGAGAGATACTACTTCGGATCCAATAGTTAAACAAAAGATCAAGATATACCAAAAGGACTACCAGAACAAGCCTATTTTAGATAAAAACACTCCGCAAATGCTTGCTTCTATACACTTTATTCATATCTTTGTCCATTAGCAACAAACAACATAAGTGATCACACCTATTACTCTAACCTAGCTATAAGCCGCTATGTCGACTTCCCCTAAGCAGCCGAACTTCTTCGTCCGAGCTTATCACCTCTATCGAGATGGCTTCCGTGGTCTAACTCCGACGAGCAAGAAGCTATGGCTCATCATCGTTCTGAAGCTTTTCATCATGTTTGCGATCCTGCGGGCATTCTTCTTCCCGAACCATGTCAAGCAGCAGGCCAAAGATCAGCACATCGAGAAGTCTGAATATGTCGGCGATGAACTCCTCGACCGCCGTGCCTCAGGAGACACGCTTCAGCTCAAATAAAGTCAGGTCTACCCCTCCGATTAAACTAACTAATCACCAAATAACTATTTACAATCATGGATCTAGAATCACTACTCGCTTGGTCGCGTGCGCAGTTCGCCTTGACCGCGATGTATCACTGGCTCTTCGTCCCACTCACACTCGGACTAGGGGTCATCATGTCTCTAGCGGAGACGCAGTACTACCGTACGGGCGAAGAGTTCTGGAAGAAGTCAGCTAAGTATTGGCAGAAGCTCTTCGGTATCAACTTCGCTATCGGTGTCGCTACGGGGATCATCCTAGAGTTTCAGTTCGGGACGAACTGGTCTAACTACAGCTGGTTCGTCGGCGATATCTTTGGCGCTCCACTTGCTATCGAGGGTATCCTAGCCTTCTTCATGGAGTCGACCTTCATCGCCGTGATGTTCTTCGGCTGGGGCAAGGTTAGCAAGGGCTTCCACCTAGCCTCCTCTTGGCTCACGATCGTCGGGGCGACGATCTCGGCAGTCTGGATCTTGATTGCTAATGCTTGGATGCAGCACCCTCAGGGGATGGTATTCAACCCTGAGACGATGCGCAATGAGATGCACGACTTCTGGGCAGTAGCTCTCTCCCCCACGGCCATTGTGAAGTTCTTCCACACGGTGACTTCATCCTGGACTCTCGGTACATTCTTTGCCCTCGGCATCTGTGCACTCTATCTCCTTCGTGGTCGTAATGTCGAGTTCTCTAAGCGTAACCTCAAGATCATCGCTCCCTTTGGCCTTGTAGCAGCCCTGCTGACAGCCATGACAGGGCACAGCTCTGCCGTCGATGTCGCCACCAACCAGCCTATGAAGCTCGCTGCGATGGAAGCGATCTATGACTCAGGTAAGTGCACCTCTGAGGGCTGTACCGAAGATGGTGCTGGTATCGGGCTAGGAATCATCGGCCTCCTCAACCCCGATAAGCAGCTCCCCGATGATGATAAGCCTTCACACCTCTTCAATATCGAAGCTCCCCGCCTCCTCTCCTTCATGGTAGCAGGTACTGGGACTCACTACGTCCCCGGGATCATCAACATCCTTGAAGGAGGCTACCGTCAGCCTAATGGAGAGATCGCAATCTCTACGGAAGAGAAGATGCGTCGTGGACGTATAGCTATCGATGCCCTAAACGCCTTCCGCACGGCTAAGAAGGCTGGTGACAGCACGGCGATGCAGGAGCAGCGTGCCATCCTTGATGAGCACTTCCCCTACTATGGCTACGGTTACTTCGAAAGTAAGTACGAGACGGTACCCAATGTAGCGCTGACCTACTACTCCTTCCGTATCATGGTCGGTCTCGGAGGTGCGTTCATCCTCCTCTTCGCTATCCTGACCTGGTATGCCTATAAGCGCCAAGACAAGATTCTGTCTACTCGCTGGCTCCTCTGGGCATCCATCATCCTAACCCCTCTAGCCTGGGTAGCTAGTGAGGCAGGATGGGTCGTAGCAGAGGTGGGACGACAGCCCTGGACCATTCAGAACCTCCTCCCTGTCAAGGCTGCTATCTCGAAGATCGAAGCCTCCTCTGTGATGATCACCTTCACGCTCTTCTTCCTCCTCTTCACCATCATGCTGGTGGCTGAGATCAATATCATGCGCAAGGCTATCCGTCAGGGTCCTGACCAGCACTAGAGCCTTCAAGTAACTCTTATAACTCACGTAATCAAGCTAGACTATCTTTATGGACTATGCATTCTTCCAAGAGTACTGGTGGCTACTGATCTCCGTGCTCGGCGCACTCTTGGTCTTCCTGCTCTTCGTGCAGGGAGGGCAATCTCTCTTCTTCAGCATCGGTAAGGAGCAGATCGAACGTAAGCTCCTCGTCAACTCAATCGGTCGTAAGTGGGAATTCACCTTCACGACTCTCGTCGTCTTCGGTGGAGGATTCTTTGCCTCTTTCCCACTCTTCTACTCTACCAGCTTCGGTGGAGCCTATTGGGTCTGGATGCTCATCCTCTTCTGCTTTATCATCCAAGCAGTTTCATACGAGTATCAGAATAAGAACGGGAATGTCCTCGGTAGCCGTGCCTACCAGATCGCTCTCTTCATCAATGGTCTCCTAGCTCCGATCCTGCTCGGTGCAGCGGTATCGACCTTCTTCACGGGCTCAACCTTCCAGGTCAATCGTGATGCTATCGCAGACCTCAGTGGAGCTTCGCAGGTCATCTCCGAATGGCTCCCTTATCACGGCGTCCAGCTTCACGGACTCGAAGCAGTCCTCAACATCTGGAACGTCATCTTCGGCCTTGCGATCTTCTTCCTCGCTCGTACGACGGCACTCCTCTACTTCATCAATAACATCGATGATGAAGTCATCTATAAGCGCTCACGTGCGGCTCTCCCTTGGAATGCAGCAGCCTTCCTACTTCTCTTCCTTGCCTGGCTCTTCTTCCTGCTCACTAAGCAGGGCTTTGCCTACGATCCAGCTCGTCCAGAGAACACCTTCCTCGTAGACTATAAGTACTGGCACAACCTCCTTGAGATGCCTGCTGTATTTGCCGTCTTCTTCATCGGTGTCGTCTGCGTGCTCGCAGGTATTCTCCTGACGCTACTCAAGGATGGCTTCCGCAAGGGGATTTGGTTTGAAGGCCTTGGTGTCGTACTCACTGCGCTAGCGATCTTCCTCATCGCAGGTTGGAATAACACATCCTACTACCCAGCCTACAGCGCAGAGATGCCCGAGATCGTGAACAACTCGCTGAACATTCGTAACAGCTCCTCTAGCCTCTTCACGCTGAAGGCGATGAGTGTCGTTTCGCTACTTATCCCCTTCGTACTAGCATACATCATCTATGCTTGGCGTGCACTTGATCTCCATAAGATCACGCGTAGGGAGGTGCAGGATCCTCATTCACATACGTACTAGGGCCCCACAGACTTAGTACCGGATCTCCTTCAGCCCCTTTTCTAAGGAGCGAGGAAAAGATCCGACCACTACGCTTCTATATCCCTAATGGTTCTGTCGAGCCATTAGGGATATTCTTTTTACGAATAGGATAAGTCTGCCCAGAGGATTCCAGTACATACGATCTAGCCACCTTGGAATGGAGCTCTCTCACTCGAGGTAAAAAAGAATATCCCAGCACGTTGGGACGGCTGTCCCCACACGCTGGGACAATTGTCCCAACGTTATGGGACATTTGCATTTCCCTGGATAGCTGGAGGAAGTCTAAAGGAGCAATCATGATCACTCAAGACAAGAGGAAAAGACCAGAAGGAAAGCCATCTCATCCCCCCTCTTCAGGAACGCTCTAGTGAGGTTAAGCCTCCTTATCTTTAGTAGGTACCGCCTTATCTCCGAGCCATCTATCTCAGCCAGCGCTTTTTTCGTATCTTTGCAATGGAAGTCATATTTTCAATAAGAAATCACCGCTTTCACGCAGAGGCCACCTACTCAACGTAAAGAGTAAGCACTGCAAGTACTTCGAACAAACTTGAACACAATGAATACCCTCCAACTAGATCTCTCTGGGATCTTCTCCACCATCAGTCCCGAAGCCGTAGAGGCTTGGGCTAGCAAGAGCAACACCTTCCAGCAAGCACTCCATCAAGGCACTGGCCTCGGGAGTGACTTCCTCGGCTGGATCAACCTCCCCGAAGAGATCACCGACGCACAGCTCACAGACCTCGAGACTACCGCTAAGAAGCTACAGACCTCATGTGACTACGTCATCAGCATCGGTATCGGAGGCAGCTATCTCGGAGCACGTGCCGTCATCGAGGCACTCACTCCTTCCTTCGAGGTGTACCAGAGCAAGCATAGCGCTCCTCAGGTCATCTTCGCTGGACATAACATCGGAGAAGATTATCTCAGCGAACTGATCGCCTTCCTACGTGACAAGCGCTTTGGGATCATCAACATCTCTAAGAGCGGTACGACGACCGAGCCTGCGATCGCATTCCGCCTGCTCAAGGCACTGCTCGAGGAGCAAGTTGGTCGTGACGAAGCTCGGGAACGCATCGTAGCCATCACCGACAAGTCTCGTGGAGCTCTACGCACACTCGCTGACAAGGAGGGTTACAAGACCTTCATCATCCCTGATGACATCGGAGGACGCTTCTCTGTCCTGACTCCTGTCGGCCTCCTCCCTATCGCCGTCGCAGGCTTCGATATCCGTGAGCTCGTACGTGGAGCTCGTGAGATGAAGGCACTTGTCAGCCCTGAGGTTCCTTTTGACCAAAATCCAGCTGCACTCTATGCCGCAGCTCGTAATAGTCTCTATCAAGCAGGCAAGAAGATCGAGATCCTTGGCAACTTCCATCCCCGTCTACACTATATCGGAGAGTGGTGGAAGCAGCTCTATGGAGAGAGTGAGGGGAAGGATGGCAAGGGAATCTTCAATGCCTCCGTCGACTTCTCCGCCGATCTACACTCTATGGGTCAGTGGATCCAAGAGGGAGAAAGAAATATTTTCGAGACCATCATCAGTATTGAGCACCCAGATCATGAGCTACGCATCCAGTCCGACACGGAGAACCTTGACGGGCTAAATTACCTCGCTGGCAAGCGTGTTGATGAGGTGAACAAGATGGCGGAGCTAGGCGTCCGCGTAGCCCATATTGATGGAGGAGTACCCAATATTCGTATTACCCTACCTCAGCTCTCTGCTTACTACATCGGTCAGCTCTTCTACTTCTTCGAGAAGGCTGTAGGTATCAGCGGCTATATGCTTGAAGTCAATCCCTTCAATCAGCCTGGAGTCGAAGCCTACAAGAAGAATATGTTTGCCCTCCTAGAGAAGCCAGGCTTCGAAGCAGAGACAGAAGCGATCAAGTCTCGTCTGAAGTAATCCTACATGGAATATAATAATCAACTGCCCGCCATCACACTACCTGAGTATGGTCGCCATATTCAGAATATGGTCACCTACTGCAAAGGGATAGAAGACCGCGAGGAGCGCAATGCCTGTGCTCGTAGCATCATCCAGGCGATGGAGGCTATCGTCCCTGAGCGGGGAGCATCGATTGACAAGAAGACGATCTACTGGGATCACCTAGCGATCATCAGTGGCTTCGAGCTAGACGTAGATTATCCCGAAGGCACCATCACCCAGGAGGAGATCTTACTCAAGACCGAGAAGCCTGCCTACCCTGGACACTTCATCAAGTATCGCTACTATGGTCACTTCATCGAGGGGATGATCCAGCGTGTCTGTCAGATGGAGCAGGGACCCGAGCGAGCAGCGGCGGAGTATTTCATCGCTCTGCAGATGAAGCGCGACTACATGACGTGGAACCAAACCCATGTCGAAGACCTCAAGATCTTCAAGGATCTCTTCGAGCTGTCCGATGGCCAAATACTTCTCACTCCAGAGAATTGTAAGCTAAATATCAACCCCAACACCATTGATAAGCCTGGCAAGCTCCAGAAGCCTATCAATACCAAGAAGGGGAAAAAGAAATAGTATCCGTACCCACAGAGCAAACAAGCCCTATGGCATCCTACGTAATCGAAGGGGGCTACTCCCTCCAAGGTAGCATCCGCCCACAAGGAGCGAAGAACGAAGCACTACAGATCATCTCTGCCGTCCTACTGACACCCGAGGTAGTGACGATTCACAACATCCCTAATATCCTTGACGTCAATAACCTCATTGAGCTACTTCGTCAGATCGGGGTCAAGGTCAACAAGCTTAATGAAGAAGGGAGTTACACCTTCCAAGCTGATGAGGTACGCATCGACTACCTCCACAGTGAAGACTTCCTCGCCCGCTCTCGTGCTCTCCGTGGCTCAGTCTTGATGGCAGGAGCACTGCTTGGTCGTTTCGGCTATGCCATCTTCCCCAAGCCAGGCGGAGATAAGATCGGCCGTCGTCGACTAGATACGCACCTTATCGGATTCCAAGAGCTCGGAGCTAGCTGTAACTATGATACCGAGAAGAAGAGCTACATCCTCGAAGCCTCTCAGCTACGAGGCAAGTACATGCTCCTCGACGAAGCCTCCGTCACAGGTACAGCGAATATCCTCATGGCAGCAGCCCTCGCAGAAGGGACAACGACGATCTATAACGCTGCCTGCGAGCCTTACCTTCAGCAGCTATCTAAGCTCCTCGTCCGAATGGGGGCACATATCGAAGGCATCGGATCGAATCGCCTAGTCATCGAAGGTGTCAAGGAGCTCCATGGAGCTGAGCATACCATGCTCCCCGACATGATCGAGATTGGTAGCTTCATCGGCATGGCGGCCATGACTAACTCCGAGCTTCACATCACGAATGTTAGCATCCCTGATCTAGGGATCATCCCTCAGGCCTTCCGTCGTCTGGGGATCACCATCGAAGAGCAAGGCGACGACCTATTTATTCCTCGTCACCCCAATGGCTATGAGATCGACACCTTCATGGACGGCTCTATCCTCACCATAGCCGATGCTCCTTGGCCAGGGCTGACACCTGACCTACTGAGTGTATTCCTTGTAACGGCTACCCAAGCCAAGGGAAGCGTACTGATCCACCAAAAGATGTTTGAGAGCCGTCTATTCTTTGTAGACAAGCTCATCGACATGGGAGCACAGATTATGCTCTGTGATCCTCACCGCGCAGTGGTCATCGGCCTTGGCGGTGCTCACCAGCTACGTGCAGCAACGATGGTCTCTCCCGACATCCGTGCAGGGATTGCCCTCCTCATCGCTGCTATGAGCGCAGAGGGGACTAGTGTCATCAACAACATCGAGCAGATAGATCGTGGCTACCAAGACATCGCAGCACGTCTGAATGCCTTGGGAGCACGAATCTCTCGTCTCTAGACCCACACAATGCTCAGGAAAGAAGACTTCGAGCTCATCGGCACCTTAGGGAGAACCCATGGTATTCAAGGAGAGATTGCGGCCAAGCTCTCTGTTGATATTTCAGGACTCACGGATGGGATGGAGGAGCCCCTATTCCTCATGCTGGAGGAGGATGGCTTACTCATCCCACACCGAGTACTGAAGCTCCGACCAAAGAATGATGAGATCGACCTTATCCTCTTCTCGGGGATCAACACCAAGGAGCAAGCTGAGCCCCTTATGGGGCGCCAAGTTTGGCTCGACCGAGAATACCTAGATGGTACCACGAGCGAAGACCTTCTCTCCCTTGAGCACTACGTCGGCTTCCAGCTTTATCACGCTAACACTAAGGAGCTGCTAGGTGTCATCGAAGAGATCGATGACAAGACGATGAATACCCTCCTAAGGGTCATCTCTTCTGAGGGAGAAGAACTCGTTCTCCCCATCTCCGGGGAGCTTATTGAAGATGTGGATCTCTCCACTCATCAGCTATATTTACACATCCCAGAAGGTCTCCTTGAGCTCTCTTAAAATAGACCTCAAGGAGACTTTCTCCCCTCCTCCTCTTTACTTTCATTTTACTTTCTTGAGATGCACAAAGCCACGACGAAGATCAAGATGAACGAGGAGCTCCTCTTTGCAGGGAACTCCGTCTTCAAGCATCCAGCTGCAGCCTTAACGGCAATGCCTCAGCATAAACAGCTCTCCCAAGGTCAGCGTATCTATCTACAGACGGAGGGTGAGTACTATCTTCTCTTTCTCCTCAAGGGGAAGATAGCGATCTATATGAATGCTGATGAGCAGCCCTATGGCACCTACAGCGGGAAGCAGATCATCTTCGTGCCAATGGGGACGCTCATTGAGCTGGAGGCTAAGAGCGACGCCACTTTCCTCAGCTTCCTCTTCCAGCCGAGCATTCATCTTTGTGCTGGTCGCTGTCCAGAAAGAACAAAGGAACACTTCCAGTCGAAGAACAACCGCAAAGAGCAAGACCTCCTTCAGACACTCGATTTCTCCCACGGTATTGAGCTTTGGGTGGAGATGATCCTTGAGTACCAGCGCTATGCCCTCTCTGATTTACGTCTCTTCGACATCAAGCTACAAGAACTCTTCCTCCTGCTACGCATGAACTATGCCCGGCAAACGATGGATACCTTCCTCGCTCACTACCACTGCCGACATATGGGCTTCAGGAAGGAAGTCTATCGTCACCATCTACAGTGTAAGAATACGGAGGATCTAGCACAGAAGCTTGGCCTGACGACCATATCCCTAACTCGTATCTTCGATGAAGAATTCGGGATGCCTCCTTTGAAATGGATGCTCCAGCAGCGTGCCCGCCACGTCTATAAGGATCTCGTCGATAGTCCTCTCTCTCTAGCTGAGATTACGGAGAAGTATTATTTCTCTTCAGCTGGCTACCTCTCGGCATTCTGTCGTCGTATGTTCGGTCGCTCCCCACTGAAGATCCGTAAGGGCGGGCAGGAAGAAAGTTGCGCCGACTAACCTCACTCATTGCCTCGCAGGACTATGGCTCAGCGCTGGGAGCTCCCTCTACTATTGCTCTGGATCCTCTTACTCGGTCCTCTGACCTCCCAGCTACTTATCAGCCTGAGTGATCTCCCACCGACAGCATCGCTAGAGCTTGGGAAGATTCTTCTCAGCACGCTCACCATCTTTGCTCTGCCGAGCCTATTCTTCCCCATAGGGAGAGAGGCTCGGCATCGTCTTTTCGGGCTGATCGATCAAAACTGGTTAGCAGGAAGAGCACTCCTCCATCTTCTCCTCATCAGCCTAGGGAGCCTGCTACTTGCGGAAGTCTGCTATGAGTTCTTCCTCTACCTCGGCAAGCTCATCGACTACACTGGAGGAGATTTGGTCACCGAGCGTGTCCGCCAGCTACTCCGCTCTGGAGAGAGTCCGTTCCTATGCCTATGGATCACGCTGGCTGTCGTACCTGCCATCAGTGAAGAGCTTTGCTTCCGGGGTATGCTGCAGCCTCTCATCACTCGCTTACTACCTATTTCCTCGAGTAGGCACCTCCCTTGGCTACTTACCGCCCTACTCTTCTCACTCCTACACTTCTCTCCTATTGGCTTCGTCAGTCGCTTCATCCTCGGCTACACACTCAGTTATCTCACTTCGGCTACTGGACGCCTTTATGCACCGATACTTCTGCATCTAGTGAATAATACGCTTGCCCTACTCTTCCTCTACCTCTAATCTCCGTACTCCACTCCTATGAAACGCCTTTTCCGAAACGCTACCCTGATCAACGAAGGGTGCTCCTATACCGCTTCTCTACTCACTGAAGGAGCCTACATCACGGCTATCTTCAAGGGCGAAAGCACTTTCCCTCGTCTACTCCTAGAGGAAGTCGACGAAGTGGTGCCTGCCGAAGGACTTTGGCTCCTCCCTGGCTGTATCGATGATCAAGTTCACTTCCGTGAGCCAGGCCTCACCCACAAGGCAACGATAGAGAGCGAAAGTCGTGCAGCCATAGCTGGGGGGACGACCTCATTTATGGAAATGCCCAATACCAAGCCTACGACCACCACCTTCGACGCATGGCAGTGGAAGATGGAGCGTGCCGCTGCGACCTCTTGGGCAAACTATTCCTTCTTCTTCGGCGGGACAAATGACAACATCGACGAGCTACAGCGCATCGATCGACGTCGCACTCCTGGGCTCAAGCTCTTCCTGGGCTCGTCGACGGGCAACATGCTCGTCGATAATATCCAAACTCTGGAGCGCATCTTCGGTGAGACCGATCTGCTCATCGCTACGCATTGTGAAGAGGAAGCTATCATCCGAGCCAACCGCCAGCACTACCTTGACACCGTAGGCGAAGCCGCTCTAGACGTACACTATCACCCATTGATCCGTAGCGAAGAAGCTTGCTACCGCTCCTCGAGTAAGGCTGTTGAGCTAGCGACCCGCCTTGGGGCTCGCCTACATATCCTGCACATCTCGACAGCACGGGAGCTTGAGCTCTTCCGCAGCGACCTTCCCCTCTCTGAAAAGAAGATCACTGCCGAGGCCTGCGTACACCATTTGATCTTCTCAGACCAGGATTATGACCGCTTAGGTAATCGTATCAAGTGGAATCCTGCGGTCAAGACGCTCCAAGATCGGGAGGCGCTACGGGAAGGCGTTCGCTCTGGCAAGATCGACGTCGTAGCGACAGACCATGCACCGCACCTCTTGGCTGAGAAGGAGGGCAACTGTCTCACGGCAGCTAGCGGAGGACCGCTGACTCAGTATGCACTCGTCGCGATGCTAGACCTAGCTCGTGAAGGGGTATTCACCAAGGAGCTTGTCGTAGAGAAGATGGCTCACCAGCCAGCCGAACTCTTTGGGATCGAGAAGCGAGGCTTCCTCCGTCCAGGCTTCTTTGCCGACCTTGTCCTGATTGATCCTCAGGGGGAAGAATTGGTAGAGCCTAGCCGTATCGTCTCGCTCTGCGGTTGGTCTCCCTTCGAAGGTCATCGCTTCGGCCACCAGGTACGTGCCACCTATGTCAATGGCGTATGTGCCTACCAGGATGGACAGTTTAGCGAAGCTCGACCAGAAGTCCAGCCACTACTCTACCTCCACGGCTAGCTGACCTTACTCCCTCAAAGCTCTTCTGCGGAAGACTTCCTCCGTGCCCCTTGGATGCTCCTAACAGCGCCATCCCAGGGGCACGGCTTGTTTTTGATCCATGCTTTCTTCTCCTGGATACTGAATATAGGCACAGGAGCAGAGAGCAACGGGTGAGCAAGCAGTCTTACTCTACTCTCCCCTACACAAGGTAGGAGAGCCAGCTAGTAAGGATAGAGCTTTCTCTCCGAAAAGGTAGAGCTCTCCTCGCACAAAGCATAGCCTTTATCGAAGCAAACCTTAGCCATTCCGTCCACCTCCCTTGGCCAGCCTAGGAGAACGAGCCTATCGGCCGATCCTCCTTAGCTTCGAGTTGTCACCTCGATCTTATCTCGCTCCCTTCTGGAAGACTTCATCCCCTCTCCTCCAAGACTTATAGACAGCGAAAATCCCCTAGCCCTTGGGATCAGCGAGAAATGTGTATCTTTGAGTAAACAATGGGCATCGGGAATATGCCATCGCATCCTCCCGAGACCTATCCATATCCATCATCACTATAGTTACTAATCTGAGATGAAGAAACTGATCGCCATCATGGCATTGGCAGGGCTCACCTCGTCCCTCTCTGCCCAAACTCCAGCGACGAAGGACGCTAACGAGCCTAACGTATTCACGACCGTTAAGGACGCCCGAATCACCTCTATCAAGAACCAAGCAAACTCCGGAACCTGCTGGGCGTACTCTGGTCAGAGCTTCCTCGAGGACGAACTTATCCGCATAGGTAAGGGAGACTACGACCTCTCTGAGATGTTCGTCGTCAGCCACTCCTACCGTGACAAGGGGCGCAAGTACGTTCGCCTCCATGGCAAGCTCAACTTTGCCCAAGGAGGATCATTCTATGACGTCCTCTACGTACTGAAGAACTATGGTGCTGTACCTCGCTCCGTCCTCCCAGGGCTCAACTATGGTACGACTAAGAACCAGCATGGCGAGATGGAAGCAGGGCTTAAGGCCTTCCTCGATGCCATCATCACGAATCCTAATGGCAAGCTCTCTACCGCTTGGTATCCGGCCTTTGAGTCGATCATCGACCAGTATCTCGGCAAGCTCCCTGAAGAATTCACCTTCAAGGGTAAGAAGTACACGCCTAAGAGCTATGGTCAGGCCTTGGGACTCAATGCTGATGACTACGTCTCACTGACCTCCTTCACGCACCATCCCTTCTACTCTAAGTTTGCTCTCGAGATCGAAGACAACTGGCGCTGGGCAGAGTCCTACAACCTTCCTATCGACGAACTAATGCGTACGATGGAGTATGCTATCGACAAGGGTTACACCATCGCCTGGGGATCAGACGTCAGCGAACAGGGCTTCACTCGTGATGGTATCGCTGTACTAGCAGATGTCGAAGAGATCGAGACTAAGGGTTCTGACCAGGCTCGTTGGGTCGGGCTCAACCGTGGCGAGCGTCAGACCCTGCTACAGAAGCTCATTCGCTCTGCTAACGTCCCCGAAATCGATCCTACACAAGAGTATCGTCAGAAGGGATTCGATAACTTTGAGCTGACCGACGACCACGGTATGGTCATCTATGGTATCGCTAAGAACCAGATCGGTCGCAAGTTCTTCATAGTAAAGAACTCCTGGGGTGAAACCGGCGAATACAAGGGACACTGGTATGCTTCTTACAACTTCGTCAAGGGTAAGACTATGAACATCGTCCTACATCGCTCCGCAATCCCAGAGGATATCGCAAAGAAGCTTGGCATCAAGACCAAGTAATTCCTCCAGCTTGACTTAGGCCGAGCTAAAGAAGACCAAAGAGGCGGTCAGCATCCACTGCTGATCGCCTCTTCTTTTACCTCTTTCTCTACACAGATTTACACAGTCCACTCCTATCCAGGAAGATTTTCCACCCACAAATAGGAGCTATATATCAATAAGTTACACCTTAGTCCAAGAATATTCTTGCGAACAATTTGGAGGGTATAGATAATTAACGTATATTTGCAATGTGTTTTTCATGGTATTAGATTTAAGGTTAACAATGGAAAGGGGGGTGTCGGGAGACAGCCCCCTTTTGCTTCTAAAGATCTAAGTTTTTCTCTCCCTTAAATTCCCCTAGGCATAGGGATAAAACAGCGATTACTACAAGTCAATCGACCAATTACATTCACAAGCGCACCCTACTTCATCTCGTACTGAGAAGTATGAAGCCTCTCCTCTTTACATCTTCCCCTGCCTCCTCAAACTCTTTACAAGAATCAGATTTCTTTAGGAATTACATCATCTCCACTTTAGCAGGAAGCTATAATTAAGTAGGCATCATATCACTGAATCATTAAGGCTGCCGCTAGGAGAGCTATCTACAAGGAAGAGTCTCCCCAAGCAATGCTAACCGGAGAGAACATCCTAGATCTTCTCGGAGCTAGAGAAAAGCATAAAACAAGGATGGGCTGTCTCCCGACAACCCATCCTCTACGTTAACCTTAAATCTAATACCATGAAAAACACACTACAAAGATACGGCAAGATTTTATAATACCAAACACTTATAAACATTTATAAACAACTTTACTCACAGAGAACACTGGATCTTCAACAACACAAACTAGCTGAACCCTAGGTACAACACGATAAGATGCAAGGGCTTTTCGTTATCTTTGCATATAGCTTATGGGAAGAATACTAGCCATTGACTATGGACGCAAGCGCTGTGGAGTAGCGACCACGGATACTCTGCAGATTACTCCAGGGGGATTAGGGTGTATCCCTACTCACCAACTCTTAGACTTTATCCAAGACTATTGTGCCAAAGAGCCCGTAGAGCGCATTATCATGGGATACCCTCGCCAAATGAACAACGAAGAGTCCGATTCGATGAAGTACATACGTCCTTTCGTGGGACGACTTCGCCAGGCTCTCCCTAACATCCCGATAGATTTCCAAGATGAACGCTTCACTTCACGACTAGCACAGCGAACGATACGAGAGGCTGGCATCGGCAAGCGACGCAGAGAGCAAGATAAAGGTCTTATCGATGAAGTCAGCGCAGTGATCATTCTTCAGAGCTATCTAGAGAGTCGAGATGGACTTAACCTCTCGTTTACTCTCCCCTGATCCAAAACACTTAGCATATCAATAACAGAATTATGAAGCTACCTATATACATATATGGTCACCCCATCCTACGTGAAATGGGAGTTGATATCACTCCTGAGTACGAAGGTCTCTCTGAACTCATAGCTAATATGTGGGAGACAATGTACTTCTCAGACGGCATCGGCCTAGCAGCGCCTCAGATCGGACGAGCGATACGTCTATTCGTCATCGATGCAGATCCGATGAAAGAAGACTTCCCCGAGTGCAAGGGACTCAAGCAAACGTTTATCAATGCTCGTATCATCTCTCGTAGCGAAGAATCTCAAGCCGAGAATGAGGGTTGCCTAAGCATCCCTGGCATCCATGAGAAGGTCACTCGTCCATCGACCATCACGATCGAATACCTTGATGAGAACTTCCAGCCTCATACGGAGACCTATTCAGGGTTTGCGGCACGCGTCATTCAGCATGAATATGACCATATCGAAGGAATTCTCTTCACCGACCAGATAGCCGCTATCCGAAAGCAACTCATCAAGGGGAAACTGACAAACTTACAGAAGGGGAAAGTAGCTGCTCACTATCGTACAGTGACTGCTCCACAGAAGAGAAAGTAGATTAGTCTACTTTCGGGAGCTAGAATTCCGCTGAATTAATGAAGCATCTCGCGAGGCTTATTCTCACATTGCTCATTAGCCACCTGAGCATATCAGCTCAGATCGATGTCGATCGAACCATCGCCATCGGCAGGAATGCTATACACTTCCAGGATTACATCGTTTCTCTTGGCTACTTCAACCAAGTCATAAGCCTTCGGCCATGGATGGCAGAGCCTTATTTCTACCGTGCCGTAGCTAAGATTAGCCTTGATGATTATTTGGGAGCGGAAGAGGATGCTTCACTAGCTCTAGAGCGAAATCCTATCTTCCCTCGTGCTTATCTACTACGAGGTATTGCCAGATTCAATTTGAAGGAATATCGCAAGGCCTCTGAAGACTTCCTCAAGGGGTTAAAACTATCGCCCAAGGATCAGAATTTGCTCTATAACCTATCAATTGCCTTACTAGAGGACAAGCAACTAGATATGGCCGAGAGGACAGCAAGAGAATTACTCTCTCTTGACTCCAAGAATAAGGATGCCTATCGAGTGCTCGCTCAAATAACTCTAGAGCGTAAAGATACGGTAGCTACACAGCTTGTGATTGACACACTACTCTCCTTAGACGCTCATTATAGGCCAGCCCTCTTACTTCAGGCACAAATCGCATCTGAGCAAAAAAACTATCCTCAAGCTCTACAAACGATCGATCAGATAATAGCACAAGGAGCAAGCGATGCAAGCCTCTACGTCAATCGAGCTATACTACGCTACCACCAAAAAGATTTGCGTGGAGCCATGAACGACTATAGTGAGGCTCTACGATTAGACCCAAATGAACGAGTAGCTCTCAATAACCGAGCACTTCTACGATCTCAAGTCGGAGAGTATCGCTTGGCCATTCAAGACTGGTCAAAGCTTCTCCAGCGGGATAGCAACCTCTACATCGCTCGATATAATCGTGCGCTTCTCTATCTACGTACCAATGAGTATCATGCAGCCCTCAAGGATCTTAATGTCGTACTTAATCGCTATCCAGCCTTTGCTTCGGGATTCTCAGCTAGAGCCGAAGTACGCCAACATCTAGGCGATCTTAAAGGTGCTACACGTGATCAAATTCATCTCTATGATCTTCAGACGAGCAAACGCTACCGAAATCAAATGAATGCGAACAATGCTCGTCAAGCTCAAAATAGCACGCAGACACGTAGCGAGAAAGATGAGGCCATCGAAAAGTATCATATGCTTATCGAGACTGATGCTCTTCCCAGGAACGAACGTTCGCAGTATAGTAGTTTAATCCGTGGACGAGTACAAGATGAACAAGTGCAACGAAATCCGCGTGCAGATCTCCTACTAACCTACTTCACCGACATCAACAAGGATGGCAATCAAGCACAGGTCTATTTCTCCCCTCTGCTTGAGCGCTTCAATCTTCGACAATCACAACTAGGAGGTCTCCGACTTACACTCAAGGAAGCTGGAGGAGCTCTCACACAGCAAGAAGTACAGCAAGTCCAAAAATACTTATCTACATTGGAAGGTCAAGCTAACTCTGTAGACAATCTCTTCTTTAAGGGCGTTAGTACATTCCTTTTACAAGATCTTGATCAATCAAATCTTCTCTTAAGTCAAGTAATAGAACAAAAGCCAGATTTTGCACTCGCTCGCTTTGTCCGCGCTTCAGTCTTACTACGGATAAACGAGGTTAATCCCACCCGTTCTAGTAAACAGCCCCAAATAACCCCACTTAGTGAGCTAAATGAAACTATTCGTTTAGCACCAGACTTTGCTCAGGCTTATTATAACCGAGCTAACCTTTACGTCAAGGCTGGGGATCTCACCCAAGCTCGTTTTGACTATAACCGAGCTATTTCTCTCAATAAACATTTTGCAGAAGCCTACTTCAATCGAGGTCTGCTCTCCTACTCCGAAGGGAAAATAAAAGAAGGGACAAGTGATCTAAGCCGTGCTGGTGAGCTCGGGCTATACCAAGCCTATGGTTTAATCAAACGAATGAATAATTAAGACAAAGACATGAAGGTCGTCTATTGTATTTCAGGGATGTATAAATCTGGAGGTATCGAACGTGTACTTGCAGGAAAAGTGAACTACCTTGTGGCACATGGGATAGAGGCTACAATTATTACGACGGATCAAAACAATCGTCCGGATTTCTTCCCGATTGATCCACGAGTAAATAGAATTGATCTTGGTCTTAACTACGATCAATTTGACGAACTACCTACATGGAAGCGATACTGGGAGACTCACAAACTTCGACCACATCATCGTCGCCTCCTTGAAAAAGCCCTTCTAAGCGAACATGCTGATATCACAGTCTCGGTCTTGAGACACGAATCTACGTTCCTCCCAGATCTTCAAGATGGTAGTAAGAAAATACTTGAATCCCACTCGTCTAAGTTTACTCCGGTGTTAATGTATCCGAAAGATGCTACCCTTCGCAGATTCTTTGGAAAGTGGCGGATGAAAGGTCAAGAACGCTTAGCCTCTCGTTATGATCGTTTTGTTATTCTCACTGAAGAAGAGTGGCCTCTATGGCAAGGGAAAGCACAGGTCGCTGTTATTCCTAATGCACTCCCGTTTACCACACATACTCCTGCGAAATGTATAAACAAGCGCCTCATAGCCGTTGGGAGAATGGAGTATCAAAAAAACTTCTCTGAACTTCTCCAGATTTGGGCAAAAGTAGTCTCAAGTTATCCAGATTGGAGTCTTCATATTTATGGATCAGGCTGGATGCTAGATGGACTAAAACGGCAAGCTCAAGGACTCGGCATCTCCTCTCAGGTAGTATTTGAGGGTGCTGTTTCTAACATGGAGGAAGCCTATCGTTCATCCTCCATCTACGTTATGACATCACACTTTGAGGGGTTACCCATGGTACTCCTCGAAGCACAGGCTTCAGGACTACCAATCGTATCCTATGCTTGCCCTAGTGGTCCCAAGGACATTGTCTCTGATGGTGTAGATGGCTATTTAGTTCCACCTTATGATCACAAGGCATTTCAGGAGCGATTGCAAACACTCATGTCTAATGAAGATCTCCGAGTTCAGATGGGTAAAGCAGCCGTTCTTGCCTCTCAACGATACGACGAGACTTCCATTATGGAACGCTGGGTAAATCTTTTCACTGCACTCTCTCAACAATAACAGAAAGATGAAGATTGTCTACATCATCAATAATACATGGTTTCCTGGCGGACAGACGCGCGTCCTCACAAACAAGGTTAACTACTGGGCCGAGAAGGGAAACGAGGTCTACATCTTGACTGCTGATCAGATTGGAGAATCACCCTTTTATCCAATTGATCCCCGTGTTAAGCAAGAGGATTTTTCAGTTGGATATATGGGAGCTGATTCCTTATCGCTCTACCAAAAAGCAAAGCGACTCCTAAAGTTTACTCTTCGCCACCGACGTTTACTAAAAAAACGACTGAAGGAGATCCAGCCTGACATTGTTGTAGCTATGTATAGCAAGGAGATCTACTTCCTCCCATTCATCAAAGATGGCAGTGCGAAAATAGTAGAAGTACATGGAGGTCGCTATACATGGGATTACTCTCGCCCGGGAACACTAGGAAAGCTACACAACTGGTTTGATCGAATCTTCCTAAGACTCTTTGATCGCTTTGTGGTATTGACCGATGAAGATTTACCCAACTGGCCTATCGCTCGCAAGATTAGCATTCCCAATGCAAATACTTTCGAGCCTAAGAAAACGGCAGAGCTCGATGAAAAGGTAGTCATCGCTGTAGGTCGGTATGGTGAACAGAAAAACTTCGAGAATCTCTTACAGGCTTGGTCTATCGTCCACAGCAAACACCCAGATTGGCAACTCAAAATCTGCGGACAAGGGTTGCACACCCTTGATTCTACCATAGAGTCTCTCAATCTTAAAGATTGCGTCACTCATTTTGAGACGAAGGATATGGAGAAGGAGTACATGGAGGCTTCAATCTGTGCTCTAAGTTCTCGCCATGAGGGGATGCCAATGTTCTTGCTTGAAGCTCAAGCCTGCGGTTTACCCATTGTAGCCTATGCTTGTGAATGTGGACCTCGTGATATTATCGTAGATGGAGAAACAGGTCTACTAATCGAAGAGAAGCAGGACTATAAGCGACTTGCAGAGGGGATTATTCGACTAATTGAAGATGAACCTCTCCGTAAAGCTATGGGCAAGAAAGCGCGTGAGCGCTCTGCCCTCTTCACTCCTGACACCATTATGCACCGTTGGGAAGAACTCTTCAATGAGCTCATCAAAGAAAAGCAAGGTCAACGTACCTCAAAGTAGCTAGCTCTCCCCATGCCTAAGCTGATCATTGTCCCTACTCCCATCGGTAACCTAGAAGACATTACTCTTCGGGCACTAAAGGTTCTGAAGAGTGTTTCTCTTATTCTTGCAGAGGATACCCGAACTTCTGGACTCCTACTTCAGCACTTTGAGATAAGGTGCCCTATGCAGAGCTACCACAAGTTCAACGAGCATCAAGCCCTTGAGCGTCTATGTGATAGGATCGAAGCTGAAGGCGAGGTAGCTCTTATCTCCGATGCAGGTACTCCAGCCATCTCTGATCCAGGCTACCTACTAGTACGAGCGTGCCTTGAGCGAGGGATCGAGGTAGAGTGCCTCCCTGGGGCTACAGCTCTAATACCAGCCCTTGTCATCTCTGGATTACCTGCCGATCGTTTTACCTTCGAAGGCTTCCTTCCCGTAAAGAAAGGTCGTCAAACGAAGCTTCAAGAGATAGCTCAAAGTGATCGGACAGTTATCCTCTACGAGTCTCCGCATCGTCTACTCAAAACACTCACCCAGCTCTCAGAGCATGCCTCTCTAGACACGCCTGTAGTAGCTGTACGCGAGCTCACTAAACTGCATGAGGAAGCTGTAAGAGGATCCTTAGCTGAGCTCATCGAGCATTTCACGAAGCAGGAGCCAAGAGGGGAGTTTGTGCTACTTATCGGAAGAAGTAGTACATTTGAAACAAAAACGAGGGAGCCTCTAGCCCCTCCTAGTTTGTCGAGTGAGGATGATCCTCGCAAGATGAAGCGATCAAAGAAGTGGAACAAATAGACTCTACAACTATGACCAAGAGATTAATCATCGGTGCTACTTGCCTGTTTGGTTTGGTAGCCTGTAACTCGGGATCCAACGAGTACAAGACCCTCAAGGAGCAGTATGACTCCCTTGCTCTTGTAAACCAGAACTATGAGGCAGAGCTTCACGAGACAGACTCTCTCGTAGCAAGCGTACTGACGAACTTCCAAGAGATCTCCTCTGTAGAAGGGACCATCAAGCTCAATCCTCGCAACGGAGACCTCCCCATGTCAGAGCGTGATCGTATCCAAGAGAATATGCTCTTGATCAATGATAGGCTCCGTGCTAGCAGTGAAGCACTCGATCAGCTGACCCGCAAGCTAGAAACCAGCGGTCGTGAGAACAAGCGTCTGCATGCTACCATCTCTGTACTCCGCAAGGAACTCGAAGGACAGAAGCAGCGTATCCTCGCTCTCTCCGAAGAGCTACAACGTAAGAACGTAGCCATTGGCGTCCTTGACTCCATGCTCACCGAGCGTAATAGCGATGTAGATCGCCTCAATGTCGCTACGGCAAAGCAGGCAGAAGCTCTAGCAGCACAGGAGAAGGAGCTCAACACTGTACGCTACTGCGTCGGGACAAGCTCCGACCTCAAGGATATGAATCTCCTGCGTAGCGGTCGCCTTGTTACGGAGAACGCTAACATGAGCTACTTCACCAAGGTCGATCTACGTGAACTATCACAGATCCCTCTCTTCTCCAATAAGGCTCGTCTCTTGACTGTACACCCTGCTTCCTCCTACGAACTCGTACCCGGATCAGACAAGCAGCTTATCCTGTACATCAAGAACCCTGCAGCTTTCTGGAGCAACTCTAAGATCCTCGTCGTTCAAGTTAACTAACGAGTATCTCTGACCAACCTAGCTCTCCCGCTCCATGCGGGAAGTCTATGACCGAAGCGTCTAAGCCTTCCTCCCAACCTAGAGGAGCTTAGACGCTTCGTTTACTTTATCTCTCGATGACACTCATCACGACGCCCGCCCTTGTCCTACATCACACCCGCTATAGTGACCGCTATAGCATCGTGCACTTATACACGCAGGAGATGGGAAGAGTAGGCGTCTTAGTCCCTGAGCGCACGAGCAGACGACACCCCATACGTGAGCATCTTCGCCCGCTTGCTGAAGTCGAAGTCACACTTAGCTATAGTCCTAAACGGGACTTGGCAAGCATTCAAGAAGTGCACTCACTACATCCTCGCCACACGGTACATACTCATCCGGCGAAGGGAGCCCAAGCGATCTTCCTGAGTGAGTTTCTCTATCGGGTCTTGACGACACCTCAAGCTGATAGAGCCCTCTATCTACACCTTTCAGAAGCACTCATCTTCTGGGAAGCAACCACTCGTGGTGTGGCCAACTTCCATCTATGTCTCCTCCTTCGTCTACTACCAGAGCTGGGGATTACCCCAAGCATCACCCTACCGAAGGCTGAGGAAGAGGTTTTCTTTAGCCTTGCGGAGCAGAGCTTCTGCCCCGAGCGTCAAGCCTATTGCCTTAACCAAGAGTCTAGTCAACATCTACTCACCTTCCTGCGGATGGATTACTTGACGATGCATCACTTTCGGTATAGTCGGCAAGATCGTGCTACGATCCTTGATGCACTGCTTACCTACTATCACCTACACCTGCATCCTCTCCCCCAGCTAAAGTGTCTCTCCATCCTCCGTCAGCTCGGTGCTACCCAGCAAGGAGCAGGAGAATAATCTCTCCTTTGGCCTTAGAAAATCCGAAGTACGCTCCTAGTTAAGTCTTCAAGTCTCAAAACGAATACGCAACTAAGGTACTCCTCCAAGGGATAAAAGGTACACCTCTAGCAGACTAAAGCTATTCCTCTTTGAGAGGAACGGCAGATCTTTTCCACTGCATCAGCTTTCATTCTCAACGGGTAGCCCAAGCAAATCCCTTCAAAGAGCTGTCGCCGATGAGATTCAAGCACATATCCATACACTTATCATCATGCATACTACGAGAAAGTATCAATCAACTCTACAATCAAATCGCTTGATCAATGCTACGCCATAACTTGTACGATGAACGAGCCTAGCTAAAATACAGCATCTGGATCTGCAAGCTAATGAAGCACCATACGACAGGTATGATGAAGGGACGATAGGAGATTATCAGCTTCATCCAAGGTGGTTTTAGCATACCCCAGCATAGCTCTTAGATATACTAGTATCTCCTAAGATATACTCAAGGTGCTTTACAACAAGTTTTATATCTTTGCTCACAAATTATTCGCCCCTATCTCCCACTAGAATTATGCTTCAGAAACTGACTGCTTGCATCCAGGATACACACAAATTTGGTTTCCTCAGTCGCCTTTATGAACGACTTTGGCTTCCCATATTCCTACTTATCTTACAGGGACTACTCACCTATCACTTCCTTTCTCGAGGAGAAAGCTTCCTCGCACAAGACTCGATGATGGGATCAGTAGCTATCTTCATCAAGTGTATGTTCCGTGCTACGCTCTGGGCAAGTCTCTTTTGGTGGTTGGTAGCTCTACCTAAGAGCACTAAGATCTATCGAGGGATAGCAGCCCTCGTTATCCTCTTAGTAGTCATTGCACACCTATTGGAGAGCTTTCTCCTTAGTGTCTACGGGATGTGCTTCTCTCATCCCGTACTTTTGGTGCTCGCTGGGACAAATAGCCAAGAAGCCCAAGAATATTGGAACTCTACGTTCTCTCTCCTCCCCTTCATACGTCCATGCCTTGAGATCGTACTAGCTAGTGCATTCTCCTACATCGTACTACGTATAACTCAGCGTTCCCAAAGGACCAAACAGGAGGCTCAAAAGAAGCGAGTAGTAGCCATAATTCTCTATGGGGTATCAGTCCTACTAACCTTAGTCATTCTTCTCATTCCTACTCCTCGCACCTACGAGTGGGTCATGCAGTTCGGTACGGCTTTCGACCAAACGATTAGCCCATTTGATCGCATCATGTGGAATAGCATTGGCTTTATCCACGAAAAGCAAAAGATAGAGAAGGCTGCCAAGGAGATGCATCAACTAGATCTGGGGAAACTACAAGTCTCCCAACAGAATCAAAATACCGCTATCGTCATTATTATTGGGGAAACTCTCCGACGAGACTATATGCATTGCTATGGATATCCGCTGAACAACACGCCACACCTAGACTCTCTTCTAGCTACAGGCGATATGATCAAGTACACGGATGTGATCAGTCCTGCATCTAACACTATCGAGTCGCTGACGAAAGTCTTAACGATGCAGCAAAATGAGAGCTCTAAACCATGGTATGAATATCCTACTTTAGGGTTGATTCTGTCGCGTGCTGGCTACCCGGTCTATTGGGTAAGTAACCAAGAGAGCACAGGAGCTCTAATTCAACCTCTAAGCATAATCGCCTCATTATCCGATGAAGTAACTTATGCCAGTGCTCGATCCATCGACGGAGATCGTTCAGCTACGGCTAGATACTATGATGAAGCCGTAATCAAGGATCTACATCTTCAACAGCCTAAGGATAGCACCTACGTACAAATAGTTCACTTGGAAGGATCACATCCCGAATATTATCGTCGTTTCCCTGATAACTTCAAGCGATTCTCGCCAAAGGACCTTCCTGAGAAACTGGGAGACGAACGAGACCAGATACGAGCAGACTATGTCAATAGTGTCTACTACAATGACCATGTTGTTAGTCAGATTATTCAGAGATATAGCCAAGGGAAAGCTCTCATCTTTTACTTCTCAGATCATGGTGAAGTACTTTACGATGACCCTTCTCAGCCTCATTATGCAGGTCACGCTACCCAGCCTGCGGGGGTAATTGTTCCCTTCCTAGTATATATAAGCCCCCAACTTCGTAAAGAAGCTCCTCAGCTATATGAACAAGTTCAGCTGAATAAGAGTCTCCCTATAATGAATGACCTATTCACACCTGCTCTCTGTGATCTTCTGGGTATCAAAACGAAGTATACTAATCCCGAGAACAACTTCTTTTCTTCAACATATAATAGTCAACGCCCCAGAGTAATCCACTCGTTGGGTAAGACTCTCAAGATGTAATTAGTAAGAATTTCCGGCTACCGCATGGAGAGCCTGGAGAGAAGACCTTGAGCACAGACCGCTTCAGGAGCAGAAATTCCGTACATTTCTTTGTATTTTTGTTGTAGAAAGAATAAATAATCCCCTTCCTAAAGTCTTCGCTTTGGTGAAGGATTGGTCAAAGACTATCAGATATATGTATCGCACGACTACCTGTGGCGCACTACGCCTCAGCCATGTCGGTGAGGAAGTAACCCTCGCCGGATGGGTACAAAAGGCTCGCCGAATGGGCGGGATGACCTTCATCGATCTACGTGACCGCTACGGGATCACCCAGCTGGTCTTCAATGAAGCACATGTCGGAGAAGCCCTGGTCTCCGAAGCTGAGAAGCTCGGACGTGAGTATGTCATCCAGATAACGGGTACAGTAGCAGAGCGTGAGAACAAGAATCCTAAACTCCCCACAGGGGATATAGAGATCGCAGTCTCGTCTCTCCGCATCCTAAATCCTGCAGAGGTACCTCCCTTCACCATCGAAGACGATACCGACGGAGGAGATGATCTGCGCATGAAGTACCGCTACCTCGATCTACGCCGTAGCTGTGTGCGCTCCAACCTTGAGCTACGCCACAAGTTTGCCCTAGCCGTTCGTCGCTATCTCGATGCCCAAGGCTTCCTAGAGGTAGAGACCCCCGTCCTCATCAAGTCTACTCCTGAAGGAGCACGTGACTTCGTCGTGCCTTCGCGCATGAATCCTAACCAGTTCTACGCACTACCTCAGTCGCCCCAGACCTTCAAGCAGCTCTTGATGGTCAGTGGCTTTGACCGCTATTTCCAAATAGTGAAGTGCTTCCGTGACGAGGATCTTCGTGCCGACCGTCAGCCTGAGTTCACACAGATCGACTGTGAGATGAGCTTCGTCGAGCAAGAGGATGTCTTGACCATATTCGAAGGGATGACACAGCACCTCTTCAAGGAACTTCTTGACTTGGATATTGCTACCCCCTTCCCACGTATGAGTTGGCACGAAGCGATGACCAAGTATGGCTCTGACAAGCCCGACACTCGCTTCGGAATGGAGTTCGTCGAGCTGAAGGACACGCTCTCCGGCTATGGCTTCGGGGTCTTCGATGAAGCAGCTTACATCGGGGGAATCTGTGCCGAAGGTGCAGCAAGCTATACCCGCAAACAGCTCGATGCGCTCACTGACTTTGTCAAACGCCCTCAGATCGGAGCTAAGGGGATGGTCTATGCCCGTGTCGAAGCCGATGGTACGGTCAAGAGTAGCGTCGATAAGTTCTACAGCCAGGATGTCCTCAAGGCACTAGCTGAGAAAATGCAGGCTAAGCCCGGAGACCTCATCCTCATCCTCTCTGGCGATGATGCAATGAAGACCCGCAAGCAGCTCTGTGAGCTACGTCTCGAAGTGGCGAGCCAGCTTGGCCTACGTGATAAGAGCAAGTTCTCCTGCCTCTGGGTCGTCGACTTCCCTCTCTTTGAGTGGGATGAGGAGACACAGCGCTTCTATGCGATGCACCACCCATTCACCTCTCCCAAGCCAGAGGACATTCCACTCCTCGACACAGATCCAGGTGCCGTCCGCGCTAATGCCTACGATATGGTCATCAATGGCGTAGAAGTCGGCGGTGGCTCTATCCGTATTCATGACAGCAAGCTCCAAGCTCGGATGTTTGACCTCCTTGGATTCACTCCCGAGAAGGCTCAGGAACAGTTTGGCTTCCTAATGAATGCTTTCAAGTACGGGGCTCCTCCTCATGGTGGACTAGCCTATGGACTTGACCGCTTCGTTTCTCTCTTCGCAGGGCTAGACAGCATCCGTGATGTCATTGCCTTCCCGAAGAACAACGCTGGTCGTGACGTCATGATCGATGCCCCTTCGCTCATTGATCAGGAGCAGTTAGATGAGCTACACCTCAGCCTTCGACCTATCGCTAAGTAGTCTTATATCCCTTTTACTGACACAATAGATCATTATGGTATATCGCTTTTTGATGCTCTCGGATGAGAATGATTTCTTCAAAAGAGAGCTACAGATCGACTCTGAGGCGACCTTTCTAGAGCTAAACGACTTCATCCTAGACTCTCTTGGCTATGCCCATGATGAGCTCACCACTTTCCATCTCTGCGACGAAGACTGGAACAAGGAGCAGGAAGTCACCCTCATGGATATGGGGCTCAATCCTGATGAAGACAGCTACCTCATGGATCGCACTCATCTCGACGAGCTCATTGATCAGAAGGGACAGCACCTCTTCTTTGTCTTCGATATGCTCGCTGAGCGTGGGTTCTTCATCGAGCTGGCTGAGATGATCCCTGGGAAGAGTCTAGAGAAGCCTGTCATCACGCATGCAGAAGGCAAGGCTCCTCAACAGACCGTATCACTCGAAGTAGCCTCTTCTCGCACGGCCTCACCCTCAAGTGACATCTTTGGGGATGATGAATTCAGCGAAGATGGCTTCGACGAAGGGGACATCGATCTCGAGGGCTTTGATATTGCCGATGCAGAGAGCCTCTACTAAGCAAAAACCACGACTCGTCGTATTACTCGGAGCGACAGGTGTCGGGAAGACAGAGCTAAGTATCCGTCTTGCTCGTCACTTCTCTACCGAGATTCTTTCGGCTGACTCCCGACAGATCTATCACGAGTTACCTATAGGCACAGCCGCCCCCTCCCTAGCGGAGCAGGCGGCTGTGCCACATCACTTCGTCGGTACGCATAGCGTCCTAGAGGCATACAGCGCAGCATCCTTCGAGGCCGATGCTCTAGCTGTACTTGACAAGCTGTTTCAAGAGAAAGAGATTGTAGTCGTCTCAGGAGGATCTATGATGTATATCGACGCCCTCTGCCAAGGGATCGATGCCATACCAGATGTAAATCCGACGATACGCCAAGCTGTATGGCAGCGCTATGAGGAAGAAGGCTTAGAGGGTATTCTGGGTGAGCTACGTTTGCTTGATCCGATCTACTATGATCGTGTTGATCTAAAGAACTACAAGCGGGTTTTACACGGCTATGAGGTCTGTCTATCTACAGGTAAGCCGTTCTCCTCATTTCATACAGGGCAAGCTAAAGAGCGCCCCTTCGACTGCGTCAAGATTGGTCTTACTAGAGAGCGAGAGGAGCTATATCAACGCATTGATCAGCGAGTTCTCCAGATGATCGAAGACGGGCTAATCGACGAAGCTCGTACAGTCTATCCCTATCGACATCTTAATTCCCTCAACACCGTAGGCTATAAGGAGCTATTCAGCCACTTCGATGGGACGGTTAGCCTAGATGAAGCCATCCGTCTGATCCAGCGCAACAGTCGGCACTACGCCCGTAAGCAACTCACTTGGTGGAAACGAGACTCCTCCATACGCTGGCACCATCCAAGTGACTGGATGGAGATCCTACATAACCTCGGTGAGTACTAAAACTCCCACCATCAAGCTAGCTCTAGCCAAGCCCAGCCTTCCTAAAATCCTTTGTTTTCACTATCTTTGGTAGCTATTTCACTGAAGCATATCCACTTATTCTCCCTATGAGCCTCTTAGATACAGCGACTGTAGACTATAACGATAGTGACATCAAGACCCTGGAGTGGGACGAGCATATTCGTCGTCGCCCTGGTATGTACATCGGGAAGCTCGGCGATGGTTCCCATGCGGATGATGGTATCTATGTGCTCCTCAAGGAAGTCCTTGATAACTCCATCGACGAATATGTCATGGGAGCGGGGAAAAAGATTGAGATTACGATCCATGAAGGACAGGTCACCATCCGTGACTATGGTCGTGGTATTCCCCTAGGGAAGCTCATTGATGCCACGAGCAAGATGAATACGGGGGGGAAGATTGACTCCAAAGCATTCAAAAAGTCAGTTGGGCTCAATGGGGTCGGTATCAAGGCTGTCAATGCTCTCTCCATTCACTGCGAGATCACCGTTTGGCGCGAGGGACTCACGAAGACTGTTCGCTACTCTCATGCTAAGCTCTTAGAAGAGACCGAAGCAGTACCCTCTGATCAGCCTTCAGGGACACGTGTCATCTTCCGCCCTGACGCAGATCTCTTCAAGGGCTACGAGTACAAGGATGAGTTCGTCGAGACGATGGTGAAGAACTATTCCTTCCTCAATGCTGGCCTCACCTTAGTCTATAATGGTAAGCGCTATCTATCCAAGCGAGGTCTAGCTGATCTCCTCGAAGAGAACATCACAGAGGAGCCCCTCTACCCCATCATTCACCTCAAGGAGGAAGATGTCGAGATCGTCCTCACCCATACGAGCCAAGTAGGCGAAGACTTCTATAGCTTCGTCAATGGGCAGAATACCACTCAGGGAGGTACGCATCTCTCAGCCTTCAAGGAAGCTGTAGCCCGTGTCATCAAAGATTTTTTCGGGAAGAACTTCGACTACCGAGATATTCGCTATGGCATGGCAGCTGCTATCAGCATTAAGGTCGAAGAACCCGTCTTTGAGAGTCAGACCAAGACCAAGCTCGGCTCCAAGGATATGGAGCCAGATGGCCGTAGTATTCAGAAGTTCCTCAATGACTTCCTCGGCAAGGAGCTCGATAACTACCTGCACATGCACGCAGAGGATACGGCGATCATGCTTCAGAAGATCCAAGAGAGCGAGCGAGAGCGTAAGAGCCTGAGTGGTGTAGCCAAGCTGGCTCGTGAGCGAGCTAAGAAGGCGAGCCTACACAATAAGAAGCTCCGCGACTGTACGATCCACCTCAATGATCCTAAGGCTAAGGAGCCCGAGCGAACTAGTCTCTTCATCACGGAGGGTAACTCTGCAAGCGGATCGATTACGACTTGCCGTGACCCCAAGTATCAAGCCGTTTTCAGCCTTCGAGGCAAGCCTCTCAACTGCTACGGCCAAAGCAAAAAGGTCGTCTACGAGAATGAGGAGTTTAACCTCCTCCAAGCAGCTCTCAACATCGAGGATGGTCTAGATGGTCTTCGCTACAATCGCATTATCATCGCTACCGATGCTGATGATGACGGCATGCATATTCGCCTGCTGTTGATTACCTTCTTCCTACAGTTCTTCCCTGAGCTGGTACGTCGTGGTCATGTCTTTATCCTAGAGACCCCTCTTTTCCGAGTCTTCCTTCCCAAGGAGCATAAGAAGAGCGATAACTTCCTTACCTCTTCTGCTACTCCCAAGAAAAAAGGACGTAAGAAGAAGTTAGAAGAGGAGGCTCCTGTCGAGGAACCTGTAACAAACATCTACTGCTATAACGAAGCTCAAAAGCAAGAAGCTCTCAAAAAGCTCGGCAAGCGTGCTCTCGTCACTAGATTCAAGGGGCTTGGGGAGATCTCACCAGAGCAATTCAAGGACTGGATCAGCGAAGAGAATATCAAGCTCGATCCCATTCGTCTTCGTAAAGAAGATAATCTAAGCAACCTGCTGATGTTCTACATGGGGAAGAATACCCCCGAGCGCCAATCCTTCATCATTGACAACCTAGTCGTAGACGAATAAAGAGCCCTTTTGCAGAATTAAATTCCTCCTTGTCTGGGAGCCTACAAGCCCTCTTGAAGGATAACAATCAAACATTGCCCTCGCCTACTCATGCAGTAGACGGGGGCTTTCATTTTCCCTTAACCCTTCGCTTCGGTCGGTGATCTCCTCTCAAGCTTTAAGTTCGGAGAATTCATTAGTAATGACTGCATCCTTTCATTACGAATAAATTCATCTGCTCATTACTAATGAACTTAAACTTCGATAGTAAGGAATGAGGACTAGGGCTATAATGAATCAATCAGTCCATACTGGATAACCGAGCATAGTTACCTTTAAGAAACTCTAGAGGGATAGAATGGGATAGAGAGGTCGCTACGTCTTCCGTCATTTGGTTAGCCAGATTGTTTCGCATAAGTTTGCGTTGCAGTCTAGGTAAGGAGACTCCTCGCAACCTCTACATCAATAAAGCCCTATGAAACGACTACTAACTATCGCCATCATGCTCCTGACCACGACCATACTATCCTTTGGACAAACGGTCTGGCATAATCCCATCCAATCCACCCCAACAAGCTATATCCATGGTCAAGGCTGGAACGAAGACGGAGGGAACTATCACCGATTTCCTAACAGAGTTCAGGACAAGCTAAGAGAGAAAGTCTGGGAGCTAGCTTGCCAATCAGCAGGCTTATCCATCCGCTTCAAGACCGATGCGAAGGACATAAGCATCAGGTATCAAGTCACGCAACCCTTGAATATGCCCCATATGCCCTCGACCAGTGTCTCTGGCGTTGATCTATATCGACACGAAGATCAAGGGTTTTGCTTCGGAAGCTATACGTTTGGAGACACGATCACCTACAATTACCGAATCGATCAAGAGATCAAGGGCAAGAAGGAGATCGAGTATATCCTATACTTACCACTCTACAATGAGGTGTCCCAGCTAGAGATCGGCGTCCCTCCAAGATCTAGCTTTTCCTTTATCCCTAGGACCAACGCAAACCCTATCATCCTATACGGTACCTCTATCGCTCAGGGAGCATGCGCTTCTCGGCCAGGAATGGCTTGGAGTAATATAGTGAGCCGAACGCTTAACTGGCCACTGATCAATCTAGGATTCTCGGGCAACGGAAAGTTAGAGA